>Ga0224558_1000250_pt1 | contig 63968 bp, 45 predicted proteins | sample 714S32024metaG_FD_180682 | JGI IMG/M metagenome (GOLD analysis project Ga0224558, IMG submission 180682) | Peat soil microbial communities from Stordalen Mire, Sweden - 717 S3 20-24 | ecosystem: Environmental > Terrestrial > Soil > Wetlands > Peat | place: Sweden: Norrbotten County, Stordalen... | reverse complement strand
CCAACATTACCATCATACTGCTCATTTTCCTCTATTATGAACCTCCCCTCCTCATTTTTCAACCAGGTGGAGTTTTCTGTCCGGGCTTTCCGTCTCGCAGGTAGGCGTTGATCAGCCGGTCGAGCCGCTCGGAGAGCTGCAGCAGTTCCTTGCTGTTCAAAGGTTCGACTCGGCCGCGGCGCTCCATTTCCTGCCTCAGTTGCTCGATCTCCTCCAGAAGACTGCTCCTATTCATCCAGGCACCCCGAAAGTTCCAGCATCATCCTGCACTGTACGTGAAATTCTATCTCAATCTATGATCAGGAACTTGCTTTCATTACGGACAAATTGTCCGATTTTTCAGCCCTCGCCATCGATCCGCCGTCGCCCTGCGCCGGCTAGCCATGCTTTTCCATACCTAGTTCCCATTCTGTGATATAATTTGTTGTAAATAGTTCGGGGAGAGAACTGGATTTCTTCGAACTCCCCTATGGCCAGACCGAGGTACTCTGATGGACCGGGAGCACATCATTTAAAGTCCCGGCAATCTGTAAGGAATGGCGACAATTGTTAATTGCTGTGCAGAACAAAATCAGTTAAATTAGTAAAGACAGATTCGAAAATATAGCTTCAGGTGAACAACACGCCTTCTCACATCGCAGAAGGCAGCCATCAGGCCAGATGCTCTCCCTCCTCCGCATCCAGGCTTACGCCCGGCCTTGTACTCCGCATCCAGTCCTTAAGGACTGGATGCGGAGGAAAGAATGCGGAGCACCAATCCAAGCGGAAATCGCTCTCGCTTCTCCAAAAAAAATCATCTTCAGGCCATTGAAACAAGGAACTTTTTCCGCAGAAAGAGTGTCTAATAGTATGAGGAGAGCCGGGCAGCCGGGAGTGAAGCCTCCTTGAATTCAAAACCACAAGTGAACAGTCCAGGCCTCGGGGCGATAGACTCCAGGCTACTTATCCGCCAGGCTCAGGCTGGGGATCTCAGGGCTTTTGAAGAGCTGGTGGTCATCTATCAGGATAAGATAGTGACCATGAGTTATTACCTGACGGGAAATCAGGCAGATGCCCAGGACCTGGCGCAGGAAGTGTTTGTGCAGGCATACACCAAGCTCAGGAGTTTCCGTCAGGAAGCAGACCTGGGTAGTTGGTTGCACCGGATTGCCATAAACATGTGGTCAAACATGCGGCGGCGCCAGAAGTTCCCCAACCTGTTGTCCCTGAACGACCCGGTGCAGACCGGCGAAGGAGAGTTTACCCGTTTAGTGGCCTCAGATGACCCGGCAGGGGACCCGGAAGAGGCGTTTGAGGGCAAGGAACTTCAGGAATCGGTACGGCAAGCCCTCCGGAGCCTGTCCGAAGAGTTTCGTGTCGTCCTGGTGCTGCGAGAGATAGAGGGACACAGTTACGAAGAGATCGCCAGGATCACCGGGTGTTCGCTGGGGACGGTCAAGTCCCGGATGAGCCGGGCACGGCAGGCCCTGAGGGAAATAATTACAGGCCAAAGCCAGCACCCTTAAACAGGATTATCATATACAGGATTATCATATAACAGAATCATAGAGAAATCAGGCCTTGAGGGACGGCTAATTCAATCGTAGGGATGTGAACGTGATGGGGCGCAAGACCGAAAAGACCGCCGGGCGATCCGGAGCAATCAGTTGCAGTCGGGCGCGGGAGTATTTTTACGGCTTTGCTGGCTGCGCGTTGAACAGCGAAGACGGGCACAACCTTTCCCATCACGAGGAGTCATGCCCGGTCTGCGGCCCTGAATTCAAGGAGTGGCGCAGACTGCGCAGCGCCCTGCAGAGCAACGGGGAAAATGCGGCCGCAGATTTCAAAGCCGGGGTGATGGGGCGCATCAGGGAAACCAGGCAGGAGCCGGCAACTAAGCGCTCCGTAGTCTGGGGCGTGGTCTGGCAGCATGGCTGGGCCAGGGGCCTGGCTGCGGCGGCCGTAATCCTGATCATGCTGTCCGGCGCGGCGAAACTGCCGGCGGGGGAGAGCCTGATCGCTCACCTGACCAGGCAGGTCTACATCGCCTTCAACACCCAGCCTGCCACCAGCCCGACCCAGCCGGTCACACCGGCCGCAGGCCAACAACCGGGTACCACCAGTTCTGGCAGCGCCATACATCCACCCAGGACAAATACACCTGTAACATCTACGTCCAATAACGGAGTTCCGAAGACGCAGCCTGTGCAGCCACAGGCGCAGCCGAAGAAAGGCGGCAACAACGGGACCCAGGTAGCCGTCAAGGTCCCTGGTAGCCCGGGTTCGGGCGGGTTCACTGTCAGCAACAAGCCGCTGGTGATCACCACCACCACGCTCAAGCTCGCCGTGAACGACCTGACTCAGGCCAACAGCACCGCTCTGAGTATCGCCGCCAACTACGGGGCCGGCCTGACCTCGGAGGAGTCAGCCCAGGACGGACAGTCCAACCTGTTGTTCCTCAACTTCACCGTTGATCCTTCGATGGTAAGCGTCTTTCTGGACCGTCTGAACAGTCTGGGCAGTGTGGTCAGCGAGGAAAAGACAAACGACGATGTCACCGGCAATTACAACAGCACGCTGGAAGCTTACAACGCCCTGCTGGCCCAGCAGCAATCAGCAACGGATAACAGCGGCCAGTATACCAGCCAGATCAACTCTCTGGAGTACGAACTTCAGAACTGGAGCGACGCCTCCGGAAAACAGGTGGTCCTGCTCTGGCTGATGCAGTAAACCCCGCCATATTTGCGGGTACCCGCTTTAGCGAGCGGCGAATGCGAAAGATACATAAGCAACAAGCAGGGACGTCAAAGGCGCTCCCTGCTTGTTGCTTATCCGGGCCAGGTTTCAATTTCCAGTGTTCGGCGCGCTCTCGCCCCTAACCTCGCTACTTAAAATGCTGTTGTGGAAGTCAAGCCTGCCGGATTACCTCCAGCAGGCGGTTGACGGCAGCAGCAGACTCACCGCGGGTCAGGAAGACAAACGGCGCAAACTCCTGTGGAGATCTCCCTCTAAGGATTCCCGCGTTGTATAACTTGAACACGGACGCCTGCGCCCAGACGGGGATCTGTGTCCAGTCATCCCATGATGGCGCCGGGCCAGCAGCATTAGCGGCCGCAGGAGCGAAGATCTTCACGGCGTGGTCCAGGAGCACTGCAGCCTCGGCCCTGGTGATCGGGGCATCCGGCCTGAACGTATTGTCCGGATAGCCTACAACTAAACCTTGCTGCACAGCACACTCAACCGCCTGCATCGCCCACTCGGGGATGGCTCCGGCATCAGAAAAGCGCACCGGCCCGCCGGTGTCCGACCAGCCCAGCGCCCCGGCCAGCAGCATCACAAACTCGGCCCTGGTGATCGGGGCATCCGGCCTGAACGTATTGTCCGGATAACCCGCAACCAGGTGCTGGGCGAGCAGGGCCTCCACATCGGCCTCTGCCCAGTTGCCATTCAGATCGCTCAGGCTGGCGCCGGTCCGGGCGGGAATGGTGATAGACTCACCGCTCACCCCGCCGGTGCGGGAATCGACAGCCACCATCCGGGCAATCAGGCCCTGCTGGCCGGCCTGGACCGTAGAGCCGCCGGCAGTGTCCGAGACCGGCGCGGAACCCTGAGCCGTATCGCTCTCCAACTGGAAACGATAGAGGAAGCGCTTTCCCGGCGTCACCGGCACTGTCTGCCGGCTCTCGCCAGGCAGGTAGAGATAGAGCCGGTCGGCGGAAGTGATGCCGGAGAGAATCACGTAATCATGGCGCCAGGGAGCGGCCACCTCCAGGGTCGGGGCCGTCGCCCAGGGTCCCATCCGGGCAAACACAGCGGCCAGCAGTGGCAGGCCGTTCTCGTCGGCCTGCAGGGGCGTCACCGTAACCTCCTCGCCGCCCACCAGGTCTTCAGGGGCGACCAGGTAACCGTTCTTGGTCACCATGGTCCGGTCCGTCAACCGGTAAGCTCCTTTGTCTGTCGTCAGCGTCTGCTGGGAGGAGTTGTAGCTCTCGAAGACCTCCGTCTTTTCCGGGTCGGCTTCCGCCAAATCAAGGCGCCAGATCTGGCCCGATCCGGGGCCGAGGTAGAGGCGCGCCCAACTGCCCGGCTCCACTGCATTCATCCCGGCAGGCAGGCCCCAGCGGAAAACCTGGGTATCTTTGGAGAATTGGAGGTCGTGGAACTCCTTGCTGTCATCGATCAGGTCGAGCGAACTCTGATCGGCGCTGACGTCGACCACCTGGCCATAGAGCACCTGGCTGTACACAGACAGGGACAGTATTTCCCGGGTTTGCGGCAACAGCACCGCAATGGCATGCTGTCCGGGGCCGAGATCCGACAGCCCCGCCGCCTGATCATCGAGCTGCACTGATATTCCTTGGCCTACCTCATAGGTACTGCCGCTGCTCAGGGTAATCGTCTGGGCAGCCACATCGACGCTGGTGATAGTGCCCACCGCCAACTGGCGGATTGCCCCCATGTACATGACCGCTCCGCTGTCCGGAGACAGCATCAGTTTCACCCTGAGGCCCGGGAGCAGCTTGTCCCAGGCCGGGCTGCTCCCGGCCCCAAAAGGAATGTCCGCCGGATCGGCGTCGACGATCTCGTCAAGGTAGGCCAGGGATGCATCGGGAGCAAGCGTCAGGGGCTGATTGGCGCCTACCAGGAACACCTCCTGCCGCTCCAGGTCGACCCGGTCGAGGTAGCCATCCACCTCCTTGCAGACCACATTTGCGCTCCAGACGGTTTGAGTGCTGGGGTTGATCACCGCCTGGACCTCGCCCCCCGGAGGCAGCTTCCCCGGGTCATTCAGCACGGACCCGTTGACCGTGAGCCGGCTGCTCGCTCCCGGAGCGAGCAGATATCCACCTGAACGGTCAGCAGGATTGATCTCGGTAAACATCGAGCTTTCTCCCACATCGACCAGCTGCACCCCCGGGGCCTGCCAGGTGAGACCGGCCAGATAGGCATAGGACGGGCTGGCGGTTGCTGCCGGCGGCAGGTAGATGTCCGCCCCGCAGATGCTATTCTCCCCCGCCGATTGGCTCTGTGAGCCGCCGGTGGAAGCCTGGGGCGGCCAGTTCACGATCTGGTCGTCCTGTTCGAAACTGATCTGGGCACTGTCCAGGCTGATCTCGCTTCCAGAGGCCAGGGTCACTGTCTTGGAAACTGACTGCACCACGTCCCGGACCAGGGGCTGACCGTAGACCAGCGCATAATCCTGGGACGCGCTGGAGGCGCCCGGTACCGTGTTCTGGATAATGCTTGTCCCTTTCACGTAGATAGTATAGGTTCCCGCCTCCGGCCGGGGGATGTAGACCTCCTCCACATTGTTGACGTCATCCGGTTTGCCCCCTGTCAGGAAGGCGTTGCCCAGCCATAACTTGCCGCCCGGATCCTTTACCACCAAGTCCAGGTTGTTCACCAGCGGGTGAACGGAGCCCGGCGCTACAGAGGGATCGGTCCAGGCCAGGGTGGCTTTGAAGGGCGACCCGCCCCCCGGCACCTGGTAGGTACAGGTGCGCATCCCCCCATCGGTTACCCCGTCCCGGTTGTCCACGAACTCGAAGGTTTTTTCATGCAGGGCCAGGACCGTGCCCCCCAGGTCGAGGATCCCAAAACCATCGCTGCCATCGCTGCTGGGGCCCGCTTCCGGAGTGCGGGCGCCACAGATCAGGGCTGCCTTGAGCAGGGCTGCGGTCGGCTGAAGCACCTGCTCGTATTTCATCAAGTATTCCCGCAGCAGGGCGGCGCTGCCGCCTGCCACCGCCGCCGCCATGCTGGTCCCCTCCATGTAGGTGTAGTAGCCGCCCCCCAGGTCGAACTCGGACGTCACCAGGCGGGCCTTGGCCGAGATCACGGCCCCGGGCGCCAGCAAGTCCGGTTTCAATCGACCATCGCTGGTGGGGCCGCGGCTGGAAAAGTCACAGACCTGGCTGCTGTCCACCTGTTGAGGGTTGAAAGCCGGATACGGGGTCTGGCTGGCGCCAACTACCAGAGCGTTTTTGGAATAAGCCTCCGGGGTCAGGCTCCCGGCCTGGGACCCATTGTTGCCGGCGCTGTATATCACCAGAAAATCCGGGTTTTCCCTAATGAAGTGGTCGGTCTGGGATGCCGTGTCCTGATAGCCGGTACCGGCGCCGCCCCAGCCGTCCACGTGAATGCGGACCCCGGCTTCATAGGCCGGCTCGAACAGGTCTTCGAGATCCGGCGGCGGGTCCAGTTGACCTTGGCTGTTGATCAGGCCCTGGAAGTAGATGCTGGCCCCAGGCGCCACGCCCTGATACCGGCCCGAGGAGGCGGCGCCGGTACCGGCGATGGTGGCCGCCATGACGGTGCCATGGCCACTCTGATCTGCAGCCACGGGCACTCCCGCCCAGGACCGCAGCATGACCACCTTGGGCATCTTGCCGGGCACACTGGCCAGGTCCGGGTGGATGTCATCCGTCGACCCGATATCCAGTCCGGTGTCGGCCAGTCCGATGATCTGACCGTCTCCGGTCAGGCCCTGCTGCAATGGAGACAGCCAGCCGGTCACACCCAGCGGCGTGGCTGCCACCAGGTCGCACGCCCGGTCGTTCATCAAACTGTAGCTCGTGGCCGGTTCGATGTAGACAACTTCGGAAAGCTGCGACAGGTCTTCGAGGTGGGCCTGGGAAAGCTGCACCTGCAGGACCCGGCCGGGATCGGTTCCGCCGCGCTGGACAACACCGCCAAAGCGGTAGACCGCCTGAGCGACAGACACCTTGTCTTCAGGCTGAAACACGGTGACGTCGACGGAGATCGACTTCTCCCGGTCCGGGGATTGTTCACTGCTGACCAGGGACGGCGCCAGGCGCGCCGACGGGGCGTACGCCTGCAGGGCGCTGCCCGCCACCCTCTGCGCAGCAGCCAGTTTGTCCGGGGGCACCCGTACCAGGATGCTGTTCCCGCCCAGCAGGTCTCCCTGCTCCACCCCCAGCCGGGACAGAGACGCCAAGATATCAGCCGGCTCCGGCATCCCAGGCCCGGCCGCAGGAGATAGATGCAGCAGCATCACCTCGCCAGCAGCCAGGCTGGCGCTGTCGCTCAGGCCAGCCTGGCTGCCCCGGTGCTGCTGAGTTCGGAGGCCGCCCTGGCCATTGCTGGCCACTCCTCCATCCCGATTGGACAGGACTAACGTTCCGGCTACCAGCAGTAAGGCCAGGATCAGCACGGCACTATGTTTTAGAAGGCGTTTTAAAATGCAGCTGCCGTCTTTCAATGAGATCCCCCCTCCCCGGAACAGAAGCCCCGCGCCAGCAAGCCGGCGACCGGCAACGATGTTCGCTTCGATCGCCACACAAGCCTCTTACTTCTTGCCTCTGACCTCGGCTATTCGGAGACATCCCCCGAAGGGGGCGTGTCCCCATTACTGTTTCCGCCCTTTGTCAACACCAGGCCTATGAACCGGGGCAGCACCAACAGGCGCCGCCAGCGGGCCGGCTCCTGGAAGGCCCGGTACAGCCATTCCAAACGGAGCCGCTGTATCCATGCGGGCGACCGGCGCAGCCTGCCGGAGATCACATCGAAGCTCCCCCCCACTCCGACCGCCACCGGCGATCCCAGGTCACGGCGGTGGTCCCGGATGAAGTACTCCTGCCTGGGGAAGCCCATGCCCACCAGCAGCAGGTCAGGGCGTGCCGCCCGGATCCGGTCAAGCACCGCCGGCAGTTCCGCTCCGGTAAAGTATCCATGGCCGGTCCCCACCACCTGAAGGCCGGGGTGCCGCCGCTGCAGGTTGACGGCAGCCGCTTCGGCCACACCGGGCGCTCCACCCAGCAGGTACAGATGCCACCCGGCATCCACCGCCCGGACGGCCAGCGCCTGGATCAGGTCAACCCCGGTGACCCGTTCCGGGAAGCGGCTACCAAGGCGCTTACCGGCCCAGAGGATCCCGTGACCGTCCGGCACCACCAGGTCGCCCCGGTTCAACAACCCCCAGACGGCCGGGTCATTCCGGGCCTGCATAAGCATCTCCGGGTTCAGGGTGATTACCTGGCGTGCCTGGCATCCCTCCGCAGATCCTGCCTGATGCCCGCCCTGCTCGATCCAGCCGGCGATCACCGCCACGGATTCTTCTAATGTGAAAGGGTGAACACCCACCCCCATGATATCGAATTTCTCTTTCAGAGACCTGGTCAAACCGCTCACCCCAACGACTAACTGCCAACCATCATTTTTTCCAACATCACCGCTGCCTCGGCCCGGGTCATGATCTCGTTCGGGCGGAAAGTGCCGTCCGGATAACCATCGATCCCGGCGAGCGACAGGCGGGCGATAGCCCCGGCAGCCCAGAAACTGCTGCTGACATCCGTAAAGCTGGTCTTGGATGCCCTGCCGCTGTCCTGTAAGGGAAAGGCCTTATCCAGCAGCACCGCTGCCTCGGCCCGGCTGATCCCCTGCCCCGGACGGAAGCTGCCGTCAGGATAGCCCTGCAGGTATCCTGCCGCCTTGGCCGCCCCGATAGCCCCGGCTGCCCAGTAACCGGAGGGCACGTCCGGAAACACGGACGTGCCGGAGCTGGGAGCAAGGTGCTTGGCCAGGGTCAGCATCACTGCCATATCCGCCCTGGTAACTTGGTCTGACGGGTGAAAGTTGCCGTCCGGATAGCCGGAGATGATCCCCCGCGCCTTCAGGTCCGACACGGCACTGGCAGCCCAATGTCCGATCAGGTCCGGGAAGGGCGCCCCCCCTTGAAGCGCTTGCAAGTCCTGGGATACCAGGTCGAGGCGCGCCTGAAGACTGTCCAGTTGCTGGTTCTGGGCCTTGAAAAGCTGGTCCAGGTGCTGCTGCAGAGAACTCGCTGAGAGCACCGGGTCAGCCGCCGTCCCCGGGTCACCGGCCGGTTGGTCCAAAGCCTCCGCAGACTTGGCCAGCCAGGTGCGGGCCGGCGCCAGGCACACCAGGAACAGGATGGCTGCGCAGAAAAACAGCCACCGCCATCTCTTCCGCTTGTTCATGTCTCTCCCCGGTTGAACCCACGCAGGTGGAAATGATGACACCGTCTCTTCCAATTGTCCATCGCTCCCCGCTTGCTGCCCAACGCACGCGGGGCACATCTCCATCCTGCGTGCGCAGACGGGGGAAACTTCTGGGCCGGATCACGTCCAAAGATTTGAACTTCGACGCTGTCTTCGCTAAACCCTGCCTGACCACAACAGGTAAACCTTAAAAGCAAATAAGAAATAAGCCTGACACTCCAATTTCCGCCAGGCGATCGACTTTCGTTACCTTCTTTTCCACAGATGGCTCGGTCGCCCTCAATCAAGCCCGTCCAGTTCATCCGGCAGTTGACGGGATGGAGTCGAGCCATACTCCCGCAACACCTGATAGAGGGTCTTGGCCTGGGCGGCGGGAATGCTCCGCTCCGGCGCCGCCAGCACCTCCACCTCGGTGGTCTTGCGCCCCCAGGTCAGGCTGACCAGGTCGCCGACCTTGACCTCACTGCCCGGCTTGGCCGGGCGGCCATTGACGCTTACCCGCCCCGCATCGCATACATCCTTGGCGTTGGCCCTGCGTTTGACCAGGCGGCTTACCTGCAAAAACTTATCGATCCGCAAGGGGCATCGCTCCCCTCCAAGATAAGAAAAGGCTCCTCGCCGGAACCCTGATCATGCTTTCAGCCCCTTTTTAGTCAGGAAAACGAATTGAACCGCATAAAACAATACAAACCTGCTTCATCACCGGATGGCTCCACAGGCTGATGGCATATCCCAACTCCCAGGAAAGACGGCAGCTCCGCGCCAGCAGGCGGGCGCTCGTCAACGATGTTCGCTACGCACACCCAACAATAAAGCTATTAGCAGATTGAGTCTCTGAGCGCCTTGCCGGCCCTGAATGCAGGTACGCGGGTGGCAGAGATCTGGATCTCTTCGCCAGTCTGCGGATTGCGTCCAGTACGGGCAGCCCGGTCGCGCACTTCAAAGGTGCCGAAGCCCACGAGCTGCACCTTATCACCCTGTGCCAATGCCCCTTCAATAACGTCGAACACTGCGGTAGTGACCTTTTCCGCATCCTTCTTGGTAACTTCAGCCTTTTCCGCCACGCTGCTAACCAGTTCAGCCTTATTCAAGCCAGATACCCTCCTTTGCAATTTTTGAATTTAGGCTACCTAATTCGCCAGAAGCCTTGTAACTCCTGCTAAATTGCAGGGATGTAAAAAATATTTTTCCTCACCAGCAAAATATTAGCATATAATTACTTATCTATACATTATTGGTATTTGGTCGTTTCCTGCAACTTGACCTCGTCCCAGATGGCATCCAAGTCTTCCAGGGACAGTTCGCTCATATTCAGTCCCCTGTCGATAACCCTGGCCTCAATCCCCTGAAACCTTCGCATGAACTTGTCCACTGCAGCCCGCAACGCCTCCTCCGCATCCACTTTCAGCAGCCGGGCAACGTTTACCACCGTAAAGAGCAGATCGCCCAACTCCTGGCGTACGGCATCCTCGTCCCCCGCCGACCGGGCTGCCTGCAGCTCCTCCCACTCTTCCACCAGTTTGAGGGAAGCGCTGCCGGCATCCGGCCAGTCAAAACCGGCCAGGGCGGCTTTGCCCTGCACCTTTTGAGCCCTCTGCAGGGACGGCAGATACCTGGGCACCCCTGCCAGCAACGACCGGAGTTTCCCCTCGCCGCCGCGCCCCACCCGCAAGCGGGTACCCGGGCGGGCACCCTCCGACTCTGTTCCTTCAGTCTGCTTGATCGCCTCCCAGTTACGCACCACCTGCGCGGCGCTGTCTACCTGGGTGGCGCCGAAGACGTGGGGATGGCGCCGTTTCAGCTTGTTGGTAATAACCGCCACCACCCGGTTGATATCAAAATCCCCTCTACTGTCTGCAAGGGCGGCATGGAAAACCACCTGCAATAATAAGTCTCCCAACTCCTCGCAGAGTTTATTCATATTTTGCTCGTCAATGGTGTCAATGACCTCATAGGACTCCTCGATCAGGTACTGGCGCAGGCTCTGGTGGGTCTGCTCCCGGTCCCAGGGGCAGCCATCAGGCCCCAGCAGCTTTTCCATTACTGTCATCAAGGGGTCAAGGGAGTACCGGCTGGATTCAGAAGCCGGGGGCCGGATGCCGGGGGCCGGAATGTTTTCAACACAATTGTTGCTTTCTCCTCCAGCTTTCTCTGGCCTCCGACCTCTTGCTTCCGATCTCTGTCCCCGCCCGGGTACCCGCCCCGGCGGATGGGGCGCCGGCCCCTGACTTCTGACGTCTGATACTAGGGGAGGAGCATAGACCGAGGTGAGGTGGTCCAGGTCATCCAACCGGTCCAGGTCGTAGAGAGGAATCCGGCGCTGCCGCTCCTGCCCCCGCACACCGGCCGAATAGACCACGGTCAGGGGATGGTCGTCCGGAAACTGCTCCATCAGGGTTAGTTTGACCTCCGAGGCCAGTGCCCGGTTATAGACCTGCGCCACCAGCACACCGGCTTGAAGCGGGATTGAAAAGGGAGTGTCCGGTCCGGCGCCGGACCGGCGCAGCAGTTGAAAACTCTCGGTCACGACCAGACCCTGGGCGGGGTCGAGGCCCAGGCTGCCGACAACCGCATCCAGGAAGCTGGGCGCTGGCCAGATGCGCACCCGCACCCCCTTAGCCGCAGACTGCGCCAGCAAGAGGTTGACCACCGTCTCGCCCACCAGCGGATGCCCTGGAACCGCAAACACGACCGGCTCCAGGCTGCCGCCAGCGACGCCAAACAGCCAGGAGACCATCTCCCAGTAGACCTCGTCGAAGGAGGCGCAGCGTTCATAGAAATCGTCCAGGGGCTGCAACTGGATGCCCTCCCGCTCCAGGAAGGGCACTACCGGATGGCGTCCGGTGCGGAGGTAAACCAGGCGCCGGCGCATCAAGCTCAGGTTGATGGCCGGCAGTTGCAAGGAATCGCCGGGCCCCAGACCAACCACATAGATCTCCCGGTCGGAAGGCTTGTCCTGATCGTCCATACAGTATCATCTCTCTTTACAACTATTGAGTTTAACGGCGAAACAAGCGTCGGAGGCCGACGATGCTGAGTTCACCCGTGAGCAGCAGAACGGCAACATAGCAGACCATGCCGCCGGACATCGCCCCCAGAGTCGCCACCAGGTTGCCATGGGGCAGAAAGAAGCGGTACAGGCCGAGGATGGCCGCTCCCATTATTGTAGCAGCCAGCAACGGGCGGAGCAAGAAGAAGGAGGGGCCGCGGTAGCCGGTGATCGCCCGCAGCGACCAGAAGTTCAGGATGCTCGCCAGAAGCAGTCCGGCACAACTGCCCAGGGCCGCCCCCTTGACATTCATTCCAGGCACCACGGTCAGGTAGTAGTTGAAGAGGATCTTGACCAGACAGCCGGCCAGCAGGTTCAACACCGGTGACCAGGTCCTGCCCAGACCCTGCAGGACGCCGGAGCTTGTCTGCTGCAGGCCCGAAAAAAAAGCGGTTGGCGCCAGCCAGGCAGTGACCACCCCGGCCCGCCGGTCGGCAAACAGGAGCGTGGTCAGCGGGGTGGCCAGCACCACCAGGCCGACCGCGGCAGGCAGGCAGAAGAGAATGGTGATGCGGATGGCAGTAGCCACCCGCTGGTTGATCTCCCTGGTCCGTCCTCTGGCGACAGCGGCAGCGATGTTGGGAACCAGGCTGACGGCCAGGGAAACGGAAAATATCGCTGGCAAGTACACCAGGGTGCCGGCCATACCGGACAGTTCCCCGAACATGGCGGTGGCCTGGTGAAAACTGTAGCCGGCGACCTGCAAGCGGTGGGGGATGATGATGGCGTCGATCGCCTGCACCAGGGGCATCACCATGGAGCAGGCAGAGATCGGCAGGGCGAAGGTGAGCAAACGCTTTAAAAGCTGCCCGGCGCCGTCAAGCAGTGACAGCACCCTGCGCCACCCCCGGGGTCCGATCTGCCGGCGCAGGCCGCCTTCGAACCAGAGGGCGAGGCAGACCAGCACCAGGAGGCCCCCGCAGCCGCCGGTGAAGGCCCCGAAAGCCGCTCCAGCCGCTGCGAACTCGACTCCCCGGGGCAGCAGGACATAGGCCGCCCATAAGACCGTGACCACCCGGATGCACTGTTCCACCACTTCGGATATGGCGGTCGGCCACATCAGCTGCCAGCCCTGGAAATAGCCCCGGAAGGCCGAGGCGACGGAGATCACCAGGACCGCCGGGGCAATGCTCACCAGCGAGTAATAGGCCCGGGTATCCCCCAGCACCGACTTCGCCAGGTAGTGAGCCGAGTGGTACAGACCGAGGGCCAGCAGCAGGCCGAACAGGGATAAAAAGACCAGGGCCAACAGGAACACCTGGCGCGCCCCGAAGCGATCGCCCCGGGCGGCCTTTTCCGCCACCAGCATGGAGATGGCGATGGGAACGCCGGAGGTGGAGAGGGCAATCAGGGTGATGTAGATCGGGTAGGCCATCTGGTAGAGCCCGACACCCTCGCTCCCCACCAGCCGGGTAAAGGGGATGCGGTAAAACGCCCCCAGGAGCTTGACCACCAGACCGGCCACGGCCAATATGAAAGCCCCGCGCAGGAAGGATTGCGGCTGCTGCGGCTTCACTGTGTCGCCCCCCGATTCGTTCTCGTTTATGATACGATGGGGGGTTGTCCGTTAGACCAGGGGCAGGAAACGGGGAATAGCCAAAAATAAAAAGGCGGCCGATGTTGCCACCTTTTCCCTGATCCCGTATCGGTGTAACCTGCGCCCCGGCGCTACTGCTCCATCTGTTTGGCCAGAAAACCCGCCGCAGTTTCCGCAAGCTTCAACTCCAACTCGCCCATCTTCACGTTCGGCTCCTTGGAGCAAATGATCACGGCGCCAATCGGGTCGCCTTCGGCGATGATCGGGGCAATCACCTCACTGGAAAACTTGCAGGTCACTTCTTCCTCTTCCGTAAGGCACCCTTTACAGAAAGGATGTTCCCCCGCCTTGCTGATGAGGATGGGCTTGCGCTCCTCCATCACCTTCTCGACCGCGGCGCCGACCGGTTTATTCAAAAACTCCTTCTTGGCCGCTCCCGCCACAGCGATGATATTGTCCCGATCGGCAATACACGCTATGTGGCCGATCGCTTCATGCAAGGAGTCTGCATACTCTTTTGCAAAATCCCCAAGCTCACCGATCGGTGAATATTTCTTGAGAATGACCTCGCCTTCCCGGTCCACAAAGATTTCGAGGGGATCTCCCTCCCGAATCCGTAGGGTCCGGCGGATCTCTTTAGGAATTACCACGCGACCTAGATCATCGATGCGACGTACGATACCTGTTGCTTTCAAGCATTATCCCCCCTTCTATACCAAGATGATTTTACTGAGCCAGAAGCCTTTGCCTCGTGTTCTCACGAATAGTATATAACCAGAAGGGGTGATTTATTCATTATTTTCCCGTGGAACGCCGCTCGATAAAACTGTTCTGCTGGAGTCCGTCAAGATAGGAGAGGAAGGCGTCATTTTTTTTGGACATCAGCACCTGTTGCTGCAACTGGTCGTGAATGTCCGCGAAACTTTGCTGCTGAAACTGGGCACGATTCGCATCATAAGCCGCTCTGACCTCGCTCTCGGTGACGGTCACGTTTTTGGTCACATAGTCGCCAAGCTTGCTGATGGTGATATTCTCGGCGACCAACTGGCGGTATTGATCCAGCGTATAGCCATGAGACTTCAGGACCTGCTCCAACTGGTCCTGGCCGCCGGTGTTCATCATGTCCATCAGCACCTGGGTATCCACTTCCTCCGGTGAGGCGGAGATCCCGGCCCGGGAGGCGGCCTGGCGCAGCAGCACCTCGTCCACCAGTTTCTGCAGAATCTCGCCGGAGATCTGCTGGGCGATCTGCTTGTTGCCCGGGGCATTGGGGTCAAATCCATAAATCGATGACTCGGCACGGCTGGTCTCCTGCTGCAACTCCGTCTTGGAGACCGGCGTCCCGTTGACCCGGACCACCCAGTTACCGCTTTCCGCCCACCAGCACCAGAGGCCCGCCACGATCAGTATGCCAATAGCTACCAGTACCTGTGGCCAGTATGGCCAGCTTGACCGCCCCACAAGCGCTCCTTGCTGTGATTGCTCCGTCTTGGCTGCTGTTTTTTCCTCCATGTTCATCTCGCTCCACTCCCCCGGCACTAAAGCAATCTCGCTGATAGTGCCATAAATTTTGTGTGTGATGGTAGCTATGCACGCCTTACATTAGTGCCGGGCTTCACCCTCCCGTTGGTACCAAATATTCTTCAACCCCCGGTCTTTGCTGCCTATAGACTTCTCCCTTTGTCGTTGAAGTCCTGCCTGGTCACGCGATCACGGGTTCATGACCTGGTCCAGCATCCCGATCAGCCGCTCCGGGGTCAGGCCGCGGGTCTCGATGCGCACCTCCAGGTCACCCACTGCCGAGAAGCTGATCCGCCGGTCGAAGACCTTGCCCCAGCGGGCCAGGGCATTGCCCCGGGGCGCTCCCTCCCTGTCGAAGCGCACCACCAGGGTGTGATCGCCGTGTTGGACATCCTGGATGTGCGACTCCCGGGCGTACAGCCTCAGCCTGGACAGGCTGAACAGGCGCGTCACCGCCGGGGGCAGCGGCCCGAAGCGGTCCCGCACCTCCGCCGTCAGGGCATCCAGCTCCTGCAAGTTCTCGGTCGCTGCCAGGCGCCGGTACAATTCCACCTTCTGGCGCCCGTCGCTCACATAGGCGTCCGGGATGTAGGAGTCTCCGTAGTGCAGGTCCCAGACCGGTGTCTGAATACGCCCCACTGGCGCCGCACCGGCGCCGGGGATCGCCTCTCCCTTCACCTCCTGCACCGCCTCACCCAGCAGTTGGTTGTACAGCTCGAAGCCTAGGGCGGCCATATGCCCGTGCTGCTCCGCCCCCAGGATGGCGCCCGCCCCCCGGATCTCCAGGTCCCGCAGGGCGAGTTTGAATCCGGAGCCAAACTCGGTGAACTCCTGCAGGGCACGCAGGCGCTTTTCCGCCTGCTCGCTGAGGATCATATCCTGCGGAACGGTGAAGTAACCGTAGGCCAGCCGGTTCGACCGTCCGACCCGGCCGCGCAGTTGGTAGAGCTGAGCCAGGCCGAAAGTGTCCGCCCGCTCCACGATCAGGGTGTTGACGTTGGGGATGTCGAGGCCGTTCTCGATGATGGTAGTGCAGACCAGGACGTTGAACTGGCGATCCAGAAAGTCCAGCATCACCTCCTCCAGGTCGTCCTCATTCATCTGGCCGTGGGCAATACGGAAGGAGGCCTCGGGGACCAACCCCTCCAGGAACAGCAAGCAGCGTTCGATGCTCTGTACCCGGTTATGCAGGTAGAAGACCTGCCCGCCCCGCTGGATCTCTTTTAAAATGGCATCCCGAACCAGGTCCGGCTGGTACTCCAGGACGTAGGTCTGGACCGGCATCCGCTCCTCCGGCGGCGTCTCGATGACGCTCATGTCCCTGGTCCCGGACAGGGAGAGTTGCAGGGTGCGGGGAATCGGAGTAGCAGTCAGAGTCAACACGTCCAAGTTGGTCTTGAGCAGCTTGATCCTTTCCTTGTGATTAACCCCGAAGCGCTGCTCCTCATCGATCACCAGCAGGCCGAGGTCCTTGAATTTGACATCTCCCGAGAGCAAGCGATGGGTGCCGATAATCACGTCGATCAGACCCCTGGCCAGATCGTCGAGGGTGGCCTTCTGCTGCCGGGGTGTGCGGAAGCGGCTCAGTACCTCGACCCGCAGCGGGTAGTGGCTGAAGCGCTCCCGGAAGGTGTGCTCGTGCTGCTGGGCGAGGACGGTGGTAGGCACCAGGACCGCCGCCTGTTTGCCGTCCTGGACCGCCTTGAAGGCTGCCCGGAGGGCCACCTCGGTCTTGCCGAAGCCCACATCACCGCAGATCAAGCGGTCCATCGGCCTGGGCCGTTCCATGTCAGCCTTGACCTCGGTGATCGCCTGCGCCTGGTCCGGGGTCTCGTCATAGGGGAAAGCCGCCTCGAACTCCTGCTGCCAGACGGTGTCCGGAGTGAAGGCGTGGCCCGGCTGCTGCATCCGCTCGGCGTAGAGAGCCACCAGGTCGACCGCCAGCTCCCGCACCCGCTTTTTGACCCGCTGTTTGAGGCGCGCCCAGTCACCGCCACCGAGCTTGGAGAGCTTGGGCGCCGCGCCCTCCGGTCCGGTATACTTCTGGATCAGGGTCACCTGGTCCACCGGAACATAGAGCCGGTCCGCACCGGCGTAGGCCACCTCCAGGTAGTCCCTGGTATGCCCGTCCACAGTCATCCCCCTGATCCCCAGGTAGCGTCCGATGCCGTGGTACGCGTGCACCACGTAGTCGCCGGGGGCCAATTCCGGCGGCGCCCCGCCCAGAGAGTAACCCGCCGCCCGGACCAGGGCGCGGGTACGCACCCGCTTGCGCCCGTAAAGCTCATCCCCGGTCACCACCGACAGCAGGCCGGGCAGCTCGAATCCCTGACTAAGCTGCCCCACCCCCACCTGCAGGCGCCCGCCTATCAGGCTCAGAGGCCAATCCCGGGCAACCAGCGGCGCCAGGTCATGGTCCCGCAGGTTCTGCTCCAGGCGCTTCAGGCGCTCTTCGGTCTGAGTCAGCAGCAGCACTGCCGCCCGGTGCTGCAGCCACCGCTGCACCTCCGGCGCCAGCAGGTCCGGGCGGGCGAGAAATGGCTGCATCTCCTTGACCGCCAGGTGCACCGACACCCGGGGCTGGAAACGGCCAGGTCTGGTGAGCAGGCGCCCCAGTCCGATCAGTGGCCGCGACTCCAGGTCCCGGTGCAGTTCGTCTTCGGTCAGGTAGTACTCCTGCCAGGGGGTGAAAGACTGGCCTTCCTGGAACAGGCGGCGGTAATCGGACTCCAGCAGGGCGATGTGGGCGCGGCAATGTTCCTGAAAGCGCCCGGGCTCATCAACGACCACCAGCGACCTCTCGGGAAGATAGGCGAGCAGAGACACCTGTTCGGGGTAGAAATAGGGCTGCACCAGATTGAGGGAACCGCTCAGGCCCTCCTCGGCCATCTCTAAAAAGCGGTTCTGGCGCTGCTGCAGGCGCACGTTTGCGCTGCGGTTTCCCTTCAGTTGCTCCCGCTTGGACCGGTAGGCGGCTATGATCCGCTCCGCCGCCTGCCCGGCCTGGCCCGGCGCATAGATAAATTCCCGGGCCGGCCAGACTATGACCTGCTGCCTGGCAGCCAGGGAACGCTGGCTGCCAGGGTCCAGCTCTTTTAGCGAAGTGATCTCGTCGCCCCAGAACTCCAGGCGCACCGGAACGCCCTGGAAGGGAAAGATGTCCAGGATGCTGCCCCGTAGGGCGAACTGTCCCGGCGCCGCCACCAGGTCGGTCCGCTCATAGCCGGAATACACCAACTGGCCGGGGAGAGCGGTCAGGTCGTACTCGCTGCCGGGCGCCAGGAGCAGTGCCGCCTGCTCCCAGTTTGACGGCGGGATCAGCTTTGGCAGCAGGGCCTCTGCCGGGGCGACCACCACCGGCGGCGGCCCGGAGGCGTCCCGCAACGCTGCCAGGACCCGCAGGCGCCCGGCGGTGGGCTCCCGGCTGGCCGCTACCACCTCGAAGGGGAGGGACTCCGCCGGATCGAAGAGCAGGACCTCCCGGTCCGGGAGAAGGCTCTCCAGATCGCGCAACCAGGCCGACACCTGGTCGAGGCCGGGGGCCACCACCAGCAGCGCACCGTCACAGCACCCCTGTTCATAGAGTGCGGCGCACAGCAGCGCCTGGCAGGACCCCCCCGCCCCGGTGATGAACAACGGAAATTGCCCTCGCTGCAAGGCAGCCAGGGCTTGTTCATATTCCGGCAGTTGGTTGAGCAGGTTGCGCACGGCGTACCCCTTTGAAACCCGACAACAGGTGTTGCGGCAAAAAGCTTTGCCGGAAACATTATATCACCGGAGCAGTCCGGATTATACCTAGATGATCGGCGCTCACAGGTGTTTGTGAACATACTGATCACCATCGACCAAATTTTTTTATCATCGGGCGCCGGGCATGGGGAATCGGTTTTTGCGTACACTAAGTCGGCAAACTATCTCCAGGGAAAGGTGGTCATGATCAGATGAGGCAGGCGTCGCAACTGGCCCTGGCCCACAGCGACATCGCCAAGGCCGGGAAGAGGTTGAAGGTCCTGTCCCTGCTGCTGCAGGAGGAGGCTTATTCGGATGTGGTGCGGGAGGCCCAGGAACTGGTAGAGCTGGCTCTGAAGGGTATCCTGTTCCAGGCCGGAATCGATCCCCCGAAGGAGCACGACATCGGGCGGTTTTTCAAGGAGATGCGGGACCGGCTGCCGCAACCCGCGGCCCAGGCCGCAGATCGCCTGGCAGCTATCTCCGGACAGTTGGGCCGGGAGCGTAACGCCTCTTTCTATGGCGATCAGAACTTCATCCCATCCGAAGGATACACCTGCCAGGAAGCCGAACAGGCCCTGAAGGACGCGGAGTTCGCCTATCAACTGGCCAAAGATGTGATCGGAGAGGAGTAGTCAGGAGCGCTCCTCCACCAGCCAGCCCGCCACCCATCCGGTGCGAGCGTCCGGCAGGCGCACCTGGTACCAACCGCCGCTTTCGGCCAGCACTGTCATCGGTTCACTGTCCGGATTGCCCCTGGTGGCCGTGCCTAGCAGCGGGTAGCTCGTGCCCGGGCCCTGCCTCAGGTTAACGTAGCTGTTGTCGGTCTTGATATAAAGCTGATCGGAGACGGTTGCCTGGACCGGTTGGCTCGGGGTACTGGTCTGTGCCGGTTGGCTCGGGGTACTGGTCTGTGCCGGTTGGCTCGGGGTACTGGTCTGTGCCGGTTGGATCGGGGTGATCCCCTGCTGCTTCTGGACTTCCGCCAGGGCCTGTTCCAACTGGGCCTCCTGGGCGGTCAGGTTCGAGACCCGCTGCTGCAGGCTGGCGACATAGGTGGCCACCTGTTCGTCCACGTAGCTCTGGGAGACCAGGGGGTCGGCGGCAGAGCCGGGCCCGTTACCTCCGGCCATTACCCGTGAGGCCGCGAAAAACCCGGCAGCAATACCGAACGCCACCAGGGTCAGATACAGCACCAGCGGTCTTGTTCTCATGGTGGGTTAACCTCCGGGAAGGTGCTGCCGCGACAGCAGTCCGGCCCTGCTGGCCAGGAACAGCACCACGGCGCATAACAGGCAAAGCACGATCAGCCCCTGCCCGGCATTCAGAAAGGTCAGCAGCACGGCGCTGCCGCCCAGGAGCAGGTTGACGCCATAGATCGCCAGCACCGTCTGCCGGTGAGTCAGGCCCAGGTCCAACAGGCGGTGGTGGATGTGCCCCCGGTCGGCGGTCAGAATGCTCTGCCCCCGCTTCAGCCGGCGGATGATCGCCAGCAGCATGTCGGAGATGGGGATGCCCAGGATCAGGATCGGCAGGATCAGGGAGAAGACTGCGGCCGACTTGGTCAGGCCGCTGGCTGCCAGGGAGGCCAGGGTGAAACCCAGAAACATGGCGCCCGCATCCTTCATGAAGATCTTGGCCGGGTGCCAGTTGTGCGGCAGGAAACCCAAGGCGGACACTCCCAGAAACAGGGCACAGAGGCCCACCGGAAAATCTCCCTGGCTGAAGGAGACCAAAGAGACGATGCCCGCCGAGATGGCGGCGATCCCCGCCGCCAGCCCGTCCAGACCGTCCACCAGATTGAGGGCGTTGGTGATGGCCACTATCCAGGCAATGGTCAGGATCACGTTCAGGGGAGATGGCAGTATGATGTAGCCTCCGAAGGGATTGGTAACAAAAGACATCCCGATCCCAAAAGAGACCGCCACCGCGGCGGCGGCGATCTGTCCCGCCAGCTTGGCGAGGGGGGGAAGGCCCTTCCAGTCGTCGATCATCCCCACTACCAGGACCACCAGGCCACCGGCCAACAACCCGATTATCTTACCCCGGCTGAGAGGCGATCCGACAACCAGGGGGGCCGCGGCCACCATGGCCGCGGCAAAGCCCAGGAAGATCCCCAGGCCGCCCCAGCAGGGAACCGGATGCTGGTGCACCTTGCGCTGCCCCGGCTGATCAATGGCGCCTGCGGCCACAGCCAGCTTCTTGACCAGGGGCGTCACCAGCAGGGGAATACCAAAGGCCAGCAGTATTCCTATGATTATCAGATGCAACCTCATGGCTCATCCATCTCCTCAAGTAAGAGCAAACAAAAACTCGCCCTCCACGGCTACCTTATCGCCCACGAAGGTACGGGCTTGCGCCTTGATGATATTGCCCTTGAACTTCAGGAAATCTACCTCGATCCGCAACTGGTCCCCGGGGCGTACCTGTTGCCGGAACCGGCAGTTGTCGATCCCCGCGAACAGACCCAGCTTCCCGGCATTTTCGGTCAGCTTCAACAAAGCCACCGCTCCCACCTGGGCCATGGCTTCCACGATCAGGACGCCCGGCATCACCGGATTCCCCGGAAAATGCCCCTGGAAGAAGGGCTCATTGACAGTGACGTTCTTGATCCCCACCGCCCGTCTGCCTTCCTCCAACTCGATGATCCGGTCAACCAGCAGGAAGGGGTAGCGATGTGGGATGATCTCCTGGATCTGGCAAGCGTCAAGAATTTCTCGCTGTTCACTCATTACGACCGCTGACCGCCTCCTGTCGACGCCGACATGTTCAACATGATAAGTGGCTTGTCTCCATTCAAACTTCGCTTCGCCTGCGCAGTCTCAGCGCATGCCAAGCTTTCCATGTAAACCACCTCATTGTAGCACATTGTCGCCAACTTTAACATCCCAGGCGATCACTCACCTATAATCTTACCCAGAGGAATCCCGTATTTTTTGCCTTGCTCGCTTTTTCATGCAAACACTCCATATAAAGCCTCGTCAACTGTTCTGTCATCACCCTGGCGTCAAACCGTTCGGCGGCGGTCCGGGAAGCCGCCTCGCCCATCCGCCGGGCCTCGTCCGGGTGCTCCAGCAGCCAGGAAATCCTGGCCGCCAAGACCCCGGGTTTACCGGGTTCCACCAGCAACCCGTTCTCCCGGTCCACCAGGATCTCCTTGATACCCCCGATATTGCTGGCCACGCAGGGCTTGCCCATGCTCATGGCCTCCACCAGGCTCAGGGAGAAAGCCTCGCTCAGGGAAGGCGCCACCACCACCGACATCCGGGCGAGCAGTTCGGGGATATCGTCCCGGAGGCCCAGGAACTCCACCTGCCCGGCGATCCCCAGTTTACAGGCGAAATCGCGCAGGTCCTGCTGCAGGGAACCATCCCCCACGATCTGGAAGCGGCAGTCTCCGTGCTGTTGCAGCAGCATCTGAGCCGCCTCCAGGAAGCAGCGGTGGCCCTTTTCCGGCTCAAGCCGCCCGACCAAGCCGATCACGGGTTCCTGATCGACAGGCGGCGTGCGGGTCGGCGGCGGCTGGAACTTGCTCAGATCGATCCCGTTGTAGATCAGGGCGATCTTGCGGTCCTCCACCCCCTGGCGGATCAGGTCCTCCCGGACCGCCTGGCTGACCGCTACCACCCGGTCACAGGTGTAACGGTCAACCAGACCGAACAGCCTGGAGCGCCTCCCGGCCGGGTGCCGGGTGCCCCCTGGGCGCGGCGCGGCTTCCAGCCGGTGCCTGGTATAGATCACGCAGATCCCGCCGGACAACCGGGCGGCCAGCCGCCCGGCAAAACTGGCGTGGGTATGCACCACATTGATGTTATACTTCCTGATCACCCTGATTATGGACGGTATCTGTTTCCAGAGCCGGCCCGGGGCAAAGGACGCATCCGGCGGCAGTTCTGGCAGGGCCAGCACCGTGACGCCGGGGTTGGCGGCACACCGCTCCTCCAGCAGGGAGCCTGCCGGGCAGAGCACATACACCTGGAGCCGGGAACGGTCATAGTAGGCCAGAAAGTTCAGCAACAGCCTGCCGGCGCCGCCGATGTTGCTATCGCTGACGATGTGCAGCACCTTCAGCCCCGGCTCCCCGGTCATTGCGTCCGCGCCCGGGTACCCGCTTAAGCGGGTCGGCAGTGACGGGTCCAGCGCCGCCTCTGGGCGCGGAGGACCGGGCGCGGTTCCCGCCATCAGTCTTCAGCCCCCCCGTCAGCAAGGGATGCCGTCCCCGGTTCCTCTTCAGGAAGCCGGAGAGACGCCACCGTCAGGGAGACCAGGAACCAGAACAGGAACACCAGCTTGAAGTTGAACCAGCAGTCCTCCGTGAGGCCCATGAACAGGTAGCTGGCCATACCCGCCATAGCTGCCATAGCCGCCATCCTGGCAAACCGGGTGCGCGGCTGCCGGGCAATCCGCTTCAGGGCGTAGCCAATGTAGCTGCCCAGCAGACAGAGGAAGATCAGGGTTCCGAACACCCCATACTCCACCAGCAACTCGATGTACAGGTTGTGGGCATGGTAGGCCCTCATCCCGTAAACCGCATAGTACTTGTTGTAGACCAACTGGAAGGCGGCAGACCCGGGGCCCACCCCGCTGAACCAGAAATCCCTGATCATACGTGCGGCCACCTGCCAGATCTGGAAGCGATAAAACATGGACGAGTCCTGGGACAGGTTGAGGATACTGGTCAGCCTGGTGGACAGCAGATCCGGCCTGAGAAAGACCGCCGCGACCACCCCCGCCGCTGCCAACAATAGCAGGCGCCAGTCGTAGAACAGCAGGAAGACGGCGATGGCCACGCCCAACGAGAGCCAGCCCATGCGCGTCCAGGTATAGACCAGGGAGGCCCCGGCGACGCCCGCCAGACCCAGGAACAGCACCCGGGTGGACAGTCTCCTGCCCTTCGACAGCGCCAGGGCGAGGCCGATGACGATGCCCGGCACCAGGTACTGGGCGAGAATGTTGGGGTTGTCCAGGGTGCCGAAGACCCGCACCGTGATGTTCGGAAAGGCCACGGAGTCGATCCAACTGGGATCGACCGGCGGCCTGGTGATAAAGTTCTGGTAGAGGCCGAAGCAGGCCTCCAGGGCGACCGAGACCAGGAAGATCACGGTCAGTACATAGATCTTCCGCTTGTCTTTGAGCTCCGCCAGGCACATTAAATAGAAGGCCAGATAAATGCCGAACAGGGCGGTGATCTGCAGACTCTCCCGGCGAGTCACCGAAAAGGCGCTCAGCAGCAGCATCACCGCCAGGAATGCCAGCATCGGCACCAGCAGTGGCAACCGGAGCAGGTCGCGCCACGCCGGCGCCCTGCGCCAAAGCCCGCGGGCCAGGAACAGCAACCCCGCCGCCAGGATCAGCACGGCGGAGGCGGTCACGGGGACGAAGGGCATCAGCAGAGTGATCAGACAGAGGGCGAGAAACTCCGCCCGTCCCACCGTCAGCCGGTACAGCAGGCTCCCCTTGAAAACGGCAACAAGCGCCGATTCGGAGAACAGACGGTCACAACGGTCTGTCAGAGCAGCCGCGCTCATTTGATTACCTCGACCTCGATGATGGAGCCGTCGAACTGGTAAAAGTCACCGTCAATGGTGATCTTGCTGCCCACCTTGACGTTCATCGTCCCCACCCGGAACTGGTTGTTGTAGGCAGCTAGGTCGCCCTCCAGAGTCAGGATCACCGACTTCCGGCCGGGAACCGGATTCATGTGCCAGTTGCCCTGGGCGTCAGAGGCCTTCTCCACATGGTCCTCGACTTTGACATCCTTGACCACACCCAGCTCCTCGCCGGAACTGAGCTCCCTGACGATGTCCCCGACCTGAGGCACCGCCGCAGATTCAGGGAGAATGTCGTCAATAAAGACCTGCGTTCTGACAAGGCTGACCGTGGATTTCGCAGTCATCTTCCTGAGGACGGAGGTTTTGGCCCCCACTCCCACCACCGCCGCCACTACCAGCAGGATGACGATGATGTCGATGATGTTCAGCAGACCGAACAACTTCCCTTTTTCCCACAGTTTCATCCAGATTGACATCCTTTCTCTTGTGATCTTATAGCATTATGTTAGCGGACAGTTCTCATTTCAAGGGGTTTAGAACCTCTTCGTAGACCCCGGCCACCCGCTCCGCCATCCGCTGGCTGCTGTACTCGGAGATCACCAACTGGCGCAGGAACTGCCCGGTGCTGTGGCGCCATTCGGGAGGCTTGGCAAAGAACTCCTCCAGAGCATCCACCAGCCTGGGCCCGGTGACGGCAGCGCTCTGCCCCCGGGCGGTAAAGTTGTCCTCCTTGAACTGGGCGACCCGGTCCGGCGCCAGCAGGCCGCCAAACCCCTGCGGCCCAGCCAGGATCACCGGCTTGGCGCAGGACATGGCCTCCATGGCCACCCTGCTGACCCCCACCACCAGGTCGCTGGCCGTCAGGATGCGGCTGATATCCGTGCGGGAGCCCAATACCGAAACGACCGTCTTCCCCAGGCGCTCGTTGCAGGCCGCCGCCCTGGCGGATACAGGGTCCAGGTTGTCCCCGCCACCGGCGATCAGGAGCTGCAGCGGCCACCGGTCGTAGACCTGCTCACAGGCGGAGATCAGGTTCACCGCCACGTCAGACAGATGCCCGTCCATCCGGCTGACCATGGCAATCCTGGCCGTCGGCCAAGGTTGCCCGGACTCTGCAGTCTCCGCGCCGCGCCCGCTAGAGCAGCAGCCGGGGCTGAACAAGTCGGTGTCCACACCGTTGGGAATGACCACGATCCGCTCGGGAGACACCCGGAAGTAATCGATCAGGTAGTCCCTGATGTCCTCGCTGACGGCGATGGTCTTCTCGCCCCAGCGGGACAGGTACCACAACCCTTTGAAGTTGTAGTGGGCGGTGGTGACGAAATGTACCTGCTTCGGCCTACCCATCACCGCCGTTACGAAGGCGGGGACCCTGGCATGGGAGTGGATCAGGTCAACCTGCTCATCCCTGACGATACGGCGCATTGCCCAGACAGACCGCCACAATAGAGCCGGCTTGTTGTCGTGCAGGGGAACCTGGTAGTGAGGCACGCCACAGGCCGTCAGTCTCTCCACGTAGCAGCCGCCGTTGGAGGCCACCAGTACCCGGTACCCCAACTCAGTCAGGTGACAGGCCAGGTCGACCACGTGAGTCTCTGCCCCGCCGATATCCAGTTGCATGGTCGCGAGCAAAACTGTCGCTTTATTCATCAGTTACGCGTTCTCCTGGCAATTGCCTGATTTTTCAAATTATTGAACCAGCCTGATCATTGCTTGGCATTCCTATTTCTGCCCGCGGTCGATCCTCGCGGCGTCTCTCCGGCGGTGCCGGGTCCAGCGGGCGCCCCGGCACGGGCGCGGCCGGCGGGACGTCCCGGTTCTCTGCGCTTCTTGGGAGAGCGGGCGTAGAACACGCTCAGGGTCAGGCTGGCGGTCTCCCAGGCCTGCTGTCTCAGGTGGGCCAGTACCTTGTCCAGGTTGGCAGCGATCTCCTGGCGCCGCTCCCAGGTATCCAGCAGCATCCGGTAGAGCTGCTCCTCTTCCAGGCTGGTCGTACTGCCGGCATTGGGCTGGCCGGTCAGCTCCAGGAAGCGCTCCACCTTGGGGTCGTAAGAGATGCCCACGCAAGGCACCCGCATCACCGATGCCATGACGATGGCGTGCAGCCGCATGGCCAGAACCAGGTCCAGCTCTCCCAGCAGCCCGAACAGCGCCCCCACCGTCAACCAGTTGCCGACCAGCAGGCCCGGCTCCTGCATCAGCAAGGAGACATCATTGCATGCCTGGACGTCAGCCGGATAGTGAAAGGGGACCAGGATCGCCTCCCAGCCGTCCCGGACAAAACGGTCGGCTACGGCAGCAATGCATTTCTTATAACGAGCGTCGTCGGACCAGTCCCTGACGACGATCCCCAGCCGGTGCCCGGCGTTCCCGGCGCCAGGTCCATGCCCGGCACGGGGCGAATGCATCTCTTTTGGATCAGGTATTGAAGCTGAATGGTGTGTTAGGATACCACTATCCTGTGTGCCTTGAGTGTTGGGTACAGCCGGCTCTTCCGCTCCAGCAGGGGAGACAGGCTCCGACTGCTCTCCAGCCATGCCCTCAGTGCCCTTCCTTTCCAAACGCCCCTGAAGGCGCAACGTCTCCAACAACTCAGCGCCGCCGGCATTGTTGATCTGAGACGGGTTGAGGGCCAGCACCGGATCGGCGGTAACCACCAGTGGCGGGCGGCAGATGCCCATGGCAAGAAGATCGTCTCTGGATGCCTGATCCCTAACGGTGATCAGGTCGACCCGGTTGGAAACTATCCTGGTCAGCCAGCGCCCAAAGCGGGTGCGCACGGGGCCAACCCCCTGGGCATAGTACACCACCGGCTTTCCCACGGCCAAGGCCAGTGCGACCACCACCAGGTAGTAGCAGATGCTGCGGACGCCGGTCACGTCTTGAAGCAGCCCGCCGCCACCGGACAGCAGCAGGTCCGAGCGCAGCAGCGTCCAGATGATGCCGAAGGGGTTCCAGCGGTTGATCGCCCTGACCCCGTACAACTGCCGGGTCTCCGCAGGGGAGTGCGATAAGACGGTGATCTCCGCTCCAGGCGCCAACGCCCGGATGGTAGTCACCAGAGCCATGAGTATGGCATCATCGCCAGCGTTCTTGAACCCGTAATAACCGGAAACTGCAATCCGCAGCACCGTTACACCTTCTTTTTAAAAATGGCAAGAGTGCGTGGAAATAACAGCTCCAGGCATTCAGTCCTATCTTCGCCTCTTGCACGACTCACGGTTTATTCTAACATATTCGATTTCTACAGCAACCGGCCAAATCCTTCCCACGCTGCCTTCCTTTTTCCGCGCCCGCGCCCGCCAGGGCGGGCACCCGTCACTTCTCACCTCACATACAGCAAGCTGCCATCGGGATAGATCCGATACCGGACGAACCCTTCCACCTGTGCCGGCCTGGTCCGGTAGACGGCCAGCCAGGCCGGGTCCAGCTCGGGCGTGTCCCAGGTGATCCAGTGGGACAGGAAGATCGCCCGGATTGGAGCGAGGGCCCCGAGCCGCGGCAGCAACTGCGGCGACAGGGGAAGTTTACAGGCGTAGCGGTCGCCGTACCAGGCAAAGAACTGGCCGATGTCGGAGACCACCACCTGGTCCCCGGTCAGGCTGTCCTGGACATCATGCAGGTGTTGCCCCCCCCACATGGACATGGGATGCGGCCCCTCGGACGGGGGGTGGAAATTGGGGTAGTTGGCCCGTACGCCGGCAAAAGTAAAAATGGCCAGGACGAGCAGGGCCACCGCCACAACAAGCGGGGATCCGCGCCCCATCACCTGCTGTAAGCCGGGCGCCTCCGGCGGGTGCCGCAGCCGCCCCCAGATCCCCGCCGCCACCAGCCGGCCCAGTGCCCAGACGCCACCCGCGGCGTAGAGCATGAACAGGGGGGCGAAGATGATAAAGAGGCGGTCGATGTAGTGCAACGGCAGCAGAACCACCAACTGCAGCAGGTAGCAGGTTGCCAGCAGCGGGCGCACGCCCCGTTGGGACGGGAACCACAGGCCAAGCGGAAGCAGCAGCGACAGCAGGAACAGGATCATGACCCCCGGGGCGACACCGCTGAACGCCGGAGTGAAGAAATCATGCCGATATTCCGCCCAGGCGGCAGCCACCTTGGCAGCCATTTCGGGCAGGTGGCTGCGAATAAAGCCGGCCACGTCGATCCGCTCCGGCAGCATGTAGAGGCTATACTGCGGGTAGGTGGCGGTGAACATGGCCGGTTCGTATTTTTGCAGGGTGAAGAGGGGGCTGCCGGTGAGGACATAGTTGCGGGCGAGCCAGGGTCCCGTCACCAGCAAGATACCCAGGCCAAACAGCACGGCCGGCTTGATCAGGGCCTGTCCCACGCTTGCCCGGGCGCCAGCCGGTCCACTCCCTGGTATTGACCGGAACCGGCGCCACCAGATGTAGACCAGGCCCGGGAGAAAAAAGAGGCCGGCATTGTAGCGGGCCAGGTAAAACAGGCCGCCCGCCGCCCCGGCCAGCAGGGGCTGCCACCAGGCATCCGCTTGCGGCCCGGTGAGCAGGTAGAACCAGACCAGCATCAACAGCACCGACAGGGGTTCGGTAAGTCCCGAGTCGCTGAAGATCAACAACTGGCTGCTGAAGATGTACAATAATGTAGCTGCTATAGCCACCGGCAGGTTGAACCAGCGCCGTCCCAGCAGGAATACCATGCAGGCGCCCGCCCCGAAACAGGCGCCGCCGGCTAGCGCCGAGACCTCGTCCTTGAAGCCGAATATTCTTTGAAACACGGCCAGCAAAACCGGCCAGAGAGGCGCCCGCCACAGGTCCGGCTGGGGTACACCCAGGTGGGCCAGGCCAAGCGGGGTCAAGTATTCAGAGAGCACCCCCCGCCCGAGAGCGATGTTCCGGGCCATGCTGGCGTAATCCCAGGCATCGTTGATGAACAGCCCGTGGAAGGTGGCCTTGTAGAAGGTGTGCCAGTAGACCAGGGCAAAGGCCGCCACCAGCAGGAGCAGCAGCGCACCCGGCAGGACCCTGGCTGGCCAATCGGACAAGTTGTCTTGCATCTTTCTCATCACAATTGCTCACGTTCCTATATGTTGGTTCAGCGGAGCAGCAGCCAAGGCTTTGTCGCGATACTTGAGAAACAGCTCTCCCCAACCGGTCTCCAGGAACTCCCGGATGCGGCGCTGCCCTACCGTAGGGTACCAACACAGGTCGTGATAGATGTTCGAGGCCAGCGGCGCCCAACCGACCAATTTCGTGTGCAGCAGCAGGCGCTCCAAAGGCTGCAACGGGCCGCGCCGCAGCATCTGGTCGCCCCAGATCACGAAACTGCGCTTCGCCTGGAAGCCGAAGTTGACCCCCTCGATATCATCCCCGACCAGTTCGATTCTGCCTGGGTCGGCCACCCCCAGCCCCAGTTCCTGACAGAGGCGCAGGTAGGGGATCTCCAGCGGGTCGAAGCCCATCAACCGGGCAGCCACGGCGTCCAACGCCACTGAGTCCGCCCCCGCCAGGATGATGTTCTTGATCCTGGGTACCATCGTCCGCGGCCCCGCCCCGTCACCGGCCACCGTCCCGTCCATCACGGCGAAGATCCCGGTGTGGATCTCCTGCTGCAGGACCATCAGGTCGGCCAGCACCTCGTGGATATGCTTGTGGCAATAGTGGCGCACCTCCTGCAGCAGGCCGCCGAAGGAGTTCTTGATCGCCCCGGTGGTGATGCTGTGGCCGTGCGTCTTCAGGGTGGGCAGATGAAGCACCTGCCTGCCGATGAACAACTCCGGAATGTAGATCCCGTCCGGAAAGATCTTGTCCAACATCAGCAGCTTGCGCTTCGGGCGGAAGAGCACCCACTTGACCCCGGGCAGGGGAGTGAAGGACAGGCCGTAGCGGTCGAGCACCGGCAGCCAGGCGTTGTTGGCAGCACCCTTGAGCGGGTTGGTAACCACCGTCTTGTTCTCCACCGGTATCAAGCGCTCCGGGGCAAAACCGGACTGCAACATGCCGCCCAACACCCCGTCCAACTGCCAGGGCTCCGTGGAGCAGGCCGGGAAGTATTTCGTCCAGGAGAGGTTGAGCTTGATGACGGTTTCGCGGGCGGGGTCCAGCGCGGTGGTCAGCCCCGCCAGATCGAGCAGCCTGGCATAGTCATCCAGCACATTTGACGGGCTGGTATACAGGGCGGCAATCTTGACCTTTTCACCGGTGTGCATGGTTTATCTCCCTTTAACTTCGCCTAGAAGTCCCCCCGCCTCTTTAGGCGGCGGGTTCAAGATAGGGTAATCAGGGTGAGTTCAATCTCCCTCTGATTAGCGGAGAAGTTAAATGAATTATCTGCCGTGCCATTTGTCCAGCACTCAATACTATTGCTTACGCAATATGAGTGCTGGACAGGCACATGGCTAATTCAAACTTCGCTTCGCTACGTTTGAATTATAGTTTATCATACCAGGCAAAAAATTTCATGGGCGCTCAACGCCAGCACCGGCTGCCCCGGTACCGCTCCCAGGTAGAGGATGACAGCGCAGGCGATGATCCACAGCAGCACCGCCGCCAGCAGCGGGCGGTCGCGCAGCAGCACATCCTCCGGGGCGCCGCCGGACTGCTGCTGGTAGATAACGAACAGGTAGCGGAACAGCCCATAGAGCACGAAGGGGATAGTATAGATCAAGTTCCGGTTGGTAGGCGCCAGGAAGGTATACAGGGAGTAGGAGATGATGGTGGCGGAGGTGGCGATGCCCACCATCTGGTCGATAAAGGCGAAGGAGTACGATGACAGGGCCGAGCGGTGTCCGGCAGCATTGCCGCTCAACAGGTACAACTCATGGCGGCGTTTCCCCAAGGCGATGAACAGGGAGAGAAAGATCGTGCAGAGCAACAGCCAGGGTGAGAAATAGACTCCCGTGGCCGCAGCCCCGGCCACCACTCTCAGGACGAAACCGGCGGCGATGGTGAAGACGTCCAGGATGACCTGCTGCTTGAGATAGAGCGAGTAAAACACCATCAACAGGATGTAAGCAAAGGTTACGAAGCCCAGCGGCCTGGTCACCAGGAAGCTGCCGATCAAGCCTGCCGCCAGCAGCGCCAGGGAGAGACCGGCGGCGGTATCCACCGGAACCCTTCCAGAGGCGATGGGGCGGTGGCGCTTGACCGGGTGGATCCGGTCGTGCTCCACGTCGAGGATGTCGTTGATGATGTAGACACCGCTGCTGGACAGGCAGAACAGCACAAAAGCGGCCGCGGTCAGCCCCAGCAAGGGCAGTTGAAAGAGGTCGCGGGCAAAGATCAGGACCGCAAAGACGAACAGGTTCTTGATCCACTGCTTCGGACGGAGCAACCGCAGGTAGTCCAACGCCGATGCCTCCCACGCCGGGCTGAATATACAGACTCTAAGCTGTTCGACATTCTGGCCGGCTTTCCTGCCTTCAAAACATTGTGAAAAAAGGCGCCAGACGGCGCGCAAATCATAACATTTATCGAACCCTAATGCAAGAAACTCGTTGAATGCTGACTCCCAACTTTCAGGTTGAAATTCCCCTGTCAAGCGTCGCCATCTGGCGCTGGCTCTGCGGCGGCCTTCACCTTGGACATGATCCGGAACAGGTCGGACCGGTCCTGCTCCGACAGCAGGTCGAAGTAGCGGTGCCGCATCCGATCCCTGACGTCCAGGAAGACGCCCACCGCCTCCCGCCCGGCGGGAGTCAGGTCCAGCCAGACCACCCGGCGGTCGGCCTCATCCCGGGAGCGCCGCAGGATGCCGATCCGGCTCATGCGATCGGCGCTGGCGGTCACTGCGCTCAAGCTTACGCCGAACTCCCTGGCCACGTCGGTGACCGTCATCCGGCCGCCGCGCCGGCACAGGATGATGGCGATGGCCATCTGTTGCGGCGTGGTCTTGCGCGGCAGGCGCTGCAGCAATTCCCGGTGCAGGTCCTGCATCATCCTGCCGCTGAGGCTCTCCGTCAATTCAAAGATGGCGTCCAGGCTGACACCGGCATGCCCGATCTCATCGTCACCCACAGATAAACACCCCCGGTATTAAAACAGGCGCCCCCCCTGTCACCGCCAGGCAACCGGTGGGGCGCCAACAAGACCTTGTTTCTCAGGCCGATCCCGTTATCACAAATCTTTTACTGACCGCCGCTGACGGCCCAGGGGGTCCCGAATTCCATCACGTCCATCTGGTGCGAAACGGTGTTCTCCAGCAAGGCCAACTGGGCCTGGGACAGGTTCGACTGGGCGGTTTCCAGATCGACCTTGGTATCCAAACCGACGTTATATTCCACCTGGGTCATCTGGAGATTGGTCTCCGCCGTGGTCACGGCCTGCTGCAGGCTGTTCTGCTTGGACTCGAGGGCGATGATTGTTTGATACAGGGTGCGCTCACTCTGGGCAGTACTGTTCTCTACGGTGGCCACGTTGTTTTCGGCCTCGTTCAAAGTATCCCCAGTGGCCATATTCTCCGAAGGGACATCGCTCACTATGGTCAAAGCCGTCTTATCGCTTACTACAGTGTCCTGCGCACTTAAAACAGCGGGACTTCCAGCCAGCACTCGTGAGACCTCGGCATCCAGGCTGCCTATGACCAGAGGCGTGAACGACGGCTGATCCGTCAGCACCGGCCGGGCGTCCGGCGCCAGGCCGACCAACTGGTTGAACTGCTGGTAGGCAGTGTCAAGGCTGTCCTGGGTAGAAGACAGACTTGTCTGGGCGGCGGCGTAACTCTCATTCTCCTGGGACACATCATTCTGGCTGTCGCTACCGACCTGGTATTCCAGGTTCGTGACGCGCTGAGTCAGGTCTGCCAGGTTGAAGGCCTGCTGCGTCGCATCCAGTGCTGCCTCATCTTGAACAATGGCAAGGTAGTCCTGGTAGACAGAATAGACCACCGAATCCTGGCTGGTCTGCAACAACCTCTGCTGGTAGCTCAGGTTCAGATTGGCGCTCGTCAGGCTGTTGAGGGCCGCTTCCACGCCAGAACTGACCGAATCAGGAACAGACGACGTAACCGACGAAGGCGTATAAGTCAACGTTCCCGCATTCTCCGTATTGGTGGTGTTCACGTTGTTGCTGGCCTGATTGACCGATGCCGACTGCGAATTCAGGCCATTGCTGCTGGCCACAGCCATGGTCAACGCTTGCTGCAGCGTGAGCTGCTGCTGGGCGCCGGTTGTCGAGTCCGACCCACTGGACCCGGCGCTGCCACTTGCAGATGTTGTTCCCGTATCGGCGAGCGCGGCGCCTGCGCCCCACACCATCAGCAAACCAGACAACAACAACGCCGTCACTAACTTGAACACAGACCACTTGCGCATACAGATCCCTCCAATACTACTCGATGCAATGTTGTCAACCATTCAGATATCTAATTTTACTGCGTTTCCCACTGCATAACATTAAAATACTATAAGTTTTACTTCAAGTTTCCATCATTGCCAGTTCTCTAAAACAACAGCCTTATATCCCCTCCGCGCAACAAAAACTACTTGGCATTTACTTAACTAGATTAACTATCCATGCCAAGTATAATTTTCAGTGCCACCCTTGTCAACCATAAATTCAATAGACCACCTGTTGCCGGGCGCGCGCAAAAGTGAGCCCGGATCCTAGATCCGGGCTCACTGCAACTGCATACTCTATTCCGACAAGGCTTCGTTCAGTAGTACGACTGTAGTTGGTTCAACTAGAAGCTGACGGTTGCTGTCTGCGCCGTTGCGTTCCAGGCGATCTGGGCGCCAAGCGCTTCCGCTACCCAGGCCACCGGGAGGCAGGTGCGGCCATCGGTGATCTGAGGAGCGACATCCATGGTGACCGAGGCTCCATTGAGAATCATGGTCGTGCTGCCGATGGTGAACTGAGCCACTACGCCACCCTTGATGATGGTTACACTCTGCGTCGTGGGATTCCAGAGGATGTTGGAATCGGCGACTCCGACAGCATTGGCGATGTACCGCAACGGCAGGAAGGTCCGGCTGTCCTGGATGTACGGAGCCACATCCATGCTAACCGTGCTGCCGTTCAGGGTGTAGCTGGTGCTGCCGATCGTGAAGACGGCGGTGCCAGCAGTCGAGGGGCTGGTGCTAACCCCGTTGGTAACTGTACCCACGGTCGCCACGGCGGCGTCGGTGGAGTTCGGGAAGGGCGCCTGCAGATTGGCGGTAGAACTCTCGGGACTGATTAGCTGAGCCTGGCCGTCAATATTGGTATCTGTCTCCTGGTTGACCGCAGGACCCTCAACCTTTAACACTACCGGCCCTTCGGGCACGGTGTTGTCAACGGTTATCGTGATGCCACTGACGGTGATCGTGGAAGCAGTCGTGCTGCTAGCCTGGACCGGGATCACGATCACGCCTTCGTTGTTGACGTCCAGATAGCTGTCGCTGGTTTCCGTAGTCACGGTGCCGAGCTGCAGGTTGCCGCTGCTCACCGTCACGGTCGGAGTCGTATCAAAGGTGACTCCCTCAGGAGCGACAAGGTAGAGGTTCGGTTCAGTATTGGTGCTCTCGTCTATGGCGAGACCGTAGTCGCCACCCTGGGTTTCCAGTAACGAGTTGGTGTCGATGGCGGTATAGTAGGTAACCCCATCAAGGGCGCCGGCTGATCCCTCGGTAATCGTTAAATTACCAAGAGCTTGGCTGGCCTGGCCAATCAAGATACTCGGAGCGGAGGCAGCAGTCACAGTAAGCGGCGCCGTCACACTTGCCAGCGTCACCGTGCCAGTGAGTCCCTCGCTGCCGCCAACGGTCACCACCAGGGGGCCGCTGAAGTTGACGGCGGTGCTGACATCGAAGTTCTTGAGATACAGGTTGCCAGCCGCAGACTGTCCCGTAGTGGTGCCATTCACGGTAAGCTGCATTATGTTGCCGTTGGTGCCAACCATCTCGCTCTGGACACTAAGGGTGCCATAGTTGGTGGAGAGGCTGGTATCGATTGACGGGTATCCCGACCAAACAGCATTCGTTGGCAGGGTCAGGGTGAGCGTCCTGCCGGCAATCAGGCTGCCCGGGATCCCTTCAATGATTCCCATCTCGCCGATGGTGTCTCCCGTCTGGCCAGCTATGATCGCCGGAGCAGACTGGGCTTTTACCGTGGCGCCATACTGGCCGTAAGTGCCGACCACGACGCTGGAAACATTGCTGGTGGCGCTGCCGCCCACAGTAACCGTAATGTTGCCGGTCAGGGCAGTAGCCTCATCCACGGTGACCGAAGGTGTCAACTCGAAGTAAGTAGCGGATGTTGATGCATACGTACTGCCAATATCCAATTCCCGGCCGTCGTTTGAAGTGCTGATATTGCCCAGAATGCCGGTATCGGCGCCGTTGGTGCCCAGGGCATTGGAGAGGAGGTTCTGGTCGCCCCACATGAACTGTATGTTGGCAGCGGTAGGCGTTATCCAGCTAAATCCCGGAGGCAGGGTCAGTTCCAGAGGAGTGCCGCCTGCAGCCGCATTATTCAGAGAGTCGGCGGCATTTTCAGTGATATCGATGGTACCCACCGCGCCACCTGAGGAACTGATGGCTGTCGTGCCCGACTCAGCGAGGGTCAGGCCCGCAGAGCCCACGCTTGCTATTACCACTTTACCCGAAGCAAGCAGGGAGCTGCCAGGAGCGGATACAGTCGCTTGGACGTTTCCGGTAACACCGCTCGGGACAAAGATAGACAGCGGAAGAGAGAACTGTATCGAGGAAGACCCGGCACCGGCAGTTACAGGAGTCGGGAATGTTACCTGGAAATAATCAGGGTTGGTGGTGAAAGTGAGATACGCACTGTAGCTGCTAGCGCTAGCGCCGATTAAGCCGACAGACGCATAAACCGACGTGGCAACGCCAGCCTCAGTTTGTAATGTCTGTACGGATATTTTATAACCGGTCGGAGTGGTAGGCATCTGCACGTACAGGAAGCTGCTGTTGGTCCCATTAAGGGATTGTGCAGTAGCCGGATCCATGGTGACAACCAAGTCACCGATGTTTGCCCAACCAGCTGGGTTGGTGGCAGGATTAGCGATACTCGGTGAAGTAACAGTGGCCACGTTGGTCACGCTGTAGGTAGTACTAGCGCTGGCCGTACCGGCAAACGGTACCACCAGGACGGCGACCATTGCCACCGCTACCAGCAGTGCGACCCATCTTTTGCGAGTCTTCAACAATTTGATTTCCTCCTTTTGGGATTTCTCCTCAAAAATATCTTTTTTGTTGCCGCGTTCGAGGTAATTGAGGTGTTGGAACCTTGCGGCTCCGTCAAGCTTTGCAGGTCGGGGACCTGGGCGCCCTGGTCATCACTCCTCTGACACTTTTTTTCAGATACTGCGCATTGGTAGCTGCTTGTCTTGTAGTTCGGATCCGGGTGCTTGTAGGGTGCGTTTTTTCGTGCATCTAGTAGAAAAACCAGCAAACTACCGAGGAAGGTATATTCTCCATTCCCGTCTATATCCTGCTCAGGATGGACGGGCCTCCCTCGACTTTCACATTATTAGACACCAAAAACGGCTGGAAAGTTCCCCAGCCGTTAAAAAATTTTAACAGGTTAACCAATCGATTTTTTTAAACGGCGTTGCCGGGAGAGATTGGAGCAGGAGGCAGAGATACCGCTCACGGTTTGGTATAGGTCAATTTGATCTCCTGAAGCGAGGGGTTCCAGTCCACCTGGCAGCCCAGGTTCTCGGAGATGAACCTCAGGGGGAGCATGACCCGGCCGGAAGGCGCCAGGATGGGAGTCACATCCGGGTTGCCGGAGTCTATGGGCACAGTCGTGCCGTTTATCTTTGCAGTTCCCTGCCCGATCCACAACTCTATTGTCTTGCCGCCCACAGCCACCGTCACTTTCTGCGCGGCCGCATCCCAACTCACAGTAGCGCCGAGCGCCGTGGCCACATCCCTGATGGGGACAAGTGTTCTGCCATCGTAGATGAGCGGCGGTGCATCCAGGATATAGACGGCGCCGTTGACTGTATACCCGGCCTGTCCGACAGTGAGGCTGACCACGGTCTGGGTTGCCGGCGTCCCCGCAGCAGTGCTTGGATTGGCCGGAACAGTATTCGTGGCCGGCAGTACCGCAGCGCTCCCGGCAATGACCGTCACCTCATTGCCGCCCTCGCAGGCTACGTAGATCATATCGGTCGCCGGATTGACCGCCACACCTACAGGGTGAGCACCGACGCCGATGCTGGTGGGCATGTCTGTCGCTCCGTCGATCACTGTCACGTCGTCGCTGCCATTATCAGCCGCATAGATCATGTTGGTCGCCGGGTCTACCGCCGCAGCCACGGGGTCAGTCCCGGCAGCCACAGTCGATACGTTTCCCAGATCGTTGATCACCGCCACACTGTCATTGCCGAGATCGACGGCATAGATCCGGTCTGTATCCGGGTTGACCGCCACGGCAACCGGTGCTGCTCCCGAGTACAGGATGCTGCTCAGACCACTCGTGACGTCGAGTGCGGTCACTGTATCGTCGGTGACGACATAGACCTTGTTCGTCGCCTCATCGACGGCCAGCGACTTCAAGGTGCTGTTGGTTTTGATGGCAGATACGGTATACGTGGTTCCATCGATCACCGCCACACTGTCGCTGCCGTCTCCGACAGCATAGACCTGATCGGTGGTCTGGTCTACGGCCACAGACAGGGGGCTGAACCCCAGGCTGATCGAGTTAATTGCCTGATTGACCACGTCAATCGCTACAATATTATCTGTAGCATAGCAAGCCACGTATATCTCGCCGGTTGCCGAATCAAACGCCACAGACACCGGATCGGACCCCACAGGAATCACTCGGGATACGGTGTTCGTGGCCCCGTCGATCACCGTCAGGGTGCCGCTGTCGGCATTGGTAACGTAGATCTGGTTGCTAGTGGCGTTGACCGCCACGGCAGAGGGACTGCCGACAGGGATGCTCGTCAGCACACTATCTGCCGAAGCCGGCGGCAAGACCGGCCAGAGTGTGATCAGCATTGCAGCGGCGGCCATTAGAACAAATCTCCTGAATGGAAACAACTTCGGGCTCTTCATGTCTCTCGCTCCTCTCGCGCATCCAGCCAAACTAGACTAAGGATCACGGCTGTAGCGGGTGATATTCGAATTATAATGCAAATGCTAGTTATTAACAATCTTTTCAACAATGTTCTCTCAGCAGTGCATAAAAGGGGCCGTCTCTTATCTTGAGACGGCCCCGCGGTGTTAAACCTCATTACTTATGGTTTGCTTGTTTTTATCTAGAAGCTGATCGTCACAGTCTGAGCAGTGGGATCCCAGGCGATGTTGGCGCTGAGCGCCTGCGCCACCCAGGACACCGGCAGGCAGGTGCGGCCGTCGATGATCTCGGGAGCGACATCCATGGTGACCGAGGCGCCATTGATCAGCATGTTCGTGCTGCCAATAGTAAGTTGGACCGTTGCGCCATCCTTGATTATGGTGACCTTCTGCGTCGTCGGGTCATAGATGATGCTGGAGTCAGGCACTCCCAGGGCATTGGCGATGTAGCGCAGCGGCAGGAAGGCCCGGCTGTCATCGATGAACGGGGCAACGTCGATGTTGTAGACGGCGCCGTCGACAGTGTACGATGTCTGACCGATCTTGAAGACAGCGCTACCGGCAGTGCCGGCAGTACCGGTGGCAACACCGTTGGTAACAGTGCCCATGGTAGTCTGGGCAGCGTCGGTGGAGTTCGGGAACGGCGCCTGCAGATTGGCGGTAGTTGTCTCCGGGCTGATTAACACAGCCTGGCCTGACAGATTGGTATCCGTTTCCTGGTTGACCGCCGGGCCCTCGACCTTGAACACTACCGGTCCTTCGGGCACGGTGTTGTCAACGGTTATCGCCAGGCCACTGATGGTGAAGGTGGAAGCAGTCGTGCTGCTGGCCTGGACCGGGATCACGATCACGCCCTCGTTGTCGACGCCCAGATAGCTGTCGCTGGTTTCCGTAGTTATGGCGCCGAGCTGCAGGTTGCCGCCGCTCACCGTCACGGTCGGGGTCGTATCAAAGGTGACTCCCGCAGGGGCGACAATGTAGAGGTTCGGTTCAGTATTGGTGCTCTGGTCTATGCAGAGGCCGTAGTCGCCACCCTCGGTTTCCAGGGCCGAGTTGGTGTCAATGGCGCTAAAGTAGGTAACTCCACTGAGGCTGCCGGCATCCGCCTCGCTGATCGTTAAATTACCGAGAGCCTGGCTGGCCTGGCCAATCGAGATACTCGGAGCAGAGGCAGCGGTCACAGTGATCGGCACCGCTACATTGGCCACTGTCACCGTGCCGGTAAGTCCCTCGCTGCCGCCAACGGTCGCCGTCAGGGGTCCGCTGAAGCCGAGGGCGGTGCTGACCTCGAAGTTTTGGAGGAACAGGTCGGCGGCCAAGAGTGTGGTGGGACCGCCAGTCACGGTGATCTGCATCATGTTGCCGTTAGTGCCCACCATCTCACTCTGGATACCGAGGGTGCCGGGATTAGTGGAGAGGGTGGTATCGATCGACGGATAATTCGCCCAGTCAGCGTCTTGAGGCAGGGTCAGGGTGATCGTCCTGCCAGCGATCAGACTGCCCGGGCTTGCTTCCTTGATCTCCAGTTCGCCCGTAGCGACACCTGTCTGGCCGGCTACGATCGTCGGAGCAGTCTTGACGGCAGCCGTAGCGCTATACTGGCCGTAAGCGCCGTCCACAATGCTGGAAACATTGGCCCCGACAGAGCCGCCCATGGTAATGGTAATGTCGCCGGTCGCGGCAGTGGCCTCGTCCACAGTGACAACGGGGGCCATCCTGAAGTAGACACCGCTATTCGAGGCGTAGGTGCTGACAATATCCAGCTCGCTGTCATTATTTGAAAGACTGACTTGCAGTTTACCAGGGTAGGGATCGGCCGTCGTGCCATTGCCGACCAGCTTGACGTCACCCCACATATATGTCAGAGAAGCTAGAGTAGCCGCCTCATCCCAACTGAAGCCCGGAGGCAGGGTAAACGTCAATGCGTTATTGCCGCTGGGATCATACAGGGCGCCGGGAGCGTTTTCCTTGATATCGAGGACGCCGAGCGAACCACCGGTAGTGCCTACTGTCGGCGTGTCCTCCGAGGCTATCGTCATGGAATCGGCGCCTACGGTCGCCGCCACAACGCTGCCGCTGGCATAGACGGAGCTTCCCTGAGCCGATAGAGTCAGATTGATCTTTCCAGGGGAAAAGCCACTCGGAACATACATCTGAAGCGGAACCGCAATCTCGTAAAGAGTTGCTCCATTTTGAGGAGTAATGTTGTTGAAGATCAGTTGCAGGGTATAGGCATTGGTGTTGTATACTGTTGTTTGAACTGCCGATGAACCCCCGGCAGCGGTAACTTTGGCTGGATTTACATTGAGATAGAAACCGGATGGCGTATTTGGCAGGCTCAGGTACAATATTTGCCCGTTGGCAGCTACCGCCGTCGACGGATCCAAATCGATAACCAGTGAACCAATGGTAGTAAGAGTCGGCGTCCCGGATCCTGTCCAGCCTGCAGTGCTGGGTGACAGCAGCTTCTTCACGTTTGTCATGCTGTAGGTGCAGCTTGCGGCTGCGGGGCCGACCATCGGCGCCAGCAGACAGGCGATCATGACCACGGCAATAAACAGTGCAATCAATCTTTTCTGCGTTGTGCGAGTCAAAATTGTCTTACCTCCTCGAATAAATCTCTAGTTTTTGATTAACACGCCGGAAACTTGCCGTTCCATTCAACACTTCAGATGGGGGTTTTGTACCCTGATCACCACTCCTCGGGGATAACAGTTTCTGGCGGAATGTTGCCTATTATTACCAAGATTATGGGGCTTTAAGAGTCCATCCTTGATTCATCAGGCCAGAACCGCCAAGTTATCTAGAAAGGAAATTCTTCGCTATATACCCCAATATCCTGCAATAAACGCTTTAGGCTGGGATAATTAACAACATCTTAATATTATTAATGATAGCTTAATATTATTAACGCTAGCTTAATATTTCAATATGTCTGGTACTGGTTGCTATACCTGGTAATGTTTTAAACCCCTGCCTCTCGTACAGGTGTTCTTATCTGTATCTTCGGCCGTGGCTCTGCCTGAAAGGTCTGGCCGGAGAAGACGGCCATCACCACGGATGCCGCGGCCAGGCTTACCGTTGTCCAGCGCCCAGGCCGAAGCAAAAAAATATCCTGTCTCCATTCTTCTCAGATGGCCAGGTTGGGGTAGATGCCGGATCAACAGAGTTATCGGAGACTTATCCACTCTTATCCCGCCGCTTCAGAAACGGGGGTATTAGAGCGGGTTAGTACGTGATAAAATGAGCCCGGATGTACAACCATCCGGGCTCATTGATGCCGACGTATGCATAGAGTCAGTGTAGTCGCTGCTCAGTCTTGCTCGGGCAGGAACATTAGTCGTTCTTTCTTGTGTATTCCATACGATACAAACCAGAGGCCGAAGCAAGCACCAAAACCTTATCTCCCGTTTGTCCACAAGCTATTTCTGTCACTGCGCCGGCAATATTACCGCCTGCTTGTTGCCAAGTTTCACCATAATCTTCTGAAACCAGCACACCATCTGTGGTACCCGCAAAAATTAAGCCTCCCGGTGCAACTGCTGCACAGTAAGCAATCTCTGTGGAGTCCCCCTCGCCTGAAACAAATTTCGAACCATCCACTTTTCGCCATGTATTGCCATCATCGCGTGAAATGTACAATTGCCCGGGACCGCTGGGGCTGCTGACGACAGCAAGTCCGGGCACATTAGCTATTCTGGGTTCTGAATAATAGGAATTCATCGCCCAATTGGTTTCTTCCTGATAGGTTTGGTAAGAGTCGGGCGTTGGAGCCGTTCCAACGCTTAAGCCGGTATTAACCCATGTTTTGCCACCGTCATTTGTTCTAATCACCTCATCGTTTTTCATAACGGCTAAATATGTTTGATCATCGATGGCCGCCAAGCTTCCCTGATTGGCAAAAACTCCATAAGCTATCTCGTTCGGCCATGTAAGGCCACCATCCGCTGACACATATACAGATGTCCCAAAAACTCCAAGCAGCTTATTCCCGGCTGGCACAATAGCATCCGGTAACATGGTATCCGGCAGCACGACTTGACTGGGCCCGATAGGATTCCATGTTGAGCCGCCATCTTTACTCACGTAGAGATCGGGAACAAGGTTGTCCGGCTCTCCGGCAACCAATATACTTCCGTCCGGTAGAAAAGCAAGATCATTGTAATCCGAATTTAGAGAGGAATTTGATATGCTCCACGTATTGCCGCTGTCCTCGCTGTAAAACAGGTATCCGGTATTACCGTTAAACTGAGACAAGGGAGTATAGGCAAATGCCAAACCATCATTGGCCACGTTGGGCGAAACATATAATTGCGTGGGGTGACTAATTAGACCGTTTACGCCGTTTTTTACTTGTTCAAAACCATTATCCGCCCATGCCAGCCCATTAAATGCCAATAACAGTACTGCTGCGATCATCAATGTACAGAGGGTTCTTTGCCTGAAATTCATTTCATATCTCTCCTTTCAGCCGCCTGGAGGGCTGTTGAAAAATGTTTCCTTAACTGTCGCAGTTGCACAGGGAATTTCTCACAAAGGTTTGTTTTAAAAGGTGACGGTCACGGTCTGAGTCGTCGCATTCCACGCAATCTGGGCGTTGAGGGCTTGCGCCACCCAGGCCACTGGCAGACAGGCGCGGCCATTGGTGATCTCGGGAGCGACATCCATGGTGACCGCCTTGCCGTTGATGAGCATGGTCGTGCTGCCGATAGTAACCTGGATCGTGTTTTGGCCATTATTGATGGTGACCTCTTGCGTTGCGGGATCCCACGTGATGCCGGAGTCGGCGATGCCAATGGCATTGGCGATGTACCGCAGCGGCAGGAACGTCCGGCCGTCCTCAATGTATGGAGCGGCGTCGATGGTCACCGTGTTGCCTTTCAGAGTGTAGCTGGTCTCACCAATCTTGAAGACAGCGGTACTGGTAGCTCCGCTAGCTCCACCCGCGGCTGCCAATCCGGTTCCCGCCAGGTTCACCTGGTAATCCTGGTCGTACGGGTCGCTGGAGAAGAAGTTCAGCACTGCCTGTCTCGCTCCTGAGGCAGAGGGGGTGAAGATCACCCCCAGGGTGGCGTTCTGCCCGTTAGCCAGCGTCTGGCCGCTGCAGTTGTCCTGACTCACCTGGAAATCACCGGCATTGGGGCCGGTGATGGAGACGGAACTGATGCTGAGGCTGGAGGCGCCGATGTCCGAGGCCGTCAGTGTCTGCACTGACGAGGCGCTGCCGGTAGCGACACCGCCGAAGTCCACGCTGTCGGGATCGACCCTGAGCGTGGCCACTCCCAGGGAAGCAGGCGTCAGGTCGTTGCTGCTGGAGAAGACGGAGCCCGATGGGGCCAATGCCGTAAGTGTGATGTTTCCATTATAGCCCTCGGGGATGCTGACAGTCAGCGGCAGGACGATCTGCACCGAACCGCCGGAGGTGGGGGTCAAGCTGTACACCGCCACCCGCACCGTCCTCTGATCGATATTGGTGACGGAAACGCTGCCGGTGGCATCGATCAGACTGCTGCCCGTCACCGTCAGGCCAAACCCCGATGGCTGGGCGGGCAGGCTGAGGTCGACGAAGCTGCCGGCGCTGTTCTGCGCCGTGGCTGCGTCCAGGGTGATCACCAGCGACCCTATGGGGGTGTTGGTGCTGCCCGGCTGCACCTCGCCCACGTTGGTCATGCCATAGCTGGACGCCGCCGTTGCCGCCCCGGCGCCGCCCAGCATGAGGGCTGCCACCACCGCCAATACCACAATCATACTCGCAAGCTTGATCGACACTCTTTGCATCACATTCATCCCTCTCCATGTCCTTATGAGATCTCGAATCTGCAATCCGCTGGCCGTAGTCAGGTTGCTTCAATGTTGATCGGCGCACTCTCCATACGGATGTTGAGACTGTCAGCCAGACTCGCCTCCTGGCAAAGGGAAATCCTTTCCATGATAATTATACACTATCCGGGCATCTTTGCCAGTCACGCGCCGCCAATGTTTACAATGTAAAAAGAACCCCTGGTTACCAGTAAGAAGATAGGAGACCCCCTTCCCTTAAATCTGGACAGAAATAGCGACCCCTGATGTGTTGCTCTGTCAGAAGATGGTAGTCAGCCACAGTATATTCTTGCAACAAGATATCATGTACAGGTGCTATAATATGATCGAGTTTATGTTCACAAGCAGAAATTACAGAAAACGTCAAAGAAAGCGAGGTTAGAGGCATGATCGGTAAAAAGATGAGCCTGTTGTGGTGTTGCGTCTTCATGCTGTTAATGGTGATACTGGCCCTGGGGACCAAGACCCCGGCAATTGCCGCGACAGCCTCGACCAGTCCAAATCAATGGTACTGGGAAAACCCACTCCCGACCAACAGTTCTCTCTCTGGCATCGCCTACGGCAACGGCATCTTCGTGGCAGTGGGATCGAGTGGCGCCATTCTGACTTCTCCTGACGGTAAGACCTGGACCACCCAGAGTTCGGGCACCACGAACAGTATTTCTGAAATATGCTTCGGCAACGGCATCTTCGTGGCAGTGGGAGGCGGCGGCGCCATCCTGACATCCCCGGACGGAGCGGCCTGGACCAGCCAGGGGTCGGGCACCACTAGCAATCTCGTCAGTGCAGACTACAGCAACGGCACCTTCGTAGTTTTGGGGGCTGGCGGTGTTATTCTGACCTCTCCGAACGGAACGACCTGGACCAGCCAGAGTTCGGGCACCACGGACAGCCTTGCCGGAGTGGCTTACGGCAATGGCGCCTTCGTGGCAGTGGGAGGCGGCAGCACTGTCCTGACTTCCCTGAACGACGGAGCAACCTGGACCAGCCCACAATTGCCCAGTAGCGCCGATAGTGATCTTACCGCCATATCTTACGGCAACAACACTTTCATAGCCGTGGGAGTTGGCGGCGAAACCCTGACCTCTCCGGACGGCAAGACTTGGACCAGCCAGAAATCAGACTTTTATAATAATCTGATTACAGTATGCTTCGGGAACAGCACCTTCATAGTCGTGGGAGCCGGCGGAACCGAGCTGACCACTCCGGACGGAATGAACTGGATCAACCAGACCCCCGGCCTTCCCAGCGATATCGCTGAAATATGCTGCGGCAACGGCAACTTCGTGGCAGTGGGTTCTAGTGGCACTATTCTGACCTCTCCGGACGGCAAGACTTGGACCAGCCAGAACTCCGGACCCACGAGCAATCTTGCCGGAGTGGCCTTTGGCAATAAAAACTTCGTGGCCGTTGGCTCAAGTGGCGCTATTCTGACCTCTCCGGACGGAATGACCTGGACCAGCCAGAGTTCGGGCACTACGAGCAATCTTGCCGGGGTGACCTATAGCAACGGCAACTTCGTGGTGGTTGGCTCGAGTGGCGCTATTCTTACCTCTCCGGACGGAATGACCTGGAACACCGAGAGTTCGGGCACCCAAAATGACCTCATTGGAGTTTGCTATGGAAATAGCACCTTCGTGGCAGTGGGCGGCGCCGGAGTCGTTCTCACCTCCCAGGACGGGAAGACCTGGGTCTTCCGGCACTACTCCGGCGCCATCAGCTATCCGAGCGGGGTGACCTACGGCAACGGCGCCTTCGAGGTAGTGGGTCTGGACGGCGAGATCCTGTCCTCTCCGGACGGGAAGACTTGGACCAGCGAAAACCAGAATGAGGCATTTGATGGAGTGGCCTATGGCAACGGCACTTTCGTGGTGGTTGGCTCGAGTGGTGCTATTCTTACCTCTCCGGACGGAGTGAGCTGGATCAGCCAGAGTTCAGGCGTCACCAACAATCTTGCCGGGGTGACCTATAGCAACGGCAACTTCGTGGTGGTTGGCTCGAGTGGCACTATTCTTACCTCTCCGGACGGGAAGACCTGGGCCAGCGAAACCTCGGGCACTACCTCTCCCCTCAATGCAGTGTGCTACAACAACAACATCCTTGTGGCAGTCGGAAACAGCGGTGCAATTCTACAGGAAACGGTCTCCGGGCAGACCAACCAGCCTCCGTCAACAGGCTCCACCAACCAGTCTCCGTCAACAGGCTCCGCACCGGTAACCACCCCGGGCGAACAGCTTGCCATCTTCACCATCGGCCAGACTTCTTTCTTCCTGGATGGGCAGTCCTATAACACGGATGCGGCTCCGTTTATCTCCAACGGCCGCACCTTGGTCCCGGTGCGCTACCTGGCCGATGCCCTGGGCGCAACGACCAATTGGGACGGCGCCACCCAGAAAGTCACCATCAACAAGGGCAGCGCCACCATCGAACTGACCATTAACGGCATGACCATCACCACCAACGGGAAGGCGAGTCAGATGGAGGCGGCGCCTCTCCTTGTGAACGGGAGGACCTATCTGCCTGCCAGGGATATCGCCGAGGCCTTGGGATATACGGTGGAATGGGACGCTGCCTCACAGACGGTCAACATCATTGGCGAACAGTAAGCCGGAACCCTTTGTGCGCTTCGGCCGTTGATCATTGTTCCGGCGCTTTCGGATGGGTTATGAACTCCCCGATGCGCCGGTAATTTTTTCACAACAATAATGCGCCGCCGGAAAACCCGTGCCCTCAGGCATGGAAGGAAGACGGCGCTTCATCCGTCTCAAGTATGTCAAAGTCTAAGCCTGCCAGAGCCAGAAACCTTCCCCTCAAAAAAAAGTCTTCAATTACTCATGACGGCAGGAATATGCCGGAAAAGAAAGAAATAATTCTATAGATATTCAACCAGGGGCGAGCCTACTGCTGGGGTCTTGCCTCAAGCGAGGAGTGATTGTATGAAAAAAAGCGTGGTTATCTTGATGACGCTGGCAGCGTTGGGTCTGTTGTTCACTTTTAATGGCAGAGCCTATGCGGAAACCCTGACCATGAGCGTATCCCCGCTTGAGTGCAACATCGGAGACACGATCACCGTGATCTATCATGGGGCGCCTGGAAACACATCTCCGGTGGATGATACTGTCGCTTTGTTTTCGTCCGATGTGGACAATCTCAGCCAGGCCATTGCCGTTCAGCATTTAAACGGCAGTACGGACGGCACGCTGACCTTTACCGCTCCCGATCAAGTAGGAACCTATAATATCAGAATGCTCGCCAGCGGAGTAAGTACCATCGATGTAACTCAGGACATATACGTGCACACCCAGGCGCTATTGTCCGCCACCCCTTCGGTAGCAGATCCCGACGGCTTGATCACGGTTACCTATTCGGGAGCCCCCGGCACCCAGAGCGACTGGATAGGCATCTGCGCAGCAGATGCCCCGGATAGCCAAACTGTTTCCGCCCAATTTTTGAACAGCGCCACGAGCGGCGTGCTAACCTTTGGCGCTCCCGATCAAGCCGGCACCTACAACTTTCGGATGTTTACCGGTGATGTGCAGACTTCCCTGGCGACGAGCAATGGTGTCCAGGTAGAAAACATGGCGGTGGGGACACCGATCCAGATCGTCCTGCAGGCTTACAGCCCCGCAATGACAGTCAACGGCACCGATACCATCATCGACCCAGCCGGCGGCGCCGTACCGATCATTAAAAACGGTAGAACCCTTCTGCCCATCAGGGCAATTGTCGAGAGCATCGGCGGGACAGTCAATTGGGATGCCACCGAACAAGAAATTACGATTCAGGTAGAGAACAGAATCATTAAACTGGAGATCGGGCAAACAACCGCCGAGGTCGACGGCAATAGCGTACCTATCGATGTTGCCCCCCAGGTCTTCAACGGCTGCATTTTGCTCCCCTTGCGGTTCATTTCAGAAAACCTGGGCATGGCCGTGCAATGGGATGCAGCATCGCAGACGGTGACCCTCACCTACAAGCGGGGAGCTTTTACCCAACAATCATAGAATGCGCCTGATCCTGCTTGCCCGGGTATCTCCCCATCTGAGACAGAGCGGTGCTGTGCCCGCTGTCGGGTAATAAGCCCCGAACATGGTTATGTTCGGGGCTTAGATATTCTTCATAGAAGAGGCTTTTAACAGGAGTAAATGAAACTGTCGATTTCCCGGGAGAATAGAGCCGCATCTACTTCTTGATGCAGGTCGATCTATGGGTACTGAGTGGTCCAGGTCTGGCCTCCGTCCAAAGTATGCAGCAAAGATAAATTGCTAACAACCTTGCTGCTGCCCGACTGAGTTGGATTCCAGATAATGACCGCCGCCCAGCCCTCGTTCTCGTTGATGAAACTGAGGTCTCCCCAGGATGAGCCTTGGGGCAGACCGGGAGTACTGCTCATTCCACTGCTAAGTGTCTTCCAATCGCTTCCCTTATCATCAGTACGAAACAGTACCGGATAGTCAGTGGGAGGCGATGCTGCTAACAGGGCGGTGGTTGTGCTTACCGGGTCAAAACACGTTGTAACAGAAGGGTCCGCTTCGTTGAATGTCTGAGCTGGCGGAAGATAGGCACTGGTCACAGACCAGTTGCTGCCACCATCATCCGTATGCAGAAACACCTTGGTGGATTTGAACATACCTGTTGCGCTCTGAAAATACACCCAGCCACTGTTTGGAGAGACAAAAGAAATAGTGCCGCCAGTGCCGCCAACACCAGGAAACTGGCTGGCGATCGAGTCTGGCATCGTCCACTGCCGATGCCAGGTGACCCCTCCGTCAGTAGTAGACCAGATGGAGTTGGCCCCAACCGCCCAACCCACCAACTGGCTGATGAAACTGAAACCACTCATGCCCTGCGCTATGGGGAGCTGTGCCCAGTCAACACCGCCGTCTCTTGTGGCTTCAAAGATGTCGCCCGCTAAAAAGAACCCATTTTTGGCGTTCAGGAATTGCATCTTGTAGGGCTGGCCGCCTTCCTGCTGCATATCCTTTGACCACTGCTGTGTCCAGGTGTTTCCACCATCAACTGTGGCCATGATCGCCATCTGCGCCGTGCTATTGCTCCCAGTGGCTGTTACCAACGCCCAGCCATGATAGGCATCAGCGAAGGCTAGCTGCTGGATGGCCGATACTCCTGGAGAGTTCAACTGCACCCAGTCGCGACCACCATCGCTGGTTTGCAGAACAACGCTTGTTGCAGGCTGCTGTGACCCCTGGTTTGCTGCAACCCACCCCAATTGGTTGTTTAGAAAAAACAGAGAAACGCTGGATGTGCCGCTGGTTTTGGCCGGGTCCGCTTTGACAAGCTGCGGAGAAGGTACGTTTATCGGCGGTTGCGACACGGAGGTGTGTTTAGCGCAGCCGGCTATCACGATCAGCAACAATAGCAAGACTGGTAAGGCCTTCAACGCCTTTCTCGTGGTCATATAATCATCCTGCCCCTCTCCGTGGTATAACTTCAAATTGAAGGTTGCTTTTCTTGACGCTTTCCGATGTAAGGAATATAAACCGGAGCTGCTGTTTGTGAACCAACCTATATTAAGCCGGATACAGAACCATCCTATGGCATTATGGAAAATGCAACAGACATAAATAAATAGCCTGCCAGGGGTGCCATACTTACGACCGGTGATTAGCAGCATTTTCTTGTCTGCCGGCGTGGTGATGGCATTGGAGCACCATTCAACATTTTCAAAAGGCTTTTCCAGCAGCCATTTCTCCAAGGCAGACTTCGGGATGATCACTCTGCGAGTCCCGGTTCGTATATAGGGAAAAAGAATCGTAACAAACGTAATGAGCAACAAAATAGCAACAGTTTTTCCGATAGCCCATAATCAGAATAAAAATAAAAACCCCGCAGACCTTGCGGGGCTTGATTTTCTCTGGAGCGGAAGAAGGGATTCGAACCCTCAACCCTCGGCTTGGGAAGCCGATACTCTACCGTTGAGCTACTTCCGCCCTTCAACTTGCCTACGATTTTGTAATAATCATTATAAACGGTGGCCCGGCGTTTGGCAAGGCATCGCGATCACTCTGTCGTCGGTCAGTGATAATGTCATGGTATAACTCTTCAGGGAAAATGTCATCCCCCTCAGACAGATATAATGGGAGGATGAAATTACTCATGAGTAAGCAAGAAGCCAGAAAGGTAACCATCATCGAAGAGTTGTTGACAGGCATCACGGCACATATTATGAGCCAGTAGATTCAAGGGAAATAAAAGGCCGTACAGGCACGTTGATCAGCCTTTCGCCTGGTACAGTTACAGCCTGATTGATGCGCTCCATCTCCAAAGCTATGTCTGCATCAAAGTAGGTCTCGCCACACTGCTCACAAACATGCGCCGGAACTCCTTCAATGATTATCAAGCGCCCCTGCCACCAACGTTCTACATTTATTTTTTTATCCACAATATTACCACTGCAAATGCTGCATCTATTCATCTGCTTTCCTCCTTCTTTTGCGTTCATCAATCCATTTGGATTGTTCAGGCCAGTAAGCAGTAATGATTACTAAATAATCTTCGTCATCAATTGAACACACCACATGTATGCGTTTGCCATCTAAGGTTTCACACAACAACAAACAACTTGATCCACGTTGATCTTCAGGATATTCTTCTATAATTTCGCTCTTGCTCAATGCACCTAACAAGCCTTGCAACCCTATATTACGTTCATCCAAACGCTTTAGCGCATGGTAAGAAATACGCTATTTATTTTGTATGATGTGTTGTCTTACCTGTTTTAAGAAATTCAATTCCTTACAGTTACCTCTAGGATTATTATTCGTTGATCGAATTATAACACACCCCGCGGGAAAATGCAGTATTTACCATTCACCGAAACAGACGACATAATTCGTGCAGTTCTTCCAATAATGTGGTAATATAGGCACAGAAACGCTCAAGGAGAGGGGTCTACCAGATGAAAAGAAAGGCAGTCTCTCTATTGACGCTGGCAGTATTACTGTTCCTGCTGCTGCCCGGGGCGGCGCCGGCCGCAACGCCGTCTTTCACCGACATCCAGAACAACTGGGCGAAAAGTTACATTCTTGACTTTGCCTCCAAGGGGTTCATCAAGGGCTATCCGGACCAGACCTTCCGGCCTGACCAGCCAATCAGCCGGGCGGAGTTCACCTGCATTTTACTCAACTGCATGGGGATCACGCCGTCCGCAAACGCCGAAGGCGGAACTTTCAGCGATACCGCCAACAACTGGGCGCACGCCCAGATTGCCGAAGCGGTACTAAAGGGCATCCTGGTCGTCAGCGAATACCCGAACGGCCTCAAGCCAGACGGGCCGATCCTGCGCAGCGAAACCGCCGCCATGATGGTCAGGGCGCTGGGCGAGAGTCCGGACAACACCGCGACCACGTTCAATGACCAGGACCAGATAGCCAAGAGCATGTACAGTGGCTACATCAAAGCAGCCTCTGACGCCGGACTGATGAACGGCTACCCGGATGGTACGTTTCGCCCCTTCCAGAGTGTGACTCGCGCCGAGGCCTGCGTCATGCTGTCCAACCTGATGACCAAGCTGGCCGGCGCCACCACCCCGGCCGCGCCGGCCACCACGGGTACTCCCTCGAACAACACCGGCCTGACCGGCCTGGTAGTGCAGGGCAACACCTATAACCTTGCGGACACCCAGATATACCTCAGACAGAAATACGCCGCCAACGTGCCGATCTCCTCCATCAGCCTGGCCAGCGGGCTGGTATTCCTTAACAATACCTCCTACGCCCTGAACGGCGCCAGCAACAACCCGGATCTGGTCGTCAATAACGCCCGCTACGTCAACTGCCAGCTAAGCGTCAGCGGCAGCAACCTGGTGGCCACTCCCACCGCTCTGGAACTGGACTCGCTGACCTATAACGGCTCCACGTACGGCGCCGATTACGCGCCTCTCTACATCGGTAGCCAGAACGACAGTTACGACCTCTCCAGCGCCCAAGTGGTTAACGGGAACACCGTGACTATTGCCGGCACCAGCTACGATCTTGGCAGCACCCAGATCTCCATCGACCTGGGGGGCAGCTTCTACGCCATCCAGGGGATCAACATCAGCAGCAGCGGCATCGCTCTCAACCTTACAGGGATAGCCCCGGTGGTAATGAGCAACCTCAACACCTCGGATATCACCGCCATTTTCGTGGGTTCCCAGTCCTTGAGCCTGAATACCATCAACAACCTTTCCTTCATCATCGGCAACAGTAATTACACCCTCTCTGAGGTAACCATCGACGCCTCCGGCAACTTTACCGCCAATGACAGCAGCTACACCCCCAGCCAGGTGACCATGCTCATCAACAACACCTTCTACCAGTTGCAGAGCGCCAGTTCCATCAACGGCAAATTCATCTTTTACTGCACCGCCAGCAGCGTGACCGCCTGGGCAATAGTGAACAATAATTACGTCAATGCCAGCACCGTCCAGATCATCTGCGGAGCCGGCGACTACACCCTCAACAATGTCCTGGTGGTAAGTGACGATGTGATCCGCGTCAATGGCCAACAGTACAACGCCAGCGACGCGAGCTGCGAGATCAACGGAACATACTATACCATTGAAGATATCAACTACAATAGTACTCTGGACATACCGACACTGGAGACCGGCCAAGCCACCGGCACCCCGGCCGGCACCCTGTCCAGCCAGCCGGCGAGCTACGTGTTCTATCTCAACAACTCCGTCTATCAGAATGGCGCCACCGGCGCCACCATCAATGCCGGCGGGACTTGGGCACCATTTGGCAGCATCACCTTCCCCGACTCCTCCCACTTCGCATACAACAGCACTACCTACGCCCTGGTGGGGGCACAGGTCCAGATCAACGGCACCCAGTTCACGATCTCCGATATTGCCTGGCGGGTCAGCTCACATGGCCTGGAGGTGTACCTGCAATCGGCATAAGAAGGATGATCTGATCTTTTTTGGCATGACATCCGCCTTCAATTAACACTATGACGAAGGTCGACATATTATAAATCGGGAAATCACCCGATCAGGTGGGCTCCAAACTTTCAAATCCTAAGGCCGCGAAAAAGAGCGCCATCCGGCGCTTCTTCCATTAAACTGCATCTTACGGTTCAACGAGTTCTTGGCTTCCGGGGGCAGGGTCAGGACATCTTCTCGAAGGCTACCAGGTAATACTTGTCGCCAAACTTGCGCTCCAGGTCCTGGATCTGGCGCTCCTCGTCCTTGTCGATCCTGGCTATCGGCATTGCGCTGAGGCGGTTCTTGAGGTCATCCATCCGGCACACCCCTTTTAAAGTTTTGAACACTTGATGCTCTCTATTTTACCCAGGGCGGCCTACTTTTATAGATCCCCACTCCTGAAAACCTCAATTGCACTACAGATCCACTCCGATGCCGTAATCCTCGTGCTCGGTCAGAGGCGGATCTTCTTCATCGAAAACCTCGCTGTGGTCCATGTGCGGTTTGGCCATAACCGATTTCACGGCTAGAATTCCCTGCTTATCGGCGTCGCTGAGGCTCCCGGAACGGTACAGCGCCTGCAGCCTCCAGGCGGCATTGCGCGCCGCGTACCCGCTTCCGATGTGCTGATATTCGGTGAGCTTGAAAATGAGCGGCTCGACAGTTGCGGCGCCCAGCAGATCCACCTGGTCCCAGTCTCCTACCTCCACGGCATACCACGCCAGCATCAGAGGGTCGGACGGCAGGCCGATCTGCTCCAGTGACCTGGTGGCAGCCTGGCGCAGATAAGGATCCCTGTCCTTGAGAACAGATACCAGCGGCTCTGTCGCCCGGGCAGACCCGATCTCCCCCAATACCCTGGCAGCGTCAACCTCACCATTACCGAGGGCGGCGATGAGCGGTTCCACCGCCACCTCGCCCAGCGAGGCCGCCCGGTCCCATTGTTCTAACGCCACCAGGTACCAGCCTTGAGACTCCGGGTCGGCTGAGGGGCCGATCTTCGCCAGAGCCTCTGCAGCAGCCTTGCGCACGACCTTCTTGCCATCCCTGATCAGGGAGGTGAGCGGCTTGACAGCCCGTCCGTCCCCGATCGCTCCCAGAGCTGCGGCGGCATATGAGCGCACGCCCCAACTATCGTCCTGCAGGGCGGCGATAAGCGGTTCCACCGCCTGGAGATCGCCGATCTGCCCCAGCGCCTCGATGGCGGCCAGGCGAATCCCCCTCTCCTCATCGTTCACGGCCCTGATCAGGCCTTTGACGTCTCTCTTCTTCAACATCCGCTTGACATTTGGCCTGAAGAGACGCACGCGATCACTCCCATAGATCCGACAACTTCATTCCATATCTTTAATTTACCTTTCGCTGACGAATTTCCTGCCAGTACAATATTTTGTACCATCTTGAAAAAACGACGCCTTAAATGAAACCCTATCATAGTTGCTGCTGATAGTCATAGACGAGGCGGGATATTTCGGCGATATTGTGAAAGCCGGTATCCTCGTCGGACGTTCCCTGGGACATGACGGTCAGGATGTAGGGGTTCTTGATGAATACGATCCCCATATCATTCACCACCCCACTGATGCTTCCTTCTTTATGGGCGACCAGCAGGTCCGGAGGCAGTTCCCCAGGTAAGCCGACATGGAAGATGGAGTTGGCCAGGTCGCTGATCAGCCTGCGCCCCTGAGCAGGATTCTGCTTGGCAAAATGGTACACCGCTTCCATGAACGCCCCCAGATCCTTTGCCGTAGTCGTAGCGCTGCCATATGGCCGGGTTGTATCAGCACCGCCGATGCTTTTGATAAAATTCATGACATTATCGGAGCCGAGGTAGCGCACCAGCATATTATGAGCGATATTGTCACTGATGGTGATGGCTACTGTTGCCAGGCAGCGCAGCGAGAATGTATCCCCGTCTTCGGCCGTCATCTGCAGCGCCCCGGCGCCAGACTCATAGTCAACGGCTTGCTGGTAGGCAACCCGATCCCTCCAGCTCATCTTGCCCGCCGCGACTTGCTCATTCAGGTAGAGCACGACAGGCACCTTGATACAGCTCGCATCCGGTACGGGAGCGTTCTCGTTGATTCCCAGCACCTGGCCGGAGGCTAGGTCCTTGAAGTAGACTGAGTAGGTACCCGGCAGCGTTGCTGTGTAATTCACGATCTCTTGCCGGAGCGAATCGTAGCTGGCCTGCGGGGCGCCGGGGGCAACCGGCGGAGACGGCGGCAGGGGGGCGCGGATTGGCGGGTGTGATCCCGCAAAGGCCAACAAGGCAGCCACGACGGTGAGCAGGACCACCGCTGCAACGAATCTGACATAACCCACTCTTTTGAAGGCTTGCCTGAAAACTCGTGCAGCATTTAAGTATAAAGACGATTCTTTTACATCTTCCATCCCTTGAACAGCTCTGTTAAAAGCCTGTCTGAACACTCTAAATTGTCTCTTTAGGATTTCCTCCGCAATCAGGCCCGCCTCCGATTCTCATGATAGCGTTTGCACGTTATCATTTTCCCCTGGCCTGAAATAATAATCCATTGAACTCTTAGCATAGTGTTGAGTATACTTTGTCGGCTTCCACGAGAGACCTTTCAGGATGCGGGCTGGTCGCTGAGGTCGTAGGCGCCGGTGAACTGGCTGTTGTAGAGGTCGGCGTAGAAGCCGCCCCTGGCCAGCAGTTCCTTGTGGGTGCCCTGCTCGATGATCGCTCCGTGGTTCATCACCAGGATCAGGTTGGCATCGCGGATGGTCGACAGCCGGTGGGCGATCACGAAGCTGGTCCTGTTCTTCATCAGTTTGGCCATCGCCTGCTGGATCAGGACCTCGGTCCTGGTATCGACGTTGCTGGTGGCCTCGTCGAGAATGAGCATCGGCGGGTCGGCAAGAAAAGCCCGAGCGATGGTCAGGAGCTGCCGCTGGCCCTGCGAGATGTTGGACGCATCCTCATTGAGCACGGTGTCGTAGCCCTCCGGGAGCGTTCTGATAAAGCGATCACAATAGGCAGCCCGGGAGGCAGCGATGATCTCCTCCTCGGTAGCCCCCTCCCGCCCATAGGAGATGTTCTCCCTGATCGTCCCGTTGAAGAGCCAGGTGTCCTGCAGCACCATGCCAAACATGCGGCGCAGGTCGGCGCGCCTCATCTCCCTGATGTCCACCCCGTCGACGGTGATCCGTCCGCCCTGCACGTCGTAGAAGCGCATGATCAGGTTGACCAGGGTGGTCTTGCCCGCTCCGGTCGGCCCGACGATGGCGATGGTCTCCCCTTCCGGCACGTCGATGCTGATGTCCTCCATCAGCGGGGCATCATCCTTGTAGCCGAACTTGATATGCTCGAACCTGACCTGGCCCTTCGGGAAAGCGATCACCTGCGCATCCTCCCGGTCAGGTATCTCCTCGTCCTCGTTCAGGACCTCAAACACGCGCTCGGCGGAGGCGATCGTCGACTGCAAGATGCTGGCGATGTTGGCCACCTGCAGGATCGGCTGGGTGAACTGCTGATTGTACTGAATAAACGCCTGGATGTCGCCGATCTCGATCACCCGCTTGGCCACCAGGATGCCGCCGGCGACACAGACGAGGACGTATCCGATGTTGGTCACCAGGTTCAGGGCCGGGTAGATGATGCCGGACATGAACTGCGCCTTCCACCCGACTCCGTAGAGCCTGGTGTTGATCTCCCGGAATTTGGCGATGGAATCCTCCTCGTGCCCAAAGACCTTGACGATCTTGTGCCCTCCATACATCTCCTCGACGTGGCCGGTCAGTTCCCCCAGGTAATTCTGCTGGTCGGCGAAGAATTTCTGGGAGTTCTTGGCAATGACCGCGGCGATAATACCGCTGGCCGGCAGAGTCACCAGGGCGATCAGGGTCAACAGAGGGCTGATCGTCAGCATCATGACCAGGATACCGACCACGGTCACGAAGGCGGTGATCAACTGGGTCAGGCTCTGCTGCAGAGTGGTGGCGATGTTGTCCATGTCGTTGGTGACCCGGCTCATAATATCGCCGTAAGTGCGCTGGTCGAAATACTTGAGCGGAAGGCGGTCGAGCTTCTCCTTGACATCGTTGCGCATCCGGTAGACGGTGAGCTGGGAAACGCTGGACATGATGTAGCCCATGACATACATGCAGAGAGCGCTGACAAGGTAGAACCCGAGCAGCAGCAGCAGGATCCTGCCGATATACCCGAAATCGAAGTTGAGGATCGCCTGGCGCCCCAGATGTTCTATGGTCGCAGCCGGCATCTTCTTCTGGATCGCCATCCACAACTCAATGTAATTGTAGTACCTGGCGAGGATCCCCTCTTCCAGCTTGGTAGTGGCCAGCCCCAGGATCTTCGGGCCGACGACCGAGAACGCCGTACTGGCGACAGCCAGAAAGAACACGGCGATGAACCGCGTCCGCTCCGGCTTGAGGTACTCCATCAGCCTCCTGAGCGTCCCGGCCATATCCTTGGCCTTTTCCACCGGCACACCGCCGCCCATCATGGGGCCGCGGCCAAACATTTGGCGTGGTTCCGACCCGGGTTTCGGCCGTTTCTCTGGATTCTGTACGCTCATTAACCGGCGATCTCCTCTTCCGACAACTGTGAGGACACGATCTCCCGGTACACCTGACAGGTGTCCAGGAGGTCCCTGTGCTTGCCCATGCCCACGATCTGGCCTCCGTCCAGCACGATGATGCGATCGGAGTCCATGACCGTGCCCACCCGCTGGGCGATGATGATCACGGTGGAGGCGGTGGTCTCCTTTTTGAGCGCCGCCCGCAACCGGGCGTCTGTTTTGAAATCGAGGGCGGAGAAGGCTTCGTCCAGGACGTAGATCCCGGGCTTCCTGACCAGGGCGCGGGCGATGGACAGCCTCTGCTTCTGGCCGCCGGACAGGTTGGTGCCGCCCTGGGCGACCTCGGAGTCGAATCCGTCCGGCAAGGCAACGATGAACTCGCTGGCCTGGGCGACCTCGGCGGCATGGGTGACTTCCTCGTCGCTGGCGTCGTCCTTGCCGTAGCGAATATTCCCGGCGATGGTGCCACTGAACAGGATCGGGGTCTGCGGTACGAATCCGATCCGCCTCCGCAGGTCATGCATGGTCATCTCCCGGATGTCCACGCCATCGACCAGGATGCACCCGCTGTCGATGTCGTAGAACCTCGGAATCAGGTTGATCAGGGTGGACTTGCCCGACCCGGTGCCGCCGATGATGGCGGTCACCTCGCCGGGACCGGTGGTGAAAGAGATGTGGCTGATGGCAGGTATCTCGGCGCCCGGATAGCTGAAAGTGACGTCCTGGAATTCCACCTGGCCTCTCTGGTAGCCGGGCTGCTTGGCCGGCACCGGGTCGACGATCTCCGGCTTCAGGTCCAGCACCTCGTTGATGCGCACGGCCGACGCCTGCGCCCTGGGGATCATGATGAACATGATGGTCACCATGATGATGGAGAACATGATCAGCATGGCATATTGAAGGAACGCCATCATATCGCCGATCTGCAGTAAATTCTGACCGACGAGCAGGCCGCCGTACCAGATGACGGCGAGGGTGGTGACGTTCATGATCAGCATCATGATCGGCTGCATCATCGCCATGATCTTGTTGACCCAGATCGAGACATCCGTCAGTTCGCGGTTGGCCACCTCGAACCTGGCGCCCTCGCTCCGCTGCCGGTTGAACGCCCGGATGACCCTGATGCCGGTCAGGCTCTCGCGCAGCACCAGGTTCACCCGGTCCAGTTTATCCTGCATCTTTCCAAACATGGGAACGATCACGCCGGCGACGATCCCCATGAAGATGATCATGAACGGCAGGGTTGCCAACAGGACCAGGGTGAGGTGCCGGTCCTTGACCAGGGCCATGATGATGCCTCCGACCATCATGATCGGAGAGAAGACCAGGAAGCGCAAGCCCATGACCAGTACGGTCTGCACCTGCGTGATGTCGTTGGTGGTCCTGGTGATCATGGAAGCGGCCCCATACTTATCGAACTCGTGCAGGGAATAGTTCTCCACCTGGACAAAAACCCGGTTTCGGATGTCCCTGCCGAAACCGACCCCGGTGCGCGCCGACAGGTAGCTGCCAATGACGGAACAGATGCTGCTCCCGAAGGCCACGATCAGCATGTAGACCCCGAACCGCCAGATGTAGCCGATATTGCCGCTCATCATGCCATTGTCGACGATATCCGACATCAGCGTGGGCAGATACAGGCTGGCGATGGACTGGCCGAAAAGAAACGCCACCACCCCGAAGATGTTCCAGGAGTATGGCTTTAAGAACCGGAGTAATTTCAGCATGAACTGTTAGCTCCAATATCCAAGTATTCAGAAGTCAGGAGTCCACCGCATCCGGGCTTACCGCCCGGCCTGCAAGAATGCGGCGCACGGGAGAATTCAGAATGCCTCGAGACTATGCTCTCATCCTGACTCCTGGCTCCTGGCTCCTGACTACTGACTACTGAGTCGTTACCGGCATGTTGTCCGCAAGTGCATTAGTGTTGGTGACGGCAACCAGTTCGCCGGCGGTGAGGCCCTTCAAGATCAGAGCATCAGTATCGCTACTCGGCCCGATGCTCACCAGGCGCTTCGAGGCCACGCCATCCTTAATCACGAACACGTAACTGGCTCCACTGCCCTGTACGACCGCCGACGACGGGACAACGATCCCGCTTGCCTTGACGCTCGCCGAGGCATGAGCGGCCAGACCGGCCAACAGATGGCCGTCATTCTTGATAGTAACCTCAATGGGAAAGACCTCGCCCGTACTCACGGCGATGGGGCCGATGGTCGTCACCGAGCCCTGGTATACCCGGTTGGGGAAATTGTCGATCATAACGTCCATCTCCTGTCCGAGCGTGAGCAGCGGCAGCATATCCTGGGTCACGGTGCTGTTCAACTCCAGGCTCGAGGTGTCCACGACCGACATCACCGCTACACCCGGCGAGACCACCTCGCCGACGTTCACGTTCCGGCTGGACAGGGAACCGTCCAGGGGGCTCGTGATGGTGGTTTCGCTCAGTTGGACATCGAGGCCGTTGATATCTGCCCTGGCGATGCTGACAGCGGCCTCCGCCTGAGCCAGGGCCGGACCGGAGGCGTTGTCATACTGATTCTGAGCCGTCCCCAGAGCGTTGGTGGCGTTATCCAGATCGCTCTGGGAGTCCGCCCCCGAGTCAGACAGGGCTTTGACCCTGTTGTAAGACTCCTGCGCCGAATCCAGACTGATCTTGTCAACAGCAGCCTGGCTCCCGGCCTCCCCTACCGCTGCCTGGGCGGACTGCAGACTGGCCTCCGCCTGCGCCAACTGGGCGTTCAATGACGAGGTATCCAACTGCATCAGGACATCCCCCGCCTTGACGGCGTCGCCGGCCTGGAAGCCTAGGCTGGTCACTTTCCCGGCGATCTGGCTCGATATATCCGCCGTCTGGGTCGGCACCAGGACGCCGCTGAGGTCAAGCGTCGTCGTCAACTCCTGATTGGTGGCAACTGCGGTCGTCACCGCCATGGTGCTGTGAGTGGCACATCCAGACGCTACGAACACCAGTATCGCTAGCCCCAGAATTGCCGGAATTGCCAGGGACGCTCGGTTTCGTTTCTGCATGCGGAAACCCCTTTCTCGATATTCGAAGTTCGAAGTAAAATCTTTTTTAGGTCGTTTGCCCTATTTGAGGTGGATCTTGACCTCGGCGTTCATCCCGAGCATGAGGGTCAGGTTGCCAGCATCCGTGACATCGATCTTGACGGGGATCAACTGGGTAACCTTGGAGTAGGTTCCGCTGGTGTTGAGATTGGGCAGCGGGCTGAAGGCCGTCTGGGTAGCCGGCTCGATGCTATCAACGTAGCCCTCGAAACTCCTGTTGGGATAGGCGTCGATAGTGACGTCGACCACCTGTCCCTGCTTGATGCGGAGGATGGAGGTCTCTTCAACGTTGGCCAGGATATAGAAATTCGAGGTGTCGGCGATCGTAGCCATCTCGGTGCTGGGCGAAACTACCTGGCCGTTGATGACATTGTTCTGTACCACCTGGCCGTCGATGGGAGACTCGATCTCCGCATCGGAGATGATGGATCCGGCAGTGTTGGCCAGCATATCCGGGTTTGTAGCGATACTGGTAACCAGGGCGCTGATGTCCTGCACCCCGAGGACCTGCCCGGCCTTCACGTTGTCCCCCTCCTTGACGTTCCAACTCGTCAGCTTGCCGGTGAGCTGAGGGATGATGGTGATCATGTCGGCGGTCACCTGGGCGTTGTCGGTATAAAAGTAGTTGGCGCCCTGATAGACGTAATACCAGGCGCCCGCCAGGCCACCGATAACAATGAGCACTCCCAAGATAATTAATGCCGTCCTGTATTTCTTCACTCTTTGACCACCTATCTCAGATATTGTTTGGTTTTTTAATATCATTCAGTGAAAAGTCCCCTTCCTCCAAAAGAAAGGGGATGAATCGCCATCGGTCTCCTAGAAAAATATTTCATCATTCTCCGGTTATTGACAACAACAAAACGCAGACACGCAAACATTTTTGTACTTACTATGGAAACAATAGAACTGCCACCTGAACGGCCACGCCGCTGACGCATAGCACTTCGAGCATTACAGCGACTGCCTACTTGATATGATCCAGGATCTCCCGGGTTCTTCGGATCGTTTGGTCCAGTTCGTCCAGGTCCGTGTCCGATAGCACCGCAAGCTTGGCTGCGAACACTCGTTTTACCTCTGCATCCAGCTCTTCGAATGTGCTATTGCCTGCCCCGGTAATTTCGACACGCACGATCCTCCGGTCATGTTCATCCGATTTTCTCACCACCAGGCCGCTGTCGATCAGCCTGCAGATCAGTGGCGTGGTCTGCTGCTTGGATATTTTCAACTCACTTGCCAATTCTGATATGGTCAGGGATCTCTGCCGGAATAGAAGCGACAGGGCATGGAACTGGGCAGGGGCGAGCCGCAGGCGGGCGATCTTCTCACCCGGCCTGGTGAACTTCTCGTGCATCTCGCCAAACAGCGTTAGAAAGGCGCCGGCTACGTTTTCTACTTTCATGTATAAGCCACCCGGTGCATTCAGGTACTACTCAAACAATACCAAGTATATAGTGTATGGGTTTAATAGTAAACTGTTATTTACTATTAAAATATGTTCTAAATAATAGGTATCATGAGTTTTCCAACTAATATTGTGCCGTTTTCACTTATTTTCCCACGATGACTACCCGCTCTAATCCCACCGCTTCAAGAAGCGGTGGGATTAGAGCGGGTACGTCCCTGGACGGTATGGCGCAAATTAATTTTCAGCGCCTGCAGGCGTTTCCCACCATGATATCTCACTGAACCCGCAGACAACTTCCGGCTGTTTCACCCCGGCTTTTTGGCTGCGCTCTTATACTCTGCCAATATTCTGCTCACCAGCACCATCACCAGGACAAACGCCACTGCAAACTCAAAGGCAAAAATCTGTTCCGGGGCGGTCAATCCCAGAATAGATACTGACAGCAGGGCTAGCAGAGCGATGCCGGCTATGGCAAAACCGTTTTTCTCCAGGCGGCCCTGATTGCGGTTGGGCAGAGACAGGCTCAGCCTGGCTATCAAGATACCACCCCAGTTGACAAAACTGAGATAGCCGGTGGCTGATACCGCATAGTTATAGGTATTGTGGGGCAGCAAGATGGCCATCACGGATAACAGCAGCACCACAACGGTGGACGTCAGCAGGGCATTGAAGGCCAGCCCATTTTTGCTAACCGCCAGCATGCCGGGGGCCTCCTGGTCGTGGGCCAGGGAGGACAGCATGATCACAGCGCTGAACATCGAGGCAACCAGGGTGGAAAATGAGGCGATCAACACAACAGCGTTCAGTATCGAACCACCGGCAGTAATGCCCATATGCTGCAGGGCGGTGACAAAGGGGCTGGAGTGAGTGGAAATGATCGTCCAGGGCACCGCCAAAACCAGGGCCAGGGTGGGCAGGATAAAAAAGATGCCCTGCCCCATGGCCATGCCCAGGACCGCCCTGGGCACATCCTGACGGGGGTTTTTGGTGTCCCCGGTGGCTGCGGCAAAAGCCCCCAGTCCATAGGCAAAGGTACAGATGACCATGGCCTGGGTCAGCCCACCGATTCCCCGGGGCAAAAAGGGCGCCAGATTAGCCGGCCTCAAAGCGGTGTACCCCCGGTGGGGGGCGTAAAAAACAAATAGCACAACCAGCACAAAGGCTGCCAGGGCACCGGTTTTTAAGACGCTCATCAATCCCTCGGACCGGTCCACGATTTTTATGCCATAAAGATTGATCCACATAGCCAGGAGGATAAAGGAGATGACCAGGATCCAGAGAGGCAGGTGGGGAAGCCACACCCTGGCATAAGTAGACATGGCTATCGCCTCGGCTATGATAGCGATGATACTGGTAAGCCAGAACGACCAGCCCACCACGAATCCGGCGCCGGGGCCGACGGCTTCCTGGATATACCCCCTTAACGACTCCCGGTTTCTGTATCGCAGGGCGAGGTAGCCCAGGCTCAGCAGCACCAGGTAGCAGATAATGCCACCAATCAGATAGCCCAGCACCACGGAGGGGCCTGCCTTTTCAACAGCAATGCCGGAGCCCAGGAAGAAGCTGCCCCCGATCACCGACCCCATTCCCAGAAAAACCAGTTCCAGGGCGCTAATTTTGCGGTTGCTGCCGGAAACCGATGCGATATTGCCATCTTCGTTATCTGCCAGAAAGCAACCCCCCTCATCATAATTTTTTACCTGAAACCGTAAAATCTCGTATTTCGCATGTCATTAACTGCCATATTTATTTAAAAGTCAACGTATAAAAAATATTTTAAAAAGTTTTCATTTGCAAGGAGGAATTTCATGGAAGATCGCGAATATCCAAGTAATACCA
>Ga0224558_1000249_pt1 | contig 64003 bp, 57 predicted proteins | sample 714S32024metaG_FD_180682 | JGI IMG/M metagenome (GOLD analysis project Ga0224558, IMG submission 180682) | Peat soil microbial communities from Stordalen Mire, Sweden - 717 S3 20-24 | ecosystem: Environmental > Terrestrial > Soil > Wetlands > Peat | place: Sweden: Norrbotten County, Stordalen... | reverse complement strand
AGGAGCAACGCTCGCTCGATTCAACCTGCCGCAAACTTTACCAATTCCTCAGTCAACCTCAGCGCTGAGCCCGCCAGTTACCCACAAATTTCCCGGACGAGGCTTAAATTCTGGGAGCGAGAGATTGCTGGGGCGACACGGCTCGGCGCGGAAATCTCTTGCCTTCATCTATGAATGTTGAAAATTTCAACGGTCATTCTTTCAACGGCCATTCCATGACCGGCGAACTGCTGCGGGTGATGGTGTGTCCGCCGGGCAACGCTGGGTGGGATAACCCGCAGAAAGCCGCGGCGTGGCGGGAGCTCGGATTCCGGCATGCTCCCGATTTTGCAGCGGCGCAAAGGCAACACGAGATTCTGTGCCGGCTGCTTAGCGAGAGCGGAGCCGAGATCGTGAGTCTGCCTGCGGCGGAATCGCTCACGCTCGATGCCGTCTATGCGCACGACGCTTCGCTGGCCACAGACTATGGTCTCGTCCTGATGAATCCGGGAAAGAAGAATCGGGTGGCGGAAGCGCAGGCGCACGCAAGCTTTTGCGGGCGGCTGGGCATTCCGGTGTTCGGCGAGATAGGGCTGCCCGGGACTTCCGAGTCGGGCGACATCGTATGGCTTGACCCGCGGACGCTGCTGATCGGTGACGGCTACCGGACAAACAAGGCAGGCATTGAGCAGATGCGGCCGCTGCTGTCGTCAAAGGACTCCCGGAAGAATGTTGAAGTGATGTCGGCGCCGCTGCCGTACGGATCGGGCCCCGCCGCGTGTCTGCATCTGATGTCGCTGATGAGCATGCTCGATGAGCGGACGATTCTGGTCGATCTGCCGTGGCTGGCGGTTGAGACCGTCGAACTGTTGAAGGGGCGCGGGTTTCGGCTGATTGGGATCGAATACAGCGAGCGCGAAACGCTCGCTTGCAACGTGCTTGCGCTCGGTAAGAAGCGGCTGATTGCGCTGGAAGAGAACGTCAGGACGAACCAGCTTATGCGCGACGCAGGCTTTGACGTGCGCACGTTTCCGGGATCGGAGATCTGCATCAACGGGGCGGGAGGGCCGACATGCCTGACGCGGCCGCTGCTGCGGAGATGAAGATCGAGGGTGAGGTCACCGGAACGGGTGAGCCGCGTCACTGCGCGCTCGAAGCTTGGGTGGTAAATTAAGCGCCCCAAGGAAGGAAAACTTGCCATGAGACGATTCGCAGTGGTGACTCTAATGTTATTGATCGGCGCCGGCCCGTCGTTCGCTAAGACGCACAAGGACATGTATTCGATGCAATGCAGCGCGTTGTGGCCCGCAGTGAAGGATGCCCTACGCAACTCGGGAAAGTACGGAATACTGGGGATCGACAACACCGAAATGACCGCGTCGTTCGTCATTGGTGGGACGCTCAGCGGGAAGCGCATCAACTCCGTGGTGCTGAACGCGAAGGGCGACGCTTGTGAGATGCAGGTCCAGACCGCCTACAGCGGGATAGTTCACAACGACGAGGGCGATTTCAAAAAGCGCGTGGATGAGTCCCTGGCCAAGCAGCAACCGTCGCCGCCAGCTGCGCCTGCTCCGCCTGCAAAGGCGGACAGCCCCAAGAATTGACGGGCTTGCCTCCCATTGGAGGGGTGTGGCTTCTCCGCGCCGTGCGTGAGGAATGGGTCGCCCCGCCGTTCCTTCTGCCTTGGTAGAATCAAAAGGAAATGCTTTTGCCCTTCGTCCGCGAAATTTTCGCGGAGGTGGAAAGATTACCTGCCTTCACGCGTGCCGCCTCCCATCTGCGGGAAAGCACGGGGCGGATCAGTGTCACTGGACTGTCGACGGCGGCCAAGGCGCTGATCGTCGTTCTGTTGCGCCGCGCGGTCGATCGTCCATTGGTGCTGGTGGTGGCCGACAACCGCGCGGCCGAAGAGCTGCTGCCCGTGTTGCGCGCCTTCTGCGAACTGACCGGAGCCGCGGATCCAGACTCGGTGGTAAGCCTTCCAGCGCGCGATGTGCTGCCCTTTCAGAATCTGTCGCCGCATCCGGAAATTCAGGAAGAACGCGCTACGGCGTTATGGAAGATCGCGACGGGGCGCGCCGCTTTCGTAATTTCACCGGTAACCGCGACCACAATTCTGCTGCGTTCTCCCGACTACTATGCCGACCTGGCGCGGGTTCTGCGCCGCGGGGAGATTTTCGACCTGGAAAAACTGCTCGAGCACCTGAACACGGTCGGCTACAGCGCAACCGATGTGGTGGAAATGCCGGGACAGTACGCGGCTCGCGGCGGCATTCTGGATGTTTACTCGCCGGAAGCGGATCGCCCGGTGCGCGTCGAGTTTTTCGGCGATGAAATCGAATCGATGCGCAAGTTCGACCCGGCCAGTCAGCGGTCGTCAAACCCGGTCGATGAAGCGTTGCTTCTGCCGCTGACGGAAACGCCGGTCACGGAAGACCTGCTCGGTTCCATCAACGCGCGGCTTTCGGGGAAACGCATTACCGGATCGCCGGAGGTTGTGGAGCAAGCGGTGCGCGACTCGGGCGCGGGAATATTTCCGGGCTGGGAGTTCTACGCCCCGGTGGCGGGCGCCGACCGCAGCATTTTCGGACTGCTTCCGGAAGCGCGGGTAATTCTCGACGAACCCGAGGCGCTGAGGCAGGAACTCGACAAAGTCTGGGCCCGCATTGAAGAAGCGCACGAGCGCAGCGGAGTGGGAAACCTGGTTCGTCCCGCCGATCTTTATCTAACGCCGGAAAGCTGGCGGGAAACAACCGCGGCGCTCCCCGGAGCCGATTTCGAATATCTGGCGGTGGCGCGCGAGGCCCACGGGGACCACGAAGCCCCCGAAGCCCCCAAAGAAAGAACGGAAGCCGCTTTTCTTTCGCAGCCCGCCACGCGCTTCCACGGTGCTGTGCCCGCCATGATCGGGGAGGTTCAGAAGCTGGTCGGCAGCGGCACACAGGTAATTCTGGCGGTGCCCAACACCGGAGAAGTTGAGCGCCTCGCCGACATGTTCACCGAGTACAACGCTTCGTATCGTCTGGGAAGCCGCACGCGCAGCGGAGAAAGCTACGCCGACGAAACGTCCTATTTTGCCGGCGACGTTCTTACCACTACCCTGCTGAAGGCTTATTTGCCAGACGGCTTCGTTTTGCCGGAGGCGCATCTCGCGGTCTTTGGGGCGCGCGATCTGTTCGACGAATCGGACCTGGTCGCGGCGCGGCCGCAACGGCAGAAATCGAAAGTCTCGGCGTTTCTTTCTGATTTCCGCGATTTGCAGGTAGGCGACTACGTGGTTCACGTGGAGCACGGCATCGGGCAGTATCAAGGTTTGAAGGAAATCAACCAGGGCGACGGTGCCGCGGAATTCATGCTGCTCGAGTATGCCGAAGCTGCCCGGCTCTATGTTCCGTTGACTCGCCTCGATCTAGTGCAGAAATATCGTTCGGCGGAGGGCGCAAAGCCTGTCCTCAATCACCTCGGCACCGCCGCCTGGGGCAAGACCAAAGCGCGCGTGCGCAAGGCGATGAAGGACATGACCGACGAGTTGCTCAAGCTCTATGCGCAGCGACAGGCCGCGCAGGGTCATATTTTTCCGGCCGACACCGAGTGGATGAAGGAGTTCGAAAACGCCTTCGAATACAACGAGACCGACGACCAGGCGCAGGCCATCGCCGACGTGAAGCGCGACATGGAATCGCAACTCCCCATGGATCGCCTGCTCTGCGGCGATGTCGGTTACGGCAAAACCGAAGTTGCTATGCGCGCCGCCTTCAAGGCCATGAGCGACAACAAACAAGTCGCCGTGCTCGCGCCCACCACGGTTCTCGCCTTCCAGCACTACGAAACTTTCAAGCAACGATTCGCCCCGTTCCCCATCACGGTCGATATGATCAGCCGCTTCCGGACGGCCAAGCAGATCAAAGAAATTTTGCAAAGAGTGGAAGCCGGCAAGGTGGATATCCTGATCGGCACCCACCGCCTGCTCTCAAAGGATGTGAAGTTCGCCGATCTCGGCCTGCTCGTCGTCGACGAGGAACAGCGCTTCGGCGTGCGCCACAAAGAACGCATCAAGCAGATGCGCACGGAAGTCGACGTGCTAACCATGTCAGCGACGCCGATTCCGCGCACACTGCATATGTCGCTGGTGGGCCTGCGCGACATGAGCGTGATTGAAACGCCGCCCAAAGATCGCATGGCCATCCAGACGGTGGTCGCGAACTGGGACGAAAAACTCATCCAGTCGGCTATTGAACAGGAACTCGACCGCGGCGGCCAGGTTTATTTCGTGCACAACCGGGTCGAGACGATTTGGGAGATTGCGGCCAAGCTTCAAGCGATGGTCCCCAATGCCCGCGTCGCCGTGGGCCACGGGCAGATGGGCGAAGGCGAGTTGGAAAAAGTGATGCTGAAATTCATGCGTCACGAGGCCGACATCCTGGTCTCGACCACGATTATCGAGAACGGCCTCGACATCCCGCTCTGTAACACGATCGTCATCAATCGGGCCGACCGACTTGGCTTGTCGGAGCTTTATCAGCTTCGCGGAAGGGTTGGCCGCTCGAACCGGCGCGCTTACGCATACCTGCTTCTGCCCTCCGAAATCGAGTTGACGCCTGTCGCCCGGCGGCGTCTTGCCGCTTTGAAAGAGTTCTCCGACCTCGGCGCCGGCTTCAAAATCGCCGCGCTTGATCTCGAGCTGCGGGGCGCGGGAAATCTTCTCGGCGGCGAGCAGAGCGGCCACATCGAAGCGGTGGGATTCGAACTTTATACCCAGATGCTGGAGCGAGCCGTCCGTGAGATGAAGGGCGAGGCAGGCGTTGAAGTGACGGAAATCCAGCTGAACCTTGGGCTGAACATTCGCATTCCGTCCGACTATATAAAAGAAGAGAACCAGCGGTTGCGGATGTACAAGCGCGTCGCCGGAGTCGAGACCGAGTCGCAGTTACACGACGTGCGATCGGAGCTGATCGATCGCTATGGCGAGACGCCCAGGGCTGTGCGCAACCTGCTGGAGTATGCCGCGCTCAAGCTGCAGGCCATGCGGGTCGGCGCAAATGCTATTGAGCGTAAGCGCGAGTTCGTGAACATCAAGTTCAGCGCCACTGCTGCGATTGATCCGGGGAAGCTGGCGCGCTTTGTGGCGTCGCAGCGCGGTACGCAATTTACTCCGGACGGCATGCTGAAGTTCTCGATAAAAATCGACAGCGCCGGAGGAATCCTGCAAACGCTGCGCGATCTGCTGGAAGAGCTGGCGGTGCACGAAGAAGCGGTGCGCCAGGTATAAAGGCAAGCGGTTACAATGATTCCGCAATGAAGCCGACGCACGAACGACGAACGAATAGCGACCGCCGCAAGATCCGGACCGTCCGCAAAGCGATTTTTCCCGCCGCCGGATTGGGCACGCGATTTCTCCCGGCCACCAAAGCTCAGCCGAAAGAGATGCTGCCGCTGGTGGATAAGCCCATCATTCAGTATGGCGTGGAAGAGGCAGTGGCGGCCGGATGCGACCAGATCATCATCATCACCGGGCGCGGCAAGAGTGCGATCGAAGATCATTTCGACGTCAGCTACGAGCTGGAAAAAATGCTCGAAGAAAAGGGCAAGCACGATTTGCTCAAGATCGTGCGCCAGATTTCGGACATGATCTACGTGGCCTACGTGCGCCAGAAAGAGGCGCTGGGCCTGGGACATGCCGTGCTCACGGCGCGTGAATTGATTGGCGACGAACCCTTTGCCACGCTGCTCGCCGATGACGTTATCGATGCAAAAGTGCCGGTGCTTAAGCAGTTGATGAACGTGTTCGAGGAGAAGCAGTGTTCCGTGATCGCGACGCAGGTCGTCGACGGGCCGGCGATTTCTTCTTACGGCGTGCTGAAGGCGAAAGAGGTCGCGGGCTCCGGCGGCAAACTCTACGAAGTTCTCGACCTGGTGGAAAAGCCGAAGCTCGCGGATGCGCCTTCGAATCTGGCCGTGATCGGGCGCTACATTCTGACGCCGACGGTCTTCGAGACGCTCTCCGACATCAAGCCGGGCGCGGGCGGCGAGTTGCAACTCACGGACGGGCTGCGCGGATTGCTAAAGCGCGAGAAGCTGTATGCCTACGTCTACGAAGGCCGCCGCCACGACACGGGCGACAAACTCGGCTTCCTTAAAGCTACGGTGGAGTTTGCGCTGAAACGCGAAGATCTGGGTGGGGAGTTCCGGAAATATCTGAAAAAAATGAAGCTTTAAACGAAACTTGCGGGCGCGCGTCTTTCCATGCCGCTGCGCTCAATCTTGCATCGTCGCTTTCATTTTCTTGGATTTCTCTTCCACGCCGCGCGCCAACTTCTCTTTGTGCGCTGCCAGTTTCTTCGCGACGGACGAGTCGGCGACGCCAATAATCTGTGCTGCGAGAATCCCTGCATTCGTCGCGCCGGGCTTGCCGATAGCAACGGTCGCCACCGGAATGCCGGCCGGCATTTGCACCGTCGCCAGCAAGGAATCCAAGCCCTGCAAGGAAGTGGAAGGGATCGGAACGCCGATGACCGGCAAGGTTGTGTGTGCCGCGATTACGCCCGCCAGGTGCGCCGCTCCGCCTGCGCCCGCGATGATCACGCGAATGCCACGCGCGGCGGCTTTGCGGGCATAATCTGCCGTACGATCCGGAGAGCGATGGGCTGAGGTCACATCGATCTCATACGCAATCCCGAATTCATCGAGAGCTTTCCCGGCTTCGCGCATGATCTCCAGATCGGAGTCACTGCCCATCACGATGGAAACGAGTGGCTGGCTCATGATTGTTGGCGTCCATCCAAAGTCGATCTCAGCTTGCCGTGATTCATCGCGCGAACGCGATCCTATTTTTTCTTCAACGCCCGTGCCGCGATGTCTTTGCGATAGTGCGCGCCCTCAAAACCGATCTTCGCAGAGGCGTCATAGGCGCGCTGTACCGCCGTCTGCAACTCCGCGGCTCGTGCCGTCACTCCGAGCACACGTCCGCCGGAAGTATAGAAAGCACCGTCACGTTTCGAGGTGCCGGCATGGAAGACTTTTACGCCGTCCAACTTCGCCGCATCATCGAGGCCGGTAATTTTCTTGCCCGCCTCGTAGCTTCCCGGATAACCGCCCGAAGCCATCACCACGCATACCGCCGCATCGTTCGACCACTTGAAGTCGCCGTCGCTGGTGCGGCCGTCGATGGACGCCTCGATCGCCTCCACCAAGTCGCTTTCGAGACGCATCAAAATGGGCTGCGTCTCCGGATCGCCGAAGCGACAATTGAATTCGAGCACCATGGGGCCGCGCGCGGTCATCATCAGGCCGCAATAGAGAACGCCTTTATACTCCGCGCCTTCCGCCTTCATGCCGGCGATGACAGGCCGCACGATGTGGGCGAGCAGCCAGTCGCGCATCTGGTCATCCACGATGGTCGAGGTCGTGTAGGCGCCCATGCCGCCGGTGTTGGGGCCGGTGTCGCCGTCGCCCACGCGCTTGTGATCTTGCGCGGCGACCAACGGCGCTACCCGTTCGCCGTCGCTCACGACCAGAAACGAGAGTTCGTCGCCTTCGAGAAACTCTTCCAGTACCACACGCGATCCGGCCTCGCCCAGCATCTTGCCGCTGAGCATTTCATGGGCCACGGTCGAGGCCTCACCCTTACTCTTGGCGATGACCACGCCCTTGCCCGCAGCCAGTCCGTCGGCCTTCACCACGAGCGGAATATGGAAGTGCGGCAGCGCATCGCTCACCTGTTCCGAAGAATCGCAGATCGCGTAATGCGCCGTGGGAATGCGGTGGCGCTGAAGGAATTCCTTAGCAAAGCTCTTGCTGGTTTCAAGCTGTGCGGCGGCGCGGGTCGGACCGAACGTGCGCCAGCCGCGACGTGTGAATTCGTCCACCAGGCCGAGCATCAGCGGCAATTCCGGCCCCACGATTGTAAGGTCGGGCTGCATCCGATTCGCGATTGCGATCATGGAGTCGAGGCTCTTTAAGTCCACCGCGACGCATTCCGCCTCGTCGGCGATACCGCCGTTGCCGGGCGCGCAGTAGATTTTCGTAACCCGCGGCGACTGCCGGAGCTTCCACACCAGGGCGTGCTCGCGTCCGCCGCTGCCGATGACGAGGATCTTCATAGTCGAGACATTCAAGAGTAGGAGCGGATGATGATGATGTCAAACGAGGGGAGGTCAGAGGTTAGAGGTCAGATTGCAGAGGTTCACCCCCTTGTGTGAAAAAGGTGGCTTGACTGAAAACCATAGCAGTGCCGTTTGAGTTTTAACCTCTGCAATCTGACCTCTAACCTCTGACCTTTGTAATCTGACCTCTGCAATCTTTCGGTTAACTGTGTTTAATCCCGCCGTATAATCTGTTCCAGTGATCACTGTTTCCAAAGAGGACTATCTTAAGGCGATTCTCGAGGCCGAGAGCGAAGGGGAAACCGTCATTTCGGCCACGCTTGCGCACTGGCTCAAAGTGTCTCCCCCGGCCGTAACCATGGCTGTGCGCCGGCTGAAAAAAGACGGCCTGGTGCGGGTGCATGCCGGCGGCCGCGTTCGCCTGACCGCTGCCGGACGAAAGATCGCCCGCAAGCTGACGGTTCGCCACCACCTGATCGAGCGCATGCTCGCCGAAATTTTCGGAATGGAATGGTACAAAGTGCACGACGAGGCGGAACGTCTGGAGCACGCGGTCTCGCCCGATTTCGAAGCCAGGCTGCTCGCCAAACTCGGGCGCGGAGTCGCGTGCCCGCACGGCAACCTGACCGAACTGGAGAGTCCCGCCAGCCGACGCCGTCGCGGGCTGCTGCTGCTGGCGCAGGCTGAGCCCGGCGAGATCTTTCAGGTGAGCGGCATCTATGAACGCGATCGCCATTTGCTGGAATTCCTTGAACAGCGCGGCATCCGCCCCGGAGCCAAAGTTCATGTCGCGCATCGCAATTACGACCACACGCTAACCCTGACCACCGGCGCCGGCCGGGTTTCCCTGGGTGTATCGGCCGCTGAAAAAGTCTGGGTTAAACCGGCGGATGGGAAAGCCGTGTCCAAAGGGTAAGGGCGCGTCCTCTCGCCGCTCCTCCGCAAATGGGTGCCCTGGCATTTGACAATTCCCCGCTCCTCATTCACAGAAGTAATTAACCGTAGTTTATACCCTGATGTATACTTGCGCTAATTACCCAACGAGCGGCATCGTCTCGCGCTCTCTTTCGCACTGCGTCGACGGGATGAACGACAGCATGAAAGAACCAAAGACAGCATCGGAGCCGCGAGGGGTAGCCTTAGCCCAATCCAACGTCCTGAACGATCCGCGAACCTCTGGCGATAACGTTGTCATCACGCATGAGGACATCGATCGAGCGCATGACCGCGAACGGGTTTCGGAGACGCGCGCGCGGCGCGGATTCCGGCCACGGTTGCGCTTGTTCTGGTTGCTCATTGGCCCCGGCATCCTCGTGATGCTCGGGGAAAATGATGGTCCGAGCATGCTGTCGTATGCGGCGACCGGGGCGCGGTTCGGCATCGGTTTCTTCGTGCCGTTCATTGTGCTCACATTCGCCATGGCTTGCGTGGTCCAGGAAATGACCGTGCGTTTGGGCGCGGCTACACATCGCGGACACGCTGAGTTGATCTTCGACCGCTTTGGTCCATTTTGGGGTTGGTTCTCGATGATCGACCTCATGGTGGGCAATTTTCTGACGCTGGTCACGGAGTTTATCGCCATTCGCGCCGGGCTGGGATTCTTTGGAGTGCGGCCGGCGGTTGCGGTTTTGAGCGCGTTGTTGGTTCTCTCGGTCGCGCTCATGACGCACCGGTACTGGACGTGGGAGCGGATCATTTTAGGCGCGGCAATGTTCAACCTGGTGTTTGTGCCGGTGGCGCTTCTGACGCATCCGCACTGGGGGACGGTGGGCCGCGCATTGGTGACTTGGAGACCGCTGCCGGGTGGGCTCACCCAGGAGACGGTTCTAGTCTTGCTGGCCGATATCGGAGCGACCGTCACCCCGTGGATGCTGTTTTTCCAGCAAAGCGCGATTGCCGACAAGGGTCTCACCACGCGCGACATCCGCTTCGGGCGCGTCGACACGGTGCTGGGAGCGGCTTTGGCGACGGTCGCCGCGCTGGCGACGATGATAGCGACGGCTCCCCTGTTCATGCACCACATGTCGGCAGCGAACTTCGAAGCCGCCGAATTCGCCCAGGCTCTGCAGCCATTTATTGGACACTGGGGCGCGGCGCTTTTCGCGCTGGGCATATTCGAGGCCGGGATGGTCGCGGCAATTACGATTTCGACTTCATCCGCGTATGCCTTTGGAGAAGTCGCGCGGCGGCCGCACAGTTTGAATCTCCCCTTCAAGCAGGGGAGGGCGTTCTATCTCGTTCTGCTGCTCGAGGCTGCGGCCGCGGCGGGGCTGGTTTTGATCCCGGGAATTCCACTTGTGTACATCGTGCTGCTGGTGAACGTGATTGCCGTCCTGGCTATGCCTCCGGCGCTGCTTTTTCTATACATGCTGGTGAACGATCGTGAAATCATGGGCAAACTAGTCAGTCCGCTGTGGGCGAATGTGCTGGCGCTGGGCGTCGTGATCGTACTGATCGGCGCCGGCCTGTTGTTTGGGATCAGTGTGATCGCGCCCCATGCACTGGCGCTGGTTGGAGGCAAGTAGATGGAAGAACAATTTGATTCTGCGCCTGGCGCCGAAATGAGCGCTGAAGTAAGCCGTGAAGAACTCACCTCGGTGATGACAGCGCTGGAGCCTGACCAGATCGTTTTCACCAAGGAACACCATCATTGTCCGCGACGTCGGCTCACGCGGAACGAGATGCTGCTTTTTTGGGCGCTCAGGATTTACCTGGTGTTCATGGTTGGCGTGGTGGTCTATCAGATTTGGACAGGCGTGCGGTAAGACGGATCGCTTGATTTCGTCTCCCGGTTGAGCAGCGGCGCCCGAAACGAATTAGACTATAAGTTCCGAGTCAGCATTGCGCTCCGGTTCTGTGCCGGGGCTTATGAAAGAAGGTAATCATGTTATCAAATAGTTTCGGCGCCCGCGCAACTTTGAAAGTCGGCAAAAAAGAATACGAGATCTACCGGCTCGACGCTCTCGACATGCAGGGCATCTCCACCCGGCACTTGCCGTTCTCGCTGCGCATTCTGCTGGAGAACCTGCTGCGCACCGAAGACGGGCGCAACGTAACCAAGCAAGAAATTCGCGCGCTTACATCTTGGAACAAGAAGTCGAAGCCCGAAAAGGAAATCGCTTTCACGCCCAGCCGCGTTCTATTGCAGGATTTCACCGGCGTTCCTGCGGTTGTGGACCTTGCCGCCATGCGTGACGCCATGAAGCGCCTGGGCGGCGATGCCAAGCTCATCAATCCGCTGCAGCCCGCCGAACTGGTCATCGACCACTCGGTGCAGGTCGACGAATTCGGGTCGTCCAAAGCGTTTGATGTGAACGCGCTGCTTGAATTCCAGCGCAACAAAGAACGCTACGCGTTTCTGCGCTGGGGACAGACCGGCTTCCGCAATCTCGCTATCGTGCCGCCGGACACCGGCATCGTCCACCAGGTCAACCTCGAGTACCTGGCTCGCGTGGTTTTTGTGCACGAAGAAGGCGGAAAGCGCACCGCCTATCCCGACACGCTCGTCGGCACCGACTCGCATACCACCATGATCAACGGACTCGGCGTGCTGGGCTGGGGCGTGGGCGGCATTGAAGCCGAGGCCGCCATGCTCGGACAGCCCGTCTCCATGCTGATCCCGCTCGTGGTCGGCGTGAAGCTCACCGGACGCCTCCGCGAAGGCGCCACGGCAACCGATCTTGTGCTTACCATCACCGAGATGCTGCGCAAGCACGGTGTGGTCGGCAAGTTCGTCGAGTACTTCGGCCCCGGCCTGCAAGACCTGCCACTTGCCGATCGCGCGACGATCGCGAACATGGCTCCGGAATACGGCGCCACCTGCGGCATCTTCCCCATCGACAAAGAGAGCGTTCGCTACCTGAAACTCACCGGTCGCAGTGAGGAGCAGATCGCGCTGGTCGAAGCCTACGCGCGCGAGCAGGGACTGTTTCACGACGCCAGCACTCCCGAAGCCGAATACTCCGAACTGCTAAGTCTTGATCTTGCCACCGTCGAATCGAGTCTCGCCGGACCGAAGCGCCCGCAGGATCGAGTGGTGCTGTCGAAAGCGGCCGAATCGTTCGCGAAGGCGTTGCCGTCGCTGATCAAACCGAAGGCTAAGGCCGCCGTTGCGGTTCCGGCTGAGGCTTCGTTTAAAGTCAATCGCTGGGAACAGGAGGGCGGAAGTCCGACGGCAGTTGGAGTCGAGGACCCGAACGTTCACGAACACATCCCGGCGAATGGGAATGCTGCACTGCGCCACGGCAGTGTGGTGATTGCCGCGATCACCAGTTGCACGAACACCTCGAACCCGTCCGTGATGCTGGCCGCCGGACTTCTGGCAAAGAAGGCCGTGGAACGCGGTCTCGAAGTCCCTGCGACCGTCAAGACTTCGCTCGCTCCGGGATCGAAAGTCGTCCTCGACTATCTCGAAAAAGCCGGCCTGATGCCTTATCTGGAGAAGCTGAAGTTCCACATCGTCGGCTACGGCTGCACCACCTGCATCGGAAACTCCGGCCCGCTGCCGGTTGAAGTTTCGAAAGAAATCGAAGAGAAAAATCTGGTTGTTGCCTCGGTGCTCTCCGGCAATCGCAACTTTGAGGGCCGAATCAATTCCGAAGTGCGCGCCAATTACCTGATGTCGCCGCCGCTGGTGGTAGCGTTCGCTCTCGCGGGACGTATCGACGTCGACCTGCGCAAGGATCCCGTCGGAAAAGGCAAGGACGGCAAGCCGGTTTATCTCGCCGACATCTGGCCCTCGCAGTCGGAAGTCGAGCAATCGATGGCGAGCGCGATTACATCTGAGATGTTCCGCAAGAGCTACGCCGAGGTGTACTCGGGAGACGAGCGCTGGCGCGGGCTGCCCGTTCCGAAGGGCGAGACTTACGCGTGGGAAAAAGGCTCGACCTATATTCGCCAAGCTCCTTACTTCGATGACATGGCGCTCAAACCGTCCGCCGTCGAGGACATTAGGGGCGCGCGCGTGCTGGCCGTGCTCGGCGACAGCGTCACCACCGACCACATTTCGCCCGCGGGGTCCATCAAGAAAGAGGGACCCGCCGGCAAATACTTAATCGCTCACGGCGTGCAACCGGCGGATTTCAATTCTTACGGTTCGCGCCGCGGCAATCACGAAGTCATGGTGCGCGGCACCTTCGCCAATGTTCGCCTGCGCAACAAAATGGTGAATACCGAAGGTGGATTCACCCGCCACCTGCCCGATGGCGCCGAGATGTCGATTTTCGACGCGTCCGAAAAGTACCATGCCGAAAAAGTGCCGCTCGTGATTCTCGCGGGCAAGGAATACGGTTCCGGTTCGTCACGCGACTGGGCGGCTAAGGGACCGCGGTTGCTCGGCGTTCGCGCCGTGGTTGCGGAAAGCTACGAACGCATTCACCGCTCCAACCTGGTCGGCATGGGCATTCTGCCGCTACAGTTTCTGCCGGGAGAAAATGCCGAGACGCTGAAGCTGACCGGCGAAGAAGTTTTCGAGATTGCTGGCATTCGCGAAGTGGTTGAGAAGTTTTCTTCCGGTCACAAGATTACGGTGCGCGTGAAGGGTGGAAAGACGGCGGAATTTCAGGCCATAGTTCGCATCGACACTCCGCAGGAAGCGCTGTACTACGCCAACGGAGGGATACTCCAATACGTGCTGCGGCAATTGCTGGCGGGAAAAACGCAGCCGGAGGCGGCTACGGCGTAGCATTTCCTGTAGACGGGGCTTGCCGCATCTCAGCAGCGTGAGACGGGGCAAGCCCCGTCTCTACCGAACCGTTGTAGCGATGCCTCGTTGTCCCTACGTGGTTGTTGCTCGCTGCGTGCTACTCTCAAAATCCCATGTCGCTCGCAGCCCAATACATTCCTGCTGCTTATAGCTTGACCGCAGTTGGCGCCTGGGGCGCCAGCGATTTTCTAGGCGGAGTGGGCGCGCGCCGCGTGAACGCCTTTCTATTCACAGCCATCGTGCACATCAGCGGCTTGGTCGTGATCGTCGCTCTCGCGCTAATGGCGCACACTCCATTTCTAACCAACTCCAGTGTCGTTTGGTCGCTGATTTCCGGGGCGGTCGGGGGCATAGCTCTAGCCTTGTTCTATCGTTCCTTGGCCAGCGGAAATATGGGACTGGTCGCGCCCGTGGCGGCCGTTCTCGGCGCCGCCATTCCCACCGTCGTGACCGCGTTTGCGGAGGGCTTTCCCGGTTATCGACACGTGCTCGGTTTTGTTCTTGCTGGAATCGGCGTCTGGCTCATCTCGCGTACCGAAGGCGACGCTGGACGTCCCGAAGGCATAGGCATGGCCGTGCTGGCCGGAATCGGCTTCGCTGGGTTCTACCTGTGCGTCCACCAGGCTGGCAACGCGTCTCCTTTATGGATCGCCGCCTGCTCGCGATCCGGGGCCTTCTTGGTCACGGGCAGTATTGTTCTGTTCGGAAGACACTTCCGCGTGGTGTCCACGTCGGTACTGGCGATTGCCGTCGTTGCCGGAATCCTCGACATCACCGGCAGCACCGTCTTCATCCGCGCGTCTCAAATCGGACGCCTGGACGATGCGGTTGTGCTCAGTTCTCTCTATCCCGCCGTCACCGTTGTGCTGGCTCGCGTGTTTTTGCACGAACACTTCAGCCGGGCGCGAACTATTGGCATGGTGGCGGCGCTGGCGGCGGTGCCGATGATTGCGGGGTAAGCAATCGTTGTTCCATATTCTGGAATATGGAATGATGGACCGCATGCGGCGGATTGTTGGGGGGAGTGATCTGTGCCTCTAGTCGAAGTTCACAATCTCACGAAGGTTTTCGATCTTGCCGAATCCCCCTTCGGCAGCCGCCGCGCCGGCGAAGTTCGCGCCGTGGACGATGTGGCCCTCGACATCCAGAAAGGCGAAACTCTTGGCCTGGTTGGTGAATCCGGCTCCGGCAAGAGCACACTTGGACGGCTCATTCTCCGCCTCATCGAGCCGACTTCGGGCGCCATCGTTTTCGATGGCCTCGATCTGCTGCAAGCGAACAGCTCCGAATTGCGCCGTCTTCGCCGCGACATGCAGATCATCTTCCAGGACCCGTTCGGCTCGCTCGACCCGCGCTACCGCGTGGAGGACGTGATCGCCGAGCCCCTGATTCTCCACCGAAAGATCATGCACGAAAGCCTCGGCCGGGATGGCCGCCGCCAGCGCGTGCGGGAACTTTTGCGTGCCGTGGGAATGGATGAATCCGCCATGCGCCGTTATCCGCACGAATTTTCCGGAGGCCAGCGGCAGCGCATTGGCATTGCCCGCGCGCTTGCCTTGCGCCCGAAGTTCATCGTTGCCGACGAACCGGTTTCCGCGCTCGATGTCAGCGTCGGCGCGCAGATCGTGAATCTGCTGCAGCAACTGCAGCGCGATTTCGGCCTCACTTATTTGTTCATCTCGCACTCCATGCCGGTGGTTCGCTATCTCTCGACCCGGATTGCAGTGATGTATCAAGGCAGGATCGTTGAGATCGGAAGCACGGAGCAGATCACTGCCCAGCCGCAGCACGCTTACACGCGCAAACTGTTGGCGGCAACGCCGGAGTTGGCGGCGTCGTGAATTTGGGCTTTGGTGTGGGGACGGGCTCCCGTCCAGCAACTTCCTGAGGTGTGACAAAAGTCATAGCCTGAGTCGCCGGCGCGTATTAGCCTCTACGGTTCCTAACCGGAGGATTTATGCGTCGTTTTCCCTTTTTAGCCGCTCTAGTCGCAGCGATTAGTTTGCGGCTGTTCGCGCAGTCCGCAAACCCAGCCGCGTCCTGCATTGAGTGCCACAGCAAGCAGACGCCCAACATTGTCTCCGACTGGAAGCTGAGCAAGCACAGCCAGGCGGAAGTGACCTGCGTCGCCTGCCACGGCGATCGGCACCAGTCGGCGAGCGACGTGTCGAAAGTGAAAATTCCCACACCCGAAACCTGTGCCCAGTGCCACTCGACGCAGGTCGAGCAGTACAAGCACGGCAAGCACTCGAAAGCATGGGCGGCCATGCTCGCCATGCCGACCATTCACTGGCAACCGATGGCGATGATCGAGGGCCAGAAAGGTTGCGGCGGCTGCCACAAGATCGGCGAGAAGCCGGTGGAGGAGATCGCCAAGCTGCGGCAGCACGGCAGCGAATTCGGCGTTGCCTCCTGCGATTCCTGCCACACGCGCCATACGTTCTCGGTTAAGGAGGCCAAGTCTCCACAAGCCTGCGAGACTTGCCACATGGGATTCGACCATCCACAGTGGGAGATGTATTCGTCGTCGAAGCATGGCGTGCGGGAGGATCTGAAGCAGCGCGGAATTCTGCCCGCCGAAGCGGCCGCGCCCACCTGCCAGACCTGCCACATGCAGAATGGCGATCACGGCGTGCGCACGGCCTGGGGATTCCTTGGGGTTCGTCTGCCGCTACCCGAAGACAAGCAGTGGGCCGCGGATCGCGCCGCGGTTCTGCAGGCTCTCGGAGTACTCGATCCTGAAGGCAAGCCGACCGCGCTGGTGGCGACGGTGCAAGCCGCCGACCTGGCGCGCCTGACTCAGGAAGACTGGCAGGGCGAGCGCGAAAAGATGCTGAAGACCTGCAACGAGTGCCACTCCGGCAACTTCGCGAAGCAGCAACTGGAAGCGGGCGATGACATGATCAAGAACGCCGACCACCTGATGGCCGAAGCGATCAAGATCGTCGCCGGTCTATATAAAGATGGCGTTCTAGCCCAGCCGAAGAACTATGCTTATCCGTTCCCGAACCTGCTGACGTTCCACGACGCGCCCACGGTGATCGAGCAAAAGCTCTTCGTGATGTACCTCGAGCACCGCATGCGCACGTTCCAGGGCACGTTCCACGGCAGTCCCGATTACGCGCTCTGGTACGGATGGAGCGAGATGCAGCGCGACTTGACCGAGATCAGGGAACTGGCCGAGCAGATGCGGCGGGAGAAGAAGACCGGGCCGGCATTGAAACCAGCGGCGCTGAAATAAGAGCTGTGTGGCGGCGGGGCTTCGCCACGCCGGGACGGGCAGGCCCCGTCCCGACATGAGTGCGGCCATTTACAATTGCGGCGCACATGCACACCGCAGACGTCGTTCTCATCGGCGGAGGGATTGTCGGCTCCAGCATCGCCTACCACCTTGTCGCCGCCGGCTGCAGCAACATTCTCGTACTTGAGCGCGAGACAGCGCAGGGTAAGGGATCCACGGGCAAGAGCATGGGCGGCGTGCGCGCGCAGTTTTCGACGCCGGTCAACATCCAGATGTCGCTTTACTCGATCCCGTTCTATGCGAGCTTCGAAGAGCGCCTCGGGTACCCCTGCGACTATCGGCCCCAGGGGTATCTTTTTTGCGCAACCAACGAAAAACACATGGCCTACCTGCGCGCTAACTACGAAAAGCAGGTCGCCATGGGACTGAAGAACGTGCGACTGGTGGCGGGCGACGAGATTCGCGGCATGTTTCCGCTGCTGCGCGGCAACGACATTGTTGGCGGGAGTTTCTGCGCGACCGATGGATTTGTCGACCCGAACAGCGCGATGATCGGCTTCATGACGTGGGCTGCCGACCACGGCGCGACGCTGTGGAAGAACGCGACCGTAACGGCGATTGCGCGACGCGGTGCGACCTTCGAGGTCGCTACCACCCGCGAGTCAGTTTACACGCCTGCGGTCGTGAATTGCGCGGGACCCTGGGCAGCGGAGATCGCTCGGATGGCTGGCATCGGCTTGCCCGTCGAACCGCTGCGCCGGATGCTGGTTCCGACCGAACCTTTCGACCAATTCCCACACACCGCGCCCATGATCGTCGACATGTCCACCGGCTTTCACTTTCGCCCGGAGAGCCGCGGATTCCTGCTGGCGTGGAACGATCCGGAAGAAACGCCCGGCTACAAAACCGATTTTGACCCGAGCTTCATCGAGAAGATACTGATCCGCGCTGCAGATCGCGTGCCCGTCTTCGAAAATGTCGAGGTCAATCCGAAGCGAGCCTGGGCCGGGCTTTATGAAATGACGCCCGACCATCACCCGATTCTCGGTGAATCTCCCGAGGTCCCCGGTTTCTTTTTCGCCAACGGCTTCAGCGGGCATGGAGTGATGCACTCGCCCGCGACCGGAAAAATTCTGAGCGACCTGATCTTGACCCGGAAGACCGATCTGATCGAAGCGTCGCTTCTGAACTTCTCGCGCTTCGCGGAGGGACGGATGATTCACGAGACGGCGGTGCTATAGTTTGGCTTTCCTCGGGAGGGTCACAGGGGAAGGCAGCACAGCGATGGATTACGCGGTCCTCACGAAGTTCTATAATCATTGGGCGCACATCAGGACGCAAATCAGGACGCAAATCAGGACGCAAATCAAAACACGAATCGTCAGACGCGGACCAAGAGTCAAATCATCGGACGGGAATCACGAGAGCAGCTCGAAAGAGGCAAGGCATGGCCCAGATGACGGCGATTCCAGTTGCAACCCACGGTTTTTTTCTGGACGGGAAATGGTTCGAAGAGGGTGACATCGTCGACGTTCGCGCGCCTTATGACGGCGCCCTCATCGCGCATGTCTACCAGGGACGCCGCGAACACGCGGAAGCCGCCATCGCCGCCGCTGTCAAAGCCTTCGGAACCACTCGGCGGTTGCCCGCCTTCGAACGCCAACGAGTTCTGCGCCAGATCGCGATCGGCATTCACGATCGCAAAGAAGAATTTTCCCACACGATTGCGCTGGAAGCGGGCAAGCCCATCAAGAGCGCTCGCAGCGAAGTGGACCGCGCCGTATTTACGTTCAACATCGCCGCCGAAGAGACCATTCGCGGCTACGGCGAGTATTTGCCGCTGGATTGGCAGCAGTCGACTGCCGGGCGTTGGGGCATCGTAAAGCGTTTTCCTCTTGGCCCCGTCGCCGGGATCACGCCCTTTACTTTCCCCTTGAACCAGGTCGCGCACAAAGTCGCACCCGCTATTGCCGCCGGCTGTTCCATGGTGCTCAAGCCCGCGCCCGAGACGCCGCTCACCGCGCTGCTGCTGGCGGAAGTGATCCAGCAAGCGGGCTGGCCGGATGGCGGATTCAATGCGGTTTTGCTCTCCAACGAAGATTCCGGCCTGCTCGTCACCGATGAACGCATCAAGCTCATCAGCTTCACGGGCAGCGCCGCCGTCGGGTGGGCCATCAAGAACAACGCAGGAAAGAAGAAAGTGGTTCTCGAACTCGGAGGCAATTCGGGCGTCATCGTCCACAGCGATACCGATCTCGCTTACGCCGCCGACCGCTGCGTCACGGGAGGCTTTGCTTATGCCGGACAGTCCGGCATTTCGGTGCAGCGCATTCTGGTCGAGCACACCATCTACGGAAAATTCACCGAACTGTTCCTGGCAGCGGTCGGCAAATTGAAAGTCGGAGATCCACTCGACGAGTCGAGCGACCTCGGCCCTCTCATCCGCGAAAGCGACGCCATCCGCGCTGCCGAGTGGGTGCAGGAGGCGGTTCGCGGTGGTGCGCGCCTGCTCTGCGGCGGCAGCCGCAAAGGTTCCCTGTTCGAGCCCACCGTGCTTACCGGCACCAAGCCCAACATGAAAGTGAATAGCCAGGAAATTTTTGCGCCGGTCGTGACCGTCGAGCCCTACAACGATTTCGCCTCCGCGCTGAAACAGATCAACAATTCCCCTTATGGCCTGCAGGCCGGACTTTTTACCCGTGACGCCAAACTCATCTTTCAGGCGTACGACGAACTCGAAGTCGGAGGCTTGATCGCCGGCGACGTTCCCACTTTTCGCATAGACCATATGCCCTACGGCGGCATCAAAGATTCGGGACTTGGACGCGAGGGCCTGCGCGACGCGATTCAGGAAATGACGGAACCCAAACTGCTGGTCATGAACCTGCGCTGAGGGTTTTTGGCCGGCGAGTTTCTGAGAAACGGATTCGTCACACGCTCAATTCCCTTATGGCACAAAGAAAAACTGCGCGGCCTGTTCCAATTCGCCGGGTAGCTGTTATACTCGCATGTTTCAGTAACGTGCGTCACAGCAGTACGTGACGCACATCATACCAATGCAATCAACCAGGAGCGGCGCAAGCCAATCTCGAAATACCAAAAACTTCACACTCAATGCAGATCTTCCCTCGCAGCAGCAATGCAATCGCCCGGGCCTCTATGGTCCTGACTGTTTTGGCCGCGGCCGGGGTATTTTGGGTCATGGTGCAGATCGAGCGGTCTCCATACATCACTTATGCCGGAGTCCGCAAGTCGCAGCCCGTCCCGTTTAGCCACAAGCACCACGTTACCGGGCTCGGCATCGACTGCCGTTACTGTCACACCTCAGTAGAGCAATCGAGCTTCGCCGGTATCCCACCCACCAAGACTTGTATGAACTGCCATGCGCAGATCTGGACGAACGCGGCTTATCTGGAGCCTGTCCGCGAAAGTTTCCGCACCGGCCGCTCGCTCCAATGGACGCGCGTCAACCAGTTGCCCGACTACGTGTATTTCAATCACAGCATCCACGTGAATAAGGGTGTGGGCTGCAACACCTGCCACGGCCCAGTCGATCAGATGCCGCTGATGTACCAGTACGCGTCGCTGCAGATGGAATTCTGCCTCGACTGCCACCGCGCTTCGGAAAAATATCTGCGCCCGCGCGAACAGGTTTTCAACATGCGCTATGAGGAGCCTTCCACGGGCGAGCCCGTCATTGTTAAGGGAGCGGCATACTCCGATCAGGAAGCGCTCGGGAACGCCTTGAAGGAGCTCTATAAGGTGCGCTCCGTCAACGACATCACCAGTTGCAACACCTGCCATCGCTAGCGACAGATCGGCAGATCCGAATGACGAAAATGAATTGATGAGAAGAAATAAAAATCGACGATGAGCATGGACGAGAACACGATAAAGCCGGCCGGAACCAACAAGACCGACGTCTGCCCGAGCAAGCGAAAACAGCTTGACCTCGCGACCGCCAAGGCGCAGATCGAGGAGACGACCGGCCCCGAGTACTGGCGCAGCCTCGAGGAACTGGCCGGCAGCGAAGAGTTTCAGGAGATGCTGCACCGCGAGTTCCCCAAGGGCGCTTCCGAGTGGCTCGACGGCTTCTCGCGCCGCGGCTTCCTCAAGACCATGGGCGCGTCGCTGGCGCTCGCCGGTTTGACCGGTTGCACGCGGATGCCGATCACCGAGATCGTGCCCTATGTAAGACAGCCGGAAAACGTCGTTCCCGGGCGACCGATGTTCTATGCGACCGCGTTCACGCTCGGCGGCTACGCCTCGCCGATTTTGGTCGAGAGCCATCTTTTCCGTCCGACGAAAATCGAAGGCAATCCGCAGCATCCCGCCAGCCTCGGCGGCACTGATGTTTACGCGCAGGCTTCCATCCTCGACCTCTACGATCCCGACCGGGCGCAGAGCATCACTTACCTGGGCGACGTCCGTTCGTGGAACGCTTTCACGGAAGCGGTTCGCGGCCCCATGAGCGTGGAGAAGAGCATAGCGGGCGGCGGCGTCCGCATTCTGACGCAGACCGTTTCCTCACCCACGCTAGCCGCGCAGATTCGCAGTTATCTGGACGCGAATCCGCAGGCGAAGTGGCACGTTTACGAGCCGATCAACCGCGACAATGTTTACGAAGGTGCGAGGCTAGCGTTTGGCGAGGTGGTTGAGACCCGCTACGATTTGTCAAAGGCCGACGTCATTGTTTCGCTGGACGCGGATTTTCTCTACGCTGGATTCCCCGGCTCCGCTCGCTACACGCGCGATTTCGCCGCACGGCGCAATCCCGATGCGAACATGAACCGGCTGTATGTGGTCGAAAGCACGCCGAGTTCAACGGGGATGAAGGCGGATCATCGTATTCCTGTGCGGGCCTCGGATATCGAGGGATTCGCGCGTGCGCTGGCGGCCATAACCGGAACGGACAACGGTATTGCTGGCGGAAAGAATGAGATTGGCAGGTCCCTGTTGGCCATTTGGCAGGATCTCCAGGCTCACAAGGGATCCAGCGTCGTTATCGTCGGCGATCATCAACCTCCGGCGGTTCATGCGCTCGCGCACACGCTCAATCAGATGCTCGGCAACGTTAGGAAGACGGTTTTCTATACCGATCCTGTTGATGCCAATCCGGTGAATCGCAACGAATCGCTGCATTCGCTCGTCGAGGACATGCGCGCCGGTAAAGTCGACCTGCTGCTGATTCTCGGCGGCAATCCGGCCTATGACGCGCCCGCAGAATTGGAACTCGCTTCGGCTCTGAAATCGAATGCCGTCGGTCTGAAAGTATTTCTCGGCTCTCACCGCAACGAGACCGCCGAACTTTGCCAGTGGCATGTTCCCGAAGCGCACTATCTAGAATCCTGGAGCGATGCCCGCGCCTATGACGGAACGGTTTCGATCATTCAGCCGCTGATCGAGCCACTCTACGGCGGCAAGAGCGCGCACGAACTCATTACCATCCTCGCCGGCCAGTCCGGAGTCACGGGACACGATCTCGTTCAGAGTTACTGGCAGAAGCAACATGCTGGTGCTGACTTTGACGCTTTCTGGCGCAAGTCTCTGCACGACGGCTGGATTGCGGGTACAAGCTACGTGCCAAGGACGCCTGCGCTGAAAACCAGTGGCTTCCCGGCATCGCAATCCGCGTCCGGCGCTAACTACGAGCTCAACTTCCGCCGCGACCCGTCTATCTACGACGGCCGCTTCTCGAATAACGGCTGGTTGCAGGAGCTTCCGAAACCACTTACTAAGTTGACGTGGGACAACCCCATCATGATCGGTCCCGCGATGGCCGAGCGGCTGAAGCTGAATTTCAAAGATGTTGCTGAACTTGAATTCAACGGGAAAAAAGTAAAAGGCGCAGTCTGGATTCAGGCCGGCCATCCTGACAACTCCATCACCGTCTTCCTCGGTTACGGGCGCACGCGCGCGGGCCGCGTCGGCACCGGCACTGGCTTCGACGTCTACCCGCTGCGCACCAGTCAGACTCCATGGTTTGCGGACGGGGCGCAACTTCGTCCCACCGGCGACACTTACCAACTCGCCAGCACACAGGGCTATCAGACCATGGAAACTCCTAACGGCAGCGAGCGCCCACTGGTACAGGAGCGCAGCCTCGAGGAGTACAAGAAAGAGCCAAACTTCGCGAAAGAAGGGGAACCCCCGCAGGAGCTTACACTCTACAAGCCCTTCGATTATTCGAAGGAAACTTATGCCTGGGGTATGGCGATCGACCTGAACGCCTGCGTGGGGTGCAATAACTGCATCGTCGCCTGCCAATCGGAAAATAACATCGCCGTGGTCGGCAAAGAACAAACGCTCAAAGGCCGCTATATGCACTGGCTCCGCGTTGACGCTTATTACAACGGCCCGCGCGAAAATCCCAAGGGCTTCTTCCAGCCCGTGCCTTGTATGCAGTGCGAGAATGCGCCCTGCGAGCTGGTCTGTCCGGTACAGGCGACCGTTCACAGCAGTGAAGGCCTGAACGACATGGTCTACAACCGCTGTGTCGGCACGCGTTATTGCTCGAATAACTGCCCATACAAAGTGCGGCGGTTCAATTTCCTGCTTTTCGAGGACTGGAAGACTCCGCAGTTCAAGCTCATGCGCAATCCTGACGTGACCATACGCAGCCGCGGCGTCATGGAAAAATGCACTTACTGCGTGCAGCGCATCAGCGAGAAGCGCATTGACGCGGAAACTGCTTCCGTGAGCGAAGGTAAGGAGATTCGCATCGGTGATGATCTGCAGACGGCTTGCCAGCAGTCCTGCCCGGCCAACGCCATCGTCTTCGGTAACCTCAACGATCCGAACAGCCTGGTGAATAAATGGAAAAGACAGGCAAGGAATTATTCTCTGCTGGGTGAATTGAACACGCGGCCGCGCACAACGTATCTGGCGGAAGTCCGCAATTCCAACCCCGAATTAGAAGCAGACTTAACGACCAAGTTGAGAACAACTCCAAAGGCATAAGTGGAGCGCATGTAAGACATGGCAACGAACACGCAAATACCCGTGGCAGACAGGCGAGTGCCGGTAATCGCACCGGGCTACACCTTCTCCACCATCACCGAGAAGATCAGCAACATCGTGCTGAGCCGCCCCATTTCACTGGGATGGATCCTCGGCTTCCTGATCGTGTTCGGGATGATGAACATGCTGATGGTGGCCCTTGGGTATCTGTTCATTAAAGGCACCGGGATCTGGGGCATCAACATCCCCATCGGTTGGGGATTTGCCATCGTCAACTTTGTGTGGTGGATCGGTATTGGCCACGCGGGCACGCTGATTTCCGCGATTCTTGCGCTACTGCGCCAGACCTGGCGTAACTCCATCAACCGCTTCGCCGAAGCCATGACGCTGTTTGCCGTCGCCTGCGCCGGTATCTTTCCACTCGCTCACATGGGACGCCCGTGGCTTGCTTACTGGATGTTTCCGTATCCTAACACCATGCGTTACTGGCCGAACTTCCGCAGCCCGCTGGTGTGGGACGTGTTCGCGGTTTCGACATACTTCACCATATCGCTCGTGTTCTGGTTTGTGGGATTGATTCCCGACCTTGCCACCTTGCGCGATCGCGCCGAGAACCCGTGGGTGCAGCGCGTTTACGGACTGCTCGCCATGGGATGGCGCGGTTCCGCCCGCCACTGGCACCGCTATGAGACGGCCTACTTACTTCTCGCCGGACTGGCTACGCCGCTGGTGCTCTCCGTTCACACGGTCGTCAGCTTCGATTTCGCCGTCGGCATCGTTCCCGGCTGGCACACCACGATCTTCCCGCCGTACTTTGTCGCGGGCGCTATCTATTCCGGTTTCGCCATGGTTCTTTGTCTAGCGATTCCGATCCGCGCGATCTACGGGCTTCAGGACTTCATCACCATGCGCCATCTCGAGAACGCAGCCAAGGTCATGCTGGCCACCGGCCTCATCGTCGCCTATGGCTATGGCATGGAGGCGTTCATGGGTTGGTACAGCGGCAACCAGTACGATTCGTTTCTGCTCTGGAACAGGCTCCACGGCCCGTATCGGTTGGTGTACGCTGCTTTGCTTGCCTGCAACATTTTCATCCCGCAGGTTCTCTGGCTGAAGAAGTTCCGCGTCTCTACCGGCTGGCTCTGGCTCATCTCGTTCATTGTGCTCACCGGCATGTGGCTGGAGCGCTTCATTATCGTCGTGGTCAGCTTGAGCCGCGACTTCCTGCCTTCTTCGTGGGGTCAATACTACCCAACCAAGTGGGACTGGATGACTTTCGCCGGCACCATCGGCCTGTTCCTGACTGCCATGTGGCTGTTCGTACGCATCCTGCCCATGATCTCCATCTTCGAATTGCGCACCTTGCTGCCGGAGTCGCAGGTGCACGAGGCGGCGGAGGTGAAACAGTGAGCGATTCTCCCGTCCATAGTTCGAACTATGGTCCGAACTATGGTCCGATCGATTCTCCGATCTATGGATTGATGGCCGAATTTGACTCGGCGCAAGAACTGGTAACCGCAGCTCACAAGACGTACGCAGCGGGCTATCAGCAGATTGACGCCTACAGCCCGTTTCCTATCGAGGGCCTTGCCGAAGCCATCGGCTTTCATAAGAACCGCGTGCCCCTCGTCGTCCTCATCGGCGGACTTATCGGCGGGATATCGGCGTATGCGCTTCAGTATTGGGTGGCAGCGATCACTTATCCGGTCAATGTCGGCGGACGCCCGTATCACTCCTGGCCCTCGTTCATCATTGTGACCTTCGAATTGACGATTCTTTTCGCCGGAATTTCCTCCGCTGTCGGCATGTTGGCCCTCAACGGGCTGCCCATGCCCTATCACCCGGTGTTCAACGTGCCTGAATTCGCCAAGGCCTCTGAGAATAAATTCTTCCTGGTCGTGTTTTCGAGCGACCCGAAATATGACGCTGCCGGCACGCGCTCGTTTCTCAACGGCCTCGCGCCCCGGATGATCGCGGAGGTGCCGAGCTAGCCATGGGCGCCACTCGCAACCTCCGAAAAGTTCTGCCCGCTCTTCTGGCGCTGATCGTCGCGACCGCCGGCTGCCGCATCGACATGCAGATACAGCCGTATTACCGGACCATGGCGAAGAGCGATTTCTTCCCCGACGATCGCTCTGCCCGCCTGCCGGTCGAGGGCACGGTCGCGCGCGGCGATCTCCACGAGGATACTTACTTCTACACGGGAAAAATCGGCAACGCCCCGGGCGATTATCTGCCGTTCCCGGCGACCGCCGAAGTTCTTGCCCGCGGACGCGAGCGCTTCAACATCAACTGCACGCCTTGCCACGGGCGCGTGGGCGATGGCAATGGCTTCATTCCCACGCGCGGATTCCGCCGTCCGCCGTCGTATCACATCGAGCGTTTGCGCAAAGTACCGATCGGTTACTTCTTCGACGTCATGACTCACGGCTACGGCGTGATGCCCGAATACGGCACGCAGGTTGCGCCGCGCGATCGCTGGTGCATCGCGGTTTACATCCGCGCGCTGCAACTGAGCCAGAATGCAACTTCGGCCGACATTCCCGCGGGACAAAAAGTTCCGTCGCCTCCGCTGCAGCTCCGCGACATCGGCAACGGAGCCACGCTGCCGCAGATCGCGCCCGCGCCGCCCGCCGCCGCAGAAGGGGAGCCCAAATGACCACGGCCACGGGGAAAGCGAAACTGACCAAGTCGGACCTGATGGCCCCGCCCGTGGCCCAGACCATGCAGCAGCGGTCGCTCGTCATTGGCGTGATCGGTGCCGCTGCTTCCGTCGCCGGCGCTTTCCTTGTCCCTGGCAGTTTTTATTCCGCCTACCTTATTGGCTTCATGTTCTGGCTCGGCCTTTCGCTCGGATGCATGGCCATCCTGATGCTTTACCACCTGGTCGGCGGCGCCTGGGGCACGGTCATTCGCCGCATCCTCGAGTCAGGCATGATGACGCTGCCTCTCATGTTCGTTCTCTTCATTCCGATTTTGCTGAACCTGCCTAAGCTTTATTCCTGGGCCCGGCCCGGACTGCTGGCCGACCCAAAGACCGACCCGAAGATCCTGGAAATCGCGCACAGCTATCTCAACTTCAACGGCATTCTGGTGCGCTACATCCTTTACTTCGTCATCTGGTACGGGATGGCCTACTTTCTGAATCGCTGGTCCACCGAGCAGGACTCGACTGCGGGTCAGAGCACGCTGCGCTTCCGCGCGATGAGTTCCATTGGTCTCGTCGTCTACTCGCTTACGATTTCCTTCGCCGTGATCGACTGGGTGATGTCGCTGCAAGCGCGCTGGATCTCGACCATCTACGGCCTGCTCTTCATAGCGGGTGAAGCGCTCTCCGCCTTCTGCTTCTGCGTCGTGATCGAAAGCATCCTCGGCAAACGCAAGCCAATATCCGAGTACCTCACCGATACCGAGGTCCACGACCACGGCAAGTTCATGCTCACCTTCGTTATGGTCTGGGCTTACTTCAATTTTTCGCAGTGGCTCATCATCTGGGCCGGCAATCTGCCCGAAGAGATTCCGTGGTACGTGCACCGAATGAATGGCGGATGGGAATACGTCGGCCTGTTCCTGGTGGTGTTCCACTTCGCCGTGCCTTTCGCGCTCTTGCTCTCGCGCCAGTTGAAGCGCAAGGCGCGCACTCTGGTGTGGCTCGCCTCCTGGCTCATATTCATGCGCATCATCGACATCTGGTGGCACATCGAACCGGCGTCGCATCCTGCGCTTCACATCAGCTGGGTGCATTTCACGATCATTGCTGGAATCGGCGGTCTTTGGATGGCCTACTTCTTCCACAATCTTAGGTCGCGTCCGCTGCTCCCCGTCAACGCACCGCAGACGCTGAGACTTCTGGAGCCGACGCATGAGTGACGAAATGATGAACCAAGGTCACGCGAATCAGGGCCACTCGAACCATGGCCACTCCGGCCACGAAACCGAGTACGAACGCAAAGACCTGGGCACGCGCGGCGTCTTCGCCTTCATGATCGGCCTCGCGATCGTTGGCATAGTCATCTATTTCATCATCGTCGGCATGTACACGTTCCTCGATAAATACGAGCGGTCGCAGATGACCAGCGCCAGTCCGTTGGTGCCTTTGAAGGGGGCGATGTCGCGTGTGGTCACGCAGGCGGAAATGGATAAAGCGTTCAAGGACAATGGCGCTCCCATGCTGGAAACCAACGAGCGCGGCCAGTTTCGCGACTTCCTGATCAATCAGGAGAGCCAACTCAATAGTTACGGCTGGGTTGACGAAAAAGCGGGCTTGGCGCACATTCCGATCGAGCGCGCCATGGAGTTGACCGTGCAGCGCGGATTTCCCGTTTATCCGCAAGGCGGCGCGGATGCAAGCGCATCGGCGCCCGCTAAGAAACCGGCAGCGGCGAGGCAGCAGACGTCCGGCCCCTAAAAAGGGGCGTTTGATTTCGAAGGCGCTGTGGTACCGCTGAAGCGATACCCTGGTACGAAGTGTGGCATCGCTCAAGCGATTGCTGATATGGACCAACCGCTCCGGCCGGATAGCCGGAAAAGGAAAAAGCAGTGCGCAGTAAAAACAGTTTCGCCAACTCGATCGCCGTAGCAACTTTCCTGCTCGTGCTCTCGGCCGCTCCGCTGTTTGCGCAAGGCGCACGCGGCCCTATTATGGGCGGCGGCATCATGAGCCCGCCCGCCAACCAGCGTCCGCCTGGGCTTGAATTCGTCGGCATCGAGCAACATCTCAACGCCGAAGTTCCCGCCGATCTCGAATTCCGCGACGAACTTGGCAACCCGGTCAAACTCGCCGACTACTTTGGCCACGGACGCCCCGTCATCCTCAACCTGGGCTACTATCAGTGCCCCATGCTCTGCAGCGAACTGCTGCAAGGTCTGGTGGGTTCGATGAAGGCGCTGACCTTCAATCTCGGCAAAGATTTTGACGTCCTCACTGTGAGCTTCGACCCGCGCGAAACCACCGAAATGGCCGCCGAAAAGAAGCGGGATATGATAAAGCGCTACGGCCGGGCGAATGCCGATAAAGGTTGGCACTTCCTCACCGGCAAGGCTGACCAGATCAATGCACTCACCAAATCGGTCGGCTTCCAATATCAGTTCGATGAGAAAACCGGGCAGTACGCCCACGCCACCGCGATCGTTATGCTCACGCCCGACCGGCACATTTCGGGATATTTTTATGGAGTCGAGTTCTCTCCCAAGGATTTGCGCCTCGGACTCGTGCAGGCCTCGGAAAACCGGATTGGCAACATCGGCGACCAAGTGCTGCTCTACTGCTACCACTACGATCCCAGGACCGGAAAATACGGCGCCGTCGTCAGCAACATCCTGAAGTTGGCGGCGCTCGGGACCATGCTCATCCTGGGAACATTTGTGTTCGTCATGTTCCGCGCCGATCGGCATTCCGGCCAACGAGCCGCCCACGACGAATTGAGGCGAGTCAGGTAATTATGTCGAGATTTCTACCTTTGTGGCCAGATCGGGCCTCGACCATGGCAAACCAGGTGGATGCGCTCTACATCTATCTGCTGGTGGTAGCTGGTTTCATGACCGCGCTCATCTTTCTTACGATCTTGGTGCTGGCGATCAAGTATCGTCGCGTACACGGCCGCGAAGCCCAGCAGATCGAAGGCTCCTTGATCCTCGAAATCACCTGGTCGGTCATCCCGTTTTTTGTGATGCTGACTTTCTTCATCTGGGGCGCAGTCATTTACTTCAGGGAGCGCACCCCTCCCGCCGACGCGACCGAAGTCTACGTCGTCGCCAAGCAGTGGATGTGGAAGATCGAACACGCGGAGGGGCAGAGCGAGATCAACGAACTGCACGTCCCCATCGGCCAGAACACCAAGCTCATCATGACCTCGCAAGACGTGATTCACAGCTTCTTCGTCCCTGCATTCCGCATCAAGCAGGACGTCTTGCCCGGCCGCTACACCACCGCCTGGTTCAAAGCCACCAAACCCGGCCACTATCATTTGTTCTGCGCCGAATACTGCGGGACCATGCACTCCGGCATGGGCGGCGACATCGTCGTCATGGAGCCGCAGGAGTACGCGCAGTGGATGGCGGGCACAGCGGTTGCGCCCTTGCGGGAAACCGGCAAGCAGTTGTTCTCTGCGCTCGGATGCGCCACCTGCCATCGTTTCGATGTGCAGGGCCGCGGCCCCAATCTGGTCGGCGTCTACAACAAACCGGTTCTGCTTGAAGACGGACGCACGGTAATTGCCGACGAGAACTATGTTCGTGAGTCCATCCTCAATCCCACCGCCAAGATCGTAAACGGTTTCAAGCCCGTGATGCCCACCTTCCAGGGCCTCGTCAGCGAAGAGCAGTTGAACGCGCTCGTGGCCTACGTCAAATCGTTAGCCCAGCCACCCCCGGGAACCGCCGGGCTGCAAAGCCAGCCCGCCACTTTCCCGGCACAAACAGAAAAGATGCAGGTGCAATAGTCATGGCGAGCACAGTAATTCCGGCGAATCGGGCTCCGGCTCCTACTCCGAAGCTGAACTATCTCAATAACGGGCACACTCTCAAGTCGTGGCTGTTGACCACCGATCACAAGCGGATCGCAGTCCTCTACCTGATTTCGGTGACGGCGTTCTTCTTTCTCGGTGGCTTCTTTGCCATGCTCATCCGGCTCGAACTGCTGACGCCACAGGGCGACCTCATGCAAGCCGACACCTATAACAAGGTGTTCACCATGCATGGCATCATCATGGTGTTTTTCTTTCTGATCCCGGTGGTGCCGGCGGTGCTGGGCAACTTCCTGGTGCCCCTCATGATCGGCGCCAAGGATCTCGCCTTCCCGCGCATCAACCTGCTGAGCTGGTATCTTTACATTATCGGCGGAATCCTGATTTCACACGTCATGTTGACCGGTGGCGTCGATACGGGCTGGACTTTCTACACCCCATTCAGCACGGAGTACACCAACACCAAGATTGTCGAGGCTGGACTCGCCGTCTTCATCGCGGGCTTCTCGTCCATCTTCACGGGACTCAATTTCATCGTCACCATTCACCGCATGCGCGCACCCGGCCTCACTTGGGACCGCCTGCCCCTCTTCATCTGGTCCAACTACGCCACCAGCCTCGTCATGGTTCTCGGCACGCCGGTTGTCGCCATCACCATTGTGCTCGTGGCCGTCGAGCGCCTCTTCCACCTCGGCATCTTCGACCCCAGGCTAGGCGGAGACCCGCTCCTGTTCCAGCATCTCTTCTGGTTCTATTCCCATCCGGCGGTGTACATCATGATCCTGCCTTCCATGGGCGTGGTCAGCGAGCTCATTGCCTGCTTCGCGCGCAAGCGCGTGTTCGGCTACAAGTTTGTCGCTCTGTCGAGCGTTGCCATCGCCGTCTTCGGATTCCTGGTGTGGGCGCATCACATGTTCGTCGCCGGCATCTCGCTCTACGCCGCCATGATCTTTTCTTTCCTGAGCTTCTCCGTTGGCGTGCCTTCCGCCGTCAAAGTTTTCAACTGGACAGCCACCCTCTACAAGGGTTCCATCTCGTACGCTACTCCCATGCTCTATGCCTTTGGCTTTATCGGGCTGTTCACTATGGGCGGATTAACCGGCCTCATGCTGGCGACCATCGGCATCGACGTTCACGTCACCGACACCTATTTTGTCGTCGCCCACTTCCACTACGTCATGGTGGGCGGCGTGCTCATGGGGTATCTCGGAGGCATGCATTTCTGGTGGCCGAAGATAACCGGCCGCATGTATCCGGAAGCCTGGGCCAAGCTGTCGGCGCTGCTCGTCTTCGTCGGCTTCAACCTGACCTTCTTCCCGCAGTTTATTCTCGGCTACGTCGGCATGCCCCGCCGCTACTGGCAGTATCCGCCGGAGTTCCAGGCGCTGAACGTTCTCTCAACGGCCGGAGCCAGCATACTCGCCGCCGGCTATCTGCTGCCGATGATCTACTTCGTCTGGTCGCTGCGCTACGGGAAGATCGCCGGCGCGAATCCCTGGCACGCCGCTGGCCTGGAGTGGAAGACCACGTCGCCGCCGCCCACCTTTAATTTTGACGAGACGCCGGTGGTCACCTGGGAAGCCTATAACTACGACGAGATCCCACCCTGGGAACGGAGGGCTCCCGTTGCACGATAGCCAATCGACCACCGGCCCGGCGACGACGATGGAACACGAAGCTCACAATCCGGCGCTGCGCCACCACTTCGCCGACGCTCAGCAGCAGAAGAATGCCGCCTCGCTTGGCATGTGGCTTTTCCTGGTCACCGAAATCATGTTCTTCGGCGGCATGTTCTGCGCCTACCTCGTCTACCGCCTCGCCCACTTCAACGCCTTCGCGGCCGGAAGCCAGCAGCTCAACATTTGGATGGGAGCCACGAACACCGCCGTCCTGATCGTCAGTTCGGTTACGGTTGTGTTGGCGGTGAAAGCGGCAGAGGCGGGCAAGCGCAAAGTGCTCGTCGGCTACCTTGTCGTTACCGTATTGCTCGGCATGACCTTCCTGGTCATCAAGGGTTTCGAGTATCGCGAGAAATTCGAGAAGCACCACGTACCCGGCCCGACGTTCAACTTCACGGACAAGTTCGACGACAACGGCAAGCAAATCCCGGTCAACCCGAAGGAAGCGGAGCTTTTTTTCTCCCTCTATTTCGCCATGACCGGAATGCACGCCCTGCACATGATTATCGGCTGCGGTCTTTTTACCGTTCTGGCTGTCCTCGCATGGAAAGGACATTACAATCCCGGCTACTTCACGCCTATAGAAAACGCCGGCTTATACTGGCACTTGGTCGATATCATCTGGATTTATCTATTCCCGTTGTTGTATCTGATCAGCCGGCACTCATGACAGTGGACTGACAGCTGAGAACTGAGAACTTCTATATGTCGGAACACGAAGAACACACTACTCACTCGCAAGGATTTTACCTGGCCATTGGCATCGGCCTGCTCGTCCTGACGGCAACCACGGTCGGCGCCGCCTTCGTGAACCTCGGTCCTTTCAACCCCATCATTGCACTCCTCATTGCGACCATAAAAGCCACGCTCGTCGTGCTCTTCTTCATGCACGTCAAAGGCGCGAGCGAAAAGCTGACCGGCGCCGTAGTCGTCTCCGGCTTCTTCTTTCTTGCGATTCTGCTATCGCTATCGTTGGCCGACTATCTAACTCGATCCTGGCGGTAGTACGCTGGAGATCGAACTTGGACGTCCCACCGGAACTTGAATTACTTCGAGTTCTTTGTGGCTAATAAAATGTAACACCACATAAGCATACGAAGTTACACGAAGAAATCAAGAACGAGTATCGAAGTGAATGGTTTCGTCTATGGCTATCGTCAGATTAAAGATTGACGTTTCTGGGACGGTGGGCGATGAAGCCTGGCGCGAACTGAAGCAGTTTGACCAGATCCAGAGCGCCGATTTCGGTCCGCAGTTCGGCAGTGGCGGGCGTTGCAATCATCCGCTTAACGAGCCTCACAACAAAGAGGAATGGATCGGCGCTGAGATCCGGCTCCAGACACCGCTTCTAGCCCAATACGCCGTCTCCCACTATCTGGAGCAGGACCGCGTGCTTGATGCAGATGTGGTGGAGTAACGCCCACTACCACGTTTCCGGGCTAGAGGCCGGAATTCCGTTTTCTGGTATATTTCCGTGATCCCATGCCCGTTCTCCCCGATGCAACTCCCCAATCTTCGCCGGATGCAAGCAATCCCCCCAGCCTTCCATCCAAGCCCCGTCCTCGCATGTCCACGCGCAACCGGCTGCTCTTCTTCCTGACCGCGTGGCTGATCGTGCTCATGCCGTTCCTGTTCTGGTGGAACACCTGGTTCGGCCGCCAGCTCTCCGATAAACAACTGGCCGAATACCTACAAGACGAGAATCATCCCCGGCACATTCAGCACGCGTTGGTGCAGCTCGGCGAGCGCATGAGCCGCCACGATGCGAGCGTCACCCGCTGGTATCCCGATGCTATCCGTCTGGCTTCGCATCCTGTCGAAGAGGTGCGCAACACTGACGCCTGGGTGATGGGGCAGGACACATCCGGCGGCGGATTCCATGAAGCTCTGCTGAGAATGCTCGCCGATCCTTCTCTCATGGTGCGGGGCAACGCCGCGCTTTCGCTGGTCCGCTTCGGAGACGCAACCGGAAGACCCCAGATCGTTGAACTTCTGCAGCCGGTCAAAGTGATCGCACCCGATGCCGGACAGATAACGGATACCAGCATGATCGGCGCCAGCATCCACCAGGGTGGAGTCGTCGCTAAGCTCCAAGTTAGCGGAAACGTCGACGCCAAACACACTACTGAAATGCGTTCCCCAATCACCGGGCGTCTGCGCACACTCTCTGCTCAGGTTGGACAGCAGGTCAAGCAGGGAGACCTCATCGCGACTATCGACCCGTCCACCGCGCAGGTCTGGGAAGCGTTGCGCGCACTCTACCTCGTCGGCCAGCCCGATGACCTTGCCGCAGTTCTTCCCTATGAACGAGAGTTGCCCGACATCCCCGATCACGTGCGGCAGCAAGCGCTAGGAACAGAGGCAGCGATACGTCAGAGGATGAAATAGGATGAAATAAGGAGTTCGGTCAGCGTTGAGCGGCGAACGTTGAGCGGCCAGCGGCTGGTGTTCGGCAAAAGTTGTACGTGCTAAGAGCCAAAAGCTAAGAGCTTATAGCTGCCCTCAAATCGGCATCACGCCGACTTCTTTTTCCACTTCGACCGTGTCCACCATCACAATCGCGTCCCACGGACAGCCGTCGAGGAAACATCCGTCTGGACCCTTGCTGAGGCACTTCTTGCACCCGATGCAAAGGATCGGGTCCACCTGGATTCTGCCGAACGGCGGATTATCTTCATCCGGAACCCAGAACATGCAGTCTTCCACCGGGCAATATTCCACGCAGGCCGGCGAGCCCGCGCATCCCGTGCAACACTCCGTAATGACCGCCAACTCCTTCGGTTTCTTCTTTCGTGGAGTCAAGAGGCCCTTGGATTTGGGTTCGAACTTGAACTCGTCGGGCACCATCCCGGCGGGTTTCGCGTCGGCCGCTTCAGCAGACATGCCCGTGAGTATACCGTATACGTTTGGGATTTTCATCTAAGCCCCTCAAAGCCCCACTAAGCCATTTAAGCCAAAGACAAGGCCCGACCGCCAGTCATCGAAGCCGATCGCAAGGGCGCTCGCAACCAAAACGGTCGTTTCATTTTGCCTGCCTTCGCCATTTTTCGCGGAATCTCTGCGTTCTTTGCGGCCAAAGGCTTGGTCGTTTGATATATTGGGTGTCGAAAATGCACGCACGGGCCGAGCGACCATTGCTGGTGGGAGGCTGCCGGGTGGAGGCATACCATGTCGAAGGATAAGCGCGACATTCTTGAAGCTCTTAAGTTCGAACTCGCATTCCTGGAGCAGGGAGGCTATGGACGTTCGGTGCGCACTCCCCAGACGCCCACGAGGAGCTTCCAGGATTCTCTCACCTGCCTCAATTTCAGCGAGCCGACGATGCCGCATCCGTGCAACGAATGCTTCCTCACCGACTTCGTTCCCAGGAACGCCCAAGGCGAAGGCGTGCCGTGTCACCATATTCCCCTGAATCCAGATGGGGAGACCGTGGACATGCTGCGGGACCATCAGCTAGAGTTGGAGGCGGCCTTAGGGAATTGGCTGCGCGCGACCATCCGCCGCCTCGAGCGGGAGCGCGCGGCGGCAGCAAAGCAGGAGCATGCTTAAGCTCGAGCATGAAAATGGGGGGAGACGCGATCCTGCTGGATGCCCCCGGGACGGCCGGCAAGATGCCGGCGCCACAAAGGAACTCGCAAGCCTATGATGCTGGTGCTTTCCGTCGTACTTGGGATTGTCCCTCTGCTGGGAGTAGCATGGATCGTTCTGCATGGCAGTATCGGCACTGTCGACGGCCTCTTCATGAGCCTGATACTTCTGCCACTTTCCGGCATTCTATTCCTCAATGCATATCTGGATCTCAGGGGGCGTTCGAAAGCAAAGACCGCAGTAGGTCCTTTGCCTTCTGCCGCAATCGCTACTCAGGGTATGCAAACTCCTACCCAGCTTCCCCATCACAAGGTCAAGATCAAGAAGGCCGGGCAGCGCGCCTGCAACGAGAAAAACGAGAAGGGCAAGTTTTGCGGCGGCCATTTGAAGCGCTGGTTTTATAGCGTCGATTTGATCGAGCAAGATTGCGGCGATGCGGAAAAGGCCTGGGGACTGGATGCCGAGGTCTACCGCTGCGAGCATTGCAAGACCTTGTATTTGCCGCACCCCGGGGAATCGGTGGTGAATGTAGCTGGGCAGGGGCAGATTTCGGTGTTTGGCCTGACGTTGCCGCCGAAGTAGAAGTAACCAGCCTTAGTTCAAAGGGCGTTCAAACCAATTCCATTCCGGCAATCTGCCCGTATAGGTTCGCGCCCAACCGAGAACTTCAGGCTTTCCGGGCAACAATCATTCCAAGAACTATAGGCAGATAGATAACCGAGGCATGCAAGACGCGGCTGGCCAAGACTATCGAATTTGATCTCGCCAACTTTGTTACGTGATAGAGCAGGAACACACCCGCCAGGAACATGCCACTCAGATAAATCGGACCTCCGTGATCGACCAGCGGAAGCATCGTAGTAACTATCAGGATGACAGTGAAAGCAATAATCTCGACGCGCGTGAAGCGCGAATCGAGATCAAACTGGGGCAGCATCTTGTACCCGGCCCGGGTGTAGTCCTCACGGTACATCAAGGCAATCGCCAGGAAATGCGGGAACTGCCAGAGAAAGAGAATGGCGAAGAGAAACCAGGCGTGCCGCCCGATACTTGCCGAGGCGCCGGCCCACCCGATCAGTGCGGGCATGGCTCCCGGAAAAGCGCCGAGCAGTGTGCACAGCGGCGTCTTCCGCTTCAACGGAGTATAGATAAGGAGATACGAAAGCAGCGTGGAGATCGCGAGCAAGGCTGCCAACCCGTTAACCGCAACCGCGAGATACAGGCCTCCGGCCACGCTCAGCAGAATCCCAAACAGAAACGCCGCGCGAGCATTGAGCCTGCCCGAAGGCAGCGGGCGGCTGGCGGTGCGGCGCATCTGACCGTCCCAAACCCGTTCCATCCACTGGTTCAGGGTTGCGGTACCGCTGGCGACCAGGAGCGTACCGACCAGTGTGTTCATCAGGCCGACAATCCTGAAAGGTCCACGAGAAGCAAGATAATAACCCGCCGACGTGGTCATAAGAATCAGCAGGTTCACTTCCGGCTTGGTCAGGGTGTAATAGTCCCGGAGTTGTGAAGTGAAGCGATCCGTCGGGCTGAGCTGCATCGTTCTGTGAATAGTTGCCATGCTCTCCTGCTACCAATTGCGGTCAGATTCAAAGCGGGCTCCGCCTGCCCTGCCTAAGGACGCATGCGGCGGAGGGATTGATCTCCGCCGCCGGTGCGTCAGTTCGCCGTCGCCTTGAAAGTGAAGTTGACATTCTTGGTTTCGTTGCCGGTAATGGTGACGTCGGCAGTCTGAGTGCCGTATTCCTCATGCCAGGCCGTGATGGTGTACTTGCCGGGAGGCAGGTTGGGCAGCTTGAAGTCCCCGGCACCCTTGCTTACGTCGTAGTGCGACGTTTTGAGCACCGCGAAGTAACCGTGCATCCAGGGATGAACGTTGCACTTCACCGAGATAAATTCTTCTCTAGCGAATTTCTCCACAATTGGCGCGGCGCCTGGCGCCTGGGATTTATTCCACTCGCGGTTCACTTTGGCCAGCGGGTGGATGTTGTGCGTAGCTTGGTCCTCGTTAGTGATCTTGAGTTCCTGGTTGGTGTGCATGACCATAACGTGCGGCAGATACTGGCAGCCTTTCTGCTCGAAGGTGACCGCCTGCGCCGGAACCTGACCTTCATCGGGGGCTCCGGATGAAACGTACACTACCACGTTTTCCAATGCATTCTTGGGCCCGGTCACAACCGATTCGAAAGTCACGGGTTTGGCATGCTGCTTGGCGCAGGACGGTTCTTTGCCCATATCGATGGGCTTTTGTCTGTCGGGCGTGCCGGTGTAGGTCACGTTGCCGCTAACCGTTCCAGCGAACATCAGTGACGAACAGAGGAACAGCGTCAAAAAAGCTAGTAGCATTTGCTTAGTGCGCATTCGAGTACTCCCTCCTCGGGTTTTGGTATTGCCGTGACGAACGACTTGTGCTCGTATTACAAAATCCTGCGCTTTACTGCGAACCACCGGCGCTAGCTGCTCGGTGGTGCGGATCCGATGAACTGGCGCCTTGCTTGATGCTGCGCGACGGCTGAGTCGAGGCCTGCGGGCGACCCTTAGCCGCGATCACCCGTCTTTGTTCCTCGGGCGTCAGCTGGAACATGTAATCCACCAGCAACTTGGTGTGGTCCTTATCATACCCTTGGAACGATGGCGGAGTGGGACCGGCGAATACCCAACGATTATTCTCGCGCCGGAACAGGTCTGAAGGCATGGAAGTGCCCGGGCTAATCGCTTGCGGATCGATGATCCAGCGCTCCACCCAATCGGGCTTGAGGCGCCCCCGCACCAGGAGGAGATTGGGAGCGACAGCGGTCTTGTCGTGCTGCGCATCGCCGGTGGCATGACACGTCAGGCAGGGGGCTGCCGTGCTGCTGAACAGGCTGCGCGCCATCTCGGTTTCCTTTGCCGTCAGCATAGGAACCTGCTCCGGTATGTAGGGAAAGGGCTGCCGCGAAAGCGCCTGGAAGAAGCGCACCAGCTTGCCCAGTTCATTCTCGGAAAAAGAAAAAGTGGGCATGTGCACTTGCAGGTAGTTCCGTACGCCGTTGCGATTAGTGTCCTTGTCGTTCAGCGCCGGGTTGGTGAGGAAGCGCAGGAGCCACTCGGGATCGACTCTGGCCCCTTCGGTCAGCAGCTTAGGAGGCAGTAGTTCCTGGGCATCCTGGTAGCGTTTCATCTCCATCAGCACAGTCTGCTGGCCGGGAATGAACTGATGGCAACCCATGCAGTTGTACTTCCTGACCACCCACCAGCCTTCCTGGATGTCGCGGCGATAATCGAGCGGCCGGTATTGATAATCGGCGGGCAGAGCGCTCTCCTGGCTGCCCATCATGAAGGTAGTGAGGTCTCGCACCTGTTCCTTGGTCAAGTGCAGGTTGGGCATCCGCAGCTTTTCTTCTTCGCTCTTGATCTTGCCTTGATCGTAGACGTTGGGCTCAGACAATTTGTGCTCGAAGAAGCCTTTGTGGTCGTACCATGGACCTTGCGCCGGGCCGTCAGGCAATCGTGCCAGGTCCTCCGGGTTGGTAATCGGTTCTGCATTCTTGCCGCCGCGCTGCGCGGCTTCGGTGAACAGGGCAAAATCGAGACGCTCAATCGGCTTGCTGCCCTCGAAAGTCAACTCGGTTCCGATGCGGCCTTCTTCCTCCATGCCGGCGATCTCATGGCAACCCGAGCAGCCGAAGTGCCGAATCCACCTCTTGCCTTGATCCTTCAGCCCCGGGTCATCCATGAATGAAGCGTCGGCGTAAGCGCCAGGCTCCTGCTTTTTCTGCGCAATCAAAAACGTCGCGACGTCTTGCGCATCCTCAATGCTGAGGCGCAGGCTGGGCATCACCGTCATGTTTTGCACTTGCAGTTCGTGGCCGTCGTTCGGGCATTTGCTGTGTTGCAGGTCGAAGACAAAAGGCAGCCCCTTCTTCGCATAATCTTCGGGGCCAATGTCTTTCTTTTCGTACGGACAATAAGGACGAGTGCGCTCGCGCGCGTTATGCACCCAGCGCACCAGATAGTCGTAGTTGGCCTTCTCCCCGACCCGGGTAAGATTGGCGGCGAACGTTCCACCCTGCATCTCATCGCCTTCGCCGATGGAATGGCAGGCCAGACAGCCGCGCGTCTCAAACAGTTCCTTGCCGTGCGCGGCATCGCCCGGTTTGTGCTGGGGCTGCGGGTCGGTCAGCGCCGACTGCCACAGATAGGCCGAGATGGCCTTGATCTGGCCGTCATTGAGCCGGAAGTTCGGCATCCGCGTGGTGGGCCGGAAGTCGGTCGGCTTCTTCAGCCAGACAGGAATCCAGTTCTTGTTGAGCTTGAGCCGGACGTCCTTCAGATTGGGCCCCACCTTCTTGACGTCCTGCAACAGGCTTTTCGTCTGCCGCTCCAGTTGCGCGATACGGGCGTTAGCTTTGCTGTTGGCCACCTTCAGTGCCACGGCTCTGTCGTTCAGCCGTACCGCTTCTTCGTTCGTTTCTGCGGCATCGGCCTGCTTCATCAAGTACGCCGCCTGCTTGATGTTCTGGATCTTTTCCCCCTCCAGTTGCTTGATCTCCTGGCTGACCGAGTTCAGTTCCTCCGGTTCTTTGTCGTACCCTTCATAGCGATGGCAGCCGAGGCAGCCCCGTTGGCGATACAAGTCCTTGCCCGCGCTGATCGTCGAGCCCACGTCGTTGCTCACCAGCAGCATGTCCGCGGCGTGGCAGGTCTGACAGCCAGCTTCCGTGTTTTCCTTGGGGAAGAGCGGCCACAACCAATGCTCGTAAGTTCCGTGCGCCTTCTCGACGCTGGTGGTGGCCCGGCCATTACCCTGGTGGCAGGGAGAGCAGCCGAACTTCTCCGGATCGTGCGTCTTCAGTAAACCGGGTTCAGGATGGCTGGTGAAAGCGCGCGCATACTCGTCGGGCTTCTTGCCCTGGTGTGCCATGGCAGCCGCCGTCAGCATGAGCGGCTCGCGGACTCCCATGTGGCAGGATTCGCAGCGGTCCACGATGTTGGCGTCCGCCACGTTAATCTGCACGATCTTTGGTTCCCACTCCGTGGTCTTCCTCTTCAGACCGTCGATTTGTACCGGTGTGAGATCGACCATCTGCTGGTTAATGTATGCTGACACCTTGGTGCTGGCTTCGGTCACCGGCTTGAGCACCTCGCCCAGCTCCGCGCTTAACTTGGTGCGTTCGTCTTTAAGCGCGTTATATTTTTCCACCAGTTGAGAGAAATCATATTTCTCCCTGTGACCGTCGGGATATTCGACCGGCCAGGTCTCCTTCTTGTAGTCTTCGAGTTTCTTCCGCTTGCTTTCCTTGCCCGAGGCACCCGTCTCGGTCTCGATCTGGTAGGTGAGAGCATTCACATAGGCGCGTTTGTCAACGAAGACGTTCTGCACCGCCAGAATTTTCCCGTTCAAATCAAGGATCTGTTTCTGCAGCTCATCTCGGTGAGGCTTGGCAGCTTGATAAGCCTGCTGGTAAGCCTGATCGATTTGCTGGTACTCGGCGCCCTGCTCGACGTTCTTTTCGGACTCCGCGGACTTTGACTCCGCTGTCTTCAGGAAGGCGCCGTAGCGCTGCTTCCACTCTTGCTGAAAGGCCTTCCAGGGACGTTGGCCGTAGTCTTCGTCCCACAGCGCCCAGAACAGCGTGGCCATGAGGATGAGCATGGATACGACGTAAGGTAGCGCGAAGGACTTGTTCACAACCGGATCTTGCTTGCGGATTGGTTGTTCGGGCACCACAGCCTCCGATTAGTCGTTGGTCGTTAGTCGTTGGTCCTTAGTCGTTAGTCGTTGGTCGTAGCAAAATCGTTTTTCTGCGAGCCGGGGCAACTGGCGAACGACCAACAACCAACGACGAACGACCTTCATGACTAACGACCATTTACACGTTAAACCACGGCGTGATCCACACGTACTTGATGTTGAATGCCAGCCGCAACATCATCTTGAGCGGCAGTGCCACCATGGTGAGCAGGAAGAACACCATGATCGAGTACTGCAACAGACTCATGCGCTGATAATCCTTCGGGTTGTAACGCCGGAACAGCGCATGGATGAGGAACCCGCCGGCCAGGTAATAACCTCCGACAACCACCGCCCCGAAAATGGCCTTGCCGAAGTTCGAGGCGATTCCGAAAAGATCGGGCAGATCGCGGTTCACCTCGTAAATCAGCCGGCTGTGGTCCCAGGTCTGCCCCGGCCAGAACCATTGCCAGCCCGGTCCCCGTATAAACGTGCCGATGATGATCATCGCGACCCAGAGAATGATGAAGCCAAACAGAAACGAGCCGATGGCAAACTTGCGCTGCTTCCAGGTGTAATAGCCGTTGCCCAGCGGATTGGTGTCGATGTAGGGAATCACCATTAACCCAACGATGATCAGCGTAGGCATCACGACGCCCGCAATCCAGGGGTCAAAGTACACCAGCATTTCCTGCAAACCGAGGAAGTACCAGGGTGCCTTCGCCGGATTCATAGTCAGGTTCGGATTCGACGGTTCCTCCAGCGGTGCGTTCAAAGTGACCGACCAGATCATCAAGACGATGGTGACGATGATGGCAGCCAGAAATTCAATGCGCAGCAGGAACGGCCACACGTGTACTTCCTTCTGCCACCCCGGCTCGAACGGCCAAGTCTTGCGATAACGCGTCTTCGCCATCGCCGGACTGGTTTCCAGCTCCGCAATCAACTCGTCGTTGCCCTTCGCCTGCTTCCATGCCAGGTAGCAATAAAAGGCCAGAAGCGGAATCAGAGCCACGATGGGTACGTTGTCGGGCGCGGAACAGATCTCCCAAAGTTGTCGCCAATCCATAAATGCTCCAGACCGTTACAGTGAAGCAGGCGTGACCACGGCTTCAGGCGTGCCTTGGGCCACGCTGCGCTTTATCTTCCGACGCGAGCACCACCGACCCCGGGCCGGAGATGCCGCCATCCTTCCGCACGCGCCAGAAGTGAACAATCATCAGTACGGAAGCCACGATCGGAATCCCGATGCAATGCCAGATGTAGGAACGCAGCAGGGCATTCGCATCGACGATGGAGCCGCCCAGCAGGCCAAAGCGCACATCGTTGTACGGCGTCATCCCCAACATTTTGCCGAACGGCCCTTCGTGTCCGAGCAGCGGCGTGGCGCGAGCCATGTTGGTGCCGACCGTGACCGCCCAGAACCCCAGTTGATCGTCCGGAAGCAGGTAACCGGTGAACGAAAGCAGCAACGTGAGCACCAGCAGCAGCACGCCAATGTTCCAGTTGAACTGACGCGGCGCCTTATAAGAGCCGGTCAGGAACACGCGAAACATGTGCAACCAAACCGTAATCACCATGAGGTGGGCGGCCCAGCGGTGCATGTTGCGCAGGATCTTGCCGAAGGGCACATCGTGTTCCAGATAGAGCACGTCGCGAAACGCTTGCAGTTTGGTCGGATGGTAGTAAAACATCAGCAGCACGCCGGTCAAGGTGAGCACGATGAACAAATAAAACGTGATTCCACCCATGCCCCAGGTGAAACTGTAGCGCACGGCGTCGCGATTGATCTTCGCCGGATGAAGATGCAGGAAGACGTTGGAAAGCACGCCCAGAGCCCGGTTGCGCGGCGTGTCATCGTGCTTGTGGCGGAAGATCGAGGTGTAGACCGCGGTCTTGGTTGGTTTCTTGAGCCCCTCGATCTGTTCCTTCGCTTTGGTCGGCATATCGGTCCGGATTGATTGAACGTCCTCGTGCAGGGCGGACTTCAATCGTTCCAGCAGGCCAACTTCTTTGCCGTTTTTTCCGTTCCCATTTTCTTCAGGCATCGTTTCCTCTGATCCGTCTGGTAATGATCGGTCTGGTAATCAGTCCGTCTCCCCCTCGCCGCCACCGCTCCGGCGACACGCCAATTACACGGGCAAGTAAGATCCATCGTCATTGAACTGGCTGGGCTGCCCCTTCGGCCACTGGTAGAGTCGCGACACATCTACCAGGATCTGACCGTCCGGAGATTTTTCCACGTGGGCCCGGTCCATGGGACGCGGCGCCGGACCCTCAAAGTTGACCCCTTCGCTGTCGTAGCCACTGCCGTGGCATGGGCATTTAAATTTGTTCTCGCTGGCTTTCCAGTCCGGCGTACAGCCCAGATGCGTGCAGCGCGCGTAAATCACGAACAAGCGATCTGGAGTGCGGTCCACCCAGATGCGGTACTTCTGCTGAAACTTGGTGTCCACTCCCAGACCGTATTCCTCGGGATAGCCGATTTTGAAGCTGGTCGCGGGCTCGAATAGAGTGCGCGGCAGGAAAAAGCGGAAGAATGCGATGAACCACGCGGCGAGGAAGGCAGCTACCGTACTCCACACCAATCGCCGGCGTTGCCGATTGATCTCATTGTCTTCCGGACCGACAGAGGCTACTCCTGCGCCCGCCACTGCTTTGGAAGTCCCCACCGCCGGTGTACCGACATATTTGGTCGCGTCGCCGCCCCGTGCTACGGAAGCAGCCGCGGAAGCAGTTACAGTTGCCGCCGCTGCCGCAGGACGAGGAGCAGACGCTGCGGTCGCAGCCGCCGGAGCACTCGGAGCAGCCGCCGCAGGAGCAGTCGCAGGAGTGAGTGGTTCGCCGAGCAGGGCCGTAATTTCAGCGTCGTTGAGTGCCGGCAAACCTTTGCGACCGCGATGTGCCTGTTCCGCTGCGATGCTCGATTTACTCCACTTCTTTCCGGCCGCAACCCACTTTGCGACTTCCTCGCTGATCGCACCACTGGGTGCGCTCGTGGCCGCAGCCACAGCTGGGGCTGCCGGTGCCGCCACGGCAGCAGCTGGCGCCGGAGTCGGTGGGGCGCCCGTTGAGGCTGGCGTTGAGGCCGCATCGCCGCTCTCCCACTGCATGGGCTGGCCAGCCTTCAACGCTGCAATATCTGCATCGCTGAGCAGCGGCAGGCCCTCGCGCTGTCGGCAGGCCTGCTCCATCGCTATGAGCGAGTTGCTGAGCTGCTTTCTCGGCCAAGGCGGAAGATGCCCGAGCAGGCCATTCACGACGCTCTTGGGTGAGTCGTCTGCCATCTGTACTTGTCCCCCTGTATTGGACCCCGAACCTACCCACAGTAAGACTCGGGGTTCGCCCCACCTTGCGACCGGAAAAGTATAGTACACTATCTCGCGCCTGGGATGAAAAGTCCGGCACAAGGAAAGTCAACTTCACCTTCATTCGCTTCGGCCATGGCAACTCTGAGTCCTCCAGTAACGGCGCACGTGCCCCAAACGGGTAAGCATGGGGGCAGTTCTCTTCCTCCCGTTTATGGTGGTGGCGGGGATGGTGGGCGCGGGGATGGCTCTCTCGACGATGGGTCGCGTCTGCGGCGCGCCCGCCTGGGACTGGCCGTGGCCATCGTTCCCATCGTAATGCTGTTTGTTGCCTTCACCAGCGCCTATATCGTGCGTCAGGGCCTGCCCACGCTCGACGAAAAAAACCATACCTACGTTCGTGATTGGACTCCAGTCACTCTGCCGGTTGCGCTGCTCCTGGTAAACACCGGATTGCTCTTGCTCAGCAGTATTGCCGCAGAGTTGGCCCGCCGGCAGATCACGCGCCAGGCCGCACTAGCTCCAGTTCGCTCCATCCCTGGCGTTTCTCTCGGCCCGGGAAAAGGCTTCCCCTGGCTAGGCATTACGGTCGTGCTTGGCGCCGGCTTTCTAACCGGCCAGTGGATCGCCTGGCGTCTGCTGGCCGAGCGCGGCTTCTACTTGGCAACCAGCGCCAGCAGTTCCTTCGTGTATTTGCTCACCGCGACTCACGCCGTCCACCTCATGGGCGGCCTGTTCGTGTTACTCTACGCCGCAACCGTTTCCCTGCTCCGTAAGCCGGTTGAAGCGCGGCGCATCGTGGTGGACGTGACGGCCTGGTATTGGCATTTCATGTTCCTGTTGTGGGTCTACATTTTTGCTCTTGTGTGGTTTGTCCGGTAGCAGCTAAGTCCGTTCCGCGGGGGATAGTAACCATGGGCAAAGCGTTCGCCGTAGTGCTGACGATCATCACCACTGTCTCCGTCGCAATCTTTGTCTCACGCCATTGGTGGTTTCCCGAAGTTGCCTCGGCTCATGGTGGCGCGATGGACCATCAGTTCCTGGAGACCTTCGTCGGCGCAGCCATCGGTTTCATCCTCGCCCAGTTGGGTCTGGCTGCCTTTGCCTGGAAATACGGAGAGCGGAAGGGCGAAACCCGTCCGATCCGCATCTTCCCGGGCGGGGCGAAATGGCTGGTCGTGCTCGCCTTGGTTTACGTCGGGTCGGAGATTATCCTGCTGGAGTTTGTGGGGCAGAAGGTTTGGGCCGCCATGTACTTCACTCCGCCGGCGGCCGATTCTCTCCAGGTTCAAGTGCTCGCCGGGCAGTTTGCCTTCTACTTTCGCTATCCCGGACCCGATGGCAAGTTCGGCCCCATCCACACCGGTAAGATTGATGAAACCAAAGGGAATTTCTTTGGCATTGACCCATCCGACCCCGGATCCAAGGACGATATTGTCACCGTGGAATTGGCTGTCCCGGTGAACAAGCCTGTGGAACTGCTGTTGAACTCCAAGGACATGGGTCACGGGTTCTATGTCCCGGAAATGCGCATTCAGCAAGACATAGTTCCCGGGATGGAGATCCCTCTGCACTTCACCCCAACCAAGATAGGCAAGTACGATATCGCCTGCAACCAGCTCTGTGGTCTCGGCCACTACACTATGCGGGCTTTCCTCGAAGTGATGTCGGAGGAGGACTATCAGAAATGGATAGTCGAGCAAGCCAGCTTGCAGTAATGTTTTCTGGCGACAGCGGCCGCCAACACGCGCTGGCGCAGGGAAGGTAACTCACGATGGCCATGGAAGCACAGCAACACCAACACACGGCACCAACCGGTTTCATCCGCAAGTACATCTTCAGCCTCGACCACAAAGTGATTGGCAAGCAGTATTATTTCCTCGCGATCGCTTCGGTGTTCCTGGGGATGGTCCTCTCGTGGCTGGTGCGGATTCACTTGGTTTGGCCAAACGTTCATGTTTGGGGATTGGGTGCCCTTTCGCCCGCTGGAGCGCCCGGGGGCGTAATTTCACCGGAGTATTACCTGTCGCTGCTGACGATCCATGGCACACTGATGGTCTTCTTTGTACTGACCACGGCGCCCCAGGCCGGATTCGGCAACTATGCGCTGCCCATTCAGATTGGCGCCGAAGATATGGCGTTCCCCACCTTGAACATGCTTTCGTTCTGGGTAACGTTCTTAGCCCTATGCGCGTTGGTCTCCACCCTGTTCGTTGAGGACGGTCCCCCGATTTCGGGCTGGACGGCATATCCTCCGCTCAGCGCCGTGGGTAGCCTTGCAGGGCCGGGACAGGGAATGGGGCAGAATCTCTGGGCTGTTTCCATAGCGCTTTTTTGTATAGGATCTTTGCTCGGCGCGTTGAATTTCATTACGACTACCGTGGACTTGCGCTGCAAGGGCATGACGCTCATGCGCATGCCGCTGACCTGTTGGGCATGGCTCATTACTGCCATCCTTAGCCTGTTAAGCTTCGCGGTTCTATTTGCGGCGTGCGTTCTGCTGATCCTTGACCGTAATGCCGGAACCAGTTTCTTCCTCCCTTCTGGCTTGTTGGTCAACGGCCAGCTCCAAAACCACTCTGGTGGTTCACCATTGTTGTGGCAACACCTGTTCTGGTTCTTCGGACATCCCGAGGTGTACATCGCAATCGTCCCCGGCTTCGGGGTTATCTCCCATGTGCTCTCGGTTTTCTCCCGCAAACCCGTTCTCGGCTACAAGGTAATTGTGACCTGCCTTTTGGCCATTGGTTTCCTGAGCTTCACCGTCTGGGGACATCACATGTTCCTCAGCGGGATGAGCCCCTACTCCGGCTTCCTGTTCTCCATCCCGACATTGATTATCACCATACCTGCCACCATCGTATCGCTCCTCTGGCTGGGAACCGTCTATGGAGGCAAGCTGCGCTTCACCACTTGCATGATGTTTGCCTTGGGTTTCGTCTCGGTGTTTGTGACCGGCGGCTTGGGTGGTATGTTCCTCGCGCAGCCCTCGCTCGACATCTTTCTCCACGGAACCTACTTCGTAGTAGGACATTTCCACATGGTAATGGGAGTGGCGGCCATCTTCGGCATGTTCGCCGGCACCTACTTCTGGTTCCCGAAGATGTTTGGCCGCATGATGAATGAACGGTTGGGCAAAATCCATTTCTGGATCACGTTTATCGGCGTCTACTGCATCTTCATGCCGATGCACTTCATTGGCCTTGAAGGCATGCCTCGCCGCTACTCGAGTTTCGTCAACGACCTTATGCAACCCCTCATGCCAGTGCACAAATTCATGACCATCGCGGCACTGATCACAGGCGCAGCCCAGTTCATCTTCCTCTTCAATCTTTTCTGGAGCATGTACAAGGGTCCCAAGGCGCCTGAGAACCCGTGGGAATCGACGACTCTGGAGTGGACCGTGCCGTCTCCACCGCCTTTTGACAATTTCGGAGGCAAACATCCCGTGGTTTATCACGATGCTTATGAATACGGGGACGTACACAACGGGAAGGACTACGTCATGCAGACTGATCCCGCCGGGCAGCCGGCAAAAAGTTAGTTGGGTCTGTGGCAGTACCGTGGCCAGTAAATTCACGACGGAGCGAGCGCGAACATGTCTTCTTCTTCAGACGGTCCACTTACAGCAGCCACAGCTCATGGTGGTCACGATATCCCGAGTTGGGGAGGCGGATCGCTGCCGTACGCCGTACCCTCGAAGAAACTGGGAATGTGGTTATTTATCGTTTCTGATGCCATCACCTTCTCGGCCGTAATTTTTGCGTATGGCTATTTGCGGCTCGCAGCCGCGGCTTGGCCGCGGCCGTTCGGGACGCCGAGTATCGCCAACGCGACCGTTATGACTTTCGTGTTACTCTCCAGCAGCGTAGCTATGGTTCTGGCCGTCAGAGCCTCCAGCTTGGGCAAGGTGAGCGGAGCGGTAGGATGGCTGGTGGCGACTGCGCTGGGCGGCGTGGTTTTTGACATTCTGCATATTCGCGAGTGGCTGGGCCTTATCGGCGAGGGTGTCCGTCCTTTCCACAACCCCTGGGGCACGCCTATGTTCGGCGCCGCATTCTTTACCATGACCGGGCTCCACATGCTTCACGTCACCATTGGCGTCGTATATCTGCTGGTCATCGCCGTCGGCTTTGGGCGGAGAAAGTTCTCAGCCGCGGATGTGGAAGTAAGCGGCCTGTACTGGCACTTCGTCGATTTGGTATGGATGTTCATTTTTCCGCTGGTTTACTTGCTGTCAGCGAAAACGGCCTAGCATAGAAAGGATCAAGACATGGAGCACGCTGAAACTGCTGGAAACAAGATCGTCTTCTCCGTGTGGTTTGGCTTGCTCGGGTTGACGGTTCTCGAAGTGATTCTCGCCTATCGTCAATTGCCCCTGGAGACCATGTTCAGCGTCCTGATGGTCTTGTCCGTTATCAAAGCGGCATTGATTATTGCCTACTTCATGCACCTGCGGTATGAGCAGCCAAGCCTCTTTGTGACGCTGATTCCGGCACTGGTCTTCATACTGATTATGATGACCGCTATCTTCGCGGACAGTTCGCGACTCGCGCATATGCGATCGCTGGTTCAATAAAAGGGCCCAGTAAAAGTGACCAGTAAGAGTGCCCAGTAATGCGTGCCGCCGCTGCGCTGGTTTCTACCAACGGCGCAGCGCCTAGTACTGTGAAACGAGTAGCGCCGGCATCTTGCCGGCTGTCCCGAGGGCGTCTCGCCCTCGGCGCGGCGGGCGCGGATCCCGCCGGACAGCCGCCGGGACGGCGGCGCTACTCTCAGCAGTCAAACGGTAAAGAGCACGCGGTCACGGTACTAGAAAGAAAGCGAGTATTATGGACGCCCGGCCAAACTCTGGAAAGCTCATAACACCACCGATCCGACGCGTACTTACTCAGCTTATCGGCTTATGGCTGGTGCTATTGGGCGCAGCACATAACCTCTATGGCCAAAGTTGTGCCATGTGTTACACGACTGTCGCCGGCGGCGGCAAGTCCGTCATTCATGCCTTACAGGGAGCAATCATAGTTTTGCTCATCCCCCCTGTGCTGCTCTTTTCAGCGCTCACGATTCTGCTGTTCCGCTGGAGAACATCCGCTTCAAGGCAAACGCCCTCTGGCACTGCGCTAAGCTCTCAACCATGACTGACAGCTTCGCAACCGATTCCGTCCGGAAGGCTCCGATCATGAATCCGACCTCGGTTGGTGACAGATCGCCGCGTGTGGGTGTAGTTCTTTTTCAGCTCGGCGGACCGGAAAAACTGGAAGAGATCGAACCTTTCCTTTATAACCTTTTCTGCGATCCCGATATTATTGACTTCCCCTTTGCCCGCATCGGGCGTAAACCCCTGGCCAAATTGATTTCGGCCACGCGGGCCCGCAAGGTGCAGCACCACTACGCGGCGATTGGGGGAGGTTCGCCCATCCGCCGCTTCACCGAACGGCAGGCCCGAGCCCTCGAGGCCGAGCTTTCGAGCCGCGGAATCGATGCCCGCTGCTTTGTGGCCATGCGCTACTGGCACCCGTTTACGAGCGAGGCGATTCAGCGACTGCGGGCGGCGCAGTGCGACGAAGTGGTGTTGCTGCCGCTGTATCCGCAGTATTCGTCGACCACGACGGGCTCGAGCTTGAATGAGTGGCGCAGGCATTTTCACGACGACATGCCCGTATACTGCGTGGAGAATTTCTACCGGCACGAGGCCTATCTCGACGCCGTGATTGAAAAAATTGACGAAGCGCTGGCAAGGTTCGCCAAGCCGGAGCGGGCGGAGCTCGTGTTCAGCGCGCACAGCGTGCCCGTTTCGGTGATTGAGAAGGGCGATCCTTACCAGCGGCAGATCGAAGACACGGTACAACTCCTGGTGCAACGCGGTGGATGGCGCAACCGGCACCGGCTTTGCTATCAGAGCAAGGTGGGGGCAAGCAAGTGGCTGCAGCCTTCCCTGCACCGCACGCTGCACGATCTGGCCGCGGAACACGCTCGCGAGGTTTGCGTCGTGCCGGTGGCGTTCGTCTCCGATCACGTGGAAACGCTGGGTGAAATTGATCACCAGGCCCGCGAAGAAGTGCGCCGCCTGGGCATCGCGCAATTTGAAATGAGCGCCGGGCTCAACGATTCCCCGAAATTCGTACAAGCCCTAAGCCAGATCGTGTTGCAGTCCATGGGCGAGTCGGTTAATCGATTCATTCCGACTCTTCATCATGGAGTTCCGATCTGAGTCTAACTAGATCTCCCTGTGGTAAACATCCTCGACTTTTAGAAGTACATGGCGGGCAATCTCGAAATCGATCCCGCGCGCAATCGTATTTCCGACGGTCCTTGTCCTTTGGTTATTTGCTTAGCTTTGGGGATATGCCTTATCGTCATTCGGTAAACAGCGGTCTCGTGGGGAGCCGCGAAGTTAACAATGCTGAAGTTAACAATGCTCTGGAAGCCGCTTGGCGTCCTCCGCTATCGATGCGTTCCCCATCGGTGCTGTCTCGGTCGTCTACCCCAGGCGAGCCATTTCAAGGTGGTGTGCATGAAGCACCTGTTCCGGATGATTGCACTGCTCGTGATTAGTCTCGCGCCGGAGCTTTCTGCTGGCCAAGCGGGTTACCAGGTTGTCTCCGTCGAAGACGGAGGAACGATCCGGGGAACCGTGCAGTGGCAGGGAGCCTTGCCTCACCTGGTGTCCTACGATATCAACAAAGACCAGCAGATCTGCGACCCGCAGAGTCAGAAGCACCGTGACCTTGAACGGTTGCTGGTCGCCCCGAACGGTGGCGTCGCCAACACGGTCGTGTTTCTCAGGAACATCACCCGTGGGAAAGCGATGGATCTACCCATGGCGCGCCGGTTCCTCAACCAAAAGAGCTGCCGCTACGAACCTCACGTCCTGCTGGTGCCGGTGCAAGCGACTTTAACCGTGAAGAGCAGCGACCCCTTGCTGCACACCGTGCAAATGTCGGGGAGCGCGGATTACAATTTTCCCTTTACTGCAGAAGGGCAGGAGTTCACACATCCCATGATCCGCGACGGCGCCGCCAGCCTGCGCTGCAACGTACATGTCTGGATGAATGGCGAAATGATGGTAGCGCGCCATCCCTACTATACGGTGACCGATCGGGACGGCAACTTCGAATTGACACAGGTTCCTCCCGGCGATTACGAAATTGTTGCCTGGCATGAGGGATGGAAGGTGGTTGGCCAGAACGCTCTCTATGACCTCAAGACCCAAGTTCGCGTGAACCATCCCGTTTTCTCCGACCCCGTAATCTGGAGCAAGCCGGTAAAGGTTCCTGCCCGCTCCGCCGTAGAGGTGAACCTTACCCTCGAGCAAACTAACCGGCAGATGCCCCAAGGGCATTGATGTCTCTAGCCCAGGTTGTTGGCGTAACATCGCCTCTCTGACAATCGGGAACGGTGTTTGGCCCTGTAGCAGGGTCAACACACTTGCCATCAACCCGCCATCAAAACTATGCTGTTCTGAGATTGCAATTGAGCTGTGCCCAGCGGCGCGGGCCAACACGGAATCTTTTTTCCACTGCCCAATATCCAAACAAGTGGGCAAAATCAAAGCATGCAGGTGCGTGTTAGTCCGGCGCTGGACTTGCTCCACCGTCAGTTTCACGGTCGCCACTGTCAAAGTTTTCGTAACACCGGCGCGCCGCTTCTGCATGAAAGGCAACCGGACCATGGATGACAAGCATTACCGCGCCCGTATTACCAGGCGCGTCGATTTCGCGCCCGACCTCTGGATGATCCGCATTGATCCCGGGGCCGAATTCCGGTTCATGCCGGGGCAATACGCCACTCTCGGTGTCGAGCGTGACACGCGCCGCGTGGAGCGGGCGTACTCGATCGCCTCTTCGCCCTACGAAAAAGAACTCGAATTCTTTTTCGAATTGGTGCCGGAAGGCCTCACCACCCCGCCCCTGCACGATCTTCAGCCCGGGGACGAGGTACTCATGCGCAAGGTGGCCAAGGGACGTTTTACCGTGGAAACTTCCCATCCCACGCGCAAGAAACACCTCATGCTCAGCACCGTGACCGGTGTGGCGCCGTTCGTCAGCTGCCTGCGGACGCTGTTCACGGATTGGAAGAAGGGCAGCTTCACCGGCGATCACAGCCTGTTTCTGCTGCACGGCGTCAGCCGCTCCTGGGAGTTCGGGTACCGTGAGGAACTGGAGAAGTTGGCCGAGCAGGCGCCCTGGTTCACCTACGTGCCTACCATCAGCCGCCCCTGGGAGGATGCGAATTGGAAGGGTGAGGTCGGCCGCGTGGACGAGTTGATACGCAAGTATGCCGACCACTGGGAATGCACGGCGGCCAACAGCATTGCGTATCTGTGCGGACATCCGGAGATGATCGAGCACGGCAAGGGCATCTTGAAACGCATCGGATTTCAAAAAGAGAACTTCAAAGAAGAGGTCTACTGGATACCGGCGAAGAAGGCTGGATAGGGTTCTCCCGGAAGCATTGGGACTAGATCACGCTCAAGCGTGCGGCACCCGAATTCTACCGATTGCGGTCAGAGTCAGCTGCGTCAGCGGCCTGCCTGAACTGATGGCGTTTGCGATAAACAATAAAAATCATGCCGACCGACATCAGGGTTGGAGGGACGATAAGAATCAGAATTCCACTGCGCAAGGCCTGAATCATTCGAGTGCCGGCGGATGCCGCCTGCGTATAACAGAGCGCGCAACTCTGGAAGAAGGATGGGAGCGGCGCGGCGAGAATGACCAGCGCAATCAGCGCATCTCGCAGAAGCGTTTTGCCTTTCTCCTCATCCTGTTCCAATCTCCGTGCCCAAAGCTGGCTCGTACCGCAGAAGTCGACGCAAAGGATGTGACGTCCGTTGATAATAAACGGTTTGTTGGCTTCGTTTCGCAAAATTGCCTTTTTTCACCTGTTGGGCCTGTTGGCGTCAGGTAAATATCCCTATCAGGTTTTGTCTTGCAGGTCCGTCTGCGGGGCCTTTTCGGTAGTGGTGTATTTCGAGTTCAAATTGCACCACGAGGCACTTTGCCGCGATGTCGCCTTTTGTCTCACTCCAAGGATTTTGTGCTGAGCCGACCGATCAGTCGCTGCAGTAATCGAGTCCCGTCTTTCTTGTATGCGTCCGAACCAGCCAAGAGAAAGGCTTCACAAATTCGGGCGACGCTCTGCTCTTCGCGTGCCGCGATTGTCTCAAGCTCCTTCTTTAAATCAGAGCGAACTCTAAAAGTCAGTCGGGTATCTTTTTTCATCCGCAGAAATCTTAGCACCTGACCTGCACTCCCACCATTGCGCTTCTGGGAACATTGTTGACATTTGTTTCGGTATATGTCATCCTTTGGTCATCCATATGTTCCCACTGGGGGCACAATGAGAACCAAACCAAGCACAGTACAAGCCGACCTAGAAATAGCACGAGAAAAGTGGGGGCCACTGACTCCTGAAATGTTGAGCAGCTTGGCATCTCTGATCAAAGAGCATCAGCTGTCCGTAAGCCACGGCGACCTGCTGCTGTTGAATCGTGGCTGGTACGTCACACACGCGGGCCTGCTCCGGCTCGCCCGGCGTAAGCATTGCACTGGCATTAGGGTTTTGCCTGTAGACAAGTTTTGCGATCCGAGTTCACAGCGCTGGCGTTCAAGGGAACGGTTTATAGATCAAGACAGTGCAGGGGTTTTGTCGGCTACGGTGACGCCGATCCTTCGAACGTCTCGGCTCTGGTCCGCGGGGCAGAGATGCGGGTCGCGGAAACACGTGCCGTCAATCGCGCCCTGCGCAAGGCCTACGGCATCGGTATCTGCTCGGTCGAGGAAATCGGGACGATTCCGAATCCGGTTGAAAAGCTTCCTCCCCAAAACGCGAATGGAAACGGGAACGGCGGTGGCCCGAAAGTCCGCGACCGTCTCTGCCAGATCATCCGCCAGCACAAGCTCAATCCCGAACTCGTAAAGGCCTACGCCGTCGACTTCTGCGGCACAAAGACCCTCCGAGACGCCAGCAGGGAGCAGGTTGAGAACTTTGTCCAGCAACTGGCCGACTGGGCCGAGAAGGACCGCAATGCTCTGCTCTGCCAACTCAACAGCTACTCGCAACCGAAGTAGGAGGGGGCCGCATGAACCGCAAAGTCCCAGGCCTTGCCGAAACTGCCCGCGATTCTCGTCCGGAGATTCCCGACGGCATCTTCCTTGTGCGCGTCGATGGCGCCCAGTTCCGCTGGCACGCTCACAAACCGTTCTATGTTTTCCGACTTTCTGTTCTCGAGCCCCGGACACTAGCCGGTCAGTCCATCGTGGGCCGTCTCTACTGCACGCAAAAAGCGATGTGGAAGCTGGGCTGGTTCCTGCGGGATTTCCTCTATGACCCGGAACTGCTGGCCCATGAACAGGTGGACGAGAAGGCTTTGCCTGGACTCCGCGGTGTCGTCAAGATCAGCCACACCGTCATCAACGGCATTTCGCTCATCAACCTTGATGGCTTCGCCCCAGCCAGCCAGTGGGAAGAACTGTCCGCGGTTCCGGTATCCAGTGCTTCGCGCTCCAACACCGAGGAGGCAACCCGATGACCTACTCCTACACCCAGATTAGCCAGTACCTTAGCTGCCCGCGCCGTTACCGGCACCGCTACCTCGACGGATGGCAAGAAAAAGACACTCGCGCCGCCATGCTCTTCGGTCGAGCCTTTGAACAGGCCGTCGCCGCCCTTTTTCGCCGGGAAGACCCGGCCGCTGTGCTGTTCGAGCAATGGGGCCTTTGCAAGGACATGGGCCTGACCTACTCAGGCAACGACACCTGGGACCGCATGCTGCAGCAAGGCATCCAGTTGCTGGAACGCTTCGCTCAGGACGGCCGAGTTCGCATTCGGCGCCCTCGTTCCACCCAACAAATTCAGTTCAATCGGACCTTGGCGTCCGGCAATAGTTTTGTCGCTTACGTCGACGCCATTGGTGAACTGGACGGCACACCCTGTCTGCTGGAATGGAAGACAACCTCGGCCCGATATCCGGAAGAGCCGGCCGGCATTTCCGCACTGGATCCGCAACTCGTCTGCTACTCGTGGATGACCGGGATCGACGAAGTCGCCCAAGTTGTTTTCGTGCGCAAGCGCTTGGTTGAAGTTCAGTATCTCCGGGCCACCATTTCTGACGAGCAGCGGCAGGAGTTCGCAACTCTGGTCGACGACACAGTTCGACGAATCGAGTCCGGGCTGTTCCTGCCGCATAGCGGCATCCGCTTTCCCCAGAATCCGTGCACGACCTGCCCCTTCATCGGGCTTTGCCTCGATAAGCGTGACTTGGTCGAAGCTGCACTGGTGCGAAAGCCAGGAGTCGATCTTGGTCTGTTTGACGAACTTTCGTTTTAGGCCGATGCCGATGCCGCCCAAGCTCAATCGCAAGCGTGCCCTCTTCGTTCTCACCAAGATCGACGAGATCCTGGCGTGGGAAAGACAGAAAGAGGCAGAGCGGGACACGCGCTTCGTCGATCTCGGCAGGTATCTGTGCGAGGTGCGGGCAGGACAGTACTGGAGGCTGGAGAACCTGAGCTCGTTTGACGAGTTCCTGGCGAGGCGGTTCCCGGAATCGAGAAGGAAGGCCTATTACCTGATGTCCATCCACGAGCACCTGCCGCCGCAGGCGCGAAAGGATCTCAAGGACATCGGTTGGACGAAAGGAAGGGAGTTGGCGAAGCTGGCGCGCCGGGACGGGCAGCACTTCGATTGTGCACCCTGGGTGCACAAAGCCCGCTTTATGCCGAGGGAAGTGTTCAGGCGGGAGGTGGAGAAGGAACTGACCGGAAAAGAAGAGGAGCCGTCGGAGCTGATCTACTTCAAGGTTTACAAGAGCCAGATCCCGGTCATCGAGCAGGCGATCGAGACGGCAGCTCTGATGCTGGGCACGGACAAATCGCGCGGCTACTGCCTGGAGATGATTTGCGCCGACTTTCTGGCTGGCGCGCACCTGGACAATGGCAACCCGGAGATCCTGATTCAGTCGCTCTCACGGTACTACGAGTTGCTGCCAAGTACGCAGAAACAGGAATTCCTACACGAAATCGCACGAGAGGCATCTTGACGAAACTCCGTCCTAAGCTACCCCGTCAGAGGCTGGGCCCCAAACCCTATCGCCAGCTTCATCGGGAGGTACTGGAGCGAGATAGCTGGCGATGCCAAAACTGCGGATCATTGAAAAACCTTGAGGTACACCATCTCACATATCGAAGCCGATCGGGACCAGATCTGAAGGATAACTTGATTACTCTGTGTTCTGTCTGTCACAGATCAGTTCACGAATGGCTCTTCTTTTCCAGCCGCGCAAATCGGCATGACGGGAACTCTCTGTAGTGGATCGGTGTGATTTCCAAAACTAGCGAATCTTGAGCTCACGAAAAATGCTAGCAGCCTTCTCTGGCCATGGTGATCGGGCTAGGAACTCGCGACGGCAAGCCAACTAACAACGCACAAGCGTCTGCACAGTGAGCTGTGAGGTGCGAAAACTGCTACCGCTGCGGTTTTCGCATGTCCATATGAGGTGTCGTCCCCGAGCGACCTGTTGTTGTGATTTGCCCGTTTGTCCGGGATCTCCTCAGTGATCCTCAGAACCTAATTGACATTTAGTGGCATCCATAGCGTCCATGAGACCGCCTTGCGACGAGGCCTTAATCCGGTCGCGGGTGTTGGATCTCCGTGTGGACAGAAGCAAGAACATGAGTACTCGCCGCGACTATTATCGGTTTCAGCATGGCCTTTGTCGACAGCACGGTCGTCGATGTCGCTCTGCCCCCGCTCCAAAGTAGCTTTCATGCAACGGTAGTGCGATTGTGATCGAGTCTTACGGACTGTTCTTGGGAGCGTTGATTCTCGTCGCGGGCTTGCTCGGCGACTCGTTTGGCCGCCGCTTGATGTTAGTGATAAGTGTGGCGGTTTTCGCCTGACTCCGTGTGGCAAGCGGATGGCCCGTGATAGCCTGGGCGCACGAGTTCAGAGGAGCGGCGCGCCAGTGCGCTCCGTCGCTGATGAAAAATCTCGGGGCCGGGCCGATTCTCGCGATGTACGCCAATCTCGGCAATGTGGTGGTTACGACCGACTATTCGGGATTGGGCGCCGATTCTGGCAAGTTGGTGCTTGACATGGAGTCGAACGCCCTGGATGTTATGTACTCAGTCGCAGCGGCGCGCACTGCCGTGCCACAGATCGGGCATAAATGGCTCGCTGTGGGACCCTCCCAGGGGGCGTTGGCTGCCGGGGCGGTGGCACAGAGCGGCGTACGCGATCCTAATTATCTGGGCAGTGTCGCCACTTCTGGCTTGGCGGATGCGCAGGAGGCCTACCAGCGCTTCGCGCTCCGCTCTTCTAACCGCATGCTGCTGGCATTGGCGTCCACCGTGAAAGCGCTTTATCCGGAATTCCAGTTGAGCGGCATGCTGAAAGACGCGGCGCTTCTTGCGTACCAATGTGTTACTCAGACTTGTGGAGGGGAAACGGAGCCGGAGTCCACCAACGAAATGCTCAAACCGGGTTGGGAGAACAATCCGTTCGCAAAGGAATTTTTCAGCAGGAATACTCCCGGTCAAAAGCGGGCCCACAGTCCGATGCTCGTGATCAGTGGCGAAGCGGACCGTGCCATACCGTCGGAAATGACGGGAAGAACCGTGGCCCGCATGTGCAAGCAAGGAAGCCGAGTCCTTTTTTTGAAGTATGCGGATCTTGATGCCAGCGGCGCGATGGGAGCTTCGGTAGCGGACCAGATCAGTTGGATCAAGGCCCGGTTTGCGGGCTATTCTGCCCCTGGCAACTGTCCTTGAGCAGTTACCACTCGCGGTCAGAGTCAGGCACGCCATCGGTCCGTCTGACCTGATGGCGTTTGCGATAAACAATAAAAATCATGCCGACCGACATCAGGGTTGGCGGGACGATAAGAATCAGAATTCCACTGCGCAAGGCCTGAATCATTCGAGCGCCGGCGGACGCCGCCTGCGTATAACAGAGCGCGCAACTCTGGGAGAAGGCTGGAAGCGGCGCGGCGAGCATGACCAGCGCAATCAGCGCAATACCAACAAGCAGGAACGGTCTCTCCACTCGCATCTTGGCTCTTAACTTTTTGCCTAACATCGCTACCTCCAGCCGCCGTTCCCTCACATAAGTCATCTTGAAAATGGGGCGCCGGTAACCATCCGGAAGCTATCGGTCCACCCATATTGCATCCCCAGCAGGACAGAAACCGTAAAGATAACGACAAACCACAGAAAGGTCCGCTTTTCTGACCAAAGATGCATGAAGAACAACATTGCCAGCCCCGCCTCGACGATGGCGACCGCCAGCATGCGGGTGAACATTTGTGAGGCGTCGATCTTCTGATAGGCAATTACGAATTGCAAGCCCGCCAAAGCCAACAGGCAAACATAGACGGTCAGGTCTTTCCCGATTCCGGTACTCTTGTGCTGTTCCGCTGTGGTCATAGCATTCTGCTCCCAAGCTGCTTGATCTAGTGGGCGAGATTCAAAAGGTAGACCAACGGTACGACGAACATCCAAACCAGATCCACGAAGTGCCAGTAGAGGCCCAAAATCTCGATGTCATCGGCATTGTAGCGGCCGCCCTTGTAGCGCACACCCACAACGATTAGAGCGATTACGCCGCAGGTAACGTGCGTGAGATGCAAGCCCGTGATGCTGAAAAATGACGCCCCGAACAATCCCGTTCCCCAGGGGTTCTTAAACATGGTCATGCCTTCGTCGATGAGCCCCAGCCATTCACGAACATGCAGCAGCGCGAAACCAATACCCAGAACCGCGGTGATCATGGTCCAGCGGAAGGCCCCGGCTTTGTCCCCCGCCCGCGCGGAGCGCAGTCCGATCAGCATGGTCAAGCTGCTGGTCAGAAGAATGAAGGTCATGAGCGCCACGTTGGTGACGCCGTGAAACGGTCTGGGCCAGTTGGGCGTCCCGTTGCGCAGAAATCCATAAGCCACCAGGCACGCCGCAAACGTCATGGTGTCGGCGATAATGAACAGCCACATCGCCAGCTTTTTTGTAGGAATCGAAAACGCTGGTCCTACAGTAAGAGCTGTCGTGTGTCCTTCCATGGTCAAATCCGCTTGGCTCACCGCGCCCTCCTAATCGTCGAGTCGGCTAAAGTTTCACCCAAAGCAGCAACAGCAGGTACAGCCAAAGAATGCCCATGAAGTGCCAGTAACGTGCGGTCGCAACCAACTGACTCCGCAGTAGGGCCGACTTACTCATCTTGCGAATGACATAGATCAGTCCACCCAACCCGCCCAGCACGTGTAGCGCATGTATAGCCGTCAGCAAATAGAAAAAAGAGCTGCTCGGATTGGTAGCCAGATAGAGCCCCTCGGCCCTCAGTTGCGACCACGCGACATACTGACCACCCACAAAAAGCAGGCCGAGAAATAATGTTATGTAGAGCCAGCGTGCGGGGTCCTCGACCTGACTTTTCATGCCGCCCATGAAATGGGCGACGCGGCGACGCGAGACCTCCAGCGTCACGCTGCTGGCAAGGAGCAAAAGAGTATTGAAGTAGAGGATCGACGGCAGCGTGAATGTCTTCCAGTCGAGCGACGAACCTTTACGAACGATTAGTGCGCTGGTAAGGGCAGCAAACATCATCGTAATGGCGAAAAGCACTACCCAAATGGCAGTCGAAGACGGTGGCGGCGAGTAGTCCAGCGCCACTCGCAGGTCGCCATCCGCCGGTACCAGGTTTCTCCAACCGCCGTTTCCCGACTGCCCTTGATCGGGCAAACGGCGCGGATCGATTTGCGGCGGTTGATGTATTGTAGTTGCCATGACGAACGAAACTCCCCTCACATGCCTGTGTTCTTTACGAACTACCTTTGCGAGTTACTTCTCATCGTGTTCCGTCTCAACTTGCTCTTGCGAAGTCTGCATCAGATAGTCACCGACTGAACTCTCCACTCCGTATTGATAGGGATCGTGGTAAACGACCGGATGCTTGCCGCCGAAATTGTCGAAAGGCGGAGGCGTAGCCGTGCTCCACTCCAGCGAAGTGGCTTCCCACGGGTTATCGGGCGCCGGCTTACCCCAGAAGCGGCTGTGAATCAGGTTATAGAGAAAAATAAGCTGGGCTGCGCCGGTAATCAGAGCAGCGACGGTGATAAAACGATGCACCGGGATCAGCGGCTGCAGAAAGTCATCCACGAACGTCGAGTAGCGGCGCACATTCCCGGCCATGCCCAAGTAATGGAAAGGCATAAAGATGCAATAGGCGCCCACGAAGCTGAGCCAGAAATGGATTTTTCCCAGTGTCTCGTTCATCATTCGTCCGGTCATCTTGGGGAACCAGAAGTAAGTTCCCGCGAAGATGCCGAACATGGCCGCGACGCCCATCACCAGGTGGAAATGACCCACCACGAAGTAGGTCGCATGGAGCATGATATCGATCGATGGTTGAGCCAGGAAGAAGCCGCTCACGCCTCCGGCGACGAACATCGAAATAAAGCCCAAGGAAAACAGCGACGCCGAATTGATACGCAGCTTGGAACCATACAGGCTGAAGACCTGGACCAGCACTATGATGGTGGACGGGATGGTGATGACCAGCGTGGGGAAAGAGAACGCCAGCGAGGAGAACGGGTTCATCCCGCTGACAAACATGTGATGCCCGTAGACCATGTAGCTAAGGACCGCAAGTGCGCCCATGGAATAGATCAGGGTTCGATGGCTCAGCATCGGCTTGCGCATATTGGTAATCAGGATGTGGGAGACGATGCCGAGGCCGGGCACGATTGCGATGTAGACTTCGGGATGTCCGAAGAACCAGAACAGGTGCTGCCATAGCAGAGTCGATCCGCCCGAGTGCGGCTGCACCTGGTCATTGATCACCAGATTCGATGCGACAAAGAAGCTGGTCCCGGCCACGTGATCCAGAATAACGAGGATACATGCCGGCATTAACACGGCAAATGCTGTCAGCCCCATGCATGAGGTAATAAACCATGCCCACGCGGTGAGCGGGAGGCGCAGGAGGCTCATGCCTTTGACCCGGAGATCAAGCGTGGTGGTGATGAAATTTAGTGAGCCCAGCAACTGGCCAACACAAAACAGTCCAATGGAAGTTGCCCAAAGCACCACACCCAGGCCTTGGCCTGGACCCGCAACCGAACCCACCGCATTGAGAGGCGCATATTGGGTCCAGCCACCCAGCGTCGGTCCATCGCCGAGAACGAACGACGACATCAGGACCAGAAAAGCCGTGAACGTGACCCAGAACGACATCATGTTGAATCGCGGGAAGGGCATGTCCTCGGCGCCTACCTGGATGGGCAGGAAGAAATTACCGAAGGCCGCGAAAGGAGCGGTCGTGAGCACAAAAAAAACCATGATGGTGCCATGCATGGTCATCAATTGCAGGTAATACTCTGGGGTCATCACCCCGCCCGGAGCACCGGTTTTCGAAAGCAATTGCAGGCCGGGGATCGCGGCGTTGGTCCACGCCAGGTGGATGCGCATGAACCAGGAAAGCACCATCCCGCTAAGAGCGGCGACCAGGGCCAACGCGTAATACTGCTTGCCGATCACCTTATGGTCCAGACTGAAGACGTGCTTCCGAATGAAACTTGTAGGAGGAGCGTGGTGCGCCGCGTGCGCTGCTACGTCGTGCATTTCCTCACCTCAAAAGATTTGTCTTGATCCAGCGTGCGATCGCGGACCGGAAGAGCTACTGCATTGCCGCTTCTTTCTTCAGCCAGTCATCGAAGTCCTGCTGCGACATGACTTCCAGGTATGCCTTCATGTTGTAATGTCCCAGGCCACAAAGCTGAGTACAGACGATTTCGTACTTGCCGACCTTCGTTGCCGTGAAGTGCAGAGAGACATCCAGTCCGGGAACAAAATCCTGTTGCACCCGCAACTCCCGCACATAAAAGGAATGTCCAACATCCTTAGCATGCATGAGCAGATGAATTTCCTTGTTTACCGGGATCGCCATTTCGGCGGCCACGATGTCGTCCCGGGAATCCACGTCATGCTCGGGGTCGAGACCAAAGAAATTCTGCGATCCCTCATTAATGAGCTCGGGATGAATGGAGCCGAACTTCCCATCCGGACCGGGGTAGCGGAAATAGAAAGCGAACTGTCCGGCTTGAACCTGGATGGGCATGGCGTCGGCTGACGGCGCGGTGAGATATACGTTAGCCCATGCCTTCACTCCGAAGATTCCGAGGGCCATGACTTCCAAGCCTACGACCAGCAAGGCAGCAATCACCAAACCCTTGGCGCCGCCGGGAAAATTCTTGATCTTTGCGTTGGGGCCGGGGTTGGAGAACTTCCAGATGAAAAACGACAGAACGAACTGTGCGGCGAGAAAGGAGATGCCAGCCTCCGCCATGGTTTCTGACATCTGCTCATCGATCAGAGCTCCATGAGTCGAGATGTCCTCTGGCGCCACCCAGGTGTGCCGCAGGATGGGAATCGCAGAAAGGATCGCGATTACGATGATGGTGACCGCAAAAAATTTCGCCATGATGTCCTCGCCTTGGCCGGTTTCAGCCCGTCTGCCTGAGTCCCTTTCAGGAGTGACTGCTCGCCCTCCCCGCGGAGGACCTAACGATAAACGCCTCGCGAAACCGATGCGCTATGCCGCCTCTTGTGACGATCCGCCAAAGGATTTGACCGCGCTCGCCTCGTCCTTTTGAATATCGAAAACGGCGGACAGGCGGGTCAGTTCGAGCAAATCATGTACTCGCTTGTTCAGATTGGTGAGTTTCAATTGGCCGCCCAGATTCCGAATTGTGGTGTGGGCCTTGACCAATTCCCCGACTCCGGAACTGTCTATGTACTGGACTTCGCCCAGGTTCAGCACGATCGCCTTGGCGCCTTTTCCTGCCAGATCTCGAACAATCTCGCGGAGAATGACATTTCCCTCGCCCAGCGTAATTCTTCCGCTGCAGTCAACCACGGCGACTCCACCCACCTGCCGGGTGGCGGTTTGCATCTTGACAGGGGTCCGTTCCTGCATTCCGATTCCCAACCGGTCAAGAACCGCGCACGCGGAACTCGCAAGTTCCTTTGACTCTGTCCGAACTACAATCAGCGAACGCCCTTCTTTGAGTACTTCCTGGAAGAAGGCCACGTCCTCAGAGGACTTTTCAGATGCGGTCGGGTGCGGCGCGTCCGCCTCGTGTGTTGCCGCCGATCCGACGGCGGAGCCCGCACCGGCGCCCGCACCGGCGCCCGTCAGCAGCGCGGCGGCGCCGATCCCTAGCGCGAATACCGTCCCGATCCCGGGAAGAAGCAGCGTTGCAGCGACCA
>Ga0224558_1000247_pt1 | contig 64241 bp, 49 predicted proteins | sample 714S32024metaG_FD_180682 | JGI IMG/M metagenome (GOLD analysis project Ga0224558, IMG submission 180682) | Peat soil microbial communities from Stordalen Mire, Sweden - 717 S3 20-24 | ecosystem: Environmental > Terrestrial > Soil > Wetlands > Peat | place: Sweden: Norrbotten County, Stordalen... | reverse complement strand
AAATCAGACTAAGAATCATTGACGAGAATTGGCTGGCAAATAGGAAATGTAGTGCCAACGGCCAGTTCGACTTCTCATAAGTCTTTGGTTTCCAAGTGCTAGCGATTTGTCACTGTAGAAGATCGGCTAGAGTGACCAGCGCCCGCGTTCCCGCCCTCACCCCATAGCGATGCAAGCCAGCACCTCCCGCCGATACCTCCGTAGTACGTCCGTAGTACCTCCGTAGTACCTCCGTTCTACGTCCGTGTCTCAATCGGAGATACTACGGAGGTACTACGGAGGTACCACGGAGGTACTACGGAGGTATCAGCGCGTAGTAATGGGGAGGCCCTGGATTATATATTGTAGGAACTTGCTGCGGGGGCGGTTGTTCCTAAGATGGCGGCGCATGACGAAACTGAATTGGCTCGCGGTCAGCCTCAACAGCCTGGTTTGCTTTTGCGCCCGCGCGGAACTGGCTGGCAGCAGTTTGGCGCCGGCCAGGTCACAGCCGGCCACGCTGCGGCAGATCAGGATCGAGGACCGGTTCTGGGCGCCGAAGCTCAAGGTGTACCGCGAGCAGACCGTCCCGCATTCCTGGCAATTCATGCAGGGTGAGCTGCGAGCGCTCCAGGCGGCTGGCGGCCAATCCGTCGCGGGCGAACTCAACGGCACCTGGGGCGAGGCGAACCTTTACAAGTTCCTGGAAATGGCGCTGGTGGAGTTGTACCTTATGCCTTCGAGGGTTTGGACAATGCCGGAATCGCCCAACTGGTTCTGGGGAGCGAGCCGTGCTTTAGGAGGGAGCATCGCCCCGACCTTCTGGGCGGGGTCACCGTGATCCACGGGGTGACGGCGGACGAGAAGGCCTTTCTCGCCATCCCTTTCTACGCCTTGGCCAATCGGGAGAAATCGACCCAGGAGGTGTGGGTGGTCCAACGTGGGCTCAAGGCGAGCCCCCTTACTTCCGGGAGGTAGTTCGTTCCCCAATCCAACGCAAATCCTGGTTGTTCGGTGAGGGCTGGTTGTGGGGGATATACTGTTGCCCGCTGGGCAGCCCTATGCGGGTCCGAGCGTCCAACCATTTGTGAGATTCGACGTGGCTGTCAGCGAACGAGACCACGCCAAGGCCAACGTGCAAACTGGAAGGGTAATGAATGAAGGTTTGCAGGCTCATGTCCACTCCGAAGGCGGGCGTGCAAATACTGGCGGGGTTGACATCCATAAACACAAAGCGATTAGCAGGCATATTGTTCGCCAGGTCGGTGGACTTCATATAAACACGGTAGGCTGCACTAAGCTCGATCGGTCCCACGAGGTTGGCCGGCGGGGTTGCCACGTAGCTATTCATAGAGTAGCTGCGGAGTTCGCTTACCATTCGCCCGCCGATGGACCAAAGCGAGCGATCGGCCGGGCACCTGTAAGGCTGCACCGAGGAGAGGAAGGGGTTAAAGAGCGCGTAATTGGCGCCCACGAGGTATTGCGAATTGGTGAGGGTCTCCGGGTCTCCGTGGTTGCCGCCGTAAACCCAGAGGTGGGCCCGGGAGGAAACCGCCGCCTGGTCACCTCCATTCAAAGGCAGCATCTCCCGGTTATCGTTGGGGTACATGGCCCAACTCAGGATGAGCTGTCTCTGGTTGTTGACGCACTGAACGCGGTAAGCCTGAGCCTTGGCCTTCGCGAGCGCTGGCAGGAGCAACGCAGCGAGGATCGCGATGATCGCAATCACCACCAAGAGTTCGATGAGCGTAAATGCCGCGGGCGCACAAAGCCTCGCACCCTGTCTGAGGCCGAGAGCTTTCACAATACCCACAGCCTAAGAGTAAGGCCGTCAGACCGCAAGTGTCCGTTTCGCCGGTTCCGGCGCGCCGGTTCACAGCGGTTTGCGAGTTGCAGTCTTGCCGGGAAATGAATATAGACCTCCAGCAAAGCATCAAAACTCTCTATGAAACAAGACTCCCAGATTAATCGTCGTCGTTTTCTCCAACGCAGCGCAGCTCTCGCCGGCATGGCCGCCGGAGCGCAATACATCGGTATGCCCTCGCTGCTAGGCGCGGATTCGCCCAACGCGAAACTCGGCGTCGCCGTTATTGCGGCCGACGGCATGGGCGGCTACAGCTTCGACTGCGCCATGCGAGAGCGCTTCGTGGCGGTTTGTGACGTGGACGACAACAAGCTCGCGGGCAAGCTCAAGCAATTCAGCGACAAGATCAAGGACCAGCCGGCGCCCAAGGCCTATTACGATTACCGCAAGATGCTGGAGGAATGCCAGAAGGACATTGACGTCGTCCTCATCGCTACGCCGGACCATCACCATGCGCCGGCGGCCATCCGGGCCATTCATCTGGGCAAGGCCGTTTTCTCGCAAAAGCCCCTGGCCCATAATATTGCCGAGTGTTACGCCCTGGCCAAGGCGGCGCGCGAGAAGAAGGTGCTGACGCAGATGGGCAACCAGGGGCATTGCAGCGACACGATCCGCCTGGCGTGCGAATATATCTGGGCGGGCGCCATCGGGAACGTCACGGAGACCCATTCATTGCTGGGGCGGGACTTCGGCGGCAGCGGCGGACGCCCAGCCAGCAAACCGGTCCCGGCCGGATTGCACTGGGACGAATGGATCGGCCCCGCGCCCTACCGCGAATACCATGATGGCCTCCATCCGTTTAGTTGGCGGAACTACCGCGACTTTGGCACCGGTACCATCGGCGACATGGCCTGCCACAACCTGGATGCTCTCTTCTGGGCGCTCAAAATCAATGAGGCCAAGAGCTTCACCGTCGAGTGCCTCCAAACCAAAGGTGGCAGCGAGGAAATGTACCCGCAGAGCAACGTCGTGCGCTACGAGGTCCCCGCCCGGGCCGGCATGGGGCCGGTCAAAGTGCACGTCTACGACAACGCCGCGCTGCGGCCGGAGATCATGAAGGACGCCGAGAAGAAGTATGAGGTCAAGTTCGGCGAAGACACGCTGTTCGTTGGGGACAAGGGCCTGTTCCGCACTGGTGGGACCTGCGGTTCTCTCGGGTTCCTGCCCGAGGACCGGCGGACCGAGATTCCGGAGCCGGCGAAGGTTCTGCCTCGTGCCCACGGTGGCCCCATCGAAGATCTTTTCTACTCCTGCAAGAATGGGACGGTTCCTTGCTCCAATTTTCCGGACGCCTCCGCTCCGCTGACCTCGTTTGCGCTCTGCGGCCACCTGGCACAGTTCGCCGGCGTCGGCAAGAAGCTCGAATGGGACGTGGTGCAAATGAAATGCACTAACCTGCCTGAAATCAACCGCTACGTGCGGCGCACATACCGACCTGGTTGGGAGGTGTGATTCGCTGACGACCCCGAAGCCGCGCGCCAACTGAGGGAATAGGCCGGCAGATTGCCGTTTCAGGACAACGTGCGGCTCTGCGCGTCCGAGGCGCCCTTTACCGGTTGCGGCCAGCGCAAGACTAGCGCATCTTGGACCATGAGCAACGGCAGGGTCCAACGAGCATCACGTACCCTGCCGGTTGTGTCGTTTCTGTTGGAGTTGGTGGTATATGCGGTGCTGGTGACCGGTTACTTCTTCCTGGTGCTGCATTTCCTCGGCGGGGCGTTGCGGAATCTCTTCGAAACGAACAAGACCGCTTACGCCTTCGTAGCGCTCGCCCTGATCGTTGGCCAGGGTGTGCTCCTGGAAGTTCTCACCAGCGCCTTGTTGCGTTTCTTTCAGCGCTGGTTGAATCGAGGTTGACGGATGGATTTCGTCATCTCCGGCGTCCACATCAATCCGCTCTATCTGGCGGCGGTGGGATTCGTTGTCGGCATCCTGGGAGGATTCTTTGGCGTCGGCGGCAGCTTCATCGCCGGGCCGGCGTTGTTTGCCGCCGGCGTGCCGATGAATTTCGTCGTCGGCACCGACCTGGCGCACATCGTGGGCAAGTCCATCGTCGCCGCCAAGAAGCACCGCGCACTAGGCAACGTGGACTTCAAGCTCGGCCTGATCATGGTCGTCGGCACCATCGCCGGGGTGGAAGCCGGCGCGCAAGTAGTCCAGTATTTGAAACGGCTGGCGAAGGCCGACCTGGTGATTGCGAGCGGGTTCGTCGTGGTGCTGGTGGCGATGTCTCTCTTCATCGGTTGGGAAAGCTGGCAGACGCTGCAGATGCGCCGCGGCGGCCGCGCGAGATCTGGCGGGCGCGGACGGGTCGGGGGCGTGAAGCGCGACGCCTCCGTTATCGCGTTCGTGGCGAAAGCCGTCCATAGGTTCCATCTGCCACCGATGATCAGCTTGCCGGCTTCGGGCATTGCGCGCGTATCGTTGTGGCCGATCCTGGCGGTGGCGGTTGTGGGGGGGCTGTTCAGCGGGTTTCTTGGCGGGGGCGCGGGCTACATTCGCATGCCGGCGCTGGTGTATCTGCTGGGCGTGCCGACGCACCTGGCGGTGGGCACCGACCTGTTTGAGGTGGTCATCTCGGCCAGCTACGGCACATTGACCCATGCCCTCAAAGGCAACGTGGACATCCTGATCGCGCTGGTGATGCATACCGGCGCGGCGATTGGCGCCCAGATAGGCGCGACGTTGACGGAGAAATTCCACGGCGTCGCCATCCGGTTGGCGTTCGCCCCATTGCCGTTGCTGGGCGCGGCCTTGATCATTTACACCCTCCTGAGCAGGCATTGAATCCAACGAACCGCAGGCACTGATGAAAATGCTCTTCTGCAGCGACGGCTCGGCGGCGGCGGAAAACGCGGTGCGGTTCGGCGCGTTGATCGCGGCGGGCTGCCACGCCGAAACCACGATTCTCGGCATCAGCGAACAGGCCGGCACAGAAGACGCCCTGGTGCAGTCGCTGCGCCGCAGCCAGGAACTACTGAAACAGCACAGCCTAAACGCCGAGTTGATCACCAAGGCCGGTCGGCCCGTGACTGAGATCGTCAAGCGCACGCGGGAAGCGCCCTACGATCTGGTGGTCATCGGGGCCGAACGCCGCCCGGGTCGCACCCCGGCCCTGCGGTCGGTCAAAGCCTACCAGATCATCGAAGCGGTCGCGCCGCCCGTTTTGGTGGTTTTGGGCGAACGGCCCGCGTTGCGGCGCATCCTGCTGTGCAGCAGCGGCGGGGTGCAGGCGGGAAAAGCAGTGGAATTAACCGGCACGATCGCCAGCGGCGCGCAGGCGGAAGTCTCGCTCTTTCATGTGCTGGCCGCCCCGCCGGCGCTGTTCGCTGATTTGTTGCAGCAGGAAGAAGATGTGGACCGATTGTTACTTTCCGACTCCGCCCTGGGCCGCGGCTTGCGCCAGCAGCAGGCGACGCTGACGCAACTTGGTGTCGCCTGCACCGTGCGTCTGCGGCATGGCCTGGTGGTGCCAGAACTGCTGATGGAATTGCGGCAGGCTGAATATGACCTGGTGGTGGCCGGTTCCTCGCCGGCCGGCGACCCACTACGCGCGTACATGCTGGGCAACGTCACCCGCGAGATTGTCAACCACGCCCAGTGGCCGGTGCTGATCGTCCGGACTGGAACCGGGGCGCAACCCTGGAGCAACCTTATCAGCCTTTTGTTCAGCCGGCCCACCCCCCGCCCGAAGACCCGGAACCCCGAACACTGAAGCCATTCGACCAGCTCAAGACAGGCCGCGTGCGAGTTGCCTGTCTGCCATCGGGGACACTATCCCTCGCATGATCAACCCCCCTCGGTGGATGATCAAGCTGTTCGAGCACTACTGCGAAACCTGCGCGGCTCCGGGGTGCCAGGCCCGCCTAATCTCCGCCACGCCGGCACCGTGACGCCAGCACGCCGACTAAGATGCCGATGCCGAAGGCAATTCCGACTGCTTGATAGGGATGCTCGCGAACGGCCTTGTCGGTGGCCTTAGCGGCGGCGGCGGTCTTTTCTTGCAGACTTTCGCACGCGGCTTTGGCTTTCTCGACGGCGGCTTCGAGTTTAGCCCGCAATTCGCTCTTCTCGTTGTCTCCACGTTCAGTTGCTTCCATAACCTTTTCCTTTCTTGATCCAATGTCGCTCAACCGTCGCGTCCACGCAAGAGCACTTGCCTATTAAATACGCTAAGCAAGCGGCTCGTCTTCGCCACTCGCATTTCTCATGGTGGCAGGATCAAGTAATTGAGGGCCGATGGGCGCGTGGAAGATTCGCCCAATCCGACCAGACAAAGAAAGCGAGGCTGGTTTGCACCAGCCTCGCTTGAATGCCTGGTTCCTCCGGGAACCACAGCGCGTTAGGGCAGGCAGGAGGCCTGCCCTACGCTGCGAAAGGGTTAATAATCCATCTCGCCGCCCATGCCGCCGCCATGACCGCCCGACATCGGACCCTTCTTCTCCTTCTCCGGAATCTCACAGATGAGGCATTCCGTGGTGAGGAGCAGTCCAGCGATGGACGCGGCGTTCTGCAGCGCGGTGCGGGTGACCTTCTTGGGATCCACCACCCCGGCTTTGACGAGGTCTTCGTAGGTGTTGTCTGCCACGTTGTAGCCCTCGTTGCCTTTGCGCTTCTTAACTTCCTCGACGACGACGGAGCCTTCCTCGCCGGCGTTGTTGGCCAACTCGCGGGTTGGGAACTCGACCGCCTTCTTGACGATATCCACGCCAATCCGCTCGTCTTCGTTGGAGCCCTTGACCTTGTCAATGGCTTCGAGGCAGCGGATCAGAGCCACGCCACCGCCCGGCACGATGCCTTCTTCGACGGCTGCGCGGGTCGCATGCAGCGCGTCCTCGACGCGGGCCTTTTTCTCTTTCATCTCGGACTCGGTCGCCGCGCCGACGTTGATGACGGCTACGCCACCGGCGAGCTTGGCCAGGCGTTCCTGCAGCTTCTCGCGGTCGTAATCCGAGGTGGTTTCCTCGATCTGACGGCGGATCTGGTTCACGCGGCCCTGGATGTCGGAGCTCTTGCCACCGCCTTCGACGATGGTGGTGTTTTCTTTGTCCACCACGATGCTCTTGGCGCGGCCGAGGTCGCTGAGTTCGACGCTCTCGAGCTTGATGCCGAGGTCTTCGCTGATGAACTTGGCGCCGGTGAGGATGGCGATGTCTTCGCACATGGCCTTGCGGCGGTCACCGAAGCCCGGGGCCTTGACGGCGACGACGTTGAGCGTGCCGCGCAGCTTGTTGACCACGAGGGTGGCCAGCGCTTCGCCTTCGAGGTCTTCGGCGATGAGGAGCATCGGCTTGCCGACCTTGGCGACCTTCTCGAGCAGCGGGAGCATGTCCTTGAGACTGCTGATCTTCTTCTCGAAGATCAGAACGTAGGCGTCCTCCATCTTGGCTTCCATGGTCTCCGCGTTGGTGACGAAATAAGGAGACAAGTAGCCCTTGTCGAACTGCATGCCCTCGACCACCTCGAGCGTGGTTTCAATGGACTTGGCTTCCTCGACAGTGATGGTGCCGTCCTTGCCGACCTTGTCCATCGCGTCGGCGATGATCTCGCCGATGGTGGTGTCCCAGTTGGCGGAGACGGTCGCCACCTGCTTGATTTCTTCCTTGTCCTTCACCTTCTTGGAGATCTTGTCGAGGTGCGCGACGGCGGCCTCAACGGCCTTGCCGATGCCGCGTTGAATACCGATGGGGTTCCCGCCGGCGGTCACGAACTTGAGGCCTTCGCGATAGATGGCCTCGGCCAGCACGGTCGCAGTGGTCGTTCCGTCGCCCGCGGCGTCGCTGGTCTTGCTGGCGACCTCGCGCACCATCTGGGCGCCCATGTTTTCATAAGGATCCTCCAGCTCGATTTCCTTGGCGACAGTGACGCCGTCCTTGGTCACGGTGGGGGAGCCGAATTTCTTGTCGAGCACGACGTTGCGGCCTTTGGGGCCGAGCGTGGCGGTCACGGCACGGGAGAGTTTGGCCACCCCGCGCAGGATGGCCTGGCGTGCGGCTTCGTCGAAGATTAATTGTTTTGCTGCCATATGTTAGTAGATAGTCAATTGTTGATAGTTGATGGACTCGGTTAGTCGAGGATGGCCAGGAGGTCGTCCGAGTTGAGGAGCTTGAACTCCTTGCCGTCGAGCTTGATTTCGGTGCCGCCGTATTTGCTAACAAGCACGCGGTCGCCGACCTTGACTTCAAACGGGACTTTCTTGCCGTCGTCATCGGTCTTGCCCGTGCCGAGCGCGCGGATGATGCCTTCTTGCGGTTTCTCTTTGGCGGTATCGGGGATAATGATTCCGCCCTTCTTTACTTCTTTCTCTTCAACCGGTTCAACCAGAACGCGATCGCCGAGGGGTTTTACATTTAATGCCATAGTTTGTGTTTTTCTTTTTGGTTTATGATTATGCGTTGAATCAAAATCCCGCCGCACGCGCTGCGGGAAAAGCTACTTCTTGTCGTCCACCACTTCGGCGTCGATGATCGGGCCTTCGTCCTTGCCCTTCTTGTCTTCGCTCTTGGGTTCGGCGCCAGCCTCCGGGCCGGGCTGGCTCTGGGCCTTGCTCGCACGCGCTTTCTCGGCCGCGGCCTTATAAAGCTCGGCCGAAACGGATTGCCAGGCTTCGTTGAGCTTCTCGCTGGCGGAGCGGATCGTGGAGGCATCGCCGCCTTTGACAGCCTCTTTCACTTCCTTGACCGCGTCTTCGATCTTGCTCTTGTCGCTGCCGGAAATCTTGTCGGCGTTGTCCTTGAGCATCTTCTCGGAGCGATAGACGGCGTTGTCCGCCTCGTTGCGCTGCTCGATTTCATCGCGGCGCTTCTTGTCGTCCTCGGCGTGGGCCTCCGCGTCCTTGCGCATCTTTTCGATCTCGTCCTTGCTGAGGCCGCTGCTGGCGGTGATGGTGATCTTCTGCTCTTTGCCTGTGCCCAGGTCCTTGGCGCTGACGTGGAGGATGCCGTTGGCATCAATGTCAAAGCCCACTTCGATCTGCGGCATGCCGCGCGGCGCGGGGGGAATGTCCGTCAGATGGAACTTGCCGATGGTCTTATTGTCCCGAGCCAGTTGGCGTTCGCCCTGGAGGACGTGAATCTCGACGCCCGGCTGATTGTCCGAGGCGGTGGAGAAGATCTCTGACTTACGGGTGGGGATCGTCGTATTGCGCTCAATGAGCTTGGTGAACACGCCGCCGAGGGTTTCGATCCCCAGCGAAAGCGGCGTCACGTCGAGCAACAGGACATCCTTGACCTCGCCTTTGAGCACGCCAGCCTGAATCGCCGCACCCACGGCTACCACTTCGTCCGGATTGACGCCCTGGTGCGGGGTCTTATTTACCAGATTGTGGGCGGTCTCCACTACTTTGGGCATGCGGGTCATGCCGCCGACGAGCACCAGCTCGTTGATCTTTTCCAGGGCGATGCCCGCGTCCCGCAGACAGTTCTTCACCGGGCCGATGGTGCGCTCGAACAGATCATCGCAGAGCTGCTCCATCTTGGACCGGGTCAGCTTCATGCTGATGTGCTTGGGCCCGCTGGCGTCGGCCGTAATGAACGGCAGGTTGATCTCATAGACCTGCGAGCTGGAGAGCGCGATCTTGGCCTTCTCGGATTCTTCTTTGATGCGCTGGAGGGCGTCGGCCTGTTTGCGCAGGTCCATGGCGTACTCCTTCTTGAACTCGTCCAGAATCCAATCCATGATCCGGCCGTCCCAATCGTCGCCGCCCAAGTGGGTGTCGCCATTGGTGGCCTTGACCTCGAACACGCCGTCGCCGATTTCCAGCACCGAGATGTCGAACGTGCCGCCGCCCAAGTCGTAAACCGCGATTTCCTCGTCCTTCTTCTTGTCCAAGCCGTAAGAGAGCGAAGCAGCGGTTGGCTCATTGATGATACGTAGCACTTCCAGGCCGGCAATCCGCCCCGCGTCCTTGGTGGCTTGGCGCTGAGAATCGTTGAAATAGGCAGGAACCGTAATCACGGCCTGAGTGATCTTCTCCCCCAGCCGCATTTCAGCGTCGGCCTTGAGCTTGCTAAGAATCATGGCGGAGACTTCCGCCGGCGTGTATTGCTTGGCCTTGCCTTCCACCTCGACCTCGACGGCCGCATCGCCGTTTGAGGCGGCGACGACTTTATAGGGGACGCGTTTGCGTTCCTCTTCCACCTCGGAGAATTTGCGCCCCATGAACCGCTTGATGGAGTACACGGTATTCTTGGAATTGGTGACGGCTTGCCGCTTGGCGGCATCGCCCACCAGCCGCTCACCCGTCTTAGTGAACGCTACGACGGACGGGGTGACCCGGCGTCCTTCAGAATTCTCGAGCACGACAGGCTCCCCGCCCTCCATGACCGCCATGCATGAGTTCGTTGTGCCCAAATCAATGCCAATAACTTTAGCCATAATAAGCTCCTGGAAACAAAAAGCCGATATTGACTAAGCAATGGCGATGCCATGCCAACGAAATGCATGTAAGTTGCTTTGCTATAGATATTTATGAAAACAGCCTGCACTCGAACCAGCGCTGGAATGTGTGCCACATGCGCCATTTTGTCTCACTTAGATGGCCCACGGCACACCTTTGATGGCACACTTCCGATTGTTTTACATCGCCAGGATGGCTGGGGGCGGATAGGTTTTGCCGCGAAGATGAAGACCAGTTTTGCTATGGCCGCATTCCTCGGATGTTTCGTCTCGGCTCAAGCGCAGCCGACCAATTCGTTCCCGCTATGGCCCGATGGGGCACCCGGTGCGCTTGGAAAAGCAGACAATGATATACCCACGCTCACGCCTTATTGGCCCGACCCCGCCAAGGCGACCGGTGCCGCCATCGTGATTTGCCCGGGGGGCGGCTATGGCGGCCTGGCTGGGCACGAAGGCGAGCACTACGCGCGGTTCCTGAATGAATCCGGCATTGCGGGGTTCGTTTTAAAATACCGGCTCGGTTCCGCCGGTTACCGGCATCCGATCATGCTGCAAGATGCCGCACGCGCGGTGCGGTTGGTGCGCGCCCGGGCCGGCGAATGGAAGCTGGATCCCAAGCACATCGGCATCATGGGGTCCTCTGCCGGCGGCCACCTTGCTTCCACCTTGGTCACGCATTTTGATGCGGGCAAACCGGACGAGGCAGACCCCATCGAGCGGGCAAGCTCCCGCCCCGACCTTGGTATCCTTTGCTACGCGGTCATCACCATGGGCGAATACACGCACCGGGGCTCGAGGAGCAATTTGCTGGGCAATGACCCTTCGCCGGAACTGATTCGCGAGGTATCCAACGAACTCCAGGTAACCAAAGACACCCCACCTTGTTTCATCTGGCATACCTACGAAGACAGCGCAGTGCCGCTGGAGAACAGTCTGCAATTTGCGGAGGCGTTGCGCAAAGCCGGGGTCCCGTTCGACCTGCACGTCTATCAGAAGGGCCAGCACGGGCTTGGCCTGGGCACGGGCGTTTGGAATCCGGAGCGGCGACATCCGTGGACGCGCGACCTAGTTTACTGGCTGAAGGTGCAAGGGTTCGCGAAGGCGGCGGCGGAGTAATGGAGTAATGGAGTGATGGAGTGGTGGGCGGAGAAAGGAGCCAGGTTCATTACTCCATCACTCCATCACTCCATCACTCCGTTCCCTGTTCCATTCCCGCCCGCAGATTGTAATTGCCCGGCCCGGAGGTTTGGCCTAGCTGTTAGGTAACAAAAGAAAGGATTCTTATGATTAAAGCGCTGATTATTCTGCTGATCATCCTGGTAGTGCCGGTGTTCTTTGTCCTGATGTGGGTCGTCGGCGCTTACAACCGCCTGGTTGCTTTGCGCAACCGGTTCAAGAACGCCTTCGCGCAAATTGACGTGCAGCTCAAGCGGCGCTACGACCTGATCCCCAACCTCGTCGAGACCGCCAAGGGATACATCAAACACGAGCGCGGCACGCTGGAAGCCGTAGTGGCCGCCCGCAATGCCGCCTCCTCCGCCAATGTGCGCGCCGCGCAAAACCCCGGCGACGCGGCCGCAATGAAAGAGCTGTCCGGCGCGGAGACGGCGCTGACCGGCACGCTGGGCCGGCTTTTCGCGGTCGCCGAGGCGTATCCCGACTTGAAGGCCAACACGACCATGATGGCCCTGATGGAAGAACTCACTTCGACGGAGAACAAAGTCGCGTTCGCCCGCCAGGCCTACAACGACGCGGTGATGGGATACAACACGCAGCGTGAGACATTCCCGACCAACATGATCGCAGGGCCGTTCAACTTCGGGCCGGCTGAGCTGTTCGTCATTGAGAAGCCGGAGGAGAAGGAAGCGCCGAAGGTGACATTTTGAATTGCCAATTGCCAATTGCCGATTGCCGATTGCTAACGGCGGTGGGCTTGGTGTGATAGCCGTTGTTGCATGACGCCTGAGGAACTTAAGGCACGGACAAAGCGAATTGTGGCCGAGAGCGGCGACGTTAAGTAATTGGCATTCGGCAACCGGAGATTGGCAATGGACTTCTTTGAGCGTCAGGACCGGGCGCGGCGCAACACCAAGCTGCTGGTCGTTTATTTCGTTGTCGGCGTCGCCATGCTCATCGCGGCGGTGTATGCCGCGCTGGTGGGGATTTTTGCCGGCGTCGCCTCGAGCCAGCATCATGGATATAGCGAGCAGGCCCAAGTGGTCTTGTGGAATCCGCAGCTCTTCCTGGTCGCGTCCGTCGGCACGCTCGCGGTCATTGCGCTGGGCAGCGGGTTTAAGACGCTTGAACTCGCGCAGGGCGGAAGCACGGTGGCTACCATGCTGGGCGGTCGTCTCGTGAACCCCGGCACGACCGACCCGGACGAGCGTAAGCTGCTAAATGTGGTGGAGGAAATGGCCATCGCCGCGGGGATTCCGGTGCCGCAGATCTATGTGTTGCCGGGAGAGCAGGGCATCAACGCGTTTGCGGCGGGGCACTCGACGAGCGATGCCGTGGTGGCGGTCACTGCGGGAGCCATGAAGCTGCTCACGCGAGATGAGCTGCAGGGCGTCATCGGCCATGAGTTCAGTCACATCCTCAACGGCGACATGCGGCTCAACCTGCGGCTGATGGGCATTATCTTCGGCATCCTTTGCCTGGCGGTCATCGGCCGGGTGCTCCTGTACACGCGCAGCCGCAGCAGCAAAGACAAGAATCCGTTGCCGTTGCTGGGGCTGGTGCTGATAGTCATTGGCTGGGCTGGCGTCTTCTTTGGCCGGCTCATTCAGGCCGCCGTTAGCCGCCAGCGCGAGTTCCTGGCCGATGCGTCGTCGGTGCAGTTCACGCGCAACCCGGCGGGTCTGGCCGGCGCGCTGAAGAAGATCGGCGGCCTGAGCTACGGCTCGAAGCTCGAAGCGGCGCACGCCGGCGAGGCCAGCCACATGTTCTTCGGCAATGGCATGGGCGAGTCGTTCCTCCACATGATGGACACGCACCCAGCGCTGGCGGAGCGCATTCGGGCGATTGACCCGGGCTTCGATGGGAGGTTCCCGCCCGTGAGCATCGCCGATGTGGAACGCGCCGCCCCGCGGATTGCGCCGCCGCCAATACGGTCTCCCATTCCGTTCCCATTCCCAGGCATGCCGCGCGCGCAGGCGGGTATGGCCGGGCTGGCCCCGCCGGTCATTACCGCACAGGCCGTCATGGCTAACACAGGGACACCGACCCCTGCCCATCTGCGCTACGCTGAGGGGTTGCGAGTCGCAATCCCGGCGAGCCTGCGGACCGCCGCGGGCGAAGGGCTCGGCGCGAGCGCGCTGGTTTATGCGCTGCTGCTGAGCGACGACGAAGCCGTCCGCCGGAAGCAACTGGACGAACTTGCCGCCGCTACCTCCGCCGCGGTGTGCCAGGAAGCGCTGCGTGTGTGGCCGGACGTGCAGGAAGTTGCGACGCATGCCAAGCTGCCTCTGGTGGATCTGGCGCTGCCGGGGCTGCGGCATCTCTCGCCCTCGCAGTTCGAGCAATTCCGTACCGCGGTGCAGAAGCTGGTTGAAAGCGACGGCGAGATTGACCTGTTCGAATACGTCTTGCAGAAGATCGTCCTGCGCCACCTGGAGCCGTATTTTTCTCAGGCGCGCAAGCCGACGATTCAATATTACGCGATTAAACCGCTGGCGGTGGATTGCGCCGTTGTGCTCTCGGCGCTGGCTTACCTTGGCCAGGAGGAGCCGGATAAAGTCCAATTCGCCTTCCAGCAAGGCGCGCAGTTGTTGAGCTACGCCGCACAAGTCGAGTTGCGGCTGCTTCCCGAGGAACAGTGCGAACTTGCACAGGTGGACGCTGCCCTGAACCGGCTGTGCCAGGCGGTGCCGCAGATCAAGAAGAACGTCCTGAATGCCTGCGCGCAGACCGTGGCTGCTGACGGCGTGATTCAGGAGATGGAGGCCGAGCTGCTGCGGGCCATCGCCGACACGCTCGACTGCCCGATGCCGCCGTTCATTCCGGCGCAGTCAGAGTGAACGGCAGAGAAAGGCTGGCCATTCTCCACGCGCTTTGGTAGGTAAACCCCGGTGAGCGCCAAACCCCGTTACGCGAATCGGGCGACTGCAAATCGCTCTGAGTCCACGGAAGATCACCTGGAACGTATCCAGGAGTTGGTGGAGCAGAAAGGTTATGCCCGCGTGGCGGATATTGCTGCCTCGCTTGGCCTCAGCCCATCGGCGGTTTCCAACATGGTGCGCCGGCTGGCGGGGCGCGGGTTCGTGAACTATGAAAGGTACCGCGGCTTCACGCTGACCGCCCGGGGTCGCGCTGTGGCCAAGCACATCAAGGTGCGGCATCGCACGCTGACCGAGCTGTTCCAGCTTCTCGGCTTGAGTCCTGAGACAGTCGAGCAGGAGGTCGAAGTGATCGAGCACCATCTCCGACCAGAGACGCTGCGCGTGTTTTCCCGGCTGGTTCGCTTCTGGCGCACTCACCCCAAACAACTCCAGGCGTTCTTGCATCAACGCCGGTCCTGAGGCCGAGCTGAAGAAGCCGACCGAATCACTTGGCTGTGGCTATTCAGTCGGAGCGCACCCATGAGAACCGCAGAGGCGCGATAGCCGCAGAGAAGAGAGCAACGCTGGGCGCACGCAAACCGCCAACCTGCACATTCCACACTCTTGAGTAAACGGGACAGCTCCGTTGGGAACGCCATGACTAAAGCAAGGCTGCCCCCGAAGGTGATTCTCCAGCTTCGGCAGGAGCGGCAAAGACGGTTAGCGAGAGGGCGTGGTGGGACGACATGCCGCTCCTAGCGGAGCTTTTGCGAAGCGTCCAGTGGGTCAGCCCTTGCGACGTGTAAAGGATCCGGGCTTACCGTTCGGTGTCCTGACTTCAGGCGGCTGGAACTGGTCTTTCTCCGCGTCCATCGCGTCTCTGCGGTTCGTCAGGGCTCGGTTCAACTGCCCGGTTGCGGTTTCGGGGCGACGAAGGTGTCTTTGTTCGCTACCCACCATTGTTCCCACTTGGCCGGATCGGTTTGCGGGAGGTCCTGACCGGACACCGTCCGCAGCAGGGCAAAGGCGCGGTTGCGAACGATTGAGTTGGTGTCGCGGAGAAGGGGCAAGGTCAGTGCGACGGCCTGGGCATCGGCGTTCTGGCGCAAGACTTTCAGCCCCATGAGGCGTGCCATGGTCAACCGGTTTGTCGTAAGCGGCGCGGCTTCGGCGGAGGCAAGCCGGTTGGTCTCTTTAGGCGTTGCGAGGCGGGGATCCACGATGCGAGGTTGATAGGTCCAACCCGACAACTGGCCGCGCTGGAGGAGGTTCAGGGCCAGGGACACCGTATCGAGCCGGGGGCTGCCCAGCAACCGAAGTAAGTCTGGTCGCGGGATCATGGACTGATTGATTTGCACGAGCACTTTGAACGCGCACGCTTGAACCTCCGGGTCAGGGTCGCGAAGCAGGGCGGCATAAATCGGGGCGCGGTTTGTAGATTCGTGAAGGCCGAGCCATTGGGCGGACTGCTGGCGAATTTGGGGATGCGGGTCGCGGAAAAGCGCAACAAGAGGCTCAACAAACCGGGGGTCCCAGTTTCCTGCAGTGGCCATGAGGGCGTTGAATCTGACTTTCGGCACATCGTCTTTGAGGAGGGTGAGCAGCGTTTCGACCAAAAGCGGGTCCTGGATCGCCTGAAGGGCGGAGGAAGCATTGATGCGCTGGAGAGCATTGGTGCTCTGGCAGGCCTCGACGAGGGTGGCGCGACCGCTGGGGCCAAGGTATGTCAGGGCCCCTGCGGCCTCATCGCCGGCAGGATCACGTAAGACTGCCGCCAGAACCGGAAGGGCAGGCTGAAACTCCAAGTCGTGCATGACCTCGGGCTGAAAGGTCCAAACCTGCTTAGTTACCTCCCACCATCACAGCGCGATGCCGCGCCGGCAAACTACAAGGTCTTAGAAGACTATGGTGGCGGATGCTGTGGTATGCGCGAGGTCGAAGGCCTACCCACCCGCCGTTGTGGTGAGGAGGCATTGGACGCAGTATTTTGCAACCATTATGTAACTATCATGCAACTCTTGTGGGGATAGCCACCTACTCCAGCCTTGCGAGGCACCTGGTTCGGCCATATGAGCGTCCCTCGCCGGCTTCTTCAGGCGCGTTCCTTGGGCGTGATTATACGTAACTTATCACGAAGTAGGTACTTACATCATAAGACGGGTCTAGCGAAGCCTAGCGGAGCGTTGGCCGCATTGCCAGCTCGGCTTGAGGCGGACTGGAGCGTTCGTGAGAATGTTACCTGGAGGGGCTTACACCCAAGCTTTGCGGACCAGCCACATCTTGATGAGCTGGGTCAGGCCGACGTAGCAAAGCAGGGTGACCAGCAGCAGCAGCCAGTAGAGGGGCGGCAAAGGGACAAAGCCCAGCGCCGGAGCCAGCGGGGAAAACGGCAGCCAGGCTCCGAAGGCCATAATGAGGAGGGTGGTCATGGTGAGCTGCCAACTGGCGCGGGATTGGACGAAGGGAATCAGGTTGGTGCGGATGACGTGGATGATGAGGGTCTGCGTCATGAGCGATTCGACAAACCAGCCGGTATGGAATAAAGCCGCCGCGTATGTTTTTTCCGGATTGGCCATCCCGGCATAGCGTGCGAGCAATTCGGGGGGGGGCACCAGTCCGAGATCGTTGCACTTAAAGACAAACCACATGATGAAGTAGGTGGTGTAGTCGAAGATCGAGCTGATCGGACCGATGAAGACGATGAACTTGGCTATCTCGCCCATGTTCCAGGGCCGGGGCTTGGCAATCAACTGCGGCCCAACGTTGTCGGTGGGGATGGGCACCTGGGAGAAATCGTAGAGCAGGTTGTTGCTGAGCACCTGGATGGGCGCCATCGGGACATAGGGGAGCCAGGCGCTGGCGCCAATGACGCTGAACATGTTGCCGAAGTTCGAGCTCGCGCCCATGCGGATATACTTAAGGATGTTGACGAAGACCTTGCGGCCCTCCACCACCCCTTCCTCCAACACCATCAGGTTCTTCTCCAGCAGGATGACATCGGCCGATTCCTTGGCGATATCCACGGCGTTGTCCACGGAGATGCCGACATCGGCGGCGCGGAGAGCGGGGGCGTCGTTGATGCCGTCACCCATGAACCCGACGACGTGGCCCTTGCGTTGGAGGGCCTGGACGATGCGCTGCTTATGCGCGGGGGACAGGCGGGCGAATACATCGGTGGCCTCGACGGCGTCGGCCAGTTGCGGGTCGGTCATGGTTTCGACCTGGCTGCCGAGCACGATCTTCTCGGCGTTGATGCCGACTTCGGTGCACACCTTGCGGGTAACGAGGTCGTTATCGCCGGTCAGGACCTTGATGGCGACGCCGTGCTGGCGCAGCACGGTGATGGCGGTGGCGGCAGTCTCCTTGGGCGGGTCAAGGAAGGCGAGGTAACCGGTGAGGACCAATTCGGCTTCGTCAACTTTGGCATAGGCGGCCTTCTTCTCGACCTTCTTCGTCGCGACGGCCAGGACGCGGAAGCCGTCTTCGCTGAGGTCGTTGACCTGCTCGATGAGGTCGCCGACGAGGATGGGCTCCATCGGGTAGATGTCGCCGTCGCTCTCGAAGTGGGTGCATTTGGCAAACACGGCCTCCGGAGCGCCCTTGGTCAGCAGCTCGCGCTGGCCATCCGGTCCCTCGACCACGACGGACATCATGCGGCGCGTGAAGTCGAACGGGATCTCGTCCACCTTGCTGAACTTATCGATGGAGAGCGCGCCATGCAGTTCCTGGTGGTGGAGGACGGCGCGGTCGAGAATGTTTTTGAGGCCGGTTTGGAAGTGGCTGAGGAGGTAGGCGTCCTGGAGCACCGTCTGGCTTTCGCTCTTGAAGACGTCGCAATAGATTTCGAGGATGACGTGGTCGGCAGTGAGCGTGCCCGTTTTGTCGGTGCACAGCACGTTCATGGCGCCGAAGTTCTGGATCGAGTTGAGGCGTTTGACGATAACCTTCTTCCGGGACATCGCCAGCGCACCCTTGGAGAGGCAGACCGAAACAATCATGGGCAGCATCTCCGGGGTCAGCCCGACAGCCACGGCCAGGGAGAAGAAGAACGCATCCTTCCAGTCGTGTTTGAAAAGACCATTGATGACGAAGACCAGCGGCACCATTACCGCCATGAACTGGATCATCAGCCAGGTGTATCTTTTCACGCCGCGATCGAAGGCGGTTTCGACCGGCTGGCCGGCCAGGCTGCGAGCCACTTTCCCGAAATAGGTCTGCGCGCCGGTGGCGACAATCACCGCCATGGCCGAACCGCTCTCAACACTGGTGCCGAGGAAGCAGGTGTTCGTGCGTTCGATTGAAGAGACGTTGCCGCGCACGTCAGTGGCATCGGTCTTCTCGACCGGCATGGATTCGCCGGTGAGGGTTGCCTGGATGACGAACAGGTCTTTCGCCGATAGGAGCCGGACGTCGCCGGGGATCATGTCGCCGGCGGAGAGCTTGACGATGTCGCCGGGAACGAGCTTTTGGAGTGGGATTTCCCTGGCTTGCCCGTCCCGCACTACTGTGGCGGTGACGCTGATCATCGCTTTGAGCTTGGCGGCAGCCGTGTTAGCCTTGGTTTCCTGGACAAAGCGAAGAGATACTCCCAAGACCACCATCAACAGCATGACTCCGCCGGCCCGGAAATCCCCGGTGGCGAATGACAGAGTCGCCAGGATGGTCAGCAGAATCACCAGCGGGTTGCGGGTAGCAATGTAGAGGCGTTGCGGCCAGCCTTCATGCTTCTCGCGGCCGACCTCGTTGGGGCCGTATTGCTCCAGGCGCGCGGCGGCTCCGTCCTCTGTCAAACCGGTAGGGGAGGTGCCGAGCAGGCGCAGGACCTCGGCACTATCCTTGGTCGCCGCATCGCGGATGAGATCGGACAGGCCGTTCTGGCTCTGTTTTATCGAATCGGGCATAAGCGTATTCAACCGGGCGCGCCTAAAGATTGTCTGTCCGGGTTGATTCGTCCACTGTTAAGGCGTCGGTGCGCGGACATTTTTATCCATAGCGAGCGCCGTAAGGCAAGGGGGACCGGCCAGTTCCCTGGGCATTTTCGCTATTGAACGTTGCTGCGGACAAGAATGTCCGCGCGCCGGCAGGGGCGCCGAGACATGTTCTGCGCGCGCTTGCAATTCCGCGGGCGACTTGCTTAATGGGGTGTCGCGTGGAAGACTATCCCTTAAATTAAGAGACATTCGCAGCAGCACGGACTATGGTTCAAATGAGAGCCGACCCGGCGATGAAAGAGACCGACCAGTATCTGGAGACGTTCGAGCGATTTGAAACGCAGGCCAAGCAGCCGGCGTGGATATACCCGCTGCGGAAGGCGGGCATCGCGCGCTTTGCCGAGCTGGGTTTTCCCACGTTGCAGCAGGAAGACTGGCGGTTTACGAATGTGGCGCCGATTGCCAAGCTGCCTTTCCGACCCGTGTTCCAAGTGTCGCGCGAAAGGCTTGCGCCGGAAGCCGTTGCCGGGTTCACTTTTGGGAAGCTGGCCGCCAACCGGCTGGTCTTTGTTGATGGCCATTACGCAGCGGAACTGTCTTCATCCGAGCCGCAGCAACCGGGCCTTGTGGTCAGCAGCCTGGCCACGGCACTGGCGAGCGATACAGGACTAATCAAAGCACATTTGGCTCAGCACGCGCAAGGGGAGGGGGACGCGTTTTCGGCGCTCAACGCAGCATTCTTCCAGGACGGCGGCTTTGTTTATGTGCCCGCGGGCAAGCAAAGGGAGGTGCCGATCCACATGCTGTATATCTCGACCGCGAAGGAGGCCGGGGCCGCGGCACATCCGCGCAACCTGATCATCGCCGAAAAGGCCAGCAAGGTGACCGTGCTGGAAAGCTATGTCAGCGTCGCCGAGGCGTCCTATATTACGAATGCGGTAACCGATCTGGTTTTGGGGGAAGGCGCGGTCGTCGAGCACGTGAAGTTCCAGGACGAGGGCCGGAACGCTTTTCACATTGCGGCCGTGCACGCCTATTTGGGGGGGAACTGCAATTTCATTTCGCACTCGATTGCCACCGGGGCGCGCCTGTCGCGCAACAATATCCGCACGGCGCTGGCTGGCGAGGGGGTGGAGTGCATCCTGAACGGGCTTTACCTGACCCGGGGCGACCAGTTGGCTGACCACCACATGGTGGTGGATCACGCACAGCCGCACTGCAACAGCCACGAGTACTACAACGGTATTCTCGATGGCCGGTCGAAGGGGGTGTTTCATGGTCGGATCCTCGTGCGGCCCGGGGCGCAAAAGACGGACGCGAAGCAGACGAACAAGAACCTCCTGCTGTCCGAAGACGCGACTGTGGACACCAAGCCGCAGTTGGAGATTTACGCCGATGACGTGAAATGCACGCACGGGGCCACGGTGGGGCAGTTGAACGAAGAGGCGATTTATTACCTGCGCAGCCGCGGCCTCGGCGTGGAGACCGCCCGGCGGATGTTGATTCACGCCTTTGCGGGGGAGATCATCGAGCGCATCCGGCATGCCCCGGCGCGGGAGGAACTGGACAAGCTGGTTTGGGAGCGATTGGAACAGCATCCGCGTGTGGGGGAGAAGAGGTGAGGGAGACCACGAAATACACAGACCGGCGGGGCCGGAAATCCGAAGTCCGAAGTCCGAAGGGGAAAGACCAGTAGGCGTATAGTTTCTTCGCGTCCTGCGGGCAATTTCGACGATTGTATTACGAACTACACGAAAAGCGGAGGACTGAGAGGGCGTGCTGACGCGGCTGGTTTATGCGTGCCTTTTCTGAGCTTCATGCTTAATTGCAGATGTGTTTGACGAATTAAGCGATCTCTACCAGGAGGTCATCCTGGACCATTGCAAGCAGCCGCGGAACTTCCACGAACTGAGCGGCGCGACCCGATCGGCCCAGGGGCACAACCCGCTCTGCGGCGACCAGTTGAAGCTCTACGTAGCGATGGACGGCGAGGTCATCAAGGACATCAGCTTCCTCGGGTCCGGCTGCTGCATCTCCAAGGCCTCCGCCTCGCTGCTGACGGAAGCTGTCAAGGGCAAGACCAGGGGCGAAGTGCAGAAGATATTCGATCAGGTGCATGAGATGGTCACGACCGGCCGGGTGGTCGGGAATGTGGGCAAGCTGGCGGTGTTCGCGGGCGTGTATAAGTTCCCCGCTCGAGTCAAATGCGCGATCCTGTCGTGGCATGCATTGATGGCGGCACTCAAAGGCGAAGGCGAGCCGGTGAGCACGGAGAATGATGAGACGTGAGGGCGGTGAAGTCCGAAGGGCGAAGTCCGAAGGAAGGCCGAAATCCGAAGTCCGAAGAGATACACCGGAAGTAAAGAGACGGTGCCTTCTGGATAATGCAGGCCGGCGCGGAGGCGACAACGGTGATTTGATCGGCTATAGTTGGATCTAGCGATATTATGAGCAGCGAAGAGCCAGTCACATTAGTTCGCGACGTCGAGGCGGCCATCATCCCGGTCGGCGAGCGGGTCACGCTGAAGCAAGGCGAGCAGGCGTACATCACGCAGACGCTGGGCGGGAGCTACACCGTGATCGTGAACGGGAACATGTTCCGCATCGAAGGGAAGGATGCGGACGCTCTTGGTCAGGAAGTGGCGGCCAAGCCCGCTGGGACCGGAGCGCCGGTCACACAGGAGCAGCTTGAGAAGGAAATCTGGAACCAGTTGCGCTCCTGTTACGACCCGGAGATCCCGGTCAACATCGTTGACTTGGGCCTGATTTACGATTGCCATATCACGCCGATGCCTGCGGGAGGCCATAAGGTGGAAGTGAAGATGACATTGACGGCACCCGGCTGCGGCATGGGCCCGATGCTCGCGCAGGATGTGCAGAACAAAGTGCTCGGCCTCGAGGGGGTGGAGGACGTGGCCGTGGAGCTGGTCTGGGACCCGCCGTGGAACCAGGGCATGATGACCGAGCAGGCCAAGCTGCAGTTGGGGCTGATGTAAGGCGATTATGGCTACTGAAACAGCAATTCCAACGAAGCGGAAGAAGAAGACTGACTGGGCAGCGTTCCGGACCGACTTCCCCATCCTCGATCAGCAGGTGCACGGGCAGCCTTTGATTTACTTCGACAACGCCGCTACCACGCAGAAGCCGCGGGCGATGGTCGAGGCTTTGCGGCGTTATTACGAGCACGATAATGCCAATGTCCATCGCGGCATACACGAATTGAGCAACCGCGCCACGGCGGCCTTCGAGGCGGCGCGGGCGCGTGCCGCCAAATTCATCAACGCCCGCAGCGCGGATGAGATCATTTTCACGCGTGGCACCACCGAGGGGATCAACCTGGTGGCGCAAGCCTGGGGCTCGAAGCACATCAAAGCCGGTGACACGATCTTGCTCACCGAGATGGAACACCACAGCAATATCGTTCCCTGGCAATTACTCGCCGAGCGCACGGGCGCCCGGCTCGACTATCTGCCTATCACGGGACCCATCGGTCTGCTCGACCTGAGCCGCCTGGACGAGCACCTCACGAGCAAGGTGAAGCTGTTCGCGATGACCCACATCTCGAATTCACTCGGCACGATCAACCCGGTGAATGAGTTATGCGCGCGGGCGCGCCAGCTTGGCGCAACGACGCTAGTGGATGCCGCGCAAAGCGCCGGACACCGACCCATTGACGTGCAGGAGATCGGCTGCGATTTCCTGGCGTTTTCGGGGCACAAGATGTGCGGGCCGACCGGCATCGGCGTTTTGTACGGGCGCCAGGAAGTGCTGGAGAACACGCCGCCGTATCAGGGCGGCGGGGAGATGATTCTGAGCGTTGATTTTCAGAAGAGCACCTGGAAGCCCGCCCCGCACAAGTTCGAGGCCGGCACGCCGGACATTTCAGGCGCCGTCGGGCTGCACGCGGCGATGGATTACCTCGACCAGATCGGAAGGCGCAAGATCGCGCAGCACGATCAAGAACTCGGCGCTTACGCTTACGCCAAGCTCTCGGGGTTCACGCAGGGCATCCGGCTGTTTGGCCCGCACATCGGGCGCGCCGGGCTGGTGAGTTTCCTATTGAAGGACATCCACGCGCATGACGTGGTGACGGTGGCCGACCAGCGCGGCGTGGCGTTGCGAGGCGGGCACCATTGCAATCAACCACTGATGCGCAAGCTGGGGGTCGAGTCCACCGCCCGCGCCAGCTTTTACTTCTACAACACGACGGCGGAGATTGACCGTTTTGTGGAGGTGCTGGGCGAAATCCAGAAGTTCTTCGGCGTTTCGTAGCGCCGTCCTCGCCGTCGGCCAGGAGGGATACCAGCCGGCGGCCCGTCAGCCCCAGGGCCGGTTGTCCCGATCTTGAACAACTGTCATGGAAAATGGACAACTGGCGTATTCTCGCGCCGCGCAGCTAGTGCAGGTTGCAAGTCTCCGCTTCAACTTAGTGTTCTCCCTCACACGCGAAACTGCCTGATCTTGCCGGTGTGGCACCGGGGTTGCTTTCGGGCAAGCGTGGCAGACTGATGACTGATTTGTCTTCCGGCAGGAAGACAGAATGGTCCGGCCCCCCGGCCATTGGTCGCGGTGCCGGGAAGCCATGCGAAAAGTCCTCCGCCGGGGAGGGCGTAGGTTGTTGCGTATTTCCGCGTACCGCAACGGACCACCGCCTCCCTGACGGGGGACTGCTTTTTCCTGAAATCAGCCTTTGACATCCGGCGCGCTTCCGCGTTTAATTGGCGGAGCCAGGTCGCATTCGTCCGATCACGCCTCGTTTGAGCCGCGGAACAGCGATTCCTCCTTGCTTGAACGATTCCTTTTTATGCAGTCCATGACAAAGAAAGTCCTATTGACCAGCGTCTGCCGCCCGTTCGGGCCGAGCCACGGTGATGCGCCTTCGGTCGGTTACGAACTCCTTTATAGCCAGGTCACGCGCGCCCAGGGCCTCTTCAGCCCGCGGACCGTGAACATCTACTTTTCCCTGGAATACATCGCCGAGAACCTGGATGCGCCGACGGTGGTGCTGCAATACCCTTCCAAGAAGGAGCTGATCCGCGAGCTCAAGAAGGGCTACGAGTACGTGGGCGTGTCGTTCCTGCTGGCACTGATGCACAAGATGAAGGAGACGGTGGCCTTGATCCGCCGCTACGCCCCCAACAGCAAGATCGTCCTGGGCGGCTACGGCACGGTGCTGAAGGATGAAGAACTGAAGCCTTATGGGGATTACATCTGCCGCGAGGAAGGAGTCGGCTTCTTCCGACGGTTGTTGGGCGAATCGGAGCTGCCGATGCCCTACAAGCAGCCGCTGATGGTGAGCTGGCTCAAGGTCTTCGGCTGGCGGGTGTCGGGCACGGGGAAAATCCTCGCCGGGCTGGGCTGTCCCAACGGCTGCGACTTCTGCTGCACGTCGCACTTCTTCTCGCGCAAGCACATTCGCCTGCTGCCGGAGGGCAAGGATATTTATGCGGTCGCCGAGCGATACCTGGAGATGGATCCCTCGCTGGTTCTGCTCATCATTGACGAGGACTTTCTGCTCAATAAGAAGCGGGCAATGGAATTTAGAGACTGCGTGAAGGCCAGCGGCCGGACGCTCTCGATATTCGCTTTCTCGAGCATTAAGGCCATCAGCCAATATACGGTTGAGGAGATCCTGGAGATGGGGATTGACGGCTTCTGGATCGGCTATGAAGGGACACGTTCCGGCTACGCCAAGCAGCAAGGCCGGCCGGTCGAGGAGATCCTCAACGAGTTTCGCGCGCACGGCATCACGGTCCTGACTTCGATGATTGTCGGCTTTGATTACCAAACGCCAGAAGTCATCGCGCAGGAGTTCGAAGGCTTGATGAAGCTCAAGCCGGCGCTGGCGCAATTCCTGATTTACGGGCCGGTCCCGAGCACACCGTTCTACCAGCGGGTCATGAAGGAGAACCTGCTGCATGACAAATACGTGAAAGACCCCGAGCTGATGTACCGCCGCGGGGATGGTTTCACGACGATGATCAAGCATCCGACGCTCAGCCCCGAGGCGATTGAGGAGCTGCAGCGCTGGTGCTTCGACCAGGATTTTCAGCGGCTAGGCCCGAGCATATTCCGCACGCTCGAAGGCCGGCTGCTCGGCTACCAGAAACTCAAGGACTCGCCTAACCAGTTCTTGCGCCAAAAGGCGGCTTATTACGCCCGGGAGCTGCGGGTGGCCTATCCGGTGTTTCTTGCTGGCCGGCTGCTCGGCCCGAACGCCGCTGTGCGGCGATGGATCGGCGAGCTGGAACGCCGTGTTCACGCCGAACTGGGCCGTCCCGCCTTGCGCGACCAGGCAATGTCCGTTGTCGCCGTTGGGGCCGCGCTCTGGACCGGGCTCACCTTGAAGCTGGACCTCTTCCAACATCCGAAACTGATCCGCACGATGTATCGGATGCCCACCGAGCGCTGGGCCGGGTTCCATCTCTGGGAGGAATTCCAACGCAAGGTCGCCATCCCCAACCTCAAGATCCAGGTCGAGTTGCGGCACGCCAAGGAACAGGTCTGGCTACGGCTTGAGGGCGCCCTGTCCTCGAAGGAAGCCGAGGGATTGGGCCAGCGCATCCGGGAGTCGCTGGCGCGCAGCAAGAGCCGCCTCGTGTTGGACCTCCACAAGCTGAATTGGGACAAAGTTGATGACCTCCGCCCGCTGCGTGAGAAGCTCGCGGAGTATCGCTCGCGCATCCGGCTCATCCTGCCGAAGGTGGCGGTCGCACACCCCGAAGTGATGCTGCTGGCCAGCGTGTTTGAGCTGTATAAGTGCTGAGGGGCTGGGAGGCGTCCCTGCCTAAGGGCGCTTCGGCAGCACCGCCGGCGCGCGGACATTCTTGTCCGCAGAAACGTTTGGTGGGTAGAATGGCTTGGGAACTGACCGGAGTGCCTTGCCTCTCGGGGGTTGCTGCGGACAGGAATGTCCGCGCGCCGCTCGTCATCCGGCTTGACCGCTTGGGCTAGAAATGCCAAGCATGGTCCCATGATTAGAATTCTCCTGGCCGCAATTTTCCTCTCCGCCGCATCTGGCTTTGCCGCAACCTCCGAGCTGCTCCACACCTTCAAGAAGGTCCGAGTGACCGACGAGTTCTGGGCCGAGGGCGCCGCCATCGGAGATTTCAACCACGATGGCAAGATGGATGTCGTCTCGGGCGCCTACTGGTACGAAGGGCCCGATTTCAAGAAGCGCCACGAGATCTATCCCGCCAACGCCAGCTTCAAACGCAAGAAGGCCGACGGCATGGAACAGACCCTCCCCGGCTTCGAGGGCGCGCTGGGAGTCAACAATGCCTACTCGGACTGCTTCCTGACCTTTACCTACGACTTCAACGGCGACGGCTGGACGGATGTGCTGGTGTACGGCTACCCTGGCAAGGAAGCCGCCTGGTACGAAAACCCGAAGAACCGCCCGGGGCACTGGCAGCGCCACGTCATCTTCGATGTGCTCGATAACGAATCCCCCGACTTGATCGACATTACCGGCGACGGCAAGCCGGAAATCCTTTGCTGCTCGGGCGGCTACATTGGCTACGCCGAGGCCGATTGGAACAACCCGGCGGCGCCCTGGAAGTTCCACCCCGTTTCGCCAAAGGGCGGTTACCAGATGTACACCCACGGCATCGGGGCCGGTGACATAAACGGCGATGGCCGCGTTGATATCATCGAGAAGGACGCTTGGTGGGAACAGCCGGCATCGCTGGCCAATGATCCCGTCTGGATCAAGCATCCGTTTCACTTCGCCGAGGCCGCCGCGCAGATGCTCGTCTATGACGTCAACGGCGACGGCCTGAACGACGTCATCACCTGCATCAATGCCCACGGCTATGGTCTCTCGTGGTACGAGCAGGTGCGCGAGAATGGCAATATCACCTTCCGCGAGCACGTCATCCTCAATAAAGACGCTTCGAAGGACCGTTATGGCGTCCAGTTCTCACAGCCGCATTCCCTGGCGCTGGTTGATATGGACGGCGACGGCCTCAAAGACATCGTCACTGGCAAACGCTTCTGGGCGCACGGCAAGGACGGTCCCGACGCGGACTCGAATGGCGCCGCGGTCCTCTACTGGTTCAAACTGATGCGTCCCGCCAAGGGCCAGGCCGAGTATATCCCCTATCTGATTGACGATGACTCCGGGGTCGGCACGGAAGTTACCGCCGGAATCGTCAGCAACCCCAAATACCCGGACGTGGTGGTCGGGAACAAGAAGGGGGTGTTTGTCTTAGAACACCAAGTCAAGGAAGTCCCCCATGCCGAGTGGGAGAAGGCGCAGCCAAAACCGCTGGCGGGCTCGCAGTGACCGGAGGCTGAGGTGAAATTAGTTGGACGGTGCAGGGTGCTTTCGCCAGATTTTGGCGCATGATGAGCAACCATTCGTCGGACTGGTGCCGGCTCGGTCGGGTCCTTCTCGTTGGCCTTGCCACCATCGCCGGGCCGTTTTGGCTGTGCGCGCAGCCCGGGTACGTGCTGCACCCGGCGGAGCGCAAACCAAGCATCATCTTCATCCTCGCGGATGACCTCGGCTACGGGGATTTGGGCTGCTATGGCCAGATGAAGATTAAGACGCCCAATCTCGACAAGATGGCCGCGGAAGGTATGTGCTTCACCAGCTTCTACGCCGGGAGCACAGTTTGCGCGCCATCGCGGTGTGCGCTGATGACCGGGCTGCATACCGGGCACGCGCTGGTTCGGGGTAATGCCCTGGTGCCGCTCCGGCCGCAAGACCTGACGGTCGCTGAACTCCTCGATCAGGCGGGCTATTACACGACGCTGATCGGCAAATGGGGTCTGGGCAACCCTGACACCACCGGCGTGCCGCAAAAGAAGGGGTTCGATGAATTCCTCGGTTACCTGGGCCAGGTCCACGCGCACGATTACTACACCGATTACCTCTGGCGTTATGACCCGCGCACCGACGCCAAGACGGGCTACGATGGCCGCGTCGAGTTCCCCGAAAACGGGAACGGCAAGAAGGGTAAGTATATGGATGATCTCTTCGACGCCGCCGCGCTGCGTTTCGTGAGCAACAACAAGCCCGAGTACCTCAATCACTACCGGCCGTTCTTCCTTTATCTCAGCTATACCATTCCGCACGCGAACAACGAGGAAGGCCAGCGCAGCGGGAACGGAATGGAAGTGCCGAGCGACGAGCCTTATTCCAATGAGTCCTGGCCGCAGACGGAAAAGAACAAGGCGGCCATGATCACCCGGCTGGATACTTACGTCGGCCAGCTCCTGGACAAGCTGAAGGAGCTGAAGATTGACGAGAGCACAGCCGTCTTTTTCAGCAGCGACAACGGCCCGCATAAGGAAGGAGGAGTGGACCCGGACTTCTTCCACAGCAGCGGCCCATTGCGGGGCATCAAGCGCGATCTATACGAAGGGGGCATCCGCGTGCCGTTGATCGTGCGCTGGCCCGGCGAAATCAAGCCCGGCACGGTGAACGACCAGCCGTGGGCTTTCTGGGATTTCCTGCCGACCGCGGTCGAGATCGCGAGCGTGAAAGTCCCGGAGAAGATAGACGGCATCTCCATGCTGCCGACGCTGCTGGATCGGACCCAAACCAACCGCCACGATTTCCTCTATTGGGAATTCCACGAGCGCGGCTCTCAACAGGCCGTACGGATGGGCGATTGGAAGGCCGTGCGCCTCGGGCCTGGTGCGCCGCTGGAGCTTTACAACCTAGGCACCGACATCGGCGAGAAACAGAATGTGGCGGCGCAGAATCCGGAAGTCGTGGCCAAGATCGAAGCGTATCTGAAGACCGCGCGGACGGAATCGGAGCAATGGCCGATCAAAGCCGCCGAAGCGTCGCCGGCAAAGAAGCAGCAGGAGAAGTAGTGCTGCTGTCTGTGCGCGGCGCGGGGGCATTCAAATCATGGATGCGCCGGGCGCGCTCGATCTCCTTGCTCATCCAAAGGACGGCTAGCGCAATCGCCAGCAAGACGGCCGCAAGCACGAACCAAGGCCATGTGTAACGCCTCTTGTTCCGCGGCTCTGGCAGATTGCCTGGATCGTTCGTCATGCCAATGCCGCAGGATGCAACCCTGGGGCAGCCTGAGACAATGCAATTCGCTGGAGGCCAATGAAACACTCGTCCCGATTGAAGCTTGTTGCTTTGCGTCTGGGGATGTTTTATCACGCGTCACAGATATCCACTATGGCCTCGAAGCAAACGCAAGCGGGCGGGATGGTGAATCGCAGGACCTTCGTCAAAACGGCGTCCCTGGCTTTAGGAACATGCGGGCTGGCGCGGTGCGGGTTGATCGAACACTGGGCCAAGGCGGCGCCTGGCGGCAAGGAAGCCGGCCTGACGGCGGCTGACCTGCCGCGGGGCAGTGCGCCGAAGCCCTTGGCGCTACCGCACTTCCCGGATCGGCTGCATGCGTTCGTTTGGCGCAACTGGCAACTGGTCCCGGCGCGCCGGATGGGCGAAGTCGTCGGGGCCAGCGCGGGGGATATTGTGCGCGTGGGGCGGAACATGGGGCTGGCCGGGCCTCCGCGGATTACCGTCGAGCAGCAACGCCGGTCGGCGCTGTCGGTCATTCGCCGCAACTGGCATCTGTTGCCCTACGACCAACTCTTGCAGCTCCTGGGCTGGACTGCGGAGCAGATGGCTTTCTCGCTGCGCGAGGACGACTTCCTATTCGTCAAGCTGGGCAACTTAAAGCCGCAATGCGAGCGTCTGCAGTACCATTCGCCCGATGCTCGGAGTCGCGAGCGCGCGCGCGAAATTGCCGGGATTCTGCGCACGGAGTTTCCAAAGGGGATGGGGGAGCTCGAACAGCCTTTGTTTGAGTTCGTGAAACAATTGTCTCGGCCACCCAAAGGGGCCGGTGTCAAGGCGGCGACTGCAAGCGCGTTCTCGCCGCGCTACTGCTATTCTTACTTTGCTCTTTATGGCGATCCGCTGCTCGAGCCCACGCTGGACCCTTACCCGGACGGGTACTTGGCGCGCCTGGCAGCCTCCGGCGTGGACGGGGTGTGGCTGCAGGCAGTCCTGACGCGGCTGGCGCCGTTTCCCTGGGACGCGCGGCAGAGCGAGCGTTTTGAGGCGCGGTTGAAGAACCTGCGTCTGCTGGTCGAGCGGGCGCGGCGGCATGGCGTGGGTGTCTATCTCTATCTGAACGAGCCGCGCGCTTGCCCTTCGAACTTCTTTGCCACAAGGCCGAATCTCAAAGGCGTGGCGGAGGGCGACTTCGCGGCGCTATGCACGAGCGCGCCGGAAGTGCGCGAATGGCTGGCCTCGGCCGTGGAAACCATCTGCCGAGCGGCGCCGGGGCTGGCGGGGTTCTTCACTATCACCGGCTCGGAGAACCTGACCAATTGCTGGTCGCATGGCAACGGCAAGGCGTGTCCGCGTTGCGGCAAGCGCACGCCGGCCGAGGTGATCGCCGAGGTCAATACGACTTTCTACGAGGGCATCCGGCGAGCGGGCAGCGGGCAGACTCTGATCGCCTGGGACTGGGGCTGGCACGACGACTGGGTGGAGAGCATTATTGGCCTGCTGCCACGCGAAGTGCGGTTCATGTGCGTGAGCGAGTGGGGCATGCCGATCAACCGGGGCGGCGTGGCGACGACCGTGGGCGAATACTCGATCTCCACGATCGGGCCCGGGGAGCGGGCGCGACATTATTGGGGAGTGGCCCGCGCAGGGGGGATGCGCACGCTGGCCAAGATGCAGTGCGGAAACACGTGGGAGCTTTCGGCGGTGCCCTACATTCCGGCGGTGGCCAACGTCGCGCGTCATGCCGCCAACCTTCGCGGCGCGGGCGTCAACGGGCTCATGCTGGGCTGGACGCTTGGCGGGTACCCGTCGCCCAACCTGGAAGTCGTGGCTGAGATCGGGGCCGCGCCCGCGGCAGGACCGGCGGCTGATCCGGAGAGCGCGATGTTGCGGGTGGCGGAGCGCCGGTTCGGGAAGATGTTAGCGCCGCAAGTGGTGTCAGCCTGGCGGCAATACAGCGAGGCGTTCAGCCAATTTCCCTTTAATGGCGGCCTGGTCTATAACGCGCCGATGCAAGTCGGCCCCGCGAACTCGCTCTGGGGCGAACCAACCGGGTATCAGGCCACGATGGTCGGCTTTCCTTACGACGATCTCGATGCCTGGCGCGCGGTGTATGCGCCCGAGGTCTTCGTCGGCCAGTTCGAGAAAGTGGCGAGCGGCTTTGAGCAAGCGCACGCGACCTTGGCTGCGGCATATCACAGCGTCCGCAGCCAGTTGACCGCGGCACAGAGAACCGCGGTGTTGCTGGAGCTGAGCGTGGGGGAGGCCGCGGCCATTCATTTCCGCAGCACGGCCAACCAGGCGCGGTTCATCCTGGCGCGCCGCCGCCTGAAGGAAGCGAAATTCCCGAACGACGCGCAATCAGCCTGCGCGGAATTGGAGCGACTACTGCAGGCGGAGATGGGATTGGCGCGGCGGTTGCACGCCCTTCAGACCCGCGACTCGCGCATCGGCTTCGAGGCGTCCAACCAGTATTACTACGTGCCGGTGGATCTGGCGGAGAAGGTCATCAACTGCCAGGACTTGCTGACGCGCTGGCTCCCGGCAGAGCGGAGCCGCTAGGTTTCCAGCGGCAGAGCAGGCTGGGCTGCCACCGGCTGATTCCAATTCAGTTTGCCTGTTTGGGAGGTTTGACCTCGACCAGCAGTACTTCGTCTGGGACCTGCCGTTGCTTCACTTGACCCCGCAAAATGTCCTATTGGCTCAGAAGATCTGCTGGGCCGATACAGCCGAACGCCTGGCGATATCCAGGGCAGCTTCAAGGTGACGGGTTGTAAGGGCACTTCCAGGTCGCCGCGCGTCTTGGTATCGTAAGACGCCCCTTCCTGAAAGAGCGCAAGCCAGAACGTGCCATCTCGCTTTTGGAGCAGCGTGTGGTGCAAGTTGTTCGTCGCGCCGGAAAGCTGAAAAGCCAGTGAACCCGCCGGAGCCGCGGGCCCGGAATCAGCCAGGACGTGCAGGAGGTTTTTTAGGGCGTAAAAGGACGGCTTGGGCGAGCCGTTCGTGCGGACCAGGCCAAAGTGCCTCTCCAGGTCGGTGATACCGGGGTCTGGTTTGAGGTCGAGCAACTCATACTTGTAGGCCTTGGTCATGCCCCGATTGAAATAGATGAATAACAGGCGTGGCAGGTATTTCGCCTCCGCCGCTTCCGTCACGCCGGGATGGCCCTGGTTCTCAACTCGATTGTGGTAACCGCACTCCGTCACCAGAATCGGCTTGTTGCCGCTAACCTTTTGGGCCTCCGCAATGGCGCGCTCCATTGAGAGCCCCCAACCCCACCACCAGAATGTCACCAGGTTGCGGATGATCGAATGCGTTGTCGGCATTGAAACCGGCCTTATTGAGCAATGCCGTGACATCCATGCCGCGCTCGACTGTCGAAAACCCGTGGTCAGAAACGACGAAGACGTCCGTCCTACGTGCTCCGCCCTTCCTTGGGATGCCGCAGAGAACGCCCGAGGGTTCAGCCCGAATAACAGGCAAACAGCCAACAGCCGCAATGTAAGGCTGAAGTTGCTGGAATCCGGGATTCTGCCAGACCGCGATGTCAGAATCTTTTTCATTCGAGCGAAGCTATGAATGCGACCGGTGGAGACCAGTGGCTCCAACGCCCGGTAACGTCTTTCATGCGCACACGGACCCGGTAGGCGTGGCCGGGTTGAGCGACGCCTGCAGGAATCTCGATAGTTTCCTCGGGCTGGTTGGATCCGCTGCTTGTCCAGCCGGCCTGGATTTCGTAGAACCCGTGACCTGCAGACGGGGATGCCGTGGCACTTTTGGGGGGGATCTCTGCCAGGCGCCATTCGAGGGCAGAAAAAGCCGCCGTGCCCTTGTAGGCTGAGGAGCGGAATCGAAGCTGGCTGGCAGGAAAGTTCGTGGAGCCGACGTAAATGGCAGCCGGTGTCGTCGGTATGTTGGGATCCTTGAGTAAGTAAGAGTCGATCCAGGCTCCGCGGGATCTCACATAATCCTTCATCAGGCGTACCATGCCTGGAAAATCTCTGTTGGGGCTCGCCTCGTAAAACAGCCCCTGACCTGCTTTGCCGCCCATGGCCATGACCGGATGGTAATCCCATTTGCGGCGGTCTGCCTCCACAATGGAAGGCCTCCCGCCGGGATCCCAGATCACGGAGGCATACTCATCGATCAAGCGGCCGGTCTGTTCGGCGTTGAAGAGCAGGTCTCGGATTTCCCGGAGGCGATTCTGGAATTCGACCTGGAATTTCGAACGCGACAGAATCGGGTGTTTGAAAGGATCATCCCCACTGCCATACATGTTGTCAGCCCAGGTGAGGTCGATGTCCCAGGGGAGGATCTGCCACTGTCCCGTCTCCGGGTTATGATAGTAATCGTAGTTCTTCCCCTCCCCAGTATCATAGTGGTGGATGCACTCGCAAATGGCGCGGTAGCTGTAATAACTCGGTAGATCGAAGTTCGTTCGCCACCAGGCTTCGGACTGGGTTTTCCGACACTCTCCCATGAAGGCAAGGAGATCCGAACCGTTGGTTACCGCCCGGGTCCCCTGGTGCTTCAACTCACCCTGGCCGGACTCCATCTTATAAAGATTGCCACTGGGCAAATGATGGGCCTTCAGAAAATGGCCATCCTCATTCTCAATGGCCAGGTAAAGCCCCCAGAAATCGCCTCGGTACTGGTCGGAAGGATTCTCGTTGCCTTCGTCTATAATCCTAAGCTGCACCCAGTGCGTGAAGGGCGCGGGCACCCCGGCCAGGTTGAAGAGGCGGAACCCGACACTCTCGAAGAGGCCCTGCTCGCCACGCTGACCGTAATCCCCTTGTTGAATGCACGCGCGGAGGTTCAACTTGCTCCACGCGCCAGGGTAAGCCTGCCCGAAATCATCACGGACGCGTAGCTTTTCCTCACTCGGGAAGCTGAATTTCCACATGTTCTTGCCCATGGCATAGCGCCAGACACCACCCCGGGCACGGAAGCTTACATGATCAATTACATTCGGACCCACGACCAAAGTGCCGGTGTACTTGTACTCTTTACCCCCCCTCTGTTCATTCCAGGTGGCATTTTCGACGGCAGCCCTTTTGGCAAGGAGATGATAGGCCTGCACGCGGTTCATCGCTTCCGCGGAGAAGGTCATCCGTTCGGAGAGCTTGGGATCGCGGCTCCGGGGATTGAGAGCCCCGGTCCAGGCCGGAAGGCCATCATAGACAAAGTAGGCGAAGTTCGGAGGCATTCCGTCTCGGCCCGGTGCCTGGACCCGATGGCCCGCGCTGTCGAGTGCCGAGAGTCGGTAGCGCACGAGCCGCCGGTGTTTTTGGAGTTGGCCAGGCAACTGCGCCTGCAGCACCAGTCCATTCTGCGATCCGGCACCAGGCTGCATCTGCACCGCAACCCAGTTCTTTTTATACTCCGGGTCGTTCAGTTCCACATAAGCTCCCGGATCTACTACCTGGTATTCGACTTTGACCGCCGTGACGTTGGTATGCACCCGCGCGGTGATTTCGACCTCTTGCCCGGGGCGCGGCTGCCGAGGCGTATGCTCAACCTCCAAAAACCATGAGGGAAGGGGACTGGGGGTTTTTGGCGTTTTGGCGGCGACCGCCGTCGTCGCCAACAGAGCCCAACCCAAGAGTAGCCCAAGCCTTCTCATGAAACTGGTGTCGCACAGACCTGGCCTTTTTGCAACCGGACTGTTGGTGCGGAGGCTAATGGCGCTTAGTTAAGGCCCAGCAAAAGGGGGTGCGCTCGAAGGATTTTTGGGGTCAAGGTGCGCTTTTGCGGCGGCACCCACCAAACTGGTGCGAAGCCGGCTGTTTTCTCCTTGTCCCGCTGCGTGGGGCTATTCCTCTTATCCCGCACCGGACCCTCCCGGGAGCCTCGCCGGACACTCCCCGTAGCACCTCTGATCCCCGATCAGAGGTGCTACGGGGAGTGTCCGGTGAGCGTCCGGCGAGGCTCCGGCGAGGCTCCGGAGGTGTCGGCGGGCCGCAGGGGACGCTGCTGCCCACATTTCACCGAAAACAGCGAAAAGCCCGGCACTGATTGGTAAGTGGCTGTGGTCTCTCAATATACACCATAACTGAGGGCCGTTCGGTTCGGGAGGAGCAATTCCAGCCGTACCAATCAGGGAGAACACGTGCATGCGAGGGCGAGGAGGCGATCACGCGGCGCATCGCAGCGGCAGGCCAACCGCTGCTGACCCTTGCCCCGGCCCCTTTTGGATGAAACTTTTGTGTTGCTGCAGGGTCTATCGGATGACTGGCAGTTCATCACGCGTTGCCGCGGCAGGGCAGGCGTAGTATGCTGCCAGGAAATGCGGAATTGGGTTGAACAAGCGGATGGTTTGTGCGCTTTTACTAAGAACTCCGATACTTAAACCAAATGCAAACTTCACAGGCCGAAACGCCAGGTTCACCGGCACGGGTGCCAACCCTCAATGCCCCTCCAGTCGGGGCGAAAGCTCCACCGCCCCTCGTCGCCCCTGCAGGCCTGGACGTGAAGGCCATCGCGAGGCTGGCGGAGCAGCGCACCCAGCTCTGCCACCAAATCTCCCGCGTCATTGTTGGCCAGCAGGAGGTAATCAATGATGTGCTGCTCACGATATTTTGCGGCGGCCACGCTCTCATTGTTGGTGTGCCGGGGTTGGCCAAGACGCTGCTGGTCCGTTGCCTGGCCCGCACGCTGGACCTTTCGTTCAGCCGCATTCAGTTCACTCCCGACCTCATGCCTTCGGACATCACCGGCACAGACATAATCCAGGAGGACCCGGCCAGTGGCCAACGGCGGATGGAGTTCCTGCCTGGCCCGATCTTTGCCAATCTGATCCTGGCGGACGAAATCAATCGTACTCCACCCAAAACCCAGGCCGCGATGCTGCAGACGATGCAGGAGCACGAAGTGACCATCGGCTCGAAGACTTATCCATTGCCCAATCCTTTTCACGTGTTTGCCACCCAGAACCCCATCGAAATGGAAGGGACCTATGTGCTGCCGGAGGCGCAAGCCGACCGCTTCATGTTCAGCATCCATTGCGGATATCCAAGCCATGCCGAAGAAGAACTTGTGGTGCGCAACACCACCGGCGCCGACCTGCCCGAGCTGGCACCCGTCCTGGATGCCAAAGCCATCATCGAGATCCAGAAGCTGGTTCGCGCCATGCCGGTGTCGGACGAAGTCATTCGGTTCGCGGTGAAACTCGTTTCCTCGACGCGCCCGGAGGATCCGGCGGCAGCTCCTTTCATAAAGGAATATGTGCGGTGGGGGGCCAGCCCGCGTGCTTCGCAATATCTCATCCTGGGGGCCAAGGCCCTGGCAGCGGTTCAAGGCAAATACTGCGCTGACTATAGCGGCGTCCGCACAGTCGCACGCCAGGTGCTGCGCCATCGCATACTGACGAACTTCAATGCCCGCGCCCAAAAAGTCACCGTTGCCGATATCATCGAACGGCTGCTCGAGCAGGTGAAACTGGACGGAAAATGACCGCTGCCACCAAGTCGCCCCCTGCGGTATGCCTGGCACGTTGAACATTGATGCTCGCACGCTGGCGGCGATTGACGATCTGTCGCTAGTTGCGAGCGGCATTGTGGAGGGCTTTCTGTCCGGCCTGCATCGCAGCCCATTTCTGGGTTTCAGCACCGAGTTTTCCGCTTACCGAGCCTACACACAGGGCGATAACCTGCGCCATATTGATTGGAAGGTCTGGGGACGAACCGACGAGCTTTACGTAAAACAATTCGAGGACAATACCAACCTGCGTTGTCAGATCTTCCTGGACACAAGCGCCTCGATGGATTTCGGCGCCGGCGATGCGAACAAGTTCCGTTACGCGCGCGTCCTGGCCGCCGCGCTCGCCGAGCTCATGGTGCGTCAGCATGACGCTCCCGGCCTGGTCCTCATCGGCGAGGAAGCCCGGCAAGCCGCCCCGGCGCAGGCCAGCCGCCACCACGCGGAGGAGATCTTCGAGTTGCTGGTGCAGGCTAAAGCCCACCTCGGGACGCACTTTGACCAGAAGCTGTTCCGCATCGTGGACACACTGGCGCGCCGCGGCCTGGCCGTTATCATCTCCGATTTTTTTACCGCCGAGGCGTCGGTTCGCGAGCTGCTGCGCCGTTTGCACGCTCAGCGCCAGGAGGTTATCGTTTTCCACGTGCTTTCTGCTGAGGAAATGGAATTGCCCTACGAGGGCGAGTTCCTTTTCGAGGACCTCGAAACTGGAGAAGAATTGCCGGTGCATACGGATGATTTTCGCCAGGAGTATCAACGGCGGTTGGGAGCATTCTGTGACCGAACCAAGCAAACGTGCATCGAGTTGGAAATGGACTACCAGCTCTTGCGCACGGACGCGCCGCTGGACGTGGCACTTATCGGATATTTAGAACGACGCAGCGCGATGTAGCGCGCAGGAAGCCATACCGAGCGTGTTTTACACCAATCCATGGATGCTGAGCGGCCTGGCGGCCTTGGCGGTGCCGGTGATCATTCATCTGCTGCTTCGACGCAAGAAAAAGCGCCTGCGATTCAGCACGCTGCAGTTCTTTGTGAAGCAGGACGAACAATCCTCGCAAAGACGGAAGCTGCGCAATTGGCTGCTGTTGGCCATGCGTCTGCTGCTCGTGGCTTTGCTCGTCACCGCTTTTGCCCGGCCGTTCCTGCCTCAGGGCGGGGCTTTGCCGGGAGCACGGCAGCGGCGGCAGGCCATATTTGTGCTGGACCGTTCTGCCAGCATGCTGGCGGTGGGGACGGACGGTCAACGGTGGAGCCGGGCCAAGAATCTCATGCAAAAGGCGCTTGGCGCCCTCGATGCCAGCGATCGAGCCGCTTTGGTCGTTTGCTCCAGTTCCACCGAGGTGCTGTCGGGGTTCGTCCCGCCTGCCGCTTCGGGCAAAACAATAGCTGAGCTGCAGCCGGCGTACGGCACCTCCAGTCTCGTCGAAGGCTTGCAGCAGGCCGTGAAGCTCGCGGCGGCCGGAGATCAGGAGGCGGCCACGACGCTTTATGTGGTGAGTGACTTGCAGCGGAGCTCCTGTCAGAACCTCGGCAACTGCCTGATTCCACAGGATCTGGATGTGCAGGTGTTGAGCGCCGGTGATTTTTATTCGCCGAACCTCAGCATCACCGACTTGCAGATAGACCCGCGCGAAGGCGCCCAGCCCTGCCTGGTGGTTTCCAGCTTCTGTGACGAAGGGAGTATCGAGTCAAGCGTGGAGCTGGCGATTGACGACCGGGTGGCTCTGTCCATCCCAGTGGGCCTCAAGGCCGGCACCGCCACCAACGTCAACCTCGCTCTTCCGGCCCTTAAGCCAGGCTGGCATGATGCCAAGGCATCGTTGCGGACCAAAGACTCGCTTGAGCTCGACAACACCCGGTATGCCGCGTTTTTCGTCCCGGAGCCTTTGCGCGTACTGATAGTAGAGGGCCGCAAGACCGGGCGCGTCTTCGAGCAAGACGGATTTTTCCTGTCCGCAGCTCTGGGTTCGTCAGAGAGTTCCAGTAATTCCGTGCCATCCGACTTTATCGTCATCCAGATTGCTCCGGAGGATTTGGCCCGCAGGTTATCTGGTTCCGGAGCGCAACTGCCTTGCGATGTCGTGGTCTTGCCAGGGTTGAAGGAAATTCCGTCCGGGGCCGGGCAAGCCTTAACCAGGTTCGTCCAGGCGGGCGGAGGACTACTCCTGTTCCTGGGAGAGGGGGTCAGCGCCAATCGCTATAACAATGAATTTCGCGGTCTGATGCCGGCTCAGCTTGGGACCATCGAGGTTGCTCCAGACGCGGCAAGTGGATGGCGGATCGGCGAATTCGACACCAACACTCCCGCGTTTGCCAGCTTTCTCTTGCCGGATAGCGGCGATCTGGCCATACCGCAGTTCTATAAACGCTATACCCTGACGCCGGCCGCAGGGGCTGCGTGGCCGGCCTACTTCGAGGACGGGGTGCCCTTGGTGGGAGCCGGAGTCGTCGGCCGCGGCCGAGTCGCCCTGGTCAACAGCTCTGCGGACGCAAGCTGGAACGACTGGCCAAAGCACAAGACCTTCGTGCCGTGGCTGCACGGTCTGGGCAGGCAAGTGGCTCCCGGGGGCACCCACATCCACGTTGCGAAGGCGATGAGCCTGCTGGCGGCGGAGGAACTCGAGGTCAACCTTGGCCCTGGGGCGCGAAAGGCCCAGTTTGTCGTGCAGCAACCTGGCGGACAGAAGTTGGCGGTGACAGCGGATGATCTGGGCCGACTCCATGCTCCGGGTCAGCGGGCGCCCGGAATTTACTCGGTGCAAGACCGGGACGGCCGGGAGATCCAGCGGTTGGCGGTCAATATTCCTTCACGGGAATCGGATCTGGCGGCTTGGCGGCCGCTGGATTGGCAACAACAACTCGCACGAAGCCAGGCGCCCCTGCGGACCTCAGCGAGCGCTATCCTCTATGATTCAAGACCCGGCCGGAAAGAACTCTGGAGGCTCCTGCTCCTGGCGGCGCTGGGGCTCTTGTTGCTCGAGACTATAGTCGCCAACCGGAGCTCGGCTTGACAAAACAACGTAACAGTTCAGCTAGTGGGGCGGGCGTCTCGCCTGCCATGCCCGGCGTCCCGCCCGCCCCGGTGGGTTCGAGGGGCGAGACGCCCTGGCGGCAGGCGAGACGCCCGCCCCACTACCTGAACAGCAACAAAACAACAAGGAGAATACCATGGACCCAATGTCTGAAAACGATCCGGCGAGGCTGGCCCGACATCGCTTAAGCCAGTTTTGCGGGACGAGAGACCGGGCCGTTCGCCGGTGCTGGCTTCTGGCGATATGTGAGGCCGTTCTGCTCGTCACGCTGGCGCTCGCCCTCCTGGATTACTGGTGGATGCTGCCTCCGGTGGTGCGAACGACCGGCGCTCTTGCCCTCGCGGCGCTGGCGGTGTTGGGCGTTGCGCGCCTGATCGGCTTCTACCGCCGGCCAACCGGGCTAAAAAGGGGCGCGCTGGAGGTCGAATCTCAGCGGCCGGATCTCGGGTGCGAGATCTCTACTGCGGCAGAGTATCTATCCGGCGAGCGCCAGGTCGTTCATGAGTACGAACCGGAATTAGCGGCGGCTCTCGAGGCCAGGGCGGCACAGCACTTGGGCACAGCCCCTATCAATTACGGAAGTAAGTTGCTCCTTTATGGCGCAACCCTCGGAGTCAGCTTGCTAGGCTTGCTGTGCCTGGTCATCGCGGTGCCGGCCATGCTGACAGCCTTGCAGCGCACCACGATTCCCTTTTCCAAAGCACATTACACGAAGGTCGAGGTGAGGCCGGGTAACATTGAGATCCCAGTCGGCCAGGATCTCGAGGTGACCAATGTCTTTGCCGGCCGCTTGCCCAAGAACCCGCGTCTGCATTGGCAAGAAGCGGGGGCTGCCCGATGGCAAGAAGTGGCTCTGACCAATTCGCTTGCAGGTATCTACCGGCTGACGCTGACCAATATCCGCTCCGATACGAGCTATCGCGCTACGGGCGGAGACGGGGCTTCTGAAACCTACAGGATAACCACTTACGTTCCCCCAGCCGTGAGAGACCTTACAATTATGATCCGCTTCCCGGATTACACCGGGCTGAAGCCCGCCATGCAGAAGTCTCCTGACATCGCCGTCGTGCGGGCGAGCACCGCGGAAATGCGCCTCGAACCCTCCGTCGAACTGGCAAGCGCCAAGTTGCGGTTCTCGGCTTTGCCGGAACTGACCCTCACGCCCGAGACCAATGGCTTCTGGGGCGGGAGTTTCCAGGTCACCAAAGATACCGACTATTGGATCGAGCTGGAAGATAAGAAGGGACACCATGGCGTAAACGAGAAGCCCTATCACATCCGTGCGATTCCGGACAACCCGCCGAAGATCGAAATCAGCGAGCCGGCCAAGGACATTCGGGCGTCCAACACGAACAAGGTCCTGGTCAAAATGTCCGTAACCGATGATTTCGGCGTGGACGAGATCAAACTGGTTGTTAACAAGCTGGGGGGCGCTCAGCAAGTGATCCCGGCCAAGCGCGACAGCACCCGCGATGGCGAAATCACGGCCACGGCCGAGCTGGACCTTTCGGCTTTGGGGCTCAAAGAATACGAGTTAGTCGCCTATCACGCCGAGGCGACGGATAATAACACCCTGGATGGACCCGGTGTGGGGAAGTCACCTGTCTATTTTGTCGAGATCACGAACGAGGAGGGAAAGCCGTGCCTTTCGCAAGGCCAAGGTCAGAAGGTGAATTTGCTGGCTACTCAGAAGCAGATCATTGCGGATAGCACGGCGCTGGTTCCGAAGGCCAAAGCTGAAGAATTTGACGCCCTATCGACGCGTCAAAGGGACGCGGCTGAGTTTGGGCAACTGTACATCGATGCGCTGGAAGGCGGCGGCGCTCCGGCACCCGCAGTCAATGAAATGCGGGCAGCCATCCATGATATGACTAACGCCGCCACTCGATTACAGGAAAAGAACCGTGCTGAAGCATTGCCGGCAGAGGAGGGAGCCTTGGCTCATATGTACCAGGTGTTGCGGTTGCTGCCTGAACTGGAGAATCTTCCCACGGCACCCAGAATGGCTAACCAGCAACCGCCGGCCAGCCCGAAGCTGAAGGTCGTGCTCGAAGCTATCAAGCAGCGCAAGAAGGAGGATTCCACCAACCAGGAAATCCAGGAGGCACTGGACCAGGCAAAGGACCTGGCAAGAGCCCAATCAGCCTTGAATTCAGCCCTGCGACATCCCGACAGCAACAGCTCCAAAGCTTCCGGTAGCGAGTCGCGAAGTCCGGGCACCGGCCAGCCGGAAACCGGCGGCGCGGAAGGTCAAAGCGATTCACAATCACCTGCGTCCCAGGAAGCTTCATCGCCCAGCGCAAAGGAAATGGCCGAGAAGCAGAATGGGCTAAGCGAGGAAGCCCGGCGTCTGGCGGAAAAGTTGCAGCGGATGGCAGGCAGGAACTCGCGACTGGGTCATAACGCCGGAAATGATGCCAGCCAGGCCGCATCCAAAATGGCAGCGGCTGGCCAGGCGATGGGGCAGGGGAATCTCGGTCTCGCAGGCCAGCAGGCGGTGGAAAGCGAGGTGGCTTTGCACGGCGTCATCGCCCGACTCGAACGCCTGCTGAAGAACCAGCCGGAGCCCAGCGATATCGCGAACGAGGATTTTCCGAAGGCGTACGAGGCGCTCATCTCCGAATACCTCAAGAAGCTCTCGCATGCCGAGTGAATAGATGATCGAGTCAGCAATTCTCATTATGGGGACAGGTCGCAGGGTAGGGCGCGTCACTCCGTGCGCGCCGTTGGCTTGCAGGCGCCCCACGACCGGCGCGCACGGAGTGACGCGCCCTACCAACCTGACAGAACGAGAATTGCCGTGATCGAGTTCACTCACCTGCTGCAAGCACGCTGGCTCATCACTGGAGCGGCGCTGCTGGCGGCATTGCTCGGCCTGAGCTACTGGTGGGCCCGGGGAAACGCCCGCCGTTGGTTGCGCCTCTCATTGGCTGGTTTGCGCTGGGCGATCATGGCAGCCGTCGTCGTCTGCCTCCTTAATCCGGAATGGGTCGAGGCCATCCGGCACCAACAGCGAGCGCGATTTGCGGTGCTGCTGGATACCTCCCGCAGTATGGCCACCAAAGACACGGCACCTACGCGCCTGGCCGCTGCCAAGCGCTGGCTGGAGGACAATCTGGCCAAGGCTGCCCCCGCGAATATCAGCCTCAACTACTACGCCTTCAACGATGCGCTCACTCCGCTCGGCTCGCTGGATGCGGCCGCTCCCACTGGAAGTGCCACTGGCCTCGCCGATGCCCTGCAAAACCTGTTGACTGTTTCGAGCGATGAACCCTTGGCCGGGGTTCTGCTGTGCTCCGATGGCATCGAGAACATGCGTCGTGATCCCGAGGCGGTGGCAGAGCTGTACCATCGCAAGGGAATTCGCATCCATTCGCTCACGGTGGGAACGACCAACGACATCCAGGACATTGTCCTGGAGAATGTGCAGGTGAAGCGCGCTGTCCCCAATCAAGCTCCGGCTAAGATCGGGATCAGTTTGCGCGCTTTCGGCTATCGGGACCAGTCTGTCCCCGTGCAACTCCTGTGCGCCAACCAGGTGGTGGGCTCCAAAACAGTGAAACTTAAGGACGGGGCACAGAGGATCGAAATGGAGTTCACGCCTCGGCAGCGGGGTTTTCAGATTTACGAAGTGCGGGTGCCCGTCCAGCCCGGTGAGTGGCTCGCCATCAATAACCGGAGAATGTTCGGGATGGAAGTGATCGATCCCGCCATTCAGGTTATATACATGGAGGGCACTCCTCAGCAGTCCGGGAGCTCAATCCCGGAGTGGAAGTACCTCAAGGATGCCTTGCAGTCTGATCCCAACATTCATGTCAAAATGCTTTATCGCCAGTTCGGCTCTAATGGCCAATTCCTCAACACGGTGGATGCGGATCCAGATACGGGCGAGAAGATCTATCCGGTGGAGCATCCGACACAGGGGTTCCCACGCACGTTCGGCGAATTGCTGGCCTATGACGTCGTTATCCACAGCGACATCCGGAAGGAATCGTTTTCCGCCGAGCAACTGCAGAACATGGCTCGGCTGGTCGAAGAATATGGCGGTGGCTTTGTTATGATTGGGGGCCATTCGGCCTTTGGCCAGGGAGGCTACCACCGCACTATCCTCGACCGCGTCATTCCCGTGGCGATGGAACAGGAGAACGACTCACAATCGCGCCCCTTTCATTTGAGGGTGCTACCGGCTGCTCTGTCACATCCGCTCATGGCGCTGGGCGCCACTCGTACGGAAACCGAGGACATTTGGACGAGGAAATTCCCCATCCTCTACGGGTGTAATCTCGTCGATCGAGCCAAACCCGGGGCGGTCACCCTGGCGGAGGACCCGACCGCGAATAACGCCTATGGTCCGAGGCTCGTTCTGGCGGTGCAGAACGTGGGCAAAGGACGGAGCATGGCATTCATGTCTGATACCACTCGTTCCTGGGGCCGGGACTTCGAAACGATCTGGGGGGAGCGCATCGATCCGTCGTTGCCGCTCATCGAAAGCAACTGCGATCGACGCTATTACCGGCAGTTCTGGGTCAATGCCATCCGTTGGTTGGCCGCCGGCCGGATGGTCCGCACGAACAATCCTGTGACCTTGGAATTGGCAAAGAGCGGCTGCCTGACAGGCGAGAGGGTGGCCGCGACCATCAAAGTGCGGGATGACCAGTTGAAGACGATAGACACGGCGGAGGTCGCGTTAGTCCTATCCGGCGCAGGGCGGACCAATCCACCGGTCAAGGCCATATTCAATCGGGTGGACCAATCTTACGAGGCAGAGCTCGTAGCCTCGCAAAGCGGCGATTTCCTCGTGACTGCCCTGGCAATCTCAAAGGGCCAGAAGTTAGGTGAAGACCATCAACTACTGGTCTGTGAATCGGGAGATCGCGAACTTGCTGACCTCCGCGCACGGCCAGAGCTGATGTCAGACCTCGCACGCCGCTCCGGCGGAAAATCGTTCACCCTGGCTACTGCGCCAGGGCCGCAGGTTTCCGCCTTGTTCGGCACCCCTCCGCCGGAAACCGTGGAGACCCGGCGCCGCCCGCTCTGGGATCGGTGGTGGTGGTTGGGATTGGTGCTGGCTTTGCTTAGCTTGGAGTGGGCAACGCGTCGGTTGAATGGCATGGCTTAGTGGTCCCGGTCACAAATCCTGTGACGAGGTGTCCCTTTTCCGCTTTCAGCATTTCAGCGTTTCAGCTTTCAGCTTTTCGGCCGTCAGTAGTCAGTGGTCCGCGTTCCGCTTCTTCATTCATCATTCAACCTTCTGCATTCCCTGCGTGAGTGTGGCCGTAACCCGGGTCCGGCCGTTCAAGGCTCGATGGTTGCACATTTCAGCTTTCAGCATTTCAGCGTTTCAGCTTTTGTCTTCCAATTTCTGCTTTCTGCTTTCCCAATTTCTGCTTTTTCCCTGCCTTCCCTGGCTGCGGGTAGCCTCGGGGTAGCCTCGGGGAAGCTTCAGGGTAGCCTCAAGGTAGCCTCAGGGTGGCTTCGGGGTGCTTACCGCTTGGCTGCCAGGTGGCCTCAGGGTCGCCTCGGGGTAGCTTCAGGGTAGCCTGAACATTCATCATTGATCATTCAACCTTCTGCATTCCCTGTGCAGGGGTGGCTTGAAGCCATTCATCATTCATCATTCAACCTTCTACATTCCCTGGGCGCGGTTAACCGAGGACCGGCACCGGCCCAGTCCCGATTTCAGCCTTTCAGAATTTCAGCTTTTGTCCCCGTCGTCAGAGGCGCAGTTGCTTGAGGAGTTCAACCGGCGTGACGATGGAAACGCCGAAGGGTTTCTCCAAGACCAGCAAATCGCGATCCTGAGTGACGAGGAATGAAGCCTGCACGGCAGCAGCCGTGGCGACGAAGAGGTTGTCGTCGGGGTCGCGGCTCAGCTTGCCGGCCAGCGGCATGGGCTCCGCCGGAATGGATTTGGAAGCAATCCAAGCGAGGGCACCTGAGGGCTGGGCCGCCGGAAACAACCGGGCGCGCACCTCGGCGGTGATGGCGGAATATTCCTCCAGAATCTCGGCGTTGACGGCGGTCTTGAACCGGCGTCTCGCCAGGCCAGTCAGCGCGCGGCGCGCGGTGCTGCAGGGCCAGAAGATGGCTTCCACGATGACGTTGGTGTCGAAAACGACAATCACGAGCGGGCCTTGCCCTTGCGGCGGCGGCGGATGAGCTGGTCAATCAAGGCACGGTCCGCCGGGGCCGGTTCGCCCTGTCCTCCGTGGGGGTCAACCTGGGCAAAGGCGCCGCGCATTTCTTCGACGGCACGGGCCTCCTGCTGCTCGCGCAATAGGCGAAGCGCTTCGCGGACGACTTCGCTGGCATTGCCAAACTCTCCGGAAGACACCTGGCCGGCGACGAATTCTTCCCACGTCTGGGGCAAAGAGACATTCATGGCGGAAAGGTAGCGCGATACCATTGAATGTCAATAGATAACAAACCCTGTTCTGCATTCTTCATTCTCCCTTCTTCATTTCCTCCCGCCCCCTTTCCGCTTTTGCCTTCCCCTTTCTGCTTTCTGCTTTTCCCCCCGAACACTGGAGGCGCGGTCTTGTCTGGTTCAAAGTTTGACTTTGAACCATCCATCCGCTTAGATTGCTGACGGCTATGGTAGATCGCGACATCGAACCTCGGCTCAGAATGTTGGCCAGGCAATTCCCGGCCATTGTTTTGACCGGTCCACGCCAAAGCGGCAAATCAACCGTGTGCAAAAAGGTGTTTGCCAATTTGCCTTATGCCACGCTGGAGTCCCCGGACGTGCGGGCCTTTTCATTGGAAGATCCGAGAGCCTTCCTCAAGCAATTTCCGCAGGGGGCGGTTTTGGATGAAATTCAAAACAGCGCGGCGCTTTCCTCCTATTTGCAAGAAGTCATTGATCGGGAGCCGGCTCCCGGCCGGTGGATTCTGACCGGTTCGCATAACCTTTCCGTGATGGAATCAACGAGCCAATCGCTGGCGGGACGCTCGGCGGTGGTGTATCTGTTGCCGCTGTCACGGCAAGAAGTCGTTGAGTTTTCCCATCATCCAAAGACCTTGAATGAAACGCTGCTGGCGGGCGGCTACCCTCGGATTTTCGACCGCGAGCTAAGACCGGCGGACTGGCTGGCGTCGTATGTGGCGACGTATTTGGAGCGGGATGTGCGCTCGATTTCGAACATTGGCGACCTGGTGACATTCCAGCGATTTGTGCAATTGAGCGCGGGGCGTATCTCGCAACTGCTTAATCTATCCTCCTTGGCGTCTGACTGCGGGGTATCGCAACCGACCGCCAAAGCCTGGGCGTCGGTGTTGGAAGCCAGTTTTATCGCCTTCCGGCTGCCCAGCTATCACGGCAACGTTTCCAAGCGCCTGATCAAGATGCCAAAGCTGCACTTCTACGACACCGGACTGGCTTGCTGGCTGCTGGGCCTCCGCAATACCGCCCAACTGGACCTGCATCCGTTGCGCGGGGCCATCTTTGAATCCTGGGTGGTTTCAGAAATCACCAAGCAGCGCTTTAACCGCGGGGAATCCAACGGCATTTATTTCTTCCGCGACCGGGCCGGTCTGGAAAGTGACGTGCTGGTCCAGGGGCGCAAGACCTTGAAGCTCGTGGAGGTCAAGGCCGGACAGACCATTGCCTCGGATTGGGCTGCCAATTCGCTGAAGATCAGGGAAATGTTTGTCAGGGCGAAACAGGCGGTGTCTTGCGTGGTGGTCTATGGCGGAGCCCAAAGACAGGAGCGCAACGGTGTGATATTTCTTCCGTGGCACGCGATTCAGGACTACTCCTGGGAAGAATAGTTCAGCCGCTCAGCCCGCCCGCTTCCGGTCTCAGCTTTTGCCCCTCAAATTTCTGCTTTCCCCTCGGACCGCTTTCAGCTTTTCAGCGTTTGCCCCGCCAATTTCTGCTTTCTGCTTTCCCAATTTCTGCTTTTCCCCTGCCGCCTTCTGCATTCCCTGGTTGGATGTTGGATGTTGGATGTTCGATGTTCGATGTTGGATGTTGGACCCCCATTTCAGCTTTCAGCTTTCAGCATTTCAGCTTTTCCCCCCAGGTCCGTGGTCTGTGGTCAGTAGTCAGTGGTCCGCGTTCCACATCTTCATTCATCATTCAACCTTCTGCATTCCCTGGTTGCGCGTGGCTTGCGGGCAGCCCGCAGATGATTTTCGAGCATTACCGCGCCTGCCTTGCCGCAGTCAGACGAAGGCAGGAGCTGGGGACGGAGAAGGAAGCGGACGCGTGGTTTGGGGTCACGCCGAGCCCCGTGGCTGCGCTCAAGAAGAAGCAGGAAGCTGAGAGGGCGGCCAAGGTGGTGGAGTTGCCAAAGGCCGTTGCGGCATGAGATTTGACGTGCCCGAGGGGGAGCTATCTGCGCAGCCAGAGCGGGGATCAGAGATGCAGGCCGATGGCTCAGGCGTGCCATCAGGCCGAGGGCTTTGACGGCGGAAGTGTTCGCGGCTTGAGATGCCGATTCATGCAAAAGGGTTCCACCCGGCCGTTGGGGAAGATGAAATGGAGTTTGGCATAGTCAAAGGTAGCGTCTGTCGCGTGGACAACCGTGTGATGGTTCGGGCAGAGGAGCGCGAGATTTTCCATGGTGTCCGACCCGCCGCGCGAGCGATACCAGATGTGGTGCGATTCCGCTGATTCCACAGAGTAAACGGTTGGGCTGTCGAACCCGCAGAGCTGGCAGCGGCCGGCGTAGAACCGGTTCAACTCGTCAACGAGTTGGCGGTTCCGTGGGGCGGATCGGAGGAGCTCGGTCCTTGTCGAAATTGAGTAAGCCAGTGACTTGTCTTCCAGGATCAGCGGGAGCTGCGAGGGCTGTTTAGCCAGGGCCTTTTCAAGCGAGAGTTCGTCCGGAACCGCCAGGGCGCGGGGTTCGGGTGGAAGCTGTGCGGCGAACGAAGCCAGCAGTTTCGAGGCCTCCGGTTTCAAGCCACGGATGGTCTGGACGGCTTGTGCCATGGTGGCGCGGGTGCAGTCTTTCATCGTTCCGGCGTCCATCGGAAGGAGCCGGAACAGTTCGTAAACATCGTGCTCGGGCGAGAGGGTGGCCTGGTAGTACTGAGACTGGACGCGGTCTCCCCACACGCGGTAAGAGCCGTACGGGTATCCTGGTGGATTGATGGTCTTCGAGCGGACCACGAGGCGGGCCACAATGCGGTATTCGGAGAGCCCCGACCTACCCGCAAGCCGGGTGAACAGCCAAAGGGAATCGCCAATATTGATAGCGGTGTGGAGACGGGGCTGGCGGGAGTTGAAATGGAAGCCCGCACCGGCGTCGATGTCGCGGCGGTAATTGTCGATTCGCCAGTATGCCAGGAGGTCCATGTGATTAGGTTTTTGTGAAGAAGCCAAAGCGTTCCTGGCGGTGCCAGACGAGGGCTTCTTGATGGGGGTAGTAGGCAGGGTCAGTCGGCAGAGTGATTCGCTTGTGGTCGGTTTCCATGAGGGGGAAAGCCTTGGTGGAGGCGCGCCTGGCTTCGGGGTGGATGATGACTTCGTACTGGTCGGAGATCGTGAAGATCCCTTGGTCGAAGGCCCAGTGAACGGACTTGGAGAGGGCCAGGCCGTTGCGGGGATCATCGGTTCCCCGCACGCCCTTCCCGATGATGTGCGCAGCGTCGGCTTCGACGGTATCGGAATAGACGAAGGTCTGGCCGGTCACGGCGCAGGTACGGTCGTAGTTCTCGAGCACCACGTCACGGAAGGCGTGGTCGCGCTTTTCGGTGCTCACGCGATAGAGAACGCGGTCTTCGTTGAGGAAGGGACGCCATTCTTCCAGGGCTTCCAGTCGGACGGCCGTTTCCAGTAGGTCGTCCGAAAGCGGGGTATCGAGGTAGTCGGTGAAGTGGTCTGCGGGGACGCCGCGGATGCGGAAGAGTTGGGCGGCGTGGTCGAAGTCCTCGACCAAGCCAAGACCGAGGAGTCGGTAACGGGAGCCGGAGGAGGAGGTTTTGTCGGCGATCTGCTTGAGGACCAAAAGAGGTTCTGAGTCGGTCATGCAGCGAACCATGGCCGCGTTCACGGCAATATCGAGGCTGCCGGCTTTGGGGCTGTAATGCATCCACCAGGTGCCGTCGATGTTGAAGTGGGTCTGATCGTGGTACGGGCTTTTGAGCATGGTGGTGATACTCAGAGCGTAGTTGGACCAGGCTGGTTTGTGGATTCCCTCGGTGAGGGGATGGATGCGCTCGACCCCGGGCAGACCGGGGTTCTTGAGAAATGCCGCAGGAACGAGCTTCCCGAAGCGCGGGCTCAGGGCGGCAAAGATCTGGCGGCGTCTGGAACGGTCCGCATCCATGATTCCTGACTACAAATAGCGCATTGTCTCTTCCATGTGTTTGACCAGCCCGCGCGTCAGCCGATGCGGGAAGCAAAGGAGGAACAGGACTGCAAAGTCAGGCTCGTCCCTGATCACCGTCGGCAGGGAAGAATCCTCATCGCGACGTGATTCGGCGAGCAGTTCTTGCCAGCTTTGCGGTGTTCCGAACTTGCGAGACTGGTTACTTCCTCGATCATGTCCCCAACGCCACAGAAGAAGGTCACGAGGCGCATCGGGGACGAGCCGCTCCATGTCGATTTTTGTGATCGGAGACCACAGTGCCGCGAGAGCGTTCCGCCAGAGCCTGCGGGCGACGAGGGTGACCAGCGCTTCCAGGGTGTAGGACGCCGTCGCCTGGAGGTCCAGAGCGGTTTCTCCTGCGAACACTCGGCGGAACGCCTTTGCGCTCGCTTCGTCAGGAGAGTCATATGGAGGTGGGAGCTTTGGGAATGCGTGCCTGCTGTTCTGGTGGGTGACCGCGCCCAGTGCTGCGAACAGGAATCTGTCGGCGAAGTGGTCGGGCCTGAGATGGTCTAGCGCCCAGGTCGCGGTGAGAAAGAACGGCACTGCCGATTCTCCCCAGACAATGAGGCGTCCGTCTGTGAAGAGGCGCTCTAGGTTCTCCCTTGCGAGGGATTCGTGTTGCCATCGTCGTGCGCGGAGGCGCTCGACGAGAACTTTGGCAGCGATGGCCCCAGCGCACATGGTGCAGCGAGTCCGTGTTAGCTCATCGAGTTCAGTGAAAGATGCCGGGTGGAGTGCGTTTGGCTCAAGGGACTCATTCGCGAGTGCTTCAAGGGCGGCGAGGCCGGAATCTACTGCCAGTTGGAACGTTGAGAACCAGGTTTTGTACGAAAGGCCTGCCTGGTCGGCGACCCACGCTATGTGGGCGGCGGTAATGGTCCAACCTTGGACCAGTTCCCAATAGTTTTTTGAGGCGTAGAAAGGGGAGAGGGCGTAGCCCGCGAACAGGGCGGCTGCCGCCAGCGCCCGCGAGATTTGGGAGTCCTTGCTTTTGCTGTCGGCGGGGATAGTCCCGGCAACTAACTTCGAGAAGGCGTCACGGTCCAAGTTGCCCTTTCCGTCGGCGAGGTACAGATTGAAAAGCCGGTTGGAATCCGTGGGCAGTTGCGGCCAGAAATTGCCTGCCATGCTTGCGAACCTAGCCAGCAGTTGGCTGCCGGTCATGAGCTTCAGCGGGGTGAAGTGCCGTTTTCGCCAGCTTATATTGTGGACGCGGATTCGATCTTCTACCGGAATCGTGGTTTGGCCGGAAATCACGAGCCAAGGCTGATGGCGAGGATGCCCCGAGATTGAAGGATGCTCGACTTGTGTTTCAACGAGTGCGGTTATTTGGCCGAATTCTTTCTCGAAGTCTTTTAAGTCAAAATTCCCGTCCTTCAGCTGAAAAGCGTGGACCTTGCCAGCCTTGTCGATGGCTATAACATCCTTGCCGTGCTCGTGGGGGCTGTGGCCGACGCGAAGGACTGCCATTCCCTCTGCGAGCAAGGATTGTGCGAAGGGTGTCTGATAGGATCGCTCGTTGGCCTTAGCCAACCAGTCTTCGACGAGCCTCTCGTTCATAGAACTCTGCCTTCTTGCGCGCTTGTATTTCTGCGACTTTGGCCTGGAACTCTTTGTCGTTGCTCCACTCCGTTTCACGCTTCTTCAATTCCGCGGCGAGTTCGGAACCGCACACCAACTGTTGGGTGGGATTGCCGTGTTCGTCGAAGTTCTGTTGGACCATGTCCAGCATGCGGAGAACGTCTTCCTGTTTCAGCTCCCCTTTCTTGATCTTGACCTCATTGCCGGTCTCAGCGGCGGCCTCCTGAACGACACCCGTGAGCATCCCCCACATTTGCTTGCCGAGCGCCTCCCCAACCTCACTGGCCTTCTGCTTGAATTCGGGCAGGGCCATCCCCTTCCCGTCTTTGATGCTGTGCTGGCTTGTGACTTTGTGGTGTTCCATTTTCAAGGGCTTTACCTGACCGTCGTCGCGCTGAAAATCGCTTTCCTTTCCCTCAATAATGGGCAGCACGGGGGGATGGATGTGGGTTGGGAAGACCTTAGCTTTCGCGGAGAACATGATTTTGTTCCACTCTTCGTCGAGAATCTTCTGAGATTTTGGGAAGGAGGGCAGCATGGTTTTCTTCACGCGACCTATAGGCTATTCTGCGCCTGGCGGCTGGGCGCATGCGCGTGGTGTCCCGGAAGGGACCTCTGGCGACCGGCTGGTGAATGTGCAATTGTGCCGCCCATGATGTAAGGTCGCGCGAGGATGCGCCTGGGCGGCTTGGATTGCAGCAAAATAGTGGGGGCTGGCGTAGGCGGAAATCCGAGACACGAATTCCAGGAATGAGCACGGATGCGGGGCGGACGGGGCATAGGCTATAGCCGGATGGCCAATAGCAGATGGCAAATCGCAGAGTGTGGATTGGGTCAGATTAGGATTTGGACTCGCGGCCGAGGAGGGCGTCGGCGTCCTTTTTGCCGAGGCCGGCGAGGTACATGGCGCGCCATTTCGGGGGCAGGGAGCGCTATTCGGCGCGCATGCGTTGGAGTCGATTGTCGTCATAGTCGGGGTCAGTCCGGTGGAAATGGGTGCCGGAAGCCGTGTGTTCGGCGGGATATCCACCAGGACCAGAGCGCCGGAGATCACACTGATTTGGGGGGCAGTTCGCGAAGCTCCATCGCCTCCAGTTCGTCGCCTGCGTCACAATAATCAACTTTCCCCGATACCGCCTTGAGCTCGCGGAGTTGAGTCATGCGGAGGATGCTGAGATGCGGAACTGGGCGGGCGAAAGTCCAAAGGCTGAAGGCTGAAGGCTGAAGGCTAGAATCGACTTGAGCCTGGCCAAGATCAGCTTGCCCGAACAAAGGCTTCGACCGTAAGTCCAGCCGAACGAATCAGGCTACAGTAGGAGCCAGTCTCGCACTCCGGCCTCCACCAGCGCCAACTTTTGTCCGGTGTGTTTCCCCAGAAACCGCTCGGCCTTGACCGCCGGCACGGTAACGGGATTTTGCACCAGGAATGCGCCGGGCTTGAGGAACGGGACATTGATTGGCACCTCCAGATCGGAGCCGCGCAAGGACGTCGTGTGCGGGATAACGCTAATAAGCGCCCGGTCCGATTCTTTGAACGCCCGATTGAGGATCAGGGCGGGACGCGCCTTCTGGACCATGCCCAGGTCCACCAGCCAGACTTCACCGCGACTGGGCACGAGACTCCTCTTCGTCCAGCAAGGAAAAAGTTTGGGCAGCGATGGCCGTCAGGTCATCGTCCGACAACGGGCCGTAGTCACCGGGAACCACTGAGCGAGCGATCATCTCGTAAACCGTATATTGCTCGTCACGCGGCAGGCTTCTGAACCCTTCCAACACCGTCTGTGCCTTTGTGCTCATGCCTCGAAAACTTACCCGTTCGGCGTGAAAAGGGCAAGCGCGGGGAACACCGAAACGGGTCAACCGTAATTTGGTCTGGCGTTACCACGGTTTCCGTGGCGACCGCTGGTGCAATTTACGGCAGGTATCCACCAGGACCAGAGCGCCGGAGATCATACTAATTTGGGTGGCAGTTCGCGAAGCTCCATCGCCTCCACTTCGTCGCCTGCGTCGCAATAATCAACTTTCCCGGATACCGCCTTCAGCTCGCGGAGTCTTTTGGGGTTACTTAAGCAAGTCCCGGGCCGTGGCGGCGTCCATGACGAGCGTGCTGAATACCTTGAGGTTCGGGTTGCTCAGCAGGGCGCGCAAGGCGCCTGCGCGGGCGCGACCGCACAGACCGCACTGGCGTACCATCAAGATCACTTCCCTGGGCCGCTTCTCAGCCAGGTCAACCAAATCTTCCAGTTCAAACACCGTTACCGCGCGCAGCTCTTTTGGGGCCTCTTTGACCGGGCCATCCGCGGTGAACGGGCGATACTGCACGTTCCCAAGCCAGCCGCGACCCCGCAGCGCGCTCAGGTCCTGACCGGAGTCCTGGAGGAACAAAGAAAGCAAGTCGTGCGGGTCCTCGAAATCGCCCATGGCCGTGACAACCACGTCGATGTCCTTCTTGGCGGCAAAGGCATCCCTGACGCCGGGGTGGTCACAGAGCTCTTTGAACCGGCCGGCGGCCACGAGCGGTTCGGCGAACATCCCAAGCTTGCGTTCGACCAGGTGCTCGGGGAACAGGTTTAGAAAACTGATCGGCGCATACTGCAACATCGTCACCGGGCACCCGGCCGTGATGGCGACCAACTGGAGCTTGAGCGCCTTGTGGTGCACCTGGAGCCGGTCGCTTAGAAAGCGGCAAAACTCAAGCGTGGCCCTGCCGGGACCCAGTCCAAGGCCGACAGGTTTCGCGCGGCCGGTCTTCGCGATGCGGACGAGGGCGGCAAGCGCCTTCTCAGCGGCCATGGCCGGCACTTTTGAGTTGTCATCCGGTCCTTTCGTCTCAACCACCTCGACCTCGTCCTCTGAGAGACCCGGAAACCTGGCGGCCAACTCCTGGCGCAAGGCCTGGTTAACGGGCGGCACAAGCTGGACCAGCTTCAACTCGACCGCTTTCTCAACCAAGGGATAAAGGGTCTCGCGGGTCAGCTTCAGGTCCTTCCCATACTCCTTCTTCAGCATCTCCGCGATTTGTTTCATCCTCAGCCGCTTGTCGCCGTGGCCCCGCTTCACAAATAGCAGTTCCGCCGCCCGATACAGAAGCTCGGGTTTGTATTCCTCCTTATCTGATTTGCTCATAGGCCGCAGTTGCGCAAAGGCTTCCAGTTCGATTCGGCAGCCGCCAGAGCGGCTGTCGGCGACACTATGGGCGGCACCGGCCCTACTGTAAAGAAACTCACGCACTTTGAGACCCACGCCACACACTATAGGTTTTGAAGGGATCCGCCGCGCTCTGGTAAAGCATACTTGTCGGATAAGCGACTGGAGAGTCGCGGGAAACCGGCATCAGTCCGCGCTGCTGTACGATGGAGCAATGAAGCGGCCTGGCCGGCACCGAAGTTCGCGGCCTCCGGTGGCAACACAGTCTGTTGCGCCATGATGCACACGGCCACAATTGCTGTCGGTTTCGGGCCTCCAACATATGAGGCCTGGCCTTTCTTTCCCCTGCGTACTGTAGCCGGCGGGCTGGATGCCTTCGGCTCCTCCCGGGGCCCGCCCTCCCGGGCGGGCCCCCGGCTCCCGTTGGGCCGCACTCCCCTTCGCCACCCCCGCGTCTCAGCAAGCTAACCCCAGATGCCTCCGAGCGCCCCCCAAAACCCCCGCCCATCGTTCCCGCCGAGCGTGAGAGCGACCCCCTTGCAAGAGTTGCTGGGGCTCCTTGCGGAGGCAAAGCCCATGGAGGTGGAAGCGATTTGCCACTTTGCCAGGGGGCTCCGGCAGGGTGCCCCGAGACCCCTCCCCGAGGCGGCCCTGGCGGGCGGGTCGGTTCCGGCGATCGCCGGGTGCCCCGATTACCTGATCAGGCAGGAGAGCGTTCGACACCGGGCTGGCAAGCAGGACCGAACCCAGGTTTCGACCTGGCGGATTTGGTTCCGTGGAGAGGAGGTTTTGATGCCGGCTTGGGTTGGCACTGAATGTCTGGTCTTCCTGATGCGAAACCAGGGCAAGGAGTTTGACGCCGACATTCTGACCCGCACGATTCGAAAGAACGCGGCGGCAGAGGCCAGCGGGAGCAAAGAAACGGCCAACGAGATCCTGCATGGCCCGGCGGGCTGCAGCGAGGGTGGCGAGCCGGTGGGTGGCCGGGTTGGTGACCTGAATGAGCGGGATGTGATTTGGGACGCGGGGCAGATCGCCGACTGCCAGCGGAGAATAAAGGCCTTCGACAATGAGGTTCGGTCGCACGAAAAGGCTGGTGATTTCAGCAGCGACACCTATCAGGACTTGAAAGCGAAGTTGGAGGAGCAGCAAGAAATGCTGGCGGCCAATGCCAAGAAGCTCAAGGGAGAGTGGATGCCGAAGGAGTATCAGAAAGGAACTTTCCAGGAGAAGGCCGACGTGATCCGGAAACATGTGCGCAAGGTGATGGATGAGCACCTCCGGGAGAATTGCCGGCCATTGTTCGACCATTTGAATGACCGGAACACCCTGATTTACGGGGTGAAAAACCGCTACCATCCGAAACCGCGCGTGGAGTGGGTTGTTGAATTCATGGGGGGCAAAACAGGAATGTAATCTTCCGAAAAGGAACAACTTCTTCCGCCTTCTAGTTCTTAGAAGGCCCGGAGGCGTCCGAGCCGAAAAGGTCCGGACGCCTTTGTTTTTGGCCCGACGTGACGAAGAACCAAGAATATGAAGACGACACAAGACCGAATAAACGCTGGTTGGCTCAGACTGTGGCGAACCGTTTACCCAAACACCCCACCGCCAGTTGAAGGCAGAAGACGGAAGATGGAAATCAGAGGCCAGAGGGCGGATCCTGGAGGTCGGAACTCAGAAGTCACAGGTCCGAGTGGCCGGCAGCCTGCGGCCGTGGATTACCTTGCCTCACTGCTGTGCATCTGGCTGGCACTGGCGCTGTTGGTCACTGGTTGCGCCAGCGTCCGCCCGCTCAAGGGCGGCAAAGCAATCACGACCCGGAAGCCCGCCGGTGTCATCGAGCAGACCCTGGTGCAAAGCGAGAACCCGGCTCAGGCGACGAAGCAGACCCAGGAAACCGTAAAAGTGCGCACCTACACCGTGCCCGCCGGGGCCCGCATCGACCAATCCCAGCCGCCCGCTGCCCCAGCCCAACTATCAACCATCAACTCTCACTCCATCAACTTGCCGGAGCCCTCAACCCTCAACTCTCAACCCTCAACCGCTTTCGTCCTGAGCGCTCCAATGCCCGTAGTGGAACGGGAAGAAACCCGCGCTGGAACCGAGCTGGGTGCTGCCCAGAAAGACACGGCCCGCGAGCTGGGCGCCAAGCTTTCCAGCCTCAAGGGCATTGTGTGGGTGGGTGTTGGCCTGTTCGTATTCGGCCTCGCGTCCCTCGTGTATCCACCCCTCAAGGTAATCATCGGCAGCGTGACGACCAGCACGGCCCTGATGTTTGGCGGCCTGGCCCTCATGGTCCTCCCCAGCCTGATCATCGGCAACGAACTGCTGATCCTGGGCGCTGTCGCTTTAGCAGTCGGTGGCTGGTTCCTCGCCCATCGCCACGGTCAATTGCGCGGCATAGTTGCTGCCAGCACCGGAACAAGCACCGGAAACCCGCCAACCGGGCCGCAACAGAGCGCCTCCTGATTACGTTTCACGTTTCCCGTTTCACGCCCCACGTTTCACGCATCACGCATCACGCATCATGAACACAAATCTCAACACTCCAATCCCCGCCCCTCGCGCCATCTCGGGCGAGAGCTGGGCGGCCATCGCCGGCGCGGCCAGTTCGGCGTTCCTCTTCGGGAAGAAACTCCTTGGCTGCAAGTCCGCCAAGCCGGAGCTGGTCAGCCGCGCCGAGTTCTGCGCTGAAATGCTGGCCAGCCGTGAGCGCATGCATGCCGACCACCTTGCGCTCTTGGAGAAGCTCGACGCCAACCACCGGGAGCTGCTCGCCACTCTGGACCGGCAGGTCACCCGCATCAATGCCCTTGAGTCCGGCCTCGCCCGCGTGGACGAGCGCACAAGGAACTAACCATGCAACCCCATTCCCATGGTAAGGACGCGTTCCACCGCGTCCCTAACTCAGCCCACAAAGGCTTAGCTATTTGCCATCTCCCATTCACTACCTGCCGTCTGCTATTTGCTATCGACTATCGGCTATTGGCTATTCGGTCACGGCTTGGCCGCTCTCGGTCCCTCCGATTCCTCTGTGCGCATCCCGACTCAAGAGACATCCGTCAAGGAAACAACGCTCACGGGCACGCTCACCCTCCCGCCCAAACAATTTTGGCGCGCACTAACTCATCGGCCCACAACGGGCCACGCGCGCCGTTCCGCAAACAAACAAAAACAATAGAAAGTAAGCAGTTAACATATGAAGATATTAGACATCCCCCAATCAGGTAAACGTGGCCTGAACGTCTCGCAGAAAGGCCAGTTCGGCCAGATCAGCCGGACCCTCGCCATCCCCGAAAATCCGCGCACCCCGGCCCAAATGACCGTGCGCGACAACCTCAGTCGCGTGGCGGCCAGGTGGCGGGCGCTCACAGAACCCCAACGGGTCGAGTGGATGGAGGCAGCCACCGCAGTCAAGAGCAACACCCGCCTCGGCCAGAGCGGCGCCCTCAGCGGCTTCCAGTTGTTCGCCAAGATCAACTGCACCCTCGCACAGTTCGGCCAGGACCAGGTGGACACTCCACCGCTCCGACCGCAGTTCCCGGACCTGGCGCCACAGGGCCTGGTCATCACCAACACGGCGGGAGTGGTCGCCCTCAAGCTGACCTGCCCGACCAACCCCGGCGAGAACACCATCGTCCGCGGCTCAAAAGCGGTCAGCCAGGGCGTTGAGGTCTGCAAGGACTTCCGCATCCTCGGGACATGTTCCGTGCCCGCGGCCGGTTCGGCTGACATCACGAGCCTCTATACGGCCCGTTACGGGGCGCCGAAGGTCGCCACCAAGGTGTACGTCCAGGTCAACCAGTTCGTTGATGGGTGGGAAAGCCTGCCCAGGACCTACTCGGCCATCGTCCCGGCGAGCTGAGCAACCGCCGGGGCCAAGGAGCGCGGATCTCCGATCCGCGTCCCGCGGGTGATTGATTAGTTGCCCGCTCCCGGCGTCCAGGCGGGTGGGTGTCCTCCGGGACGCCCGCCCGCTCTGGCCCCGGCCCCGGCCTCATATCCATCAACTAAGAAAGAAAGGTAACGTATGAAACTGAATCACAGCTCCCGGTATGAGATAGATCCTTCGACAGTCGTGTGTGCTGGCCGCCATGGCCTCGTAAGCCGCCGCCGCGTCATTCCGACTAACCCTCGAACCCAACGTCAGTCGGAAGTCCGTTGGAATTTTGCGGACCAGGCGCGGCGCTTTGGCTAATTGACCGACGCGCAGCGCGAGGCCTGGAACGCGGCCGCCGCCACGTACCGCTCGCATCCCCGGCAAGGCCAAAGCGGCCCGCTGACGGGGCTGCACCTGTTCGTCAGGGTTAACTGCAAGTTGGCCCTCTTCGGTCTGGAGCCCCTAGACACACCACCGCCGCCGCCACTGTTCCCGGAACTGGCGCCGCAGGACCTCGTCATCACCAACACGGCAAGCGTTATCGCGGTAAGACTGGTCTGTCCGGCAGACCCGGGTGATAACACGGTGTTGCGGGCAAGCCCGCCGCAATCGGCGGGGCGCGGAACATGCGGAGAATTCCGCATCATTGGCGTGTGCCCCGCGCCGGTGGCTGGTTCAGCGGACATCACGGCGCTCTACACCGCTTGCTTCGGCCCGCCGCCGGTGGGTCGGCGAATCTTCTTGCGCGCAAGCACCATGGTGACCGGGTTCGAGAGCCTGCCCCTTGAGTTCCGCGCCCTGGTACCCGCGCCGTGACCGCGGCAGCGATTACCGTGAGGCTCGGTCCTTGGGAATTGCGTTTAAGATGAACTTGCGCCGGTTCTTGACTTGATTGCGCAAGGATTGGATGTCGCTGTGAAAGATGTCCAAGGCGTCACGCCTGATTTCCGGCTCCAGCCGATGCTCCATCGCGTCGATCAGCGGGATCATCTTCGCTTCGGTAAATGACTGGGTGCAGATATCCTGCAGCCGCGCCAGGAAAGCGCGGCGAAATTCAAGGTTCGCCAGGAGCGGCCCTGAGAACCAGCCCGGAGGACGCGACCACCCGCCTCCGCCAAAACCCATCCCGGCATGCGAACCGCCCTCGTTGCTGCCAAAGGTCAACGGCATGGAATACCAGTCGTAACTGGGTGAGGCCCCGTCGTAATCGCCCCAGGTCTTATCCTCATCCCAGGGATACATCTCCCACTTACCAGTGTCCTCGGAGTCGTGATACAGGTAGTAGTTGTTGAAGAAGCCGTCCCAATTCTGAATGCACATGTTGACGGCGTAGTAGCCGATGAATTCCTCCACATTGAAGTTCTGGCGAATAAACTCCCATTGCGCCGAGCCGGAGCTACTCGTCAAACCGCGGTGAAGGGCGACCAGATCCTGGTGGGTTGTGGCATACCGGGTCCGTTTGCCATGCTGGCCGACCAGTCCCTGGCTCCAATAATTGACTTTATAGAGATAACCCCGGCCGTCGCGCTTGTTCCGGGTCAGAAACGCTTTATTGGGCTGCTCGATCAGCAACCGGTAGCCCTGAGGCTGGCCATCCTCCCAGACGCGCAGGTGCTCGGTCAGGCAGGCCGGCACCCCGGCGAGACGATACAGTTCGTAGGCCATGGGTTCGGACAGGAGCCAACGGGGGGAACTCTCAAAGATCACATTGATGCCGGTCATGCCCTTGAACGTTTGGTCCTTCAAAAAATGGGCCTTGAAGCCGCCTTTGCGCGGACGCACGCGAACGTAATCATAGGTAACGACTTCACCTCCTCCTGGAGGCGCATAGATGAAAGCGGCGTTGCCGTGGGTGGGATCGGCGGGAACTTGAAAGGGCTTTCCATTCCAAACCCTGGCCTCTGACTTGGACTGTTGCGGCGCAACGTTCACAATATATGCAAACGGGATGCGCGCGCTGTTGGTGTTGACGAGGGTGGAATAGGAATAAGCGGGCCGCGGCTCGCTGGGAGCCGGAGCAAAACGGACCGTCCCCAGGGTATTGACCGCCTTCAGGCGCCACCGGACCAGCTTGCCTGCCGGTTGGCCCGGAATAGCAGCCTGGTACGTGCCGGACCGTTCGTCTCCTTCGATGCGCTGCATGGCAACCGCCTTTTCCGCCCCCTCACCGCCGCTGGCGGCCACGCGCCACAGCAAAGCGATTTCTCTTACACCGCAAGCGTCTTCCACTTGTGCCGTTACGGTGACCGGCTTCATCGGTCCGGGCGAAGAACACTGCGTCTTGGTGATGACGGGCGGCAGGTTGGTGGAGAAACTGTCGTTCCTTCGTCCTGGGGTCCCTACGAGCTTTTCGAAGGCCGGCAGGCTGGAACCGGCCCAATTAGCAGGATTGTCTCCTGACGCAAAGGGACAGATTCGTTCCAGCGAAGCTGAATAACCGTCTGGTCCCAGCGGCCACGGCTCGTGGTCCCCGTATTTCACTGAATCAATCAACGTCCGGGCGGCGTTGCAGAGCTCAATCTTCTCCCCATGATGGCTCAGCCTGCCGGAAAACTCACCAATCACCGGCACGTTCCCGCCATAGTTCGCTCGCAGAAGCTCGGCCTTGCGGCAGACTACAAGATACCCACCGGCGGCCAGGCGGGTCTTATCCGGAAAGGCGTACTTGATGCCTTTGGCAAAAGACCAGCCCGACAGATCCACCTCGGCAGATCCTCGGTTGAACAGTTCAATGTATTGCAGCTCGTCCAGGTCGAACGGCGCGTGGTACATTATCTCGTTGATCACCACGTCTGTATCCGCGCCACGCGTTGCGGTTGATAATGCGCAGATGAGAATCGCCGAGATCGTGAGGGCCATCAGACCGCCGCTCAGCGGTATTCGGCCGGGGCCGGAGCGCAGAATCCGAGATGCGGGATGCGCGACAGGGGTCGAAGGCCGGACTAAACCTGAATTGGGGATTAAGTTCACGTCAGTGTCCTCATGTTGTTACTCGCTTCGGAGTAGAAGATGCGGTTTCTTGTAAGGTTTTGCAAGTGCATGCTGTTTTCCGTTGGCGTTTGATCGATGATTGGTAAAGAATAGAGCGTGTGTCCAGCCCGCCTAACCACTTGCTGTCTGGTGTCCAACCGATTCTTTAAGCTCCTTCGGGGCGTGCGCGGCCGTCCTCGAGGGGGCCAGTGGAACCGCTTGGCGGTCCTCGGTCTCGCTCTGCTGTTGGGCTTACGGGAGTTGGGGTGCGCAGAGGAAATCGTCGGTCCCCAAGCCAGCAGTGTACCGGGACTGACTTATACGAACCGCCTCATCCATGGTGTTCCCTGGTCGATTCATGTGGTCCGGCTTGAACGCACTAACAGCCTCTACGAAATTCATACCATGCACGCTGGAGGCAAAGCAATCGGGCTGGACACCCTCAGCGGTCAGGTGGCCGGCTTTGATGGACGGTTCGGTACCGTCGTGGCCGCCATCAACGGTGATTTCTACCATCGAGACGGCTCGTACGCTGGGGCGCCACTCGGACTGCAGGTGGCCGAAGGCGAGTTGCTCTCCGCTCCCTCAGGCGCAGCCAGCGTTTGGATTGACGCACAAGGGCAACCGCACCTGGGTAGGATTTCCTCAGCTTTCCAAGTCGTTTGGCCCGACGGCAGCGCGGCCCGCTTCGGGCTGAATGGCGAACGCCGATCGGAAGGCTTGGAACTCTACACCCAGGCCGTTGGGCGTTCCACGCGCACTGCTGGCGGACGGGAGATCATACTGGAAACCGGGGGTAGCGGCTCCTGGTTACCGCTGCGCGTAGGGGAGGTTTATTCTGCGCGGGTGCGCGAAATCCGCCAGGCGGGTAACACGCGAATTGAGCCCGGCACGATGGTGCTGTCTGCCGGGCCAGCGATCGCTCAGCGACTGCCAAGCCTCTCGATTAGCAACGTGCTCCGGCTCTCTACGGCTACTGTGCCCGCTCTGCACGGCGTCCAGGCAGCCATCAGCGGCGACCCTATTCTGGTGTCAAACGGCCTGGCGCAAAAAGGGTCAACCGCTCGTGCGATGGGCTACCATCAGCACTCGATGGAACAGCGACACCCGCGAGCGGCAGTAGGTTGGAACCAGCAGTACTTCTTCCTAGTCGAGGTAGATGGCCGGCAATGGGACCTCTCGGTGGGGATGAGCCTGGACGAACTTTCCGACTACCTCGTGCGGCTCGGTTGCGAGCAGGCAATGAACTTCGACGGTGGCGGTTCGGCCACGCTCTGGTTTGCAGGCGAAGTGCGAAACAGCCCCTGTGAGCGCGCTGAACGTGAAATCTCCAATTGCCTGGCTATTATAAAACGGGAATCGCGGAGTGCCCGATAAGCAAACGGTGTTCGTCGCGTGCGGCTGAGATGCGCCCTAACCTCAAGATGACCGCGCCGAACAATGTTTGCCCGGTGCCCCAGCCGATTTTGCCGGTTGACAATTCGCAGCCTGAGGCTGTCACTTGAGGGCATGAATGCCTGGCTCATTGACGATTTCAAGGGCATCGGCGGTCTCCGCCTGACCGAGGTGCCCGATCCGGTGCCGCGGCCGGACGACGCCATACTGCGAGTGCATTATGCCGCGCTGAATCCCGCGGATCGTTACCTAGCCGAGAACCAGTATCCTGCCAAACCCGCGCTGCCTCACATCCTCGGGCGGGACGGCCTGGGTACCGTGGTGCAGATCGGCAGCAAGGTGGATGCTGCCCGGGTGGGGGATCGCCGGGCCTTCCTGCGCGGCGAGACGGGCGGGAACCGGCCTGGAACCTTTGCCCAACTCGTGGCCGTGCCGGCTCAGGACCTCGTCGAGATTCCCGCCGGCTGGAGCGAGCCCGAAGCCGCCGGCGCGACTCTCGTCTTTCTGACTGCCTACCAGGCGCTGACGATGTGGGGACCGCTGCCGCCGTCGGCCGTCGTGCTGGTGACAGGCGCCTCGGGCGGCGTAGGAGTCGCCACCGTGCAGCTTGCGTCGGCTCTGGGCCATAAGGTGGTCGCGCTGTCGCGAAGCCCGGAGAAGAGCCGCCGCCTTGAGCAACTGGGCGCGACCTTGACCCTCAATCCCGAAGACCCCAAATGGCGAGAGACCGTCAAGACCGCCTTGGGGCCGCGCCGCGTGGATCTCGCCATTGACAACATCGGCGGTAAACTCTTCCCTCAAGTCATTGACACCCTGGGCGACCTCGGCCGAGTCAGCGTCGTTGGACGCCTGGCCGGGCCGGTCCCGAGCTTCAATACGGCCACATTGTTTTTCCGTCGCATCCGCCTCGGCGGAGTCGCAGTTGGCGCGTGGACCAACGCCGAGAGCCGCGTGGCCTGGCGTGAGGTCCTGTCGCTGCTCTCGCGCACCGGCGCGCGCCCGCAGGTGGATCAGATCTTTCCGTTTGAGCAACTGCCCCAAGCCTTCGAGCGCCTCGCCCAAGGGCCGATGGGCAAGGTGCTGCTGGCGGTTCAGCCCGCCGACTAGTATTACTCTGTTACGTGGAATCCACGAAAACGTCATCGAATTTTCGCCCGCAACAGTGGCAGAAGCCGATCCACCGTAGCAACCACGGCCGCATCCTCCTCAGTGTCTGTTCCCACGTCACAC
>Ga0224558_1000246_pt1 | contig 64282 bp, 55 predicted proteins | sample 714S32024metaG_FD_180682 | JGI IMG/M metagenome (GOLD analysis project Ga0224558, IMG submission 180682) | Peat soil microbial communities from Stordalen Mire, Sweden - 717 S3 20-24 | ecosystem: Environmental > Terrestrial > Soil > Wetlands > Peat | place: Sweden: Norrbotten County, Stordalen... | reverse complement strand
TCCACATTCCCTCCGCCCCGGAACGCGACGACGAATATAATTCATCTTTCAAAACCCGAAAGGACAAAAACCCGGCTTCGCCTACCCTTCGCTTCCTTCAGGCTCATCCTTCGATTGGAAAAGACTCTAAAACCCTGTTTTACTTTTCATTTGTACAATTCTAAACCAACGTTTAGAACCTGCACGGAGGCGGCAGCGCCCAAGGGGGCGGATGGCTCCAGGCTTGTTGCGGCCTGCCAATTGTGACGCCGCCGGTGTCACAATTGGCGGGGGCATCCGTGCCGAGATCGGGTGGACCTCAATCCGATGATCTCCTTTGGCAGGCCGTGGGGCCACAAAGGGTAAGTTTTGACCCACGACCGCCGCCTCGCTTTTTCAAGGGCTTGCATGGGTCAAATGTCAAGGCCATCATTAAACCATGAAATGCGGCTATGCCCGCGTATCGACTGACGACCAGAGTACAGCCTTGCAGCTCGCCGCCTTGAAGCGGGTCGGATGCAAGACGCTTTTCAACGGATGAGGGCTTGCCAGAAGCCACGACCAAGCGCCCGGCCCTGCTCCGTTGCCTCAAGGCTATGCGCGCCCTCGCCCGACTTGAAGCTGGCCAACCGTGAACTCGGGACCGTGGAGGGCATCGGCCAGGATGGGCGGATGAGTTTGAAGATGGACGGAGGCCGCCCAGAAGACCGAGTAGTCGAGCTTTATCCGGCGACGCATTTGCACCTCGATCATGGCTACGCGGTCACAAGTCATTCCAGCCAGGGACAGATCGCCGACCGTGTGCTGATCCACGTCGATACCGGCTGGGGAGCCAAAGACCTGCTCAACAACCGCATCGCTTACGTTGCCGGTTGGCGCGGGGCCTACGATGTGCAACTGTTCACTGAACATGCGGCGGAGATGCGGCCATCGCTGCGATCATTTATCGTTAGCAGTATGTACAGCAGGAACCGACATCGCGTATTGGCCCAGATTCACCTTCGGAAGAAGGGGCGACGCACCCGGCTCCTCATGCCCAAGGGACCTGTAGCAGCCAAATTGACTGAAATTGCACAATTGTCCTGCACAGTTCCTACACAGCAAGATTCTATGGAGTTATGCTCATTTGAATCAGTATTATCCAGAATAATTTTCACCCGCTCAGGATGAGAGCATTTTTTGATTTTGCGTTTTTCAACTATTCAAGAAAGGTAGCAATGGGCGAGGTTCTCGCGGTCGTCAACATCGGGCAACTAGTGACGCTGGCTGGGCCCAAGCGTACGCGCGTGGGCGCGGAGTTGCGCGAACTGGGGCTGATGGAGAAAGCGGCGCTGCTCATCGAAGAAGGCCGCGTCATTGCCACTGGACCATACTCTGAACTCAGGAGTAGAATTCCTCCGCACGCCGCAGTGATCGACGCCGGGGGCTGCTGCGTGACGCCGGGATTTGTGGATGCGCATACGCACTTGGTTTTTGCGGGGAATCGCGCGGCGGAGTTTGAACAGCGGATTGAGGGGGCGTCGTATCAGGAGATTGCGGCGGCGGGCGGAGCGATTCTGCGCACGGTGGCGATGACGCGCGCGGCTACTGAGGATGAGCTGCTGGCTGAGTCGCGCAGGCATCGCGACTGGATGCTGCGGGCGGGCACGACGACGATGGAGGCGAAATCGGGCTACGGGCTGGAGCGCGCGACGGAGTTGAAGATGCTGCGCGTGATGAAGCGGCTCAATGAGGAGGGACCGGCGACGATTGTGCCCACGCTGCTGGCGGCGCACACTGTTCCGCCGGAGTTTGCAGGAATGCGCGCGGGGTATGTGCGCTGGATATCCGAGGAACTGATTCCTGAGGTTGCGGCTGCGGGGCTGGCGCACTATTGCGATGCTTTTTGCGACGATTGCGCGTTTACCGAAGACGAGACACGCACGGTGCTCGCGGCGGCGCGTCGGCATGGATTGCGATTGAGGGTTCATGCGGAGCAGTTCCGGGCTGGCACGGGAGCGGCACTGGCCACCGAGCTGGGCGCGGTGACGGCCGACCATCTGGAGATGGTGAGCGAAGAGACGATGCGGCAACTGCGAGCGGCCGGGGTGCAGCCGGTTCTGCTGCCGGGATCGGTTTTTGCGCTGGGGCGGGCACAATATCCGCCAGCGCGCGCGATGGTGGAGATGGGACTGGCGATTGTGGTGGCTACGGACTTCAATCCCGGCTCGTCGCCGATTGCGTCGATGCCGTTCGTGATGTCGCTGGCTTGCCTGGAGATGAAATTGTTGCCCGCCGAGGCGCTTGCCGCGGCCACCATCAACGCGGCCTGGAGTCTGGGCCTTGGCGAGCGGGTGGGGTCGCTGGAAAGCGGCAAACAAGCCGACTTTCTGATTCACGAGTTCAGCGATTATCGCGAACTGGCCTACTTCATTGCGGCGCCGGTGCGGCCGCGGGTTTTTATTGCGGGAAGGGAAGTGGGGGCAGGCTGACGGAGAGTCTGCTTCCATCAGCCCAGAAGATATTACTGCGCCGCCTTGACCGCCTCGGTGAGGGCGGGGACGACTTCCATCAGGTCGCCGACAATGCCGTAATCAGCGGCTTCGAAGATGGGTGCGTCGGGGTCCTTGTTGATGGCCACCACGCACTGCGAGCCTTTGATGCCGACCAGATGCTGGATGGCGCCGGAGATGCCCAGGGCGATGTAGAGTTTGGGCGCGATAGTCTGGCCGGAGCTGCCGATCTGGCGCTCCATGGCGAGCCAGCCGAAGTCGCAGATGGGGCGGGAGGCGCCCAGCTCAGCGCCGAGAGCAGTGGCCAGCTCCTGAATCAGCGGAAGGTTGGCGGCGTCCTTGATGCCGCGGCCCACGCCGACGATTCTTTGCGCCGCACCGAGGTCCACGGTCTGCGCCGCGCCGCGGAAACGCTCGCTTGGCCGGGTGCGAATCTGCGCCAGCTCGATTGCCGGCGTAAAGACGGTGATCTGCGCACTGCCGGACTGCGCCTCGTCGGCACGAAAGGCTCCGGCCTGCACCGAGACAAAGCAGGGGCCGCTGCCGGTGGGCCGATAAGAGCCATTGAGGCGCCCTTGCATCAGTTGCCGCGTGAAGACCGGGCCGTCTGCGATGGCGGTCACGTCGCCGATGAGCGCCTGGCCGAGACGAGTGGCGAGCTTGGGAGTGTAATCGCGGACCTGATAGGTGTGGGGAAAAACTACGTAATCTGGCTTTTCGGCAGCGAAAAATTGCTGCAAGGCAAGAGTAAATCCGTCTGCCGTGTAGGCTGCGAGCAGCGGGTGCTCGATGCGGACGACTTTGGCGAGCGCCTTGGAGGCAACCTCGGCGGCTGACTGCTCGGTCTTCGCGCCGAGGACGACGGCGTTCATGGGCTGGCCAGCGAGCGTGGCCAGCTTCTGTCCGGCGGCGATGGCTTCCCAACTGGCGCGGCTTACATGGCCGTCCCGCTCTTCGATCACAACTAAAATGCCGCTCATAGCACCCTCGCTTCGAACTTCAATTTTTCCACCAGCGCCGCAGCAGCTTCTTTGGGAGAGCCGGTGAGCATCTGAGTTGATTTTTGTTTTTGCGGCAGCGCGACACGCTCCAGCACTACGACGGGTGCAGCGTCCACGGCTAGCTCTGCCGCTGTCACCACGCGCACCTCCTTGGTTTTGGCGCGCTTGATGCCCATCAGCGTGGCGTAGCGCAGCTTGTTGCCGCCGGACTGGATGGTGAGCACGGCGGGGGCGGGCAGCTCGATGGTCTGGAACCAGCCTTCTTCGAGCTCGCGCTTGACGGTGAGACCAGCGTCGGTTTTGTCGACGTGCAGAATGAGCGTGGAGTGGGGCAGGCTGAGCAACTCGGCGAGGATGACGCCGGTCTGCCCCTGGCCGAGGTCATCGGACTGGAGGCCGGTGAGCACGAGGTCGGGGTTCTCGGGCTTGACGGCGGCAGCCAGGAGGCGGGCCACGCCGAGGGCGTCGAGTTTGTTGAGGTCGGCGCAGTCGATGTGGATGGCACGGTCCGCGCCCTTGGCCAAAGCCTCGCGGATGGTGGGGCCGACGCGCTCCGGACCGGCGGTGAGGACGACCACCTCGCCGCCGTGCTTCTCCTTGAGTTGGAGGGCTTCTTCGAGGGCGTAGGCGTCGGACTCGTTGAGCGCGTATTGGAGGCCGGATTCTTCAATCCATTTGCCGGCGGCGTCGATGCGGATTTGCGCATCGCGCTCCGGGACTTGTTTGATGGCGACAATGATTTTCATTTTTTTGGTCTCATGTTCATTTTAGCTGGGTGCCCATGATCTTGTTATGAAGAGCTGGGAACAGAAATCCAAATTCATTTAGTTATTCGGCAATCCTCGCGCGGTTAACTGGGCAATGTCGAGCAGTTGCGGAGCGGCTTCGCCATGTTCCGCCAGCGCGTCGCGGAAGATGCTGTTGCAGAAGGGGCAGGCGGTTGCCACCGTTGTGGCTCCAGTGGCGACTAACTCGGCGGCACGCACCTTGCCGACGCGCTCGCCCGTCTCTTCGCCAAGGAAGACCAGCCCGCCTCCGGCGCCGCAGCAGAAGCTGCGTTCATGAGAGCGCGGGGCCTCGACCAGCTTTCCGGCCAGCTTGATCACCGCGCGCGGCTGCTTGTAGACGTTGCGATAGCGGCCCAGGTAGCAGGGGTCGTGGTAGACGATTTTTTCCTGGACGGGGTGAGAGTCTGCGGACGAAGAGCGTATTTCAGGGGCTAAAGCCCGTTCTGAATTTGGGGCACTTGTGGCACGACTAAAGTCGTGCCCTGACACAGTGCTCGCTAAATTGGATGCAGGAGCGTGTGCGACGCGGGATGAGCCTGCCTCCGGGGCTAAAGCCCCAGCGTCTCCGTGGGCCGGATTCCGGGGGTTGAAACCCCCGGCTCCCTCCGACGGAAGATTATGGGCATGGTCCGACGGGAACTTATGAACATGGCCCGTCGGTAGCTTATCCGCGTGGCGAGCAAGAAATTCACTGTGGTGCTCGACTGCGGGCGGCGCGCCGTACTCTTTCCAGTCTTCCTGAATAGTGCGGACGCAGTGCGGGCAGATGGAGACGATTTTTTTGGTTTTGGTTTGGGCCAGGGCTTCGAGGTTGGATTCGGCAAGCTGCTGGAAGACGAGATCGTTGCCCAGGCGGCGGACCGGGTCGCCGCAGCACTTTTCCTTGCGAAGGACGCCGAAGCTCGCGCCGAGGTAGTTCATGACGCGGGCGAAGTCGGCGATGATCTCGCGGCCCTTGGGATCATAGCCGCCCATGCAGCCCAGCCAGAGGCAGTATTCCTGAGAGCCGTCGAAGATGGGCAGGGCGGCCTTCTCAATAAATTTATCGCGCTCGGAGGCGGGCAGGCCGTGGGCGTTCGAGCCGTGTTCTAGTGCCAAAAAAAGTTTAGTGCCCTGGCCGTCCGCCCAGGACCCGGTGTTGACCGCGCCACGGCGCAGGCCGATGAGGATGGGGAGGTGCTCGATGCCCACCGGGCACTGAAACTCACATGCGCCGCAGGTGGTGCACTGGAAGGGCGCGTCTTGAGAGTTGTACTTGCCCAGCAGGGGTTCTTTCGAGACCGGGCCCAGGTCATTTAGATAATTGCGCAGGCCGAGAATGATTTCTTTGGGGTTTAGCAGCTTGCCGGTGTTCGAGGCGGGGCAGTGCTCGGTGCAGCGGCCGCACTCCACGCAGGAGTAAGTTTGCAGGCTGACGAGGCGGGTGAGGTCCGTGCCGGCGATGAGGCCGAAGTCTTCGTCGCCCACAAGCGGCGGGATCTGGCTGAAGCCGCCGCGCGAGAGAAAGACGGTGGCCGGGCTCAAGACCAGGTGCAGGTGCTTGGTGTGGGGGATGATGGGCAGAAAGGTCAGCAGGGCCAGCGTGTGCACCCACCAGAGAACCCGCGTGGCGGGGTCGGCGTCGGCGACAAAAAAGGAGGCCAGGTAGGTGACCATCAGCAGGAAGATGAGGAAGGCGATGAAGCCGGACTGGTAAGAGAGCTGCTTGCCCAGCCATTTGGGCCGCACCAGGAAGCGGCGAACGAAGAGGCCGAAGATTCCTACAGCGCAGGCCAGAGCGAAGACGGCGGCGAAGTCAAAGTAGAAGCGGCCAAAGCGGCCCGTAGGCGAGAGAAAGCCGATGCCCAGCCCGACTGCGAAGTGGTTCAGCGTGACCAGGACAAAGGCGCAGAAACCCCAGAAGACCAGGGCGTGGGCCAGGCCGGGCAGAGGGCGCTGGCGAATGACTTTAGCCTGGAAGGCTACCTCCCAGAGAAAATCCCAGAGGCGGCGGCCGATGGGGAAGAGATGGAAGCTGGCGTCGGGCTTGGATTGGAGGATTTTGCCGAGTACAACGCGAAAACGGAGCCAGAAACCGGCGGCGGAGGCGGCGACCAACACAATGAGGAGCAGTTTCTCCGCAAGGGAGAAGTGCTGCGGTTCAGCCAGGGTTGCGGTTAGATGGAGCATAAGCGAACTCCACAAAGATACAGGATGGAGTGGGGGGCTGTCGTGGGGTCGGCCATCGGAAGAGATTGATCCCGGTCTGTTTTCCGATCAATGCAGCGAGTGAGCCTCCGCCCTTCGGCTACGCTCAGGGCAGGCTTTCGCGGGGTTAGCGAGTTAGCAAGTTAGCCCTTCCATTTCGCAAGGTAAGCTGATTAGCAATCAGGGAGGGGATACGAACCCCGGGTTTGCTGCGCTACACCCTGCCACGCCAACAAATGAAAACCGCGCAGAGAGAAACTCAGCAGCGCACAATCTTGGGAGAATCAATGCCCTTGGTGGCGTTGCGGGTGTCTACCACCAGCTGCGACTGCTCGACGATGGCCCGGTAGTCGTAAGTGGAGTGGTCGGTGACGATGACCACGGCGTCGTACTTACCCAGGTTATCGAGCGGGGCGCTGGTCATGTCCAGGTCGTATTGTCGGCCGCGACCCACGGTGGCAAAGAAAGGATCGTTGTAGGCGACAGCGGCGCCTTTTTCGCGCAGCAACTCGATGATGGTGAGCGAGGGCGACTCTCGCAGGTCGTCGATGTCCCGCTTGTAGGCCACGCCCAGCACCAGTATCTTCGATCCCTTGATGGATTTGCGCTGCTCGTTGAGGGTGGCGGCGATTTGCTCGATGACGAAGTAGGGCATGGCGGTGTTAATCTCGCCGGCCAGCTCGATGAATCGGGTGCGGAAGTCGAACTGCCGGGCCTTCCAGGAGAGATAGAAGGGATCGATAGGAATGCAATGGCCTCCGAGGCCAGGGCCGGGATAGAAGGCCTGGAATCCGAAGGGCTTGGTTTTGGCCGCGTCGATCACCTCGTGGATGTCGATGCCCATCCTCATGCAGAGTTGCTTCAACTCGTTGACCAGCGCGATGTTGACGCAGCGGTAGATGTTTTCCAACAGCTTGGTCATCTCCGCCGTCGCAGGGTTGCTGACGGGAATCACGCTGCGGAAGATGGCGTCGTACATTGCCGATGCCAACTGGGTGGACGCCGGGCCGCAGCCGCCGATCACCTTGGGAATGTCGTGGCGCGCCACGTCTGTGTTGCCGGGATCCTCGCGCTCGGGCGAGAAGGCTACATGCACGCCGGGCTCTTCGAGTGATCGCGATACTTTCAGGCTGCGCGGATTGCCGGTTTCCAGCAAGGGGACCACAACTTCCTCGGTGGTGCCGGGATAAGTGGTGCTTTCAAGCACAATGAGCTGGCCCTCGCGCAGCCAGGGAGCGATGGATTTGACTGTCCCGGTCACAAAGCTCAGATCGGGCTCGTGGTGGTCGTTGAGAGGGGTGGGCACGCAGATGATGACCGCATCCATCTGGGCGATTTCGGAATAATCCGCCGTGGCGCGGAAACCCACCCGTTGCGCCTCCTGAATCTCGCTGGGGAGAATGCGCACGATGTAGGAGGCCCCGGCGTTGAGCTTGTCCACCCTGCTTTGCTCAACATCGAAGCCCGTCACCCGGAAGCGCTGGCCGCTGAACAAAAGCGCCAGCGGCAGGCCCACGTATCCCATCCCGATGATGCCGATGCGTGCTTCCCGGGAGTCAATTTTTGCGATGAGGCCAGCCAGCCGGTTCTCGGATGCAGTGGTCATGTTCTTGATTGTAGGGCCAAGCTCTGAACCAGCCGCATGGGACGGGCTGCGCAACCAGCGGCTTGCTCCGAATAGAGTATTCTTTTCAAAGCGGGCCGCGGCGGGGAATCAGCCGCAAACGGGCCTTTTCAGGGGGATTATTTTGTCTATTTATCTCGTAACCGGAGCGGCGGGATTTATTGGCCGCTCGATTGCCGCGGCATTGCTGGCCCGCGGTGAGAGCGTACGCGGCATCGACAGCCTTATTACCGGCAAGCGGTCCAACCTGGTGGGGCTGGAAGCGATGGAGTTTATTGAAGGCGACCTGTGCGACCCGGCAGCCTGCGCGAAAGCCTGCGCCGGGGTGGAGTTCGTTTTCCACGAGGCGGCGCTGGCCTCGGTGCCGCGTTCGGTCGCCGACCCGGTGGGCACCAACCGGAACTGCGTGGACGCTACATTGAATTTGTTAGTAGCCGCGCGCGCCGCCGGGGTGCGGCGAGTGGTTTATGCCGGGTCGTCCGCCGCTTATGGCGACACGCCGACGCTGCCCAAGCATGAAGAGATGCTGCCCAACCCCATCACACCTTATGCCGTGGCCAAGCTGGCCGGCGAGCACTACATGAGCGCCTTTACGCGCGTCTATGGGCTGGAGACGGTGGTGCTGCGCTACTTCAACGTCTTCGGACCCTTTCAGGATCCCACCTCGCACTACTCCGGCGTGCTGGCCATCTTTTGCCGCAAGATGCTGGCCGGAGAGCAGCTCACCATCTACGGCGACGGCGAACAGAGCCGCGACTTTACCTACATCGACAACGTGGTGCAGGCAAACTTGCTGGCTGCCGCTGCTCCGGCGGAAAAGGTATCTGGCCGGATGATGAACGCGGCCACCGGCAGCCGCATCACGCTGAATGAAATCGTCGCGATACTACGGGAGTTGACCGGCTACAAAGGTCAGCCGGCTTACGAGTCGGCGCGCGCCGGCGACATCCACGACTCGCTGGCGGATATTCGTTTGGCCGAAGAGTTGCTGGGCTATGCGCCCACTGTTGATTTCCGCGAAGGGCTGCGCCGAACCGTCGAATGGTACCGGAGCGGCGGCGGAGCGGAGTGACAGTCGGCAATTAGGAGGAAAGATGACGCGAATGTACAATCCGCCGCATCCTGGAAAGGTTTTGCGTGACGCTCTTGGTGACATGGATGTTACCTCGGCTGCAAAGCTTTTGCATATATCGCGCACCACACTCTCTCGCATTCTCAACTGCTCGGCTGGAATCTCGGCGGATATGTCGCTGCGCCTCTCCGATGCGCTGGGCACGCACGATAGCCTTTGGTACGAGATGCAGATGGGCTACGATATGTGGCAGGCATCCCATAAGAAGCGGCCCAAGATTGAACGCTTCAACATTGCGGCTTGACCTTTACTGCGGAATCTATTGAGCCTCTTGCAAAATTACCAAGAAACCTGGATAAAAGATTCGGGCGCCCCTACGGGGCTTTGGTTTGTTCTGACGACCTTTCCCAGGATTCCCCCTTCGCTGCGCTCAGGGTCCATCCTGGGCTATTATCGATGGCCACTCCCGGGCCAAATAATTGCCCTCGCAATAGAGTTTCGCAAGAGGCTCTATTGACGGAATGATTCCAATCAAGCACACTGTCGATGATTCACTTTGCAGCATTGTTTCGTTTTTAAATCCCCGGTCTGCTTCCGCCTGATGAATGTTGGGATAGAGGTTCCATGCCTGTGCCGGAAGCAAACGAAGTTCAGTTCGATTCTCCCTTCGAGTCCCATGCGCGGCGCGGCAAGGGCGCGCGCGGCTCCACGCGAAGCTTGAGCGAGCTTTGGGAAGTGCTGGTTCGCCGCCGCCGGCTGGTTGGCTGGGTGGTGGGTAGCTTGCTGCTGGCCTGCCTGCTGTATTGCCTGATTGCTCCCAATCAATATGAGGCCAGCGCCCGGGTGGCGTTGCGCACCTCGCCCGTTTCGGCGCTCAGCCTGGAAGCCCCGGAGCCGTTTGTGACGGCCTCCATTCTTTCCGCGCCGGTGCAGCAGGAGACGCTGGCGAACGTCTTCCGCAGCGACCAACTGGCCTGGAAGGTGATTACCAGCCTCAAGCTCTACCAGGCGCCGGGGTTCATGGGCAGATTTGCCAGTAAATTTCCGGATTTTCGCGCCGATGCGCCGGCCGCCGATGCGCAGGAATGGCTGCTGGAGCGCTTCCAGCAGCGGCTTCGCGTGCAAACTCTGCCGCGCACGCTGCTGATTGAGATTCGCTTCCGATCTCGGGATGCGGCCCTTTCGGCCAGCGTGGTGAACGCCCTGATTCACGCCTATGGCGAACAGGACACAGAGGCTCGGGTGCAGGCCACGGCTCAAGCCTCGACGTGGCTGGAGAGCCAGCTCAAGGAACTGAAAGTCCGCGTGGATCAGGACCAGCAGCGGCTGGCGGCCTTTCAGCGCGAGCACGGCCTGCTGACCACGCCCGAGACGCTGGCCAACGGCAAACCGGGCGAGAGCGAACACACCTCGGCGGTGCTGGAGATCGATGAACTGGGACGGCAGTTGGTGGCCGCGTCTACGGATCGTATTTTGCGCGAGGCCCAGTACCGCGCGGCCCGGCAAGGCGACCCGGAGTTGGTGATCGCCTCCGATTCGCGCCTGCAGGCCGATAGCGGCAACTTTGCCACCGCCCTGCTGCAACAGATTCACGCCCGCAAGAGCGATCTGGAACAGGAACAGGCCCAACTCAGCATCGAGCATGGTCCAAACTTTCCCCGCGTGGTGGAGATTCACGGGCTGTTGCAGAATCTGGACCAGCAGAAAAAGGCCGAGGACGCCAAGCTGGTGGAGCGATTCCGCAGCGCATGGCAAACGGCTGCCGACCGCGAGCAACTGGTGCGCAAAAACCTCGCGGAGTTGACCGCGGAAGGCATGAAGGCCAATGAAGCGGCCACCCAGTACGCGGCCATGCGCGAGGAGGCTAACGCCAGCCATGAACTGTATGTGCAGGTGCTGGCGAAGGTGGAGCAAGCTGGCTTGGCTGCCGGAGTGCAGAGCTCGAATATCTCTGTGGTGGACTATGCCCGCCAGCCGAACAAGCCGGTGTCGCCCGATTTGCCGCTTTACATGCTCATCACACTCTTTGCCGGCCTTTGGTTGGCGATTGGAGGCGCGTTCCTGATGGAGTCGATTCGTCCCTTGGTGATCCGTGCAGGCGCGGTCTTGCTGGCGGCCGTCCTGGCCGGCGCGGCGATTCATGCCCAGGCGCCCACGCCCAGCACCTCTGGGCTGCCCACGGGAGTCGTGCGGTTGCCCGCCACTCCTGACACGCGAATTCTGCCCAATCCAAAGGAGGCGCCGCTCACATGGGACAACCCCGGGCAGTCTGGCGTGCCGCCGCTGGCCGGAACACAGTCAGCGTCTCCCATGCCCGCGCCCATCGCTCCCGGCGATTTTCTCGAAGTGAGCGAAGTTCACACCCCGGAGTTCCATTCCGTGGTGCGCGTTTCGCCGGCGGGCACGGTGACGCTGCCTCTAATTCATGAAATTCAGATTGGCGGGCTGAACGAGCAATCCGCCGCACGCGCCATTGAGGCGGCGCTGATCTCCCAGGGAATGCTGCTGCATCCGCTGGTCTCCGTGCTGGTGACCTCCTACGCCGGGCAGGACGTGAGCGTGCTGGGCGAGGTGGTGCGTCCGGGGGTCTATCCCTACACGATGCACCATCGGCTGCTGGACCTGATCTCCGCCGCTTCCGGCCTGGCGCCGAATGCGGGGCGGCTGGTAAACATCTTCCACCGCGACGACCCCAACACCCCGCATCCGGCGGTTCTGGACCCCAGCGGCACAGACACCTCCGTCGAGCATAACCCCGAACTTGCCCCCGGCGACACGGTGCAGGTGAGCCGCGCGGGACTGGTTTACGTGGTGGGCGATGTGCAGCGTCCCGGCGGGTTTCCTGTCGATCCGGCGCAAGGGCTGACCGTGGTGCAGGCGCTTTCCCTGGCCTGGGGACCGACGCAGAACGCCGCCATGGGCAAGTCTTTGCTCATCCGCGAGCAGAAGGGCGGGCGCACCCTCACCAGCCTCAATCTGAAGCGCATGTTGCATGGCCAGGAGCCGGATCAGCTCGTCCGCGACCGCGATATTCTCTACGTGCCCGACTCGACGGCCAAAAACATCTGGAACCGGACCATTGAATCTGCCATTCAATCGGCGATTGGCGTCACCATCTACGCCGGCCTGGTTTATTCGCAGAGGTTCTGATGCTATCGTGATTTCAGCCTCGATTTTGGGAGAGGAAGGAGATCGTAAGTGGCCGGTTCGACGAAGTCTGTTGGTCGTCTTGATTTTATATTGCGTATTCTGGTGGCCACGGCTCTTGCTGTTGAGTGGAACAGGGTGTTACCTCTCAAAGAATTGGTAAATCCATATCTATTTTCGTCCCGTTGGGATGTGTTTATACATATTGCTGGTTACCCATTTGTCGCAATTTTAGTGCTGAGTGCTATCAGCGGAAGATTGCTGGATGCAAAGTTACCAATTCTGTATATTTTCCCGATCACTTTCATTTGGATATTCTCGACAGTGACATTTATGTTTGGATTGCATTATTGGCCATTTGGCCTCGCGCTATTTGTATTTCTGTTGATCATGGGTGGGATTTTGCCGATCAAGCCCGCGCCAGTGAGGATTGGATTTGGGGACAATAGCGCGGAAGGGGTCGGAGATACGCCGTTGCCTGAGATCGCCGGCCCGGAATTGTCGTTGGACACGGAAACATCAGACGATAGACAGGAAGAAACAGTAGAGGAAAGTTCCCATAGGTTAGCTGCGCTGGGCGGCACAATGCCGGAGTTGGAAGATATTCCTCGCCGACGGGTGGGTTAAATCATGCGCCGCATCGCCTGGATTCTGTTGCTGCTGTTCGCCTTTGCAATTCCATGGGAGTATTCCCTGGAGCTGGGCGAACCGTTGGGCAACATTGCCCGAGTGGTGGGCTTGCTGCTGCTGCTGGTGGCGATTCCCGCGGTTCTTCAGGCCGGCCGCCTGCGAACTCCCGGCGTGATGCAGAGTCTAGTGCTGGCTCTCTATCTCTGGTTCTGTTGCACCTACTTCTGGACCATTGTTCCTATAGTCACCCTGGCCCGAATGCGCGGCTACTTCCAGGAGATGATGATCGTCTGGCTGGTGTGGGAGTTTGCCGAAAGCGCCGGCGATCTGCGCGCGCTGATGCGGGCTTACGTGGCCGGCTCCTGGGTGCTGGCCGTGCTGACCCTGGCCAGCTTTGCCACAGCCGAGGCCGTAGCCGAGCAAATCCGCTTTGCCGCCGCCGGACAGGACCCCAACGACGTGGCCCGCTTTCTCAACCTGGGTTTTCCGCTGGCTGCGCTGCTGGTAAATAGCGAGCGGCGATGGCCGTGGCGGCTGATGGCGGCCGGATACCTGCCGCTGGGACTGGTTGCCGTTTTGCTTACCGCCTCTCGCGGAGGCTTTCTGGCGGCCGTGGTGGCTCTCACGGGCAGCGGTGTTCTACTGGCATTCGGTCATCGAAAGAGGATTTTGGTTGGTGCGTTGGCTTTGCCTCCCATCGCCGCGTTGCTGTGGTGGATTATTCCCAGCGGAAGCTTTGAGCGGCTGGCCACCATCCGCGAGCAGCTTCAAGGAGGCGGCCTGAACCAGCGGTGGAACATTTGGACGGCAGGCTGGCACGCTTTTGTGAAAGCGCCGTTCTTCGGCACGGGGGCGGACTCCTTTGTGAGCGCGGCAGGCATGGCGCCCATCGACACGGCGCACAACACGGCGCTTTCCATTGCTGTAAGCGGCGGCCTGGTCGCGCTTTTTCTTGCCACAACGATTGTTGCCGTCGCGATCTGGTCGATCACGCAAACGCGGGGGCAGCTCCGCTGGGCGATGGCTTTGACGCTCGTGGTCTGGGGCATCACCTCGCTAGTGGCCACCGTGGAGGAGAATCGCACCACCTGGCTGCTGCTGGCCATGATTGCGCTGGCCGGACGGCTGAGCGCGGAAGAACCGGAGGGGCTGGACAACTGCTTTCCAGTTTCTGTATCGCTCCGTGAGTTCCAGAGGGCTTCCGAATCAATCCTGTAGACTTGCGGCTTGACGACGTTTCTGAGACCCTATGTTTCCTATCCCCCAACTCGCGCGGCACTTTCAGGGCGGCAGCGTCAACCGGCGCATTCTGAGAGCGGCGGCGTCGGTTACGGCGGTGGGGATTCTGGTCAAGATTGTCGCCACCTTCAAGGAATTCACCATTGCCGGGGTCTATGGCCGCTCGGATGCCATGGACGCCTTTCTCGCGGCTTTTCTGATTCCAAACCTGCTGATTAATTTGATTTCCGAATCGATGAACCAGGCGCTGGTGCCGACGCTGGTGCGGGTGAGGGAACGCGAAGGCCACGAACGCGCGCAACAGCTTCTATCGAGCTCGATGCTTTGGGTCTGCCTGCTGCTGACCGCGGCAATTGCCGTGATGGCTCTCGCCGCGCGCGGCTTTTTTCCGTTGATTGCCTCGCACTTTCCGCCGGAAAAGATGGAGCTTGCCATCCGTCTCTTCTACGCGCTGCTGCCGGTGGTGCTGATTACGGGAATCGCCACCAACTGCACCGCCGTTCTGAATACTTTCGACCGCTTTGCCTGGCCCGCACTGGCTCCGGTGGCGACTCCTGTCCTCATCATTTTGGGAGCGCTCACGCTGAGCGGCCGCTACGGAATCTGGGCGATGGTTTACTCGACGCTGGCCGGAGCGCTTGTTCATGCGGGGGCCGTGGCGTGGATGATGGACGCGCGCGGCTACCGTTTTCGCCTGTGGTGGCACGGAGCCACCGAGGCCACGCGTGAAGTGGCGGGGCAGTACGGGCCGGTGCTGCTGAGCGGCGTGGCGGCCTCCGGCGGCTTGCTGGTGGATCAGTCCATGGCTGCGATGCTGCCGGCCGGAAGCGTTTCCGCGCTGGCCTATGCCAACCGCTTTGTGAGCGTGGTGATTACGCTGCTGGCCGGGGCGGTCTCCTCGGCTGTGACGCCGCATTTCTCGCGCATGATTGCGCACCGGGACTGGGCCGGATGCCGGCATACGCTGCGCACCTGGGTGCGGCTCACGGCGCTGGTTTCCACGCCCATCGCGCTGGCGCTGATCGCCGGCTCGCACTGGCTGATTCGCTTGACCTTCCAGCACGGCGTCTTCGGGCCGCGGGACACAGCGCTGGTGACGCCGGTGCTGGCCATGTACGCCATCCAGATTCCGTTTTTTGTTTCCAGCCGCGTTTTTTATCGCTTTCTGGTTGGCCTACGCCGCAGTGATTTAATCTTCTATTGTGGCGCGCTGAATCTGGCGCTGGATATTATTCTGAATCTAGTCTTGATGCGCTGGTACGGCGTGGCAGGAATCGCGCTGGCCACTTCGCTGTGGACCGTGAGCACTTTTGTATTTCTCTGGTATTGGACCTGGAAGCTGCTTCCTGAGGGAACGGCGGAGCAGGCGTGAGCCGAGAAGCTGTATCATAACCGAATGCTGACCGTCTTTAAGCTTTCCCTCAGGGGCTAAACAGGATGCGGAAAAAGGCCTGAATCTGAGTGAAATCCATGAAAAACATCCCGCAGGGGCTAAAGCCCGTCATTGTTTTGTTGCACTTACGGCACGACTAAAGTCGTGCCCTGACTTCAATAGGCGTTGAAAACACGTAACTTACTGACTCTTAAATGTCCCAGAAAGGCCAAAAGTCCTAAAAGTGCGCTTGCGTAGCACAAATTAGCACAGTTGTTAGGCCGCCGTGGGGCGTCCCTACGCCCATTTTACACCGTTTGCCGGGACTGCCCCGCACCGGGACTTATTGGAGCCGGTCACGCAACCCGGCGGGCAACCGGCGAATCTGTGACGTGGTGAGCGGCTTGTAAACGCGGAAACTGCCTACCAGCGTGAGTGGGCCGCCGTAGAGTTTCCAGGCGGCAAGCAAGCCCTTATGGTCTAGGACTTCAACGGTTGTGAGCGCATGAATGAGCATATATGTCACTGTGAATCCTCCAGACTAACGCGGAGGGGGAAAAGCTATTGAATCGGGCGGCTCTGACGGCCTTGATTGAATTGAGGTCATAATTACACACAATGCAAAAGTGTGTCAAGTCCATACAAATGAAGGATATAGAGTCAACTTTAGCCGCACATTTAGGCCGTCCCGTTAGCGCGTCCCACTGGAGCGCGGTGTCTCAGAACGGACTATTTTTAAGATATTTTGACATATTTGACATTTAATCGTGTTTCCGTGATATTCTTTGAATGGAACAAGGGGGCTTTGCAATGGTGACTATGACGGCGGAAGAACGGGTAGCGCGGAGGTTGGACGGGATGAACCAAATGACCTTTATCAGAAAGATTCACCGCGCCTTGGTGAATGGTCGCCCGCCCGCAAGCGAGTTTAAGACGCCCGTGGCTGCGGTCACTGCGGCACGGACGCTGTACTCCGATCTTGACCGCAAGTTGACTGCGGAGGGCTTGAAGCCAACGCCCGGCGAATTGGGCGTGAGTATCGGCTATATCAGCCCGGACCTCAGCGTAATCGGCTTCACTCCGCTGTTTGTTCCGGGGTCAGAGGCCGCGCTCACACAGATTTTGGACGGGAATATCATGCTTGGTTTGATTTTCGGTTTGGCGGACAGACAAGCGACGGAAGAAAGCGAACGAATTGTCTTGGGCGTCCGGCCCTTTTTCGCAACCAAGCAAACTGAGGCTTGGCTTTCGGAGCTATTGCCGATTGTCCGGGCGGAGATGCTGGACCCGGATTAGGCAGAAACACGAAGGCCCCGGAGGGCGGCAACCCTCCAGGGCCGGGCCAAAACGGACACGCGCAAACGCATCACACTTGGGCTTTGCCCATTTTACAGGAAGGGCAACGATGGAATTAGACGAGCAAATCGTTTTAGACGCACAGATTTCAGCCGCCATTTTGGGCAACCTCGACAAACGGATATTTGTGCTGGTTGACCTTCTAGCGCCAGAGCCTATTCCCGATTGTCTTTACGGGCACGGTTTCGGTTATATAGGAGTCACTGGCGTTGTCAATGGCGTGTCCCGCGCGGCGTTTGCCGTGGAAATTGATGACGCCGCCGTGTCTGCAATAGCAGCGCATTGGGTCCAATATCTTGCGGCCCGGATTATGCCGTATATGCAGCCGCCCGCCGGGGATTCAGTTCAATTCCTGGAGCGCCTCCATGCGCTTCAAGACACGCGCATAGGCTAACCCGCCTTGTGCGTCCGGGCGGTGAGACACCGCCCACAAGTTTAGTGCTGCCCGGTTACGTAGGGCCGGGTCATTCGCGGTAGCTGCCACAGCGCGTGGACGGTAGACGCGGCGGTAAGGCTCCAACGCTGGGGCTATGAGGCCGTAAGAGTTTAACCACACCGGATAGAAAGGTCCGGTCTGACGCCGTGGCCGCTCCCAGTTCGGAAGCGGTGGAGGCGATTGCATCGTGACGGGGAGACATGGTGCCCAACCCAAGATCGGAGATTCAGTATGAAGCTACTCGATTTGAAACAGGAACTCGCGGCGTGCATCAACCGAAAGCAGGAGATGCTTAACGCGCCGAAAGCCGCCGGACGGCAGTGCATGAACGAAGAGGAGCGGGCGGAGTACCAAACCGCTTTCGCGCGAGAGGGTGAGCTACAGGTCCAGATAAACAGAAGCGCGTCCAACAACACACTTCTGTCCGCTTTCGGCGGCAATCCTATGGCCCTCGTTGACGCGGGCGCACCAAGCCCCGCAAGCAACCGTGCGCAGAGGCCAATGAGCACGGAGTACACAAACGCCTTTGTGGCTTTCCTCCGCTCCGGCGGCAAGCAAGCGACAGACGCACTGAGCGAAGGCTTTGACCCGCTGTTTGGCGGCTTTGCTCTGCCGTCTTTGCCGGGTATGTCCTCCGCAATGTATGAGGGCACTCTTGGCAGTTCCAACGGCGCGGGCGGCTATGCCGTCAACGTCCCCACGGATGGGCAAATCATCCCGTTAGCTGTGCCGGACTTGGGCGTCCGTTCCGTGGCCCGTGCAATTCCCACGTCAACCGATGTGAAGCTCCCGTCTCAATCCACGTTTGGGACCGCCGGAGTCAAGGCCGAAAGCGGCGCGTCAACCAACACGTTCTCGGAGAGCAATCCAACGCTGTCACAGTTGACGCTCTCTGCGTTCATGATGGGCTTGACGCACACCGTCTCTTGGGAGCTGTTGCAGGATGTGAGCCTCTTCCAGGAGTTTGGCGTCCGTGACCTCATCAATGCGGTTTCCATTGCTGAGGACGGCTTCTTCGTCACCGGCACGGGCACCGGCCAACCGCAAGGCTTGGTTGGCAACACGGGCACCGGGACGGGAGCGGCGTATCTGCAAGAGTCCACCGGAGCATATTTGCTCAACGCCACGGACGATATTTTGGGCACGCTCAAGGGAAGCTACTTCCCCAATGCCGCGTGGCTGATGAGCCGTGCAACGGCGGTTGCGATTCGGAAGGCACAGCGGCAAGCCAACCTCTTTGCGGCCTCTTGGACCCGCGAAGGCGGGCGGGACTTCCTGCACGGCTTCCCGGTGAGCTACAGCGCGGCCATGCCCGCAATTCCCACGGCAACAAGCGCGGGCGTTGTGCCCATCCTCTTCGGCTCTTTCCAGGACGGCTACGTCATTGGAGATCGCGGCGGCGCGGGCACGTTCGTCAAAATCCTTGACCAGCCCCTTGCCACGGCGGGTCAAACCATTCTGCTTGGATACAAGCGCGTGGACGGGCGCGTCCGCCGCTCTGAGGCAATCCAGGCAATCACCATTTCACACACCTAACCAAGTGTGGGGGAACGCAAACCCGTTTCAGCGGGCCGCTCACGGCCCCGCAAGGCGCGTGCTGTGCCTGAGTTCCTGTGAGCGGAAACTGACAACTCGGCACCGGATAGCAGGGGAGCGTATCCGGTGCCGGGCATTTTTGAAAGAGGCGGAATATGCAACCTGTTTGGGTTTTGAGCGTGGACTTGCAAACCAAGACGGCCACTTTTCAGAGCGGGCTATCAGACGCGGCTAAATCGGCCCGTGGTGCCTTCTCTGACATTAAGAGCGGCGCGGGGCAGATGGGCCGTGAGACAAGCTATTCCATGATGGAAGCCCGGCACGGCGTCATGCTGTTGGGTGAGGAATTCGGCGTCCATTTGCCCCGCGCCTTGACAAGTTTCATTGCGAGTATAGGCCCGATTGGTGCGGCAATGGAAGCGGCCTTCCCGTTCTTAGCCGTTGCCGTTGGAGCTACGCTCTTGATTGAGCACTTGGCAAAGCTACGGGCCGCCGGACTTCAGCTCACAGAGGACCAAGAAAAGTTTGGGACGGCGGCGCAAAACGCTTTCAACAAACTGGAAGACAAAATCATTCAGTCCAAAATCCGGGCGGATGAATTGAGCCATGACAGCATGGGCGCATTGCGGCTCCAGCTTGAATTGATTGACCATCAAAGCATGGATGAGTTGGTCCATTCCTTTGAGGAAGTCGCAAAGGCCGCCGAAGTCGTAATGAAAGAACTTGAGGGCAGTTGGTACACCTTTGGCATTGGCTCGGACGGGGCCAAAGCCGCCCTGGAGGGCTTCAAAACCAAGTATGAGCATTTGCTCTCCCTACGGACTGACGCGGGGAAAGAGGAAGCAAGCAACCTCTTGACGGGGACACTCAAAACGGCCCGTGAGGTTCTCCAGGCGCAACAGACCATAAAGGCCAACCGTGACAGTGGGGACGGCCAAACGGATGACAGTTTCCAGGCGGAGCGGACCCTTGAAATACACAAGGCGAGTCTCACAGTAACCAAGAGCGAAATAGCCGCACAAGAGGCTATCGTAAAGGCGCTCCAAACCCAAGCGGACATTGAAAAGGCCGTTGCCGAGCACAAAGCATTGGACAGCGGCAACGCCACTAAGTCAGCCGGGAAGGAAGGGGCAACTCAGCGGGCGGCGGCTCAACGTGAGGCGGCGGAGAGCCAATTGCGTATGGGTGAAATGGCCGTGTCCTCAGATCGGGCCGTAGCCAAGGCGCAATTGGACATACACCGCGCCTCTATTGAAGATCGGCTCAAGTCTGACTTGGACTTTGCGGAACGGGAGCAATCCCTCCGCCTTGCCGCCAACCAAGCGGAGGTTGCCGCGTTGGACAAGGGCGGCAAGGACTACGCTAATCAGCTCAAGGCGTTGCATGACAAGGCCCTTGAGATTACCGCACAGCATGAAGCCCAAGTCTCAGAGCTGACGGCGCGGTCCTCCACTGAGAGCGCCGCCCGTGACCTCCGCAACCTGGAGCAAGCGGAGCGGGAGAAAATCGACGGCGCGGTGAAAGGGTCCACTGCCCGGCTTGCCGTGTTGGACGCGGCAATCAAAGAAGAGGAAAGCAAGAACCTTCAGGACACCAGCTTTTACCGTGAGCTGTGCCAACAGCGCGTAAACCTCATCACGGAAATGGCAGAGGAAGAGAAGAAGCTGAAAGCGGAAGCCGGACGGGAGTCTGCCGAGCATGAGCAAAAAATCGGTGAGCTAATCCTAGCCGCCCAAAAGCAACACCAAGAATTGCTCAACAGCTCTCACCACGTCAGTGACGCGCAACGTGTAGCCCAAGAGACGGCGGCGGCCAATGCTGAGTATCAAATCAAGCTAAAGGCGTTTCAGCAAGAAGACGCCGCCCTGGATAAACACGGCAAGGACTACGCTAACAAGCATAAGGCCCTCCAGGACAAGGAAAAACAGCTTGACCAACAGCACGAAAACGAAATCACCGCTATCAAGGAAAAGGCAGAGATGGAGCGAAACAAACGCATCCTGTCAGCGGAAAACCGCCTCCAAGACGAACTCGCACACGGGCTGACTCAATCAATCATGGGGCACCAAACATGGGCAAAGATGGTCAACCAACTTGGGGACCAAGTGGTCAGCGGCATGATTCAAAACGCCATTAAGTCAATGCTCACTGAGGACATGACCAAAGAGAAAGACGCCGCCTCCGCCGCTCGGAAAGCCTTCAATATCGGTATGAGCATGGGACCGGCGGGCATTATCCTTGGACCCGTTTTTGGCGCGGCGGCTTTTGCGGCTGTCATGGCCTTTGAGGGCGGCGGCATTGTCCCCGGCACGGGGAGCGGAGACGTTGTACCCGCCATGCTGACGCCGGGTGAAGGCGTGGTCCCCGGCGGCGTCATGGAGGGACTGAGTAATCTTGTCAAGTCCGGCGGCATGGGCGGGACTACACACGTTACGCACGTCCACATCCACCACTCGCCCACGATTCATGCCCTTGATTCGGAAGGGATGGACCGTGTGCTTGAAAAGAATTCTGCCACGCTCCAGAAACACTTTGAGGGCACGCTCAGAAAGATGAATCGCTAATGCCAGAGACAATGCTTGAAATTGCCCTTGCTTGCATCCGGCGCGGTTGGTTCGTGTTCCCGTGTTGGCCTGGACAGAAAACGCCGCGCATCCGTGGCGGCAACCTTTCGGCTAGTAATGACGCCGCGAAGGTCCGCGATTGGTGGGCAAAGTGGCCGGACGCCAACGTAGCCATTAGCACCAAGCCAAGCAGGTTAACCGTTGTGGACGTTGACCACGGGCTTGCCAACGCGGATGAATGGGCAGAGTGGGCAGAGAGCGCGGGCTTGCCGGGGACGTACACGGTGCGGACCGGGCGGCGTGACGGCTTCGGAGTCCAGATGTACTACTCCGGTGACGCCACAAGCAAAGCGTGGGAGACGGAAACTCACAGCGGGGACATACGCGGGAGTTGGGGCTATGTCATGGCGGCGGGTTGTCTCCACCCTAGTGGCAGCCTCTACAGCGTCCTGTTGGATATGCCTATAGTCCCGGCCCCGGAATGGGTCAACACGGTCAAGAAAGCCGTGCCAAAGGGCAGGGACGGCAAGCCTAATGCGGCTTGGATGGATGACGGCACGGACATTGTGGACCATCGGAATTGCCACATGATTAGTTTGTTGGGGCGGAAGCGTGGCGAGGGCTTTACAGATGAGCAACTCCAGGAATATGGAGCCGCCGTCAACGATGAACGATTGAAGCCGCCGTTGGATGAGGCGGAGTTAGACCACCTTGTCAGACAGGCGTGCAAGTGGCCCGTGGGCGTGCCGGACCCCGTGGTCACAATCGGCGGGAAACCGTCTCCAGGCCCCGGCATTGCGGCTCCAGTGGGGCCTGTTGACTGGCGGAGTCACTACCACACATTTGAGCAAGTGAGCAATGCGCCCCGGCCCCGATTCCTAATCGACGGCTTCCTCCAGCTCCAAAGCATTACCGCCGTTGCCGCGCCTGTCGGCCAGCGGAAAAGCATCATCGGGCTAAATATCGCGCATTGCCTTTGTACGCGGGAGCCGCTCTTTGACCACTTCCCGGCTAACCCGGAGTGTGCGCCGAGCCGAGTTTTGTACCTTTGCCCAGAGATGGGACTGATTAGCTTTTCGGATAGGGTCCGCAAGATCGGGCTAATGCCCCACGTCTGTGAGTCCTTCTTTGTCCGCACCATGAACCCGGTACAGGAGACGCCGGGCAAGAGGCCGGACACATTGACCCTGGAGAACCTCCAGGAAGATGAGGTCCGGGACGCTGTGGTCATCATAGACACTGCCGTCCGGTTTATCCAAGGGGACGAAAACAGCTCGGCAGATATGCGCGTTTTTGCCAACAGCATCTTTCGATTGGCGGAGATTGGCGCGGCGGCTGTAGTGGTACTCTTCCACAGTGGCAAAACCACCAAAGAGCAACCGGAGCTAACCCTGGAGAACGCCATGCGCGGAAGCGGCGAGTTGGGCGCTTTCGTGACGTGCTGTTGGGCAACGCGGCTCCAACTCGGAGAAGATGAGGATGAATACCGCGCTAAAAGCTACCTTCGGAATGTCAAGCCCCGCGATTTTGAGGCGAAGCCCTTTGAGGTCATCGGCACGCGGGACGCCCAAGACAACGTGGTCAACGATTGCCGGATGCACTGGATAGACAACGGGGAAGCCAAGGTTGTGCTCTCCCAAAAGGCGCACGGCGTCAAGACGGATGCTGACGGTATGGAGGACTTGTCCGTGGCAGTCATCAAGGCACACCCGGAGATGAAGATCAGAGAGCTACAGGCGGCAATGAAGGCGGCGGGGATTAAGAAGCCGCGCTGCCCAAGTTGGATTAGCACCAAGCGGGCGGAGCTACGCGGGGCCGGAGTACACACAGAATGACCCACATATTTTTTTCTCTCTATAGGTAGTTGAATAAAGAAGAAGAAGAAAATATCTCATTGCTGTGTAAGCTACGCTTTGCTTACTTACACAACAGCGTGATATGAGCCGGAGAAAGAACACGAGGGACTATGAAGAAACGAAAGCAGAAACGATGTGTTTGCGGCCAGCCAATGCCTCATCCCAACGTACCACCCGGCACGCCCTGGACATGGGCAAGTCACCCGTCCAGCGTTCCGGCTGACGTAGTAGCCGCCGGACACTCGGCACATGAGCCAAGCGAGTGGTGTCATTGTGCTATCTGTGACAGCCTTCGGTAGAGGCGTGGTCAAGGCACACGAAAGGACGGACAGACAGATGGAACACAACCTCAGCACAGCACCGGCAAGCGAGTGGGAAGACGTGGGGATGTTTGGTGACTACTGCAAATTGCGGCATAACCCATGCGGCAAAGAGGTTGCCATACTGATGGGTCACTGTCCTACCTGCCCGAAGTGCCAACCCGAAGCGTGGAAGGCGCTTGCATCTGTAGTCGAATGAATAAGGTACGGGGGCGGGGTCAAAAGTTAAAGAGGGTGCCTAGGAGAGCACACCAGTAGTCTTTTCTGTACACAAACGGAAATACTTCCCATTTTGTGTGGTTAAATGGCCACATAATGAGGCAATTCGTGGACAATGGAGCACGGGGCAGAATGGGCCATATTACGCGGCCCACGTTGCGGTGACAAGCAAGTCTAGCCGGTCCTGTCTGCCCTTGACCCATTTAGCATAGTGCTTTTCAGTTGTCCTAATGCTCTCATGGCCCAACAGCTTACTGACCTCTTCCATAGGGACTCCCTTTTCCAAGAGGTCAACGGCAAACGTGTCCCGGATTCGATGGCTTTTCATGAAGCACACGTCCGCGATTCCGGCGGCGGCGAAGGCGCGGCTTACCTTATCGCTCCAGTGTGCCGCAAACTGGTTAGGGGCTTGCCGCCCATCCCAAAACAGAAATTTAGGCTCTGTATTGGCCGTGGCAAGGATAGCGGCGGAGACAGCCGCCGGGAGCGGGACGGACACGTGAGTCCCCGTCTTTTGACGGGACGTGACCACACGCCAAAGCCCGTTAGCGCCCTGAAATAGGCTTCCACGCTCTAGGCATACGGCGTCCCGGATGGCCAAGCCGCTGTAACGCATCAGTAGCAAGACGGCCCGGAGGCGGGCGTCATTGGCGGCGTCCATGAGCGCCGCAAACTCCCCGGCGGTTAGAGGCATGGTGGGCGCGGCGTCAATGACAATGCGGGGCAGACTTGGAATCCGGGCTATCCATTGCGACTCAAAGCAATAGCGGAGAAAGCTGCCAAGGCGGGCGCGGGCGGAGTATTGAGTCTGTGAGCGGTACTTGGTTTCCCAAGTCGCAACAAAGCCCGTTAGCAGCTCCCGCGTGACGCCCTGGATTGTAATGACCCCGGCAGATTCACAGTACGTTTGGAAGCTCTGCAATTCGCCTTTGTACCGTGCCCGGACGCCCGGAGTAACCCCTTGGACGGCCTTGTCTTGGTTGAATAGCCGGACGGCCTCTTCTATCAGGCGGGGCGCGTCCGGCACTTCTACGGGCTTGCCGCTGAGCTGATCTTCCACGGCCCGCTTTGCTTGCTCAGCCTCCGCCCAAGAGCGTGTCCCGGCTTGCCGCCGGTATTGTTTGCCGTTGAGGGTCCAACGGAGGTGCTTCCGACATTGGCACCTCTTGGAGAACTCATCCCCGGCGTACTTGCATCCTTCAGCGTGACGAACGAAAATCGTAATGATTGGCGCGTTCATAGTCCCTCTCGAATCGCGCAGCACACTTTTAGCACAATTCGCAAAGGACATTCAGCAAGTTATTTGTTTCGTTCACCTTGAGGGCACTTTGAAGTGTCGTGCCCTGACGCTTCTGGGCATGTTATTGTGTTTTTCCGCAGTCTATAAAGCCCGTGATTTATCTGCTCTGTCAGCGGCACGGCTAAAGCCGTGCCCTTTCAAAACCAGGTAATGAAACAGAGTCGAAGCAGTTCAACTTCAATGCGGGTAAATCTTTGCGGGGAAGGCAAGACAGCACCATGAGGTCAAGAGCATGATTCCCAGGCCGGCGCAATACCTTCTGCGCTTCGACGATCTTTGTCCCACCATAGAGCATGAACATTGGCTGCGTTGCCTGCCGATGATCGAGGAGTTCGGACTGAAGCCGATTCTCGCCGTGATCCCCGACAACCAGGACACGGAATTGATTCTATCGCCGCCGGACCCCATGTTTTGGCCGCTGATGAGGGCCATGGAAGCAGAAGGAGCGACCATTGCCCTGCATGGGTATCGTCATCTCTGCGCCAGCCGAGGCGAGAGTCTGTTGCCGCTGCATCACTACACTGAATTTGCCGGCGTGCCGGAAGTGACTCAGCATCGGTGGATTCGCGAAGGGCGGAGGATTCTTCGCGGCCAGGGACTCAATCCCACGATCTTTGTCGCGCCGCGCCACGGCTTTGACCACGCCACCCTCCGCGCGCTCCGCAAGGAGGGAATTCCGTTGCTCTCGGACGGCTTTGCCCGCGTTCCATTCGAGCGCGGCGGCATCACGTGGATTCCACAGCAGATTTGGAGGCCAGTGGAAAAATCCAGCGGGCTATGGACCATTTGCATCCATAGCAACTTTACCCGTGCCGCCCAGGTGGACGAGCTTCGCGCTTTCATTCGCGATCATGCCGCGCAGTTCACCTCCGTGGATCGTGTGCTGGCAGAGTATCCACTCGCCGGGCTGGGCACGATTGAACGGCTCTATGAGGCTTGGACACTTTGGCGAGTCCAGGTTCGCCGAGCCAGGAGACGGCGGAAGGTCCGCTCCAGCAGCTCCGATAAAAATTAACTTATTCTGTTCTTCGCAAGGGTTTGGTCAATCAGAGTTTCATAGGCCTGAATCGCGCGGTCGATGCGGAAAGCTTCGACAAAAGAATGGGCAAAGCGCTCACCCGGCCTGAGGGCGCGAAGAGCGGCCAGCAGGGAAGCGGCCAGCGCATCATCGGAGAGTGTGGGGGCCAGCCACACCCCAGATTGGTCGCGCAGCAGTTCCGAGAGGCCTTTGGAGGCAGGTAAGGCCACAATGGGGAGCCCTCCGGCAGCCGCCTCCAGAAGAGCATTGGGCAGGCCTTCATGCCGGGAGGGGAGCACGAAGAGCGTTGCCGTTGGAAAGAGCGTCCAGGGACGGTCGATGTAGCCCGCAAAGTGAACCGTGGCGTCGAGTCCCAGTACGCGGGACAGATCCTTCAGAGCTGTTTCCTCCGGACCCTCGCCGGCAATCAGCAGTCTGGCCTTGGGAAACTCCTTCCGGACCGAAACCATGGCTCTCAGCAGCAAATCGAAGCCTTTTTCTGCCGCGAGCCTTCCTACGGCCAGCAGACGCGGGCCGGGGCTGGTTTGCGGAGACGGATTCAGGCCGATGGAAGCGCGAACCTCGTCAACATCCACGGGGTTGGGCAGCACTGCCAGCCGATTTTCCGGAACTCCCAGTTCGCGGGCCAGATCATCGGCCATCGACTGCGTCTGGCAGATGACCCGGTCTGCGCGACGGTAGAGCAGGCGGTAGAGCAGGCGGGTATAGCAGGGCACTCCTCCAAAGGCCAGGGAAGCGGAGACGGTACTGTTCTGGCGCACTAGAACGCGGGTTCCACGCGGGAAGAAGGGACGCAGCAGCAGGACCAGAAAATTAAGATGCGCCATTCCGGAGAGGATCAGTTCCGGTTTCAGACGGTGAACCAGCCGGAGCAGCCTGAAGGCTCCGGCGCGCACCCTGGGAGCTCCTAAAGCATGAAGATTGACGGAGTTTGGCAGCGCCTCGCTGGTCTGTGCCTGCGTGATCAGCCCCAGGTGCAGCTCGAACTTTTCCGCCGGCAGGCCCCGAACCAAGAGCGCCGCCACACGCTCCGCGCCGCCGCCGCCAAGATGCGGAATCAGCAACAGGATCTTCGGGCGCGGATTCGCGGACATGGGGTTATCCTTAAAATCTCAGCGAGTATAGTGCAAGCGCCTCAATAAATCTGTAACAAAAAAGCACACTTTTCCAGAAGAAGTTTTCCACATTGACATATAAAGCGAAGTAATGTTTCCTAAGAGTACTGAATCTGTTTTTCTCCGGCGGAGACCGCCTTTTTTGGTCTCTTCTGCATTGTCACGAGGGGAGCGGCTGAGGCGGAAGTCAGGAGTGAGCGTTCCGGCGCGAGTGTTCGTCCGGTCGAGCGTTCAGCAAGCATGAGCTCCTGAATTCGTCGAGCACCTTTCCTACCGCGTTTCCGATGTTTCTTTCGGAGCGCGAAGGCCCTTTCTGGGAGAGGCTCGTGCACAAACGCAACGGAGAAATTGCAGATTCTATTTTTTTGTCCACTTATTTAAGGTGGAGCAACCGTTTTTCGTCCTCAGCCGCTCCTCGTCCGGCTCAGCCTTCCCGTTCGCCCCATAGCCCCCATATCGTAATCGGCATTACGCACCCGCAAACCTGCCTGGTGCTTGGCGGCCGTCTGCGCACTCTGCGCGAGGCGGGATTCCGGGTAACGCTGGTTTCAAGCCCCGGCGAGCTGCTCAACCACACGGCAGCTCAAGAAGGGGTTGAGTCGATTGCGATTCCCATGCGCCGGGGGATGGCGCCGGCCGCGGACCTGCTGTCGCTGTTGCGATTGTTCTGGTTGCTCTGGCGGCTGAGGCCCGACATGACGGAGTTCAGCACGCCCAAGGCCGGGCTGCTGGGCTCGATTGCCGCCATGCTCTGCGGCGTTCCTTCGCGGGTCTATTGTCTGCGCGGGCTCAAACTGGAAACCTCGACCGGAGTCAAGCGCCGCATCCTGCTGGCCGCTGAGAGAGTGGCCTCGGCCTGTTCTCATGTAGTCCTGTGCAACAGTGAGAGCCTGCGTAACCAGGCGCTGGCCCTGGGCGTGGCTCCTGAAGCCAAACTGCTCCTTTTGGGGAGCGGCAGCAGCGGCGGAGTCGATGTGGAGCGCTTCTCGCCGGGCCCGGACAGCCTGCGCGCCCGGCTTGGTCTTCCGCCGGATGCGCCCGTGGTGGGCTTTGTGGGCCGCTTGACCCGCGACAAAGGGCTGCCGGAGCTGGTGGAAGCATTTGCTGCCATCCTGGCCGCCAGACCGCAGGCGCATTTGCTACTAGTGGGCTGGTTTGATGCCGCGGAAGATGCGCTCAGCCGGAAGCTGCGCTTTCGCATTAAAAACCACCCGCGCATTCACATGACCGGGTACGTTGCCGATACGGCGCCCTATTACCGCGCCATGGACGTCATGGTTCTACCCACCTGGCGGGAGGGTTTTCCGAATGTCGTTTTGGAAGCCGCGGCCAGCGGGATTCCCGTGGTGACCACCTTGTGCACCGGCTCGCGCGACTCCGTGGTGCCGGAGGTGACCGGGCTGCTGATTCCTCCCGGCTACCCGGTCGCCATCCGCGAGGCCGTGCTGCAGTTGCTGCGTAACCCGGAGCGCCGCTGCCGCATGGGCGAGGCAGCCCGCGCCTGGGTGCTGGAGAACTATGTGAATGGTCGCGTTCTGGGACTTACCGTGGGATGCTACAAAAGCCTTCTTGAGCGGAATCGGCCTGTGAACACAAAAAGAACGCCAGTCGTGGCGGATTCCGTGCTCAATCCGATTTAAGTGTGAAGGTTCTCTGCAATAAAATCTGGGTGCCCCACACTCGCCGTCCTGAGCGAAGTCGAAGGATCTGCGTTTCGTAATTTGCGGCTAGGGTCCTGAGTCAGAAATACGCATCACAAAAACTGCTGTCATCCTGAGCGAACGGGGCCCCAGGGGTACTCTTCAGCTTGGGGGTGGTGAGTCGAAGGATCTGTTGTTGTTCTTCAATGAACTTCTGACTCACCACGCTAGGGTGGGAGACCAATCAAGGCTGCGACTGCGGCACTGTGGGGTTCAGCGGCGCGCAGATTTCAGCCGGAGGCGCTTGCAGCGTATGCGCGCCTGATTCGGCCGCATGCAACACACCGTTTGGCACAATGCCCAGCACCAACGTGGCTATAACGGCCATCGCCAAGGCTGCGATGACGGCAACGCCAACCCTTGGCGCCGGAGCGGAGGAGGCCTGATCGTCCGGGCGTTGCGCGGTGGCAAGCGCGAGGCGCAGATAGTACGCAGCGGCCAAACCGGAGTTCAGCAAGCCGATGATGGCCAGCCAGATGGCTCCGCCACCCACCGCAGCCGCAAACGAATAGAACTTTCCGAAGAATCCGCCGGTGAAGGGAATGCCGACCAGCGAAACCAGAAAGAAGATCAGCAGGCTGCCGAGCAAAGGCGAGCGATAGATGAGCCCGCGATAATCGTTGATGAGCGGCAGCTTCTCGTCGTATCCGCTGACCAGCGTAACCACGGCGAAGATGCCCACGTTCATGGCCGCGTAGGCCGCAGTGTAGAAGCTGGCAGCGGCGATGCCGCTCGCCCCGAGTCCCGCGAAGGCCGCCAGCAGGTAGCCTGCATGGGCGATTGCGGAGTAGGCCAACATGCGCTTCACGTTCTGCTGGCGCAGCGCGGCCAGGTTGCCCACGGTCATCGAGAGCACTGCCACCACCCACAGCAGCGGCTGCCAGACGGGGCGCAGCATGGGCAGCATCTCATAGACCACCCTCAGCAGCAGCGCGAAGGCCGCGGCCTTGGGCGCGGTGGACATCAGCGCTACGACAGGTGTAGGCGAGCCTTCGTAAACGTCCGGCGTCCACACGTGGAAGGGCGCGGCGGAGACCTTGAAGAGAATTCCCACCAGCATCAGCCCCAGCCCTGCCAGGATGAACGCTTGATTTTGCGCCGTGGGCACGAGGCGGGCGATCTCGTAAATCTGCGTGGTGCCGGTGGCGCCGAAGATCATCGCGATGCCGTAGAGCAGGAAGGCTGTGGCGAAGGAGCCGAGCAGAAAATACTTGATGGCGGCTTCCGGTCCGCGAGCGGTGTGCTTGCGGTAGCCGGCCAGAATATACGTAGCTATGGAAGAGATCTCCAACGCGATGAAGACCAGCAGCAGCTCGACCGCGCCGGTGAGCAGGCACATGCCCACCGCGCCGAAGACAATCAGCGCGTAGAACTCGCCCTGGTGGTGGCTCTTTTCCGGCAGTGTGTCCAGCGAGAGCAAGAGCGCTACCAGAACGATGCCGCAGATGAGCACATGGAAGAAGACCGTGAAGGCACTGGTCTCCACCGTGCCGGAGAAGCCGGTGCCCATGGGCAGTGAAAGCTGCCAAAGGCTTGTCCAGATCGCGAAGGTAGTTCCGAAAGCGGCGACCCAGCCCAACGAACGGCGCGCCCAATGAGGAGGCAGCGTCGCGTCAATGAGCATCACCAAAACGCCGGTCAGCGTGAGGACGACCTCGGGAAGGACGCGATAGATGTCGGGAACAGAATTCATCGCTGGCCCTCCCCATTCATGGAATTAGTGTTGGCAATGCGGGCTGCGGAAAAACTCGATCCGGAGGGAGGCGGGGGTTTCAACCCCCGAATATAGCCGTCATAATCGACGAGGGCTTTAGCCCCGGAGGGAATCATTGGAGGATGCGCGCCCTTCTCGATGGTTGGCAACCAGAGCATCGGCGCCACGCCCATGACCAGCATCAGCGCGGTCAGCGGCCAGAGCACGGCCAGTTGACCTATGCGAAGGTCTTCAGGCGGCTTCGTTGTTGCCAGCGCGCTCTCAGGCCCGAAGAAGAGTCGCTGCACCAGCCATAGCATGTAAGCCGCGCCCAGAATCACGCCCAGCGTGGCGGCGATGGCCCAGCCTTTGCTAACGCCGGTAAATGTGCCGAGAAGAATCATGAACTCGCCGACAAAGCCGCCCAGCATGGGCAGCCCGATCATGGCGAGAGAGGCAATCACGAAAAATGTTGCCGTACTAGGGAGCTTTGCGGCCAGTCCGCCGTAGGCGTTGATTTCGCTCGTCGCGTAGCGGTCGTAAAGCAGGCCCAGCAGCAGGAAGAGCGCGCCATCCACCACGCCGTGATTCAAAATCTGATAAACCGCGCCCTCCCAACCGGTGAGCGTCAGTCCGTAGATGCCGAGCGTGATGAGGCTCAGATGGCTCAACGCGGCAAAGGCCATCAGCCGCCAGAAATCGCGCAGCACCAATGCGAGGCACGCGCCGTAGAGAATGCCGACGACCGCGAGACCCACCAGCACCGGCGCAACAGCCCGCGCCTGCAAAGGGAAGAGGCCGATGTGGAAGCGCAGCATGGAGTAGAGGCCGAGCTTGCCGGCGACGACCATCGCGAGGGCGACCGGCGCTTCGCTGAAGGTGTCCGCTAGCCAGCCGTGCAGTGGGAAGACCGGAACCTTGACGGCAAAGGCGAAGAGAAACGCCAGAGCCGCCCAGTACAACGGACCGGCGGGAAGAATGCCGCTAGCGATGTTGTATTGCAGCATTGTGAAGTCGAAGGTGCCGGTTTGCGCGTAGAGCCAGAGAATCGCGACCAACAACGGCGCCGACGGGATGAAAGTGAAGAGGAAAAACTTGAGCGCGGCCCTGGGTCCATCCTTGCGGCCGTACATCGCGATGAGAATCGCCATGGGAACCAGCGACAACTCCCAAAAGCCGTAATAGACCATCAGGTCCAGCGAGAGAAAGACGCCCAGCATGGCCGTCTGCTGCACCAGGAAGAGCGCGAAGAAGAGCTTGCGCCGCTCGCGGATGGCGTTCCAACTGGCAACGACGCCGATGGGAGCGAGCAGACCAACCAGCACAACCAGCCAAAGACTCAAGCCGTCCACGCCGAGGTGGTAGAAGATCGCGGGCTTCTCAATCCACAGGCGATTGACGACAAACTGGAAGCCGATCTGCGCTTTGTCGAAATGCGCGGGCAGGTGCAGCGTGAGGCCGAAGGTGGCCAGCGTGGTGACGAGCGCAATCCAGTTAGGCAGCTTGAAGCGGTCGGGCACGAGTGCCACCAGCACCGCACCGGCCAGCGGAAGCAGAAGGATCAACGTGAGAATCGATTGGTTTATCTGGTTCATTCTCTCAATGCCCCGCCATGCCAAGATGAATTGTCGTAAGACTGGCCAGCACCGTTGCCCACGGAACCAGCAGGAAGAGCAGCACCGCCGCCGCGCCCGCGGCCAGGCACGCCGCATAGGAGCGCAGATTGCCCGATTGCCAGCGTTGCAGAATCGCTCCCGCCAAGGTTGCAATGCCGCCAAGCAGCCAGGTCATGCCGCCCAGGATGCCCACGTCCACGATCCACTCCAGAATGTACTTCGAGAAGCCGAGCAGCGGCTTGACGATTGTTGCACCGTAGAACTCGTCAACGAAATACTTGTTGGCCAGCAGCTTGTAACCGGCAGGCAAAGCCGCGGCGTATTGAGCGGGGCACTCAGGCTTGCGCCGGTAGAATTTGTCGGCGATAAGCCAGCCTTCCAGCGCGACAAGAACGGCCACGACGCTGAGAATCAGTTCCAGACGCCAGTTGCCGGCCTCGGTGGGCAGTACGCCGACGGATGGCGCCAGGAAAGCGCCGAAGCGCTCCATGCCGATCCAGCCGCCGCAGACCGAGAGAGCGGCGAGAATCACCAGCGGGCCGCGCATCGACCACGGGCTTTCATGCGCGTGAACATTCTCGCTGCGCGACTCGCCCATGAAGGTCATGTACCACAGCCGGAACATATAAAACGCAGTCAGTAGTGCGGTTAAAAGCCCGACAGAATACAGAATCTTGCCGTTGGTTCCGTGTAAATACGCCGCATACAGGATAGCGTCCTTGGAAAAGAATCCGGCAAAGGGAAAGATTCCGGCGATGGCCAGAACGCCCACCGTGGTGACGGCGAAGGTGACCGGCAGTTTCTTTCTGAGGCCGCCCATCTTGCGCAGGTCCTGCTCGCCGCCGATGGCGTGAATCACAGAGCCCGCCGCGAGGAAGAGCAGCGCCTTGAAGAAGGCGTGCGTCATCAGGTGGAAGATGGCCGCCGAGTAAGCCGCCACGCCGCAGCCCAGGAACATGTAGCCGAGCTGCGAGATGGTGGAGTAAGCCAGCACACGCTTGATGTCGTTCTGCACGAGAGCGATGGTTGCGGCGAAGATGGCCGTGGCCGCGCCTACAGTGGCCACCAAGCCGAGCGCGACGGGCGAGTGATCGAAGAGAACGTGCGTGCGGGCGACCATGTAGACGCCGGCTGTGACCATGGTGGCCGCGTGAATCAGCGCGGAGACCGGCGTGGGGCCTTCCATTGCGTCCGGCAACCAGATGTAGAGCGGAAGTTGCGCGCTCTTGCCCGCCGCGCCCAGCATTAGGCAGAGCGCGATGATAGTGAGCACGCCGCCCTGCCAGCCTGGGTTTGCGCTGAGCTTAGCGCCAATCTCGCTGAAAGTGAGCGTGCCGAAGTTGGCGACGAGCAGAAACATTCCGATGAGGAAGCCGAAGTCGCCGATGCGGTTGACGATGAAGGCCTTCTTGCCCGCGTCCGCCGCCGATTTCTTCTGGAAGTAAAAGCCGATGAGCAGATACGAAGCCAGGCCGACGCCCTCCCAGCCTATAAACATGACGAGCGCATTGCCGGCCAGCACCAATACCGTCATGAAAAATAGAAACAGGTTCAGGTACGAGAAGTAGCGCGCGTAGCCTTCGTCGTCGCCCATGTAGCCGACCGAGTAAACGTGAATCAGGAAGCCGACGCCGGTGACCACCAGCAGCATGACCAGAGAAAGCTGATCGAGAACAAAACTGAAGTCGATGTGCAGCAGGCCGGCATTGATCCAGGGCAGCGGGCAAGTCTCGACGTAAGGCAAGCTCACGACACTTGGAAGATTCGTAATGCCCGTTGGATCGACGAACATCGGCAGGAGTCCGCGTACAGCCGCGTTGAGCACCACCCCAAACGCTGCCAGCGGAGCCAGCAGTGCGACTGTCGTCACTAACCACTTTGGCAGTCGTCGGCCCAGGATTCCATTGATAAGGAATCCCGTGAAGGGAAGAAGCGGTATCAACCAGAGATAAAGGTGTGCGTTCATAGTTTCATCCGGTCGATGCGGTCGACGGCCAGGGTTGCGCGCGCGCGGAAGACGGCGATGATGATGGCCAATCCAACAGCAGCTTCCGCCGCGGCCACCATCATCACGAAGAAGACGAAGATCTGCCCCTTCACCGCGTGCCACTGGTGGGCGAAGGTGACAAATGATAGGTTGACACCGTTGAGCATCAGTTCAATGGACATGAAGACTGTAATCAGATTGCGCGTGATGAGAAAGCCGACCACGCCCAGCGAAAACAACGCGGCGCTCAGCAGCAGATACCAGGAGAGCGGAACTTCCTGCGCGAAAAGAGAACTCATTCTTCGCCCGTCCTTTCTGCATTGCCTTGCGGTGATTGCAGGATTCGATTGTCGGAACCTGCCAATGTAACTGCTGATCCCTGATCCCTGATCCCTGTTCCCTGTTCTTCGCTGCCGCAATGACTGGCCAGCGCCACCGCTCCAAGAATGGCGATGAGAATCAGCACCGAGGTGACCTCGAAAGGCAATAGCAGCTTGGTGAAGAGCACGGCGCTCAATTCTTCCGTGGAGGTGATGCCGTCGCTCAGCCTCGCCACGCCCAGCCCTTGCGCGTGCAGAATCACGGTGGCTATGACGGCCAGGATGGCGACCACCGCGGGAAAGCCAACGGCCCGCGCCACGCGGCTGCCCAGGGTGCGTTCCTCGCGTCCGGCGTTGAGCAGCATGACGACGAAGGTGAACAGCACCATGATGGCGCCGGCGTATACGATAATCTGCGCGGCGGCCAGAAACTCCGCGCCCAGCAACAGGTAGAGCACGGCCAGCGAGGTCATCACCACAATCAGCGAGAGCGCGCTGTTGATGGGATGGCTCTGGAGGAGGAGGTTAATCGCTCCAGCCAGGCAGAGCCCCGCAAATACGAGAAACAGAATCAGGTGCATCGCACACTCCGGGAATTTCTCCCCGATGAATAGATCAGCGTAAGGCAAGCCACAGGCTCGTCGCCACAATGTTCAGAATGGCCAGCGGCATCAGCCAGCGCCATCCGAAGTTCATCAACTGGTCATAGCGGAAGCGCGGCTGTGTGCCGCGCACCCAAACATACAAAAAGAGGAAAGAAAAAACCTTGAGCACAAACCAGAAAAGGGGCATCAGAGCCTGGACAAAAATGTTGTGCGAGGTTCCAAACAAATTTCCGAAGGGGTTTGTCCAGCCGCCCAGAAACAGCAGGGTGGCCACGCAGCCCACGTTGATCATGTTGCCATATTCGGCCATGAAAAACATGGCGAACTTCATCGAGCTGTACTCGGTGTGATAGCCGCCGGTCAGTTCGCTTTCCGCCTCGGGCAGGTCGAAGGGAGAGCGGTTCGTCTCCGCGAAGGCCGCCATCAGGTAAATGAAAAAGGCCACGAACTGCATTCCGCCAAATCTGCTCCACGGTGAGATGTTCCAGGAGAGTGCGCCGTGTTGTGCCTGCTGTTCCACAATCAGGCGCAGGTTCAAAGTTCCGGCGCGCAGCACCACGCCCACCAGCGAGAGTCCCAGCGCGAGCTCGTAGCTGACCAACTGCGCCGAGGAGCGCAGCGCACCCAGCAGCGAATACTTGTTGTTGGACGACCAGCCGGCCAGCGCGATGCCGTAGACGCCGATGGAGGTGACACCCAAAATCACCAGCAGGCCCACGTTCACATCGGAGATCTGAAAAAGGTTCGGACTGCCGAAAACGGAAAACGGCGCTCCGAAGGGAACGACGCCAATCAGGATCAGCGAGCAGCCCAAAGCGAGGATGGGAGCGAGCAAATAGAGCGGACGGTAAACGCCGGTGGGGATGATGTCCTCTTTGAGGAAAGATTTCGCGCCGTCCACCAGCGGCTGCAAGAGGCCGAAGGGCCCCACGCGGGTTGGTCCCCAGCGGTTCTGGATGCGCCCCACGAGCTTGCGCTCCAGCAGCACGGTGTAGGCGACGCCCAGCAGCATCACCACCGTCACCACGGCCACCTTGAGCACGCTCCACAGAATGAACCACAAAATCGTCACTGGTCTTCAGCCTCTTTTTATCCTGCTACTTCGTCCGTATCTGCACCAGCATCGATGCCTGATGCCGCGCGAGCTCCTGAAGCGCCGTGCTGAATTCGCCCAGCGTTCCGGAGGTAAACAATCCATCCAGCGCGGGCAAAATCTCGCCCCGCTCCGTCAACGCCGCAACCGGCACGAAGCCCGGTTCGGTCTGTACATCGTTGCCGCTTAGTAGATTCACGCGGTCCACAGCATAGCCGGGAACCAACCGCGAAATTTCGTCCAGCACCGCCAGCGGATCGAAAGGACTGAGCTTTGGCTCCAACCCATTCGCCGCAAGCCACACCGCATGGCGGTCTGCCTCGCCGGACTGCGCACCGCGCGATTGGCCCAGGTCGGCTGTTACGCTGCTACGGCCAAAAGGTACAAGAGTTGTTACGTCCACACCCATCGCTCCCGCGAGCCGCACCAGAATCTCGAACTCAGGCTTTACTCCGGCGCGGTCGGCGGCCTTGCACACTAGTTGCACGTCGCCGAAGGTGTTGGTCACTGTACCTGATTTTTCATAGAGGCTGGCTGCGGGCAGCACCACATCGGCCAGCGCCGCAGTCTCGGTGAGGAAGATATCCGCAACGATAACGAAGGTCTTCTTCAAGGCTTCCGGATTTACGCCGAGCTTTGCGACCGGATCGGCGCCGACCACCAGCAACGCGCCCAGTTCGCCTTTGCCGGCCGCATCGAAGATTTCGGAAAGCGTCTTGCCGGCTGTTGCGGGCAGGCCAGCGTACTCGGCGAAGGCTCCAGGTGTGGTGACCGGCACGTAGCCTGGAAGCAGGTCTGGGAGCAGCCCCATATCCGCCGCGCCGCGCGAGTTGGCATAGCCGCCGAGGAAGGCAAAGCGCACGTTCCCGAGCTGCAATCCCCAGTTCACCAGCTCAGCCACCTGCGCGCCGCTGTACTCGGAGCCGAAGACTACGAGCAGCGAATCCTCGGCCAGCACTGCTTCGCGGAAGGTTGCGTCTTTGAGAATCGCATTGCTACCGCCCATGTACGCGGCCAGGGAAGCGTAGCCGTTGGCGGGCAGACGCAGCGTCGCATAGGACATGTGTTCCAGCTTGATGGCCTTCGTATTGGCGACATAAAGCCGTGCGCGATTGAGCCGCACATTCGTCCGCAGATTCCACGCCAGCAGCGGATGCTCTTCGGTTGGATTGCCGCCGATGAGCAGAATCGCCGGAGCTGTCGTTGTATCGCGCAGGCTGGCGGCCTTGCCGTTGTGTCCGGCCAGGGCGCGCGCAAAGGCGGCATAATCCGCAGTTCGCTCGTGGTCGATGTTGTTAGTTTGCAGAACAGTCCGTGCAAACTTCTGCAGCAGGTAATTCTCTTCGTTGGTGCTCCGGTTGGAGCCGACGACGCCGATGGCTGCACCGCTCTTGCTGTCGCGAATCTCCTTCAGCTTGCGCGCGACCAGGCTGAGCGCATCCGCCCAGGTGGCCTCCACCAGCTTGCCCTCGGTGTTGCGGATCAGCGGCTTGGTCAGCCGCTCGGGACTCTCGACAAAATCAAATCCAAAGCGGCCCTTGGCGCAGAGAAAGTCGCCGTTGATGCCGCTCTTGTCTCGATTGCTGGCGCGGACAATCTCAGAGCCGTCATTGGTCTGGCGCACACCCAGCGTCACCTTGCAGCCATCGGCGCAGTGCGTGCAAACCGTCGCCACGTGATTCATCTCCCATGGCCGGGTCTTGTAGCGGTAGCTACCCGAAGTCAGCGCGCCCACCGGACAGATGTCGATGCACATGCCGCACTGCTCGCAGTCGAGATGATCGCCGCCGTTGGGCGCAATCACCGAATTGACGCCGCGATTCTGCACGCCCAGCGCCCACACGTCCATGCCTTCGCCGCAGACGCGGATGCAGCGGTAGCAAAGGATGCAGCGCGGGCGGTCGAAGTAGACAGCCGGCGACCACTGCTGTTCCTCTCTATGATTTTTAGCCTCGTCGTAGAGGCTCTCGCCCGCGCCGTACTTGAAGGTCATGTCCTGCAACTCGCACTCGCCGCCCTTGTCGCAGACCGGGCAGTCAAGCGGATGATTGCCGAGCAGCAGTTCGATGGTCGCCTTGCGCGCCTGCGCAATTTCCTCCGACTCGGTGATGAAGACCTGGCCCTCGGCGACGGTGGTGGTGCATGCGGTTTGCAGCTTGGGCACCTTCTCCTGGCGCACCACGCACATGCGGCAGGCGGCCTGCAAGCTGAGGCCGGGGTAATAGCAGAAGGCCGGAATCTCGATGCCCGCCTTGCGGCAAGCGTCGATGAGCAGCGTTCCCGCGGGAGCCGTCAGCTTCTTTCCATCGACAATGAAGGTTACGTCTGCCATCTTCTCCTATGCTGCCTGCGTGGTTTCTCTATAAGAATGAATCTGAGGTAGCGATATTTGCAGCCACTCCATGAAATACTCTTTTGTCTCGTGGTTAGGATCGAACTCGTCGATGTTGACGTTGGTTGCGGCTGCTTCTGGGATGGGTTCACCAGCCTTCGCCGTTTCTCTCAAATACAATTCCACAGCTTCGCGCATATTGGCGCGAGTATCTTCCAACTCATCGCCTAACGAGCCGCATCCGGGCAGGTCTGGAGAAAATGCGCTCCAGTTGTTGGCACCCTTTTCGTAAAACACCAGATATTCTCGCGTCATTTCAGACCTGCTTTCTTGAGGATACTGTGAAGCAGCCCTTTTCCGATTTCTTTTCCGGCGTGCATTGGCACAATCAGCAATCCCGGCTTGACCGGATGACGATAATGCCGGTGACTTCCCGTCTGTCCAGTGCTGTACCAACCATCGGCTTCAAGACTGCGTACAAGTTCTTGCGGTTTCACTGTCTCACTCGTTCTACACCACAGCCAAATCCACGTGCTTTGCGAACGGACAAGCCTTCCCGCCCAAATGCTCCTCAAACTCCTTGCGAAACTTCTTCACGAATCCCAGTATGGGCATGGCTGCCGCGTCGCCCAGCGGACAGAAGGTCCGCCCCAGCATATTTTCCGCCAGGTACTGAATGTTGTCGATGTCTTTGGCTTCTCCGAATCCGGCATGGAAGCGCGTCAGCGATTTCTTCAGCCAGTCGGTTCCTTCGCGGCAGGGAATGCACCAGCCGCAACTTTCGTGCTGATAAAAGCTGATGGTCCTGAGCGCGAACTCGACGATGCAGGTCTGATCGTCGATGACTACCACGCCCGCCGAGCCCAACATCGAGCCGGCCTTGCCCACCTGGTCGAAGTCCATGCCGATGTCGATTTCATCGGGCAGCAGCACCGGCGTAGAAGACCCGCCGGGGATAACGGCCTTCAATCCGCGCCCACCGCGAATGCCGCCTGCGACCTCGTAAATCATCTTTTTGAGGTTGTAGCCCATGGGCAGTTCGTAGACGCCGGGGCGCTCCACGTGGCCGCTGATTGAAAACAATCTTGTCCCGCCATTGCGCGGCGTGCCCACCGCTGCAAAGGCCGCGCCGCCCATCTCGATCACGTGCGGAACCGTGGCGATGGTCTCGGCATTGTTGATGACCGTAGGCCCGCCGTAGAGGCCGACGACCGCCGGGAAGGGAGGCTTGATGCGCGGCACGCCCCGCTTGCCTTCCAGCGACTCCATCAGCGCCGACTCTTCGCCTACTTCATATGCGCCCGCGCCGGTCTGCGTGATGATTTGAAATTCTGTTTCGCTGCCGAAAATGTTTTTGCCTAAAAAGCCTTTAGCGTAGGCCTCAGCGACGGCCTTTTCCATGATTTCCAGAAGATAGCGATACTCGCCGCGTAGATAGATGAAGCCCAGCTTGGCGCCGATAGCCAGCCCGGCGATGATGGTGCCCTCGATGACCGCATGCGGGTCGTGCAGAAAGATCAGATGGTCTTTGCAGGTTCCCGGCTCGCTCTCGTCGCCGTTGACCAGAACGTACTTGGGCTTATCGGATTGCTTGGGCACGAAGGACCACTTCATCCCTGCCGGGAAGCCCGCGCCACCGCGCCCGCGCAGGTTCGAGGCCTTCATCTCGTTGATGATCCAGTCCGGTCCCTGCTTCAAGCACTTCTTTGCGGACTCGTAACCGCCGAGTTCGATGTACTTGTCGATCTTGGCCGCGCCCTGCCCAAAGCGCTTGGAGACAATCTTCACTTCATCGGGATGGGAGACCAATCTAGGCAGAGCAGCCTTCGCATTGGCCTGACGATAGCTGGCCACAATCGCGGGCAACTGTTCCGGCGTCAACTCGTCGTGGAAGTCGTAGTTCACCTGAATGGCCGGCGCCCACGAGCAGGCTCCGATGCACTCGACCTCTTCGAGAGAAAACATACCGTCGGCCGTGACGCCCTTGTGCCCGATGCCCAACTCTTCCTGGAATCGCTCGTAAATCTCGTAGCCGCCGCGCAACATGCAACTGATGTTGGTGCAGACCTGCACGTTGTACTTGCCCGCCGGCTTGAAGCGCAGCATGGAGTAGTAACTAGCCACGTTGCGGACTTCCAACTCAGTAATGCCGATGCGCGAGGCCACTTCGCTGATCACCGCATCCGATAAGTAGCCAACCTCATCCTGCGCGTAAAGCAGCATAGGAACCAGCGCAGAGCGGCGCAGCGGGTACTTGAGGACCATCGCGTCAAAGCGCGCCTCCAGCTTGGGAGAGAACACCGTCATCGTCTCATCGCCCATTGCACCTACTCCCAAGGTCATGTTACAGCCAAGTTAGATTCAATTGAATTTGCCAACCAGGATGCCGGCAATGATGTCTGCCGCAACTTCGTCCGGACTGAACGCGGTGGTCCGTCCTTCCGCTTCGTCGATTGTAAGAACTATGCGGCAAGTTTCCTCTTGCTTGCAGCGATACTCCCTCCGCGAAATCTCGTACCCATTCGGAGGACCGCTGATGACCGCGGTGATTCGGCATCCTCCTTTCATAATCCCACGTCCAACTCTGCACAGCGAGTCTGTCCCGTAGGTTAGAAAGATCTCCCCATCAAAGCTCGGCAGATGAATCCGGTCAAAGGTGGGTGCCTTCTTCTTGCGCAACTCCAAATTGGCCTTTTTCATCTCGTCCGCAAGATGCGCTCTCACGCCCTCAAAAAAGGTACAAGAGGCCGCTCGCAGCTCCTTATGCTTTTCGACGGCCGTTCTGTCTTCAATCGTTTTCAGCTTTGCTATATCCGCAAGCTTTGCATAGTCGGTCATGAATTCCCCCTCACCTGTCGATCTCCCCCAGCACAATGTCGATGGAACCCACAACGGCGATCACGTCGGCCAGCATTCGGCCCTTGCACATGGTCTCGATGGCCTGCAATGTCGCGAAGGACGGATTGCGGAAATGAACGCGATAGGGCTTGGCCGTGCCGTCGGAGACGATGTAGTAGCCCATCTGCCCGCGCGGCGATTCAATTCCCTGATAGACCTCGCCGGCCGGCACCGCGAATCCTTCCGTGACGATCTTGAAGTGATGGATCAGCGCCTCCATCTGCGTCTTCATTTTTTCGCGGTCGGGCAGCACGATCTTCGGCGCGTCGGCTTTGATCAGCCCCTCGGGCATTCCGTCCAGCGCCTGCTGAATCATCTTCACGCTCTCGCGCATTTCGATGAGCCGAATCAGATAGCGCGCCCAGCAATCGCCCTCGGTTGCAATGGGCACTTTGAACTGAAATTTTTCATAGCCGGAGTAGGGCATATCGCGGCGCAAATCAAAATCCACACCCGACCCGCGCATATTCGGCCCCGTCACGCCCAGCGCGATGGCGTCGGCGGCGGAGAGAATGCCCACACCCTTCAAGCGATTGCGGAAGATCGGATTTCCTGTGAGCAGGTTCGAATACTCGTCGATCTTTTCCGGAAAAGTCCGGATAAATCCCTGCACGCGGTCGAAGAAGTCCAGCGGCGGCTCCATCGCCAGGCCGCCGATGCGGATGTAGCTGGTCATCATCCGCTGGCCTGACAAGCCCTCGAAGATGCGCAGAATCTCCTCGCGCTCGCGGAAGGTGTAAAGGAAAACGGTCAGCGCGCCAATGTCCATGGCGTGCGTGCCCAGCCAGATCAGATGCGAATTCAGGCGGGTCAGCTCAGCCAGCAGCACACGCAGCCACTGCGCCTTCTCCGGAATCTCAAGGCCCAGCAGCTTTTCCACGGCCAGGCAATAGCAGAGGTTGTTGGCCATGGGGCTCAGGTAGTCCAGCCGGTCGGTGAGCGGGACAATCTGGTGATAAAACTTGGCCTCGCAGGTCTTTTCGATGCCGGTGTGCAGGTAGCCGATCTCCGGCTGGAGGCGGACGACGATCTCGCCGTCGATCTCCACCACCAGGCGCAGAACGCCGTGCATGGCGGGGTGCTGAGGGCCCATATTCAGAATCATGTGCTGGTCATGAGAGCCCGTGGCCGCCGGTGCTTCGAGGATGGTGTTTGCCGGATTCATCAGCGGTACCCCTCCACCGGATAGTCCTTGCGCAGCGGATGGCCTTGCCACTCGTCGGGCATCATAATGCGGCGCAGGTCGGGATGTCCTTCAAAGCGAATGCCGAAGAGATCGAAGACCTCGCGCTCGTAAAAATTGGCTGAAGGCCAGACAGATGTGATCGATTCGACCGACGGCGCCTCGCCATCCACCAGTACCCTCAGCCGGATGCGCTCCTTGTATGGATGCGAAACGATGTGGTAGCTCAACTGGAAGCGCGGCGAGGAAGGGAACCAGTCCACCGCGGTCACGTCTTCGAAGAAGTTGTAGCCGGCAGCCTGCACCGTGGCCGCCGCAGAGCGAATCTTGTCGGCGGCAATGGTCAGCGTCAACTCGCCATGGTCAAACTTGGCGTCCTCCAAAGCCTCGGGCTTCCAGGCCAGGATAGCCCTCACCGCAGGATGTTCGGGGAGCCCTTCAAGAACGGCGGCTTTGCCAATCAGATTGTCTTTCACGGAAGCGCTCATCCTACAGGTCCGCCTTGTCCTGGCTCCAGTTCAGTATGCCCTTGCGCACAATGTAGTAGAGCCCCACGGCCACAAAGCCCAGGTAGACCAGCATCTCCCAGAAGCCGAAGAACTTGCTGCACCCGGTCAGCGCCGGCAGTTTGCGGTAGACCACCGCCCAGGGCATCATGAAAACCGCTTCCACGTCGAACAGGATGAACAGCATGGCCACCATATAGAAGCGCACGCTGAAGCGCTGCCGGGCATCGCCCACGGCCACAATCCCGCATTCGTAGGCGGCCAGCTTGACTGGCGTATTACGGTGCCGCCCGACGAACCACGAGGCCACCACCATCACCGCGCCAAGTCCAAACGCTGCAAGTATTTGCAGAAAAAGCGAAAGATATTGCCAATGGTAGGGGATCATCGCCGCCCAGTCCAGTAAATTGCACCCGCTCAGCGAAGCCAAAACCGCTTGGCAGCAATAGGATGCTGGATTGAGATTAGGTTTTCAGCCTCGTTCCGTCAAGGCAGGCCAGAAACCGGCGAAGAGCCACGCGCACCGGCCGCATGGCACGATGAGGCAAATCGACCCCTCCACACTCCACGAGAGGCCTTTTGCAGATAATTTCATGGTTTTATGAGACGCTGGTTCTGAATTTCCCTGTATCCAGTCTTGCCGGATCGGTTGCGGCCAGACTATTCGCTACAAGGCAGGGCTGATGCTCCATGATTCCGCGCGGCTTCATCCATGCTCCATTCTTCAACTCAGAGGTGGAGTTGGGGGTGAGCGACGGGAACTCAAGTGACCTTGGTTACTCCAAGTCCAAAATAGGCAAGCGATCATGAATTGTTCGCTCGTGGGAAACAGTACGTTCGTCATCTGAACAATCGGTGAGTCCCGCCGAAGAACAGTGTGAGGATAAAACCATGGCAGCCACCACAATTACCGGTTTCTCCATCCCTGCCTCCGCACCGGCGGTACACATCGCCCACGAACGCTCCAACCGCCGCATCACTCCGCAGGCCGGGCGCGCACTGGAACACCTCGCCCATGCCATCGAATACCTTACCGACGAGTTCGTGCACACGGACCTCACGTATTCCGCCAAGAGCGAGCAGTTGCAGGCGGTGAAGTTGCTTATGGCGCTCAACCGTCAGGTCTATTTCGAGTGCCCCGAGGTGCCGAGCTTCAGCGAGCGGTGCCGGGCGCTGGTGTACCTTCTCGCGGCGTAGTCCTACACATCAGAGTTGTTCCAGCCGCGCCAGAGTTATGCCCGAAAACAAATGAAAATTTATCTCGCCACGCGCCCCATGCGATAAACTTGGGGCCAGTATGCAGAGCACATTCTGGAAGCAGGGAACCTGGAAGTTGTGGGCCGCGGCCGTTCTCTCCGCCGGCATGCTGGAGTTGCCCTTTCCGCTGGCCGGGCCGATGCCCATCTGGCGGTCGGTCTTCGCCTGGTTTGGCCTCGTCCCGCTGCTGTGGGCGCTTCTGTCGCCGGCCTGCCCCTCGCAAACCGAACAAGCCACGCCCCGCCCCCTGCGCCGCGGCTTCCTCATCGGCTATCTCTGCGGCGTGCTGTGGTACATGGGCAACTGCTACTGGGTTCGCGACACCATGCTGCGCTACGGCGATATGCCGCCCATGGCACCGACACTGCTGCTCATCGGCTACAGCATGGTTCTGGGGCTTTACTTCGGCCTCTTCGGCTGGGGAGTCGCGCTTGTCCGCCGAGCCACAAGCAGCACGCGACTGGCGTTGGCCTTCGCTCCGGTTCTCTGGGCCGCGCTGGAGTTGGCCGCATCCCGCATCACCTCCGTCCCCTGGGATCAACTCGGCTACTCGCAGGTGGACAACACCCTGGTGAATCAGCTTGCGCCCTGGACCGGCGTCTACGGCATCAGTTTTGTGCTGGTCGGCGTCAATGCGCTCCTGACAGGCGGGCTGCTGCTGGAGTCTCGCCCGCATATCGGACACAGGGACCGGATAATTTTACGTGCGATTGGCGTGCTGCTTATGATGGCGGGTGCGGCCGGGGTTTCGATCCCGCCGCCCCAGCCCGCCCCCACCGCCTCCGCAGTCCTCATCCAGCCCAATCTCGACGTGGCCGGCGAGAATCTCTGGTCGCGCCCCGGCGAGTGGGAGCAGCACATCGCCGAGTTCAAGCGGCTGGCCGGCTTGCAATGTAAGACTTATATCGCCGGAATTCCGCAAACCAACGCGTCCACCGACGAAATCATCTGCCCGCCCTACCCCACGCATCCTGATCTGGTGGTTTGGCCGGAGTCTCCCGCCCCCTTCATCGAGGGCGACGCCCGTTTCCAGCAGGCACTGCGTTCCATCGCCCATGACGTGCAAGCTCCGCTGGTGGTGGGCAACATCGGCATGGATTTCTCTGCGGAGGATCGCTCCTGGCGCACGTACAACTCCGCGCTGGTCGTCTCGGCAGACGGCGCGCGCGTGGGCCGTTACGACAAAATCCACCTCGTCCCCTTCGGCGAGTACATTCCCTTCAAGAACCTGCTCTTCTTTGCCCATAAGCTCACTGGCCAGGTCTCCAACTTTACGCGCGGCGACGAGCGCAAGGTCTTCATCCTGCCCAGCAGCAACGGAGATCGCCACCGCTACGGCGTCTTCATCTGCTATGAGTCGGTCTTTGCCGACGAGGTGCGCCACTTCGCTCAACTGGGCGCCGAGGTGCTGGTCAACATCAGCGACGATGGCTGGTATGGCGACACCAGCGCCCCCTGGCAGCACTTGAACATGGCGCGCATGAGGGCCATCGAAAATCGACGCTGGATTCTGCGCGACACCAACAACGGCATCACCGCGGTCATTGACCCCTATGGCCGCGTCCGCCAGTCCATTCCTCGCCACCAGACGGACGCTCTGCCCGCCGGCTACGCCTTCCGCAGCGATGTCACCTTCTACACCGCTCACGGCGACATCTTTGGATGGCTTTGTGTACTGCTGAGTTCTATCGTGATTGCCTGGTCGGGAAGAAAGCTGCTGCGTTAGAGGGTGGCCATGTGGAGCAATGGTTTTGAAAGGGCACGGCTTTAGCCGTGCCGCATGACGAAGCCATCCTTGCACCGGCTTTAGCCGCCGAGGGATGTTTTTGCGCTTTAGAACCTTCCCTCAGGGGCTAAAAGCCCAGGATTTTTCTTGCGGATGTACGACACGACTGAAGTCGTGCCCTTTCAAAACTCATTTATCTTGCAGCCGAAATCTTCGGCGGCGGCGTCAATGCCTTCTCCCGCTACGAGAACGGCAAGACCAAGCCGCCACTAGACCTGGTCAAGCTGATCAAAGTGCTCGACCGCCATCCCGATCTGCTTGATGAGGTCAAGGTGGCATAGCATTAGGATGGGTCACGTTGTACAGAGATGCAGTCCCAAGTTTGGGAATCCGGACTTGGTCCATCCAGATTTGAATAGTTGCCAGATTGGGAGCTGTGCCACCCGCCCCCGAGACCATAACTATAACTTTTGAAGGAGGGCTGGATGGATTCTGCTAAGAAACAGCACGAGCGATTCTTACTGGACCGATTTCTTGAACTTCAAGGAATAACACCCACAGACATCGTGCCACGAGAACATCCAGACTTTCTGATCGACCTTGAAGGGCGCAAGGTCGGCATCGAGGTGACTGAGCTTTCCATTCGGAGTAGATCGAAGGGGCATCCCCGGCCGGACGGAAAACCCTTTCTCCAAGATATAGAGTCAATTACCAACCAGATCGTGTCCACGGCACGGAAAATTTATTTCGATGCAGGGAACCCTCTCCTCAAGGCAGAAATCTGGTTCTCAGACCAGATCACACTCGACAAGAAAAAGGGCGATCAGGTTGCCAAGCTGATTGCAAATCAGATTCAGAGTATGAGCCTCCAGGATTCGCAGGCAGCCGTCTGGAGATCGAGCGAGGCTGAGTACGAAGAACGCTCTTTATCTGAGTGGGTCGATATCATTTGTACCCAAAGAGTGCCTGAATACCGGGATGCTCAATGGAAAGACCGTTTTGCTCAATGGACGGTCGCAAGGCCTGGACTGGTTGCTCCCCTAACTCCCAAGCACCTCCAAGAGGCGATCGAAAAGAAAGCCAAAAAGATCGACAGCTACAAGAAATGTGCAGAAGAAATTTGGCTTTTGATCGTTGCTAACCGCACACTACCCTCGCAAATGTTGTACGTCGCGCCTGATTTCTCCCTAGATTCGGTATCTAGCACCTTCGCAAAGACGTTCTATTACGGTTACCCTGTTGAAGGGGTGATTGAAATTACAAATAAAGCCAAAACGAGTGGGGCGAAATGATGGGGATGGCGAAATAATGGCTCTGCTGCAATTCCTACCAAATAGGGGGTCTGAGTGTTGCACACAGATGAGGGAAGAGCGAAAAATTTGCCGGAGGGGAAGAGTGGGAAAGCACCAAAGCCACGGATCGGGCAGCTTTTAGCGTTCTCGATGTCGCAAGTCAAGGAGAGTGGGGGGCTGATCGGGTTGCTTTTCTCATTCCTTATGAATCGTTCCGGCACTCGAATAGGTCGGTTTTCCGGGCCTTACTTCGGGCTTTGGGCGTTGTTCATTATCGTAGCGAAATGGATATTCATTCAAGGCGTGCCTTCTTCCGATGAAGACGCATTTTCTGCGTGTTTTGGAATGGTTACGGTATTGTCACTGCTGCTTCTGCTGCTTAACCGCTTCGATACCTCTGGCCCAACAAGAGAAGAGTTCGAACGGGCAAGAGAGAAGTGGCTGAGAAGTCGGCCCAGGCTCACCCTGGGAAGAAAGAATCGGAACACCGACACCTCGGGTACCCGGCGGGCGATTGGACTGGATACTGAACTCGAACGTCTTAGAGCAGAGAAAAAGAATTTGGAGTCCCAGATCGATGAGGTAATCACCTCTTTGCATCCAGAGCTGGCGCGCGCAAACCAGATTGTTGATCGAATCCAGGCGATTGCCGAAAGCGGCGGGTTCAACAGGCCGGTACATTTATCCAAGGTCGGGGCATCGAGCACAGCAGACGCTTTGACGGCACTGTATCTTGTGACGGCCGAAACGTTCAGAGATGCAAGTCTAAACAACACGCCACAGAATCAAGCACTGCTGCAAAAGTACATTCATTCCGCTGGTGGCATCGCTATGTGGATTGTTACGATGTTCACTGCGGATGGGCGCGACTTTGCCGGTGAGGTTGATGAGAGTGTGAGGGACTGTGAAACAGTTGACTCATTCGTCAACTTCTTGAAGACGATTGAACCATCAGCGGGCGATTTTTGGAAGAAGGTCTATGCGCGAATCGGGCACTAGGGCGTGTTCGCACTAATCTCAGCGCTTCGACAGTTCCCCGCCGGGTGCCCCAGAATCCCGCTTTTGGAACCTGGGATTTCTTTCTCAATCCGATCCGCTCACGCCCCGGCGTAAGCCTCAACGTCCCGCTCAATCTTCTTGCTCAGTTCAAGCCGGGCCTTTGACAGGTCGTGCATCTGCTGTAGGTTGAGCCAGAACTCCGGGCTGTTGCCGAAGAACTGCGCCAGGCGCAGCGCCGTGTCGGGCGTGACCGCTCGCCGGCCGTGAACGATGTCGCCAATGCGCGTGGCGGGGACGCGAATTTTCATCGCCAGCGCGTTCTGCGTAATGCCGAGAGGGAGAAGAAACTCCTCGCGCAGCATCTCGCCCGGATGCGTCGTAACTCTGTGCAACTTCCATCCCGTTGCCGGTCTTTTAATCGTCATTTTCATCCTCCAATCAGTGGTAATCGGCGATCTCCACATCGTGCGCCCCATCGTCCTTCCAGACAAAGCAGATGCGGAATTGATCGTTGATCCGTATGCTGTGCTGCCCGCTCCTGTCACCCTTCATAGCCTCCAGCCGGTTCCCCGGAGGAGTACGCAGGTCGTCCAGAGAGCTTGCCGTATCAATTTGATCCAGCTTGCGTTGGGCTACGGCCCGGATGCTTGCCCAGTGCTTGCGAGAACCCGACTCATAGAGTTCCTTTGTCCAAGCGTCTTTGAAGCTTTGAATCATCCACAATCAGTATATAACGATGCGCATTATATGTAAAGCGATATATTTGAATCCCAAGTACTTTGAAGGCATCAGAACCCGCCGCAACCGGCATAGTGATATTCTACAAGTAGTCAAGACGAAGCAGTCTCACACTTCAATCCAAAGTCAGGTCTTAAGAGCCAAGCCATGTCGTTGAACGATCTCGAATTCGCTTATGCTCCTGTGCGCGATCAAGTCCGCGACCTGCGGGAGTATCTTTGACCCTGCTCGCATCCGCAGGGAGTCCGCAGAAATAGAAACCAAGCTGGCCGATCCGGCTCTCTGGTCCAATCCCAACGCCACTAAACCATTGATGCGCGACCGCAAGCGCCTGGAATCGCTGGTGGCCGACGACGAAGCTCTGCTCCGCCGCACCGCCGAGATCGAGACCTACTTCGAACTGGCAAAGGAGGGCGAGGACGTGCTCGCCGATCTGGAGCGCGAGATCAAGGCCTTGGCCGTCTTCTGCGAAGATCTCGAAGCCCGGACGATGTTGAATGGCGAGGCAGACCCGCTCAACGCCATCGTCACGGTGCATCCCGGCGCGGGCGGGACTGAAAGTCAAGATTGGGCCGAGATGCTGCTGCGCATGTACCTGCGCTGGGCCGAGCAGCAGGGCTTCAAAACCGAGATGAACGACTATCAGGACGGCGAAGAGGCGGGCATCAAGTCGGCCACATTCACCATCCTCGGCGAGTACGCCTTCGGCCAACTGGCCGGCGAGAGCGGCGTGCATCGCCTGGTGCGCATCTCGCCCTTCGACTCCGCCAAGCGCCGCCATACCAGCTTCGCCTCCGTCTACGTCTCGCCGGAGATCGACGAGACCATCCATGTTGACCTGAAAGTGGAAGACCTGCGCATCGACACCTACCGTAGTGGCGGCAAGGGCGGCCAGCACGTCAACACTACTGACTCCGCCGTGCGCATGACCCACCTGCCCACGGGCATCGTCGTTTGCTGCCAGAACGAGCGCAGTCAGCACAAGAACCGCGACAAGGCCATGAAGATGCTGCGCTCGCGCCTCTATGAGTACGAACTCGACAAGAAGCGCGCCATCAGCAAGAAGCTGGAAGACTCCAAGCTGGAGATCAACTTCGGTTCGCAGATCCGCTCCTACGTCCTGCAACCCTACCGCATTGCCAAGGACCATCGCACCAAGGTCGAGGTAGGCGATGTGGACAAGGTGCTGGACGGCTACCTGGAGCCCTTCTTGCGCGGCTACCTGCTGGCCAAGCGCCGCGGCACCGCGGTAGCACATGAGGTCGATGATGATTTAGAGGTATAGCATCTGAATCGTTCGCTACACTGAAGAGTCGAAGGATAAGGAGTCAGTCTTTGTCCACAAAGCGTAGTTTCCGAGTGATTTTCGCGTTTTTCTTTTTTCTAGCCGTGGGATTGTCCGCAAACGCGGTGTCTAAAGCCGCTGATGCGCCGCATGTGCATGTGCAGTTGGTGGTTCCGGTCTCGGGATTTACTCCCGGGGAACCAGCTGACGCCGGGCTCTATTTCAAAATCGACACTGGTTGGCACATATACTGGAAGAATTCCGGCGATGCCGGCGAGCCTCCGCACATCAGATGGACGTTGCCGGAAGGAATTACTGCCGAGCCATTGGAGTTTCCCGTCCCGAAGCGCCTGTCCCTTGGGCCTTTGATGGACTTTGGGTACGAAGATGAGGTGATGTTTCCTCTTGTGCTGAACGTGGCGCAGACGGTGAAAGCCGGTCCAGTGCTGCTTCATGCCAACGTGGATTGGTTGGTTTGCCGGGCGACCTGTATTCCAGGCAAGGCGGAGCTAGAGGTGACCCGGGGCATTGCGCCTGCCCCGGCAGAACCGATCTACCTTGTTTCAGATCGGGATTTATTCAAGCGGCTTAGTGGCCGCCTTCCCATACCACTCCCTTCAACCTCGAAGGCCATTTTCCAGCCTACAAAGGAAGGCTTTCAGCTCACTGTCGAAACTGGCCGGCGAGAGCTTTCCGCCACATTTTTTCCAGAAGACCAGGACATCCTCGACAATCCCGCCCCGCAAAAGCTCACGCCCACCGCGACAGGCCTGATTCTCGACCTCAAGAAAGACGCGAATCTTACCGCCAATCCGTCTCAGTTGAAGGGCGTTCTGGAACTCTCCGGCGGGCGCGCGTACGAGATCGTAGCGTTGCCGGGTTCGGTGCTACTTCCATGCGGAACCGGAATGATGGAAGAGGCTCGCACGAGGGATTTGATGACGCTGCTGCGGACCTCCGGCCTAGCCTTTCTCGGCGGCCTGCTGCTGAACCTCATGCCCTGCGTCTTTCCGGTGCTTTTTCTCAAGGGCCTCGCGCTGGTCAACTCCGGCAACGAGGAACGCCACAAGCTGCGCGCGCATGGCCTCGTCTATGCTGCGGGAATTCTCGTCTCCTTCTGGGCGCTCGTGGGCGTACTGCTCAGTCTGCGCGCGGCGGGAGCCACTCTCGGCTGGGGATTCCAATTCCAGTCGCCAGTCTTTTTATCGTTGATGGCCGGGCTGCTCTTCTTCCTCGGCCTTTCGCTGGCCGGACAATTCGAAATCGGCCTCACGCTGACCTCGGCGGGCGGTTCGCTCGCTCAAAAGCAAGGCTACACCGGCAGCTTCTTCACCGGCGTGCTGGCCGTGGTGGTGGCCACGCCTTGCACCGCGCCCTTCATGGGAGCGGCCATCGGCTACGCGCTTTCCCAATCCGCTTTGGTCACCTTTGCCGTCTTCACCGCTCTGGCACTCGGCCTCGCCGCACCCTACGTCGCGCTTACCCTGCAACCCGCCTGGACGCGCCTGCTGCCCAAGCCCGGTGCGTGGATGGAGGTGCTGCGGCAGGCTGTCGCCGTGCCCATCTTTATTACGGTCATCTGGCTGGCCTGGGTGCTCGCCGCAGCCTACGGAGCCGGCGTTTTGTCTGCGCTGCTGGCCAGCTTCCTGCTGCTGGCCATCGCCGGATGGTTCCTGGGCCGCTGGCCCGTCAGGCGCTGGGCCGTGACAGTTGCCGCATTGATTCTGCTGGGGGTTGTCGTTCTGGCCGTCTTCGGGCAAAGGCTGGTCGGTGAATCTACCGGAAAAACAGCCCAGCCCGGTAATGCCGATCAAAATTTAGTAGCCAACGGCTGGCAACCCTGGTCCCCCGAAGCCGTCAGCCGCTACCAAGCCCAAGGCCGTCCGGTCTTTGTGGACTTCACCGCAGCCTGGTGCCTGAGCTGCCAGGTGAACGAGCGCGTCGCTCTCAACCAGCCGCAAGTGAAGCAGGCCTTTCAATCCGCCGACGTCGCTCTGCTGCGCGCCGACTGGACCCGCCACGACGAGGCCATCACGCAAGCCCTGACCGCACTGGGCCGCAGCGGCGTTCCGGCTTATGCGCTCTACGCTTCGGGAGAAACGAGCCCACGGCTCCTGCCCGAGGTGCTGACGCCTGGAATTGTGACGGACGCGTTAAGCAAGCTGCCATAGCAGATTCGCTAATCTAATTCACGCTTTATCGCGTTTACCCGCCCGTATCCGCCGAATCTCTTCCATGCGCTGGGCCAGCAACTTTTCCCGGCCCTCCTGCGTGGGGTGGTAGTAGCTGCGGCCTTTGAGCGACTCCGGCAGGCAATCCATGTCGGCGACCTTGCCCTCTTCGTTGTGCGCGTAGCGGTAGCCCTTGCCGTAGTCGAGTTGCTTCATGAGTTTTGTGGGCGCGTTGCGCAGATGCAGCGGCACCGGCTCCTGGCGAGTCTCTTCGACCTCGCGCTGCACCGCGCCGTAGGCCGTGTAGACCGAGTTCGACTTGGGCGCGAGGCACAGATAAACCACCGCCTCGGCCAGCGCCAGATCACCCTCCGGCGAGCCGAGAAAATCAACAGCTTCCTTTGCGGAGAGCGTCAAATTCAGCGCTTCGGGCGCGGCCAAACCGATGTCCTCGATGGCCATGCGCACGATGCGGCGGGCGAGATAGAGCGGGTCCTCACCGCCGGCGAACATCCTCGCCAGCCAGTAGAGCGCGGCGTCGGGGTCGGAGTTGCGCACGCTTTTGTGCAGCGCGGAGATCAGGTTGTAGTGCTCCTCGCCGGATTTGTCGTACATCAGCACGCGCTGCTGCACCGCTTCGCCGGCCAGCTTTTTGTCGATATGCTTTTTGCCGCCTTGAGCAGGTTCCAACGCCAGTTGCGCGGCCACTTCCAGCGTGTTGTAGGCGTTGCGGCAGTCCCCGCTGGAGTAGCCGGCAATCATTTCCAGCGCATCGTCGTCGGCAGTTAGCTCCATCGCGCCCAAGCCGCGTTCTTTATCTGCCAAAGCTCTCCGCAGCAGCGCCGTGATCTGCTCCTCGCTGAGCGGCTCCAGCACGTAAACCCGGCAGCGCGAAAGCAACGCCGAAATAATTTCAAAGGAGGGATTCTCTGTCGTCGCGCCAATCAGCCGGATAGCGCCCCTCTCCACGTAGGGCAAAAAGGCGTCCTGCTGCGCCTTGTTGAAGCGGTGAATCTCATCGATGAAGAGAATCGTCCGCGAGTGCATCTGCGAGGCCTGCGCCGCCGCCACCATCACCTGCTTGATCTCCTTGATGCCGCTCATCACGGCGGAGAACTCGATAAAGGTGGCCTTGGTGGTCTCGGCTATGATCTTGGCCAGAGTAGTTTTACCCACCCCCGGCGGACCCCAGAAGATCATCGAACTGGGGTCGTCGTGCTCAATCTGTACGCGCAGAGGCTTGCCGGGGCCGACCAAATGTTCCTGTCCGCTCAATTCCTCCAGCGAGCGCGGCCTCATCCGCTCGGCCAGCGGAGCGGTGCGCAGCGGACCGCTGGGGCCCTCCTGCTCGCCGTCAAAGAGACTCATCGTGCACTCCTTCTCTGACGGGAAGCCTCGTAAAGCAGCACGCTCGCCGCGGCTGCCGCGTTCAGGCTCTCTACCGGGCCGGGGCAGGGAATCGTCACTGCTCCATCAGCCAGAGCCGCCATCTCCTGCGGTACGCCGTTGCCTTCATTGCCGATCATGAGCGCCACAGGCCCTGTCAGATCGACGCGGTCCGCCGCTTCGGCTCCATTAACTGCCGTCGTCCAAATCTTCACGCCAGTCTTCCGCAATCGCGCAAAACAATCTTCCGCGCCCACCGACAGCAGTGGCAGCCGGAAGACGCTACCCGCCGAGGCGCGCACCGCCTTGGGATTCCACTCGCTCACGGTTCCGGGCAGGCTGAGGACGCCCGAAGCGCCGAAGGCCTCCGCCGAGCGCAGAATCGTTCCCAGGTTGCCAGGGTCCTGCAATCCAGCCAGCACAACAATAAGAGGTTTGGCATTCGCCAGCATCGGTTTGGCTTTTTCCGCACCGCCCAGCACGTCGTCCCAACTCCAGGTAGGCGGCTCAACCAGCGCGGCCACCGGCTGTGGCGTCTCGGTAGCCAGCGCCGATTCGAGCAACTCCCTGGGCATCAGCAGCACCTCGGTTTCCGCCGCCAGCGCAAGCCCCTCCAGCAGATGCTCCTCGCCCTGCGCCATAAAGACAGTCGGCACGCGCAGTCCGGCGCGCAAAGCTTCCTCCAGCAGATTCGGCCCTTCGATTCCAGCCAAACTGCTCCCATCACGCCCCGGCTTGGCCAGTGCGCGGCGCAATTCCTTCAGGCGGGAATTCTGTTTACTCTGTACAATGCGAATAGGCATACCGGGCAAACCATTCTTTCTCTAGCGTGATTCTAGCTCGTTTGCGCGGATAGGCCCGGGCGGAAATCGCAGCCTGGCTTGCACCCTTACCGGCGTCGCGATCGCTTCCGTTTTTATGGCTACGCAATACTCGGAATCTGAGGTAGACCCCCTTGTCCGCGGAGATGTTGCAAGTACATCCCGATGAACCGCAGCCGGACCGGATCGACTATATCGTCTCCTGCCTGCGCAAGGGTGATGTGATTGCCCTGCCGACCGACACCTTTTACGGCCTGGCCGTCGATCCGGTGAATCTTCATGCGGTCGAGCAGATCTACCAGATCAAGACCCGCCCGAAGAACAAGCCCTTGTCCCTGCTGATTGCCTCCCTGGCTCAGGCCTATGAGCTGGCCCGCGACACCGATCCCTTGCTGGACAAGCTGGCCGAGCGCTTCTGGCCCGGTCCACTCACCATCATCGTCAGGGCCGGCGGCAAACTGCCTCTGCGCTCTACGGCAAATACCGGCAATATGGCCCTGCGCGTGCCCGCCGCCGCCATTCCCCGAGCCATAGTGGAGCGCTTCGGCCTGCCCATCGCCGCCACCTCGGCCAATCTGCGGGGGGCCTCCGAGTGCAGCAACGCAGACTGTGTTCGCGACCAACTCGGCGACCAAATTCCGCTCATCGTCGATGGCGGTTCCACCGGCCAGGCGCAGCCCACCACCATCGTCGATCTCACCCTGGGCGACGGCCGCTGGGAGATTCTCCGCGAGGGCGCCATTCCCACGAATGAGATTGTCACTGTGTTGCAGAGATGACAGAGATCAGGGGTCAGAGATCAGAGATCAGACGCGAATCCACGGTTCATTGGCACATGGATTGTTCGCAGAGGATAAACTGATTTCTGATCGCGATGTGGGTCACACATCGCGGGTAAACTGATCCCTGGCCCCTGATCTCTGAACCGAAGGTTCCCCATGAAGCGCCAGACCAAGCGAACACGCCATAAATGGATGCTCCGCATCGCGCTGGTGCTGTTTCTTGCGCTGGCCGTGGCAGCTCTGGGATGGTGTCGCTGGGTCTATGTGCAGATTGAGCGCTATGCCGACCAGGATCAAGTTGCCCAGGTTGCTAAGGCGGAACAATCTACCCAGTCAGCTCCCGCCGACGCCATCGTCGTCTTCGGCGCGGCGGAGTACGACGGCCGGCCCTCCCCGGTCTACCGTGCCCGCCTGGACCACGGCCTCTCGCTCTTCCATCACGGCATTGCTCCGTTGCTCATCACCCTGGGCGGAAACGGCGGCGACCAGTACAACGAAGGCACGGTGGGCCGCGAGTACCTGATGGGCATGGGCGTTCCCGAGAGCGCCATCATCGCCGAAACCGAGAGCCGTAGCACCGAGGAGTCGGCCCTTCGCGTCAGCGTGATCGCCCGCGCCAACGGATTGCACAGGCTGGTCATCGTCAGCGACGGAACGCATATGTTCCGCATCCATGAAATCTGCGCCGCCGAGGGCCTCGACGTGCTCACCTCGCCAAGGCCTTACGTGGCTGTCGCGGGAGAAACAGGAATCACTTGGATGAAGTTCCAGCGCATTGCCCACGAGATTCTCAGCTACACCGCATGGCGGATGCATCTGCATTGATTTGTAGCCCAGATTGAGGCGATAGAATCGGATGTAATCTCTATCGAATGTGGGCAACTCCAGGGAGAGTCATGATCAAAACGCATCAAATCGCAACCAGTGTTGTTGCCCTGACCTTCCTGTTAGCGCCCTGCAAGGTATTGTCCGCGCAGAAGCCGAACTGCGGCGAGATCAATGCGATTGCCAAGATGGCGCGCGCCGTTTCGACAGCGGAGTTGGCCGCCCACAAGTTAAACGCGGGAGAGAGCTACCGCGCGCAGCTTGTCTACGCCGCAAAGCTGTTAGAACTGGCTCCCCAGCGGCAGGATGCGGCCGTACTGCTGTTGAATCTCATCCCCATAGACGAGCAACAGCAACATGTATTGATGACCCTTGGCGAACATCATTGCGAGACGGAACCTTATCACGACATGAAATTGCTGGAGCAATTAGAAGAACGCCTGCCGCGTGATCTGACCAGGGCCGTGATGATGGTGCCCGCCAATATTCCGGAATACGTTTCCTATTCCGTCACGTCAGTTCAGGACCCGCACAGCGACTATGCGGTGCAGATGCAGAAAGTATGCAAGGCAAAACATGCCGAGTTCTTTGATGCGGTGACCAAGCTGCCCAGAGAAAAAAGAGACAAATTCCTGAAGTATGTCTTCGATCTTGATGGGTGCAACGCGCTCACACTTCCCGAAGCCGATAACCGGCTATTCTGATCCCATTCAGCGATACGCCAATACCGCCAGCACTCCCAGTGCGAAGGCTGCCGCGCTGGCCGTCGACAGGAAGTTGACCGCGTCGTTGTTCAGCCATCCACGCCGTTCCAGCGTCGCCCCCAGCAGGCTGTCGAAGAACAGGCCGAAGACGGCGCCCGCGCAACAGATCCAGAACATCGCCGCACCGCCGCCCAGCGCCCACGTTCCAACTGCCGAGACAATCCCGGCAGAGGCCACTCCGGCCAGAGTGCCAATCAGGCTGAGGCCGCCATCCGTCCCCGCTTCTACTCTGCGCAGGGTGGTGATCAAGCGCGGCTGCCCGCCCAGCACCTGGCCAATCTCCGAAGAGACGGTATCTGCGGCGGCTTCAACCAGCGCGGCCAACCCGATGGCTAACAACAGCGCCGGCGCTATATGCGCAAACCATAGGCTGCCTGCCAGCCACGACTGCGTCACTCCTTCGCAGGCCAGCCCGGCTACGCCCAGGTTGGCCGCCACCTGCGCCGCGGTTCTTCCCTGCCGCCGCTCTGCCGTGCCCAGCCGCAGTTTTTGCTCCCTGCCCAGCCGCGTGGAGATGTCGGCGAGCACAAAGACCGCCAGCACCGGCATCAGGGCGCTGTGCCATGGGGCGTAAGCAAGCCGCTCGCCGGGGGTGAATGTGGCTGTGGAAAACATCAGGCTGGCGGTGATCGCCGCTCCGGCAAAGGCCCCTCCCGGCGTAGCCGCGCCGAGTTCCAGGACCACCAGCCCCAACAACAGACTCAAACCCAGCGACCAGAGAGCCACCGGCCAGGAGTTCACCGCCCACCAGTGGGCCTGCAACACCACTCCGGCGCCCGCAAAGGGCAGCACCAAGAGCAGCACCAGCTTCGATTGCCAGATCAGCTTGATTCGCGCCACGCATCTATCGTATCTTGCGGAGGGCATTGCGGTCCGGCGTCCATGAAATTGCAGCTCTGGCCAGTTTCGATACCCTTTCCGTTCCCTGTCGCGTCAAAACCCCAGTCCCCTGATTTACAATCGCAGGGTAAGCAGATAAGAACGGAATGAGGCTTTTTCGCATGAATTTTAGTCAGTCGCGTGTACGGTTGGTTCAGGCGGGCGTGGTCTTTGCGGCTGCTGCCCTGGTTGCCGGTTGCGGCAACAACTACCGGCCCGTGGTTACGCCCGTCAACCCCAGTGGCCCCCCCGCGCAGCCGCAATCGCTTGCGGTGGTGGTTACAGCCCCTTCGACCAGCAATTCGTCTTGTCCCAGCCCAAATGCCGGTATTGCCACGGTCATCGACTATGCCGGCGATTCGATTCTGGCCACGGCTTGCACCGGCCCCAGCCCCACGGCCTTTACCCTGGACGAAACTGGCTACAACGGCTACACCATCAACAGCGACGGCACTATTACTAACATCCCTGTTTCCACTACCATGCAGACCAAAAACGTGACAACCACCACGTTGCTCAGCAATGCGCTGCCGTTGAATCTCTTCGCGCCGTCCGCCAGCCTGTGGGCTGCGGACCTGTGCGCTACCTTTCCTGTAAATTCCAAGTGCATATCAGGCGGTCTGTTGACTCAGGTTCCCGGAGCCGATGTCTTCTTCGGCAACCCCGCATCGCAGTCGATTGCCATTCCCGTGGCGCCCGCGCCGGTGATGATAGTTGGTCCCGGCCTTAGCGGCAGGCGCTTTTTTGCCTTGAGCCAGAACATTGCCACTCCCACCGGCCTGGAGTGCAATAACTCGCCCACTACCCAACCCCTCGGCTCGGCAACCCCAATCGAGGTCTCCAACAATACAACCGATACGCCGATTCCGACGGGCAAATGCCCGGTTTATGCCGTGGAGAGCAGCGATGGCGCGCGGCTGTTCGTGTTGAACCGGGGCAGCGACACCATCACCGTCATTAACGCACAGTACGGCACGCTGGACTCCTGCACACCGTTTCTCAGCCAGACAGGTCAGACGGTGACCTGCCATCCCACCCTGCCGCTTTCTACCTCTGCGGGGCTTACCGGAACCAATGTTCCCGCAACCGCCGGCCCGGTCTATGCCGAATACAACGCCGCCAAGAACCTGCTGGTCATAGCCGATTATGTTGGCGGAACGATCACCGTGATCGACGTCACTCTGGATGAGTACGGCAACGACTACAACACCTACTCAAATCCATCCTGCACGGTAGGCGGTGTTTATTCATACGCCAACTGCGGTACGATCACCGGCGGTTTCGGCACCACCTACACCATTCCGGTGGGCACTAATCCCGCCAGCGTGACCGTTTTGAACGATGGCAGCCGCGCCTATACCGCCAACCAGGCCGACCAGACGGTGACCATCGCGGATCTGAGCAGCTACACGGTGGAAAAGACGCTGGCGGTCACTGGCTACCCGCGCACCGTCGTTTCCACCCAGAATTCAACCTACGGCAAGGTCTACGTGGCCTCGCCCAACTCCGACTTCCTGACCATCATCAGCACCAATCAGGACATTGTGGACACGACGATACTGTTGGAGGGCGACATCGTGGATGTGCGCGTGGGCACGCAGAACGGCAGCAGCGGAAACAGCAACAACTTGAGCCGGATTCCCGGTTACGGCCAGCCCTGCAACCTGCCGGGCACGGTGTCCCTGGCATCGCTTGCCGCCTGCCAGAAGCAGCCGTAGCGCGATTTGTTTGTACTGATAGGTATCAAACAGCCAAAGTGAGTTTTCCCGCACAGGGAAGCTACTTTGGCTGTTTTTGCATCTGAAGTGGAGTTTGTAGGCCGCATCGGTTGCCGTGTGAAACGATAAAGAAAATGTCTGGTACGGCAAAAATGCGCGTGGACCTGCTGCTGGTCGAGCGAGGACTGGTTCCCAGCCGCGAGCGGGCGCGCGCGCTCATTCTGGCCGGCCGCGTTCTGGTCGCCGAGCAGAAGGTGGAGAAAGCCGGTGCCGCTGTCCCCGCCGACGCTCCCATCCGGCTGCTTGGCGAGGAACAGCCTTACGTGAGCCGCGGAGGCTTCAAGCTGGCTGCTGCGCTCGCTCACTGGCAGATCAACGTCCAGGGCCGAGCCTGCCTCGACGTGGGCGCCTCCACAGGCGGATTTACCGATTGCCTCCTGCAAGCAGGCGCGGCCGAGGTCACCGCCGTCGATACCGGCTTCGGCCAGATCGCCATGAAGCTGCGCAACGACCCGCGTGTCCGCCTACTGGAGCGTACCAATGCCCGTTTGCTCAAGCCGGGTTCACTGACCATCCCGGCTGCGGAAAGATACGGTTCAGGAAAAGTTTTGTATCAGGGCACGACTTCAGTCGTGCCGCAAATGCCGCAAAAGGAATGCGGGGCTTTAGCCCCTGAGGGAACTCCCGATCTCACCCTGCTGGTAATGGATGTATCGTTTATCTCCGCCACGCTGCTTTTGCAGCCGGTCTTCGCCGCCGCGTCGTCGCTCACCGAAGCCGTCATTCTGGTCAAGCCGCAGTTCGAAGCCGGACGAGGCCACGTCGGCAAGGGTGGCATCGTCCGCGACCCCAAGGCGCATCAATTGGCCATCAACAGGGTGGCCGATTGCGTCAGCTCGCTGGGCTGGCAGGTCGTCGAAACCATTCCCTCGCCCATCACCGGCGCCGAGGGCAACCACGAGTTTCTGCTGTATGCAAAGCGGGGTTAGAATCGTTCGCGTTGTTTGCGGAGCAAGTTTGGCCCCACCGCAAGTGGTTGGCCACACCGCATGGGTTCCGTTACACTAAAGCCGCATGGTTCGCGTCGCGATTGTCTGCAAACCCGAGAAAAAAGAGCTGGCCCGGCTTCTGCCGGAGCTGATTGTATGGTTGCGCCAGCACGACTATGAGCCGCTGCTCGACCTGGAGGGCGGACAGTACACCACGGCTGCGCCTGCCATGGACCGTGCACGGATGCCCGAGCAGGCGCCGGGGCTGGTAATCGTCCTGGGAGGCGATGGAACGCTCTTGTCCGTGGCGCGCATCTTTGCCTCCACCGGCACGCCCATCCTCGGCGTAAACCTCGGTTCTCTCGGTTTCCTGACCGAAGTTCGCCTGGCCGATCTTTATGCGGCGCTGGAGAGCTGGCACAGCGGCTGCGATGACTGCCATGCTCTCGATTCGCGCGCCATGCTGCATGCCGAGTTCTGGCGCGGCGGCGCGCTGCTCTCTGACTACGAGGCCCTGAACGAGGTCGTCATCTCCAAGGGCGACATTGCCCGCATGGGAGACTTCGCCGTCGAATTGGACGGCAAGAGCGTGGCCCGCTTCCGTGCCGACGGCGTCATCGTCTCCACCCCCACCGGCTCCACAGCCTACACGCTGGCCGCCAACGGCCCCATCCTGACCCCCGATGTGGACGCCATGGTGGTCACCCCCATCTGCCCCCACCTGCTCACCCTCCGGCCCATCGTGGTGCGCGGCGACGCTTTGCTCAGCGTCCGCGTCGAGGGCGTCGTCAACCCCGCGCTGCTCACCGTCGACGGCCAAAAAAGCATCGAACTGCTCATCGGCGATGAGATTCGCTGCCGCAAGTCCACGCGCGCCGTCAACCTGGTCCGCATGAGCGGAGGCGGCTTCTTTGAGGCGCTGCGCAGCAAGCTCAGCTGGGGTGAGCGGTAAGCGAACCCTTGATTACTAAGCGAACCCTTGATTACGTAGATGTTTTGAAGGGGCACGGCTTTATTGATCCATGCATATGGAATGTCCTGGTATCCGCGCCGGAGGCGCAGTGTTTGTTAGCCCCGCGCTTTAGCGTGGGGAAAGCTTTATTGTTGGCGGCATAAATAATGTTCTGAAAAGCGCGCCGGAGGCGCAGTGTTTGTTAGCCCCGCGCTTTAGCGTGGGGAAAGCGGATTCCATAGATTTACTCTGAAGTCCCGTAGGGACGGCGCTAAGGACATTTCCTTTGCAGGGATCCTCAGCCCGCCTTCTCCGTCAACTCCGCCCATCGTGCGTAGAGCGCGTCATTCTCATGCTGTGCCGCGTCCAATTCCTTCAGCGCTTCCTGAAGAGCGGCAGCGTTGGTGGCAATCTCAGGATGCTCGACGCGCTCGTGAGCGGCGGACAGGCGGGCGTCGGACGCCTCGACCCGCTGCTCGATGGCCGCAAACTCCCGCGCTTCCAGGTAAGAGAGCTTCTTCTTCGCTCCCGCACCTTGCGCCGGCTCGGCGCCTGTTCGTTGTGCGGAGCTTGAGCCGTCGGCCCTGCGCTCCGTCTTGCTCTGCGCCAGTTCGTCCTGTTCTGCGAGCCAGTCTTCCCACTGCGCATAGTCGGCAAACCGCCCGATGTGTCCGCGTCCGTCCAGGCCCAGCACCGTCGAAGAGACGCGGTTCAGCAGATAGCGGTCGTGCGTCACCAGCATCAGCGCGCCGGGAAACTCCAATAGATTGTCTTCCAGAATCTCCAGCGTCGGAATGTCCAGGTCGTTGGTCGGCTCGTCCAGCAGCAGCACATCCGCCGGCTTCAGCATCAGTTTGGCAATCAGCACCCGCGCCCGCTCGCCGCCACTCAAATTTTTGACCGGCTGATTCAGTTGTTCGCTACTGAACAGAAAGCGCGCCGCCCAACTAGCCACATGCACCAGCCGTCCCTGGTACATCACCGAGTCGCCCTCCGGAGCCAGCGCGCGCCGCAGGGTCTGGCTCTCGTCCAGCGTGCGCATCTGGCTGAAGTAGACCAGCCGCAGCGCCTCGGCTCTTCTGATCGAGCCTTCGGCCGGCTCCATCTCGCCCCGCAGCAGTCGCAGAAGCGTCGTCTTGCCGCTGCCGTTGGGGCCCACTAGCCCCACCTTCATGCCTGCGGTAAGAATAAAATTCAGCCCCGTGAAAAGCCTTCTTCCAGTCAGAGATTTGCCCTGCTCATCCGGCGTTTCACCGCCCGGCACATCGCAAGCCACGCCCTTGAACTCCACCAGCCGCTTGGTCTTGCGCAGGCTGGCCTCAAAGTCAATCCCCGCCGTCGCCACCGCCGTCCGCGCATTCATCTCCGCCAATTGGCCGATCATCGCGTTGGCCGTATCAATCCGTGCTTTTGACTTCGTCGTCCGCGCCTTTGGCCCGCGCCTGAGCCACTCGATCTCGGTTCTCACCTGATTGCGAAGGCTCTCCTGCTGGCGGTTTTGCGATTCCAGATAGGCCTGCTTTTCTTCCAGAAACCGGCTGAAGTTGCCCTTCACACGCAGCAGTCCATCGGCATAAACGCGATTCAGCTCGATGATTTCGCTCGACGTGGATTCCAGAAAGTAGCGGTCGTGGCTCACCGTGACAACTGCAAACGAAGCCGAGTTCAGCAGCTCCTCGAGCCACTCGATCCCGGCCAGGTCCAGATGGTTGGTCGGCTCGTCCAGCAGCATCACCTCCGGCTCGCTCACCAGCGCCTCGGTTATCGCCAGCCTCTTCCGCCATCCGCCGCTCAGCGCGGCCGCCTCGGCGGTGAGGTCCGCAAAACCTGCGCGCCCTCCCAATTCTCGAATCAGGCCTTCGCGTTCCCGGCCTTCCCGCTCGCTTTCATTCACATGCGCGGTGGCCAGCGCCCGCTCCAAAACCTGGCGAATCGTTAGCCCCGGAGCAAAACGCGAATCCTGTGGCACGTAGGCCGCGCGCGCCCTCTTGCGCACCGCCAGTTCGCCCGAGTCCGGTTCCACCTGTCCGGCAAGAATCGCCAGCAGCGTGGATTTGCCCGCCCCGTTGGGCCCGATCAACCCAATCCGAGCGCCCTCCTCGACAGTAAGCGAAATGTTCTGGAAAAGCGGCTTGGCTCCGAACTGTTTGGTCACCAACTGCGCATTGAGAATGGGCGGCATCTCTTCTAAGAGTACCTTGTTGCTGAGCACCAGCCCCACTTGTCGCGTCTAGTTTCCCCGGCCATGAATCCGCCAACTTGCTAACTTGCGATTACCGCGTTGCGGTGGCTAACAGCCTATGGTAAAAGTCTGGTTTTGAAAGGGCACGACTTTAGTCGTGCCGTAAATGCAACAAAATTGCGTTGGGCTTTAGTGTCTGCGTGAAAACGCTCGCATTTCCGACTGAGCGAGGTGTTCTGGTTAAGGTTTTCCGGCAAGCGGTTGTTATTTGGCGGCGTGCCGGGGCGAATTTGCGGTTTCAGTTGTGGTTC
>Ga0224558_1000245_pt1 | contig 64542 bp, 53 predicted proteins | sample 714S32024metaG_FD_180682 | JGI IMG/M metagenome (GOLD analysis project Ga0224558, IMG submission 180682) | Peat soil microbial communities from Stordalen Mire, Sweden - 717 S3 20-24 | ecosystem: Environmental > Terrestrial > Soil > Wetlands > Peat | place: Sweden: Norrbotten County, Stordalen... | reverse complement strand
CCGCTGGCTTGCGACGCGCTTGCACATGGGCACGCGCCAAACACTCAACGCAGCGTTATATCTATGGAGAAAAGAACATGAACAAGCCAATAGTACGGTTTGACCCCTATGACTTTCGGGCTATCGCTTTCAAGGAGTTTGTCAATCGATTCAATGATCGATGGCAGCCTGCGCTGCAAAGAACGGATCGGACGCCAGTATTCTTCGTTGTCCGCATCCATATCTTTGGTCAAAACTAATCCAATAAGCTCCTCCGTGGAACGAGGGTCATCACGGTTTTGATCATCCAAATGCTCAGGGTTGCTCATGCTGGGTTCCTTTCGAATATTCCCATCTGGGTCGGCGAACCAACTGCCGAATCTTCGGGGCCGACAGGCAAAAAACGCATGCCGTAACCGAATCGGGCCCCGACGCGATGAGCCCATTCCTGAAATTCTTCACGAGTCCACTCAAACCGATGGTCGCGGTGGCGAAAATTGCCTGCAGGGAGGGATTCCCATTTCACGTTGTATTCGCGATTGGGGGTCGTGATGACGATGGTATTCGGCTGGGCATACTCAAATAGCACCCGCTCGAACGCCGCCAGGCGCGGCGGGTCAAGGTGCTCGATCACTTCCACCACGGCGGCGGCATCGAAACCGGCCAGTCGCGCGTCCTTGTAGATAAGCGAACCTTGAAGCAGGCGAAGGCGCGCCTTCTGGACGGGCGGCAGGCGGTCGTAGTGCAAACGGTCATGGGCGATTTCGAGCGCGCGGTGCGACACGTCCATTCCGACGATTTCGACAAATTGCTTTTCCTTAAGCAACGCCTGCAACAACCGGCCTTCGCCGCAACCCAAGTCCAAAACGCGAGTTGCGCCGCTGGCTTTCAGCGCGGCGAGCACGGAGCCAAGACGCTGTTCGTTGAGGCTGATGGCGCTCTCAATGGTCTCCTCTTCCAACGCATGAACCTCGGCGACGGCATCGGGATCAGGGGCGCTTTCATCCGCAAGTTGGGCAAGCGCGTCGTCCACGAGGGTGCGCTGATGTTTTAGATAGCGGCGGGTGATCGCTTCGCGTTCGGGATGAAGAGCAAGCCAGCCTTCGCCGTGGCGCAGAAGCTTCTCCACCTCTTCATCGCCAACCCAATAGTGTTTGTCGTTGTCCAGCACCGGAACGAGCACGTAAAGATGTGAGAGGAGCTTTTGCAGCGGCAGAAGGGCGTTCAACTCGACGCGGTGATATGCGCTTTCTCCCCAATCCGGGAAGTTTTCATCCAGCGACAATTGGCCCGCGGAAACGGTGTATCCGAGCGGCTCAAAAAGTTTGCGCAGGAACTCCTGACCGCCGCGGCATGGCAATGCGGACAATGTCATGTGCAACGGCAACGGCGTGTCGGCCAGTTCGGGACGCTCCTTGCTCTTGCCGGAGAGCGCGCTGCCAAACACCTCGGCGATGGCCACGCTCAAAAATGACGAGGCGGCGTAAGGACGATCGTTGACGTATTGCTCCAATGCACCGCCTTCGCCCGACGGTCCGCGACGATTCCGCACCAGTCCGACAGGGTCAATTTCCACCAGCAGCGCAACGGTGCATCGCTCCGGTGTCGCCTCCGGGTAAAACACATGCGCCCGGCCGAACGAGAGGTTAAACGACTGAGATCGCGCGGGATTCTTGCGGAGCAGGAAGCCGAGATCGGTCGCTGGAACGTGCGTCGTCGTGAGCGTCAGCACGATGGGTCAAGCCTACCGGTTCGCCACGCGATTCGCCATTCCAAATCGAGTTCCTGCTCCGAACCGGTTTTGACCGGGATTATTGGTTCATTGTCCCTGAACGGCGCTCGGCCCTTTGGCCATTCCAAGCCGGAACAATGCAGTTAAGACATCGAAATTTGACAGGATTAACAGGATTAACAGGATACAAGAGCAGATTCCCATCTGCAGAGACGCAACAGCGTTTGGTGGTTGGTCCTGCATTGGGAATTCATCCTGTTCATCCTGCAAATCCTGTCTCAAAGTCTGCCTTTCCTGCTCTTCCATCTGCATCCTTCCGGCTAAGAAAACCCAAAGTGGCTGCTTGATTTTCTCCGGGGAACTTATACTCTCCAGCCATGAGAAACCCATTCAATGATCCTCGAATACGAGTACTTGTCGCGTGCGCCGCGTTGGCCGCAATTGCCTCATGCAGTTCTCGCAGTGGGGTGCATGAGATCGACTTGGCGCAGGGCCAGAGGCGAGTTGTGAAGGCTGACACGAGCGGCGGCCCGACGGAAAGGCCGGCCTCTGGAGCACGGCTTATGCTCCGGGATGGCTGGCAGGTGCAGACTTCGAGCGGGCAACCGGATGGGGAGGCCATCTCGAAAGCCGGTTTCGCCGCCAGCGGGTGGTACCCCACTTCCGTTCCCGCGACGGTTTCTGGGGTGCTCGCGCAGGCGGGCGTGTACCCGGACCCGTTCGTCAGCACGAACTTGCGCGCCTGGCCGGGCATGGGCTCCCGGGGCGGCGGCGGTCCCGCCAACTCCGGCATGACCCGGACCAACCCCTTCTCTGTCGGTTGGTGGTTTCGGACGGAGTTCGACCTGCCGGCGGAGATGGCGGGACGAGCGATCACGCTCCACTTCGAGGGGATCAACTATCGCGCGGACGTCTGGCTCAATGGCGAGCAAATCGCCAACACCAATGAGGTGGCTGGAGCCATGCGCCGTTTCGCCTTCGACATAACCAAGGCCGCGCGGCCAGGGAAGAGAAACGCGCTCGCGTTGCGGATCCAAGGCCAAAGGGCCAAGGATTTGGGACACACCTGGGTGGACTGGGCCCCGATGCCGCCCGACAAAATGCAGGGCCTGTGGCGCGACGTCTTCGTTACCGCCAGCGGCGTCCTGCGCATGCACGACCCGTTCGTGCGCAGCCGCCTGGCCACCAATCTCGCCTCCGCGGACTTGATCGTCTCGATGGAGTTGGAGAATACCAGCGACAAGCCGGTGACCGGCGTCGTGGCCGTGACCCTTGATAGAGTTGTGACCACGGTCCCGGTGAGGGTGGCCGGCGGCGGCACCCAGAGGGTAAGTCTTGACGGAGTCGATCACCCCGGCCTGCACCTGACGAAGCCGCGATTGTGGTGGCCCATCGGTTACGGCTCCCCCGAAATGTATAACCTGCACGCCGGCGTGACCGTGAACAACAAAGTGTCGGACGAGCGCACGGTCCGCTTTGGTGTGCGTGAGGCGACTTCGGAAATCACGGCGGAAGGCTACCGCCTTTACCACATTAACGGGCGTCCCGTCCTCATCCGCGGCGCGGGTTGGGCGCGCAATCTTTTCTTCATGGAGACACCCAAGCGCGAAGAGCAGGAGATGCGCCTGGTCCACGACATGGGGCTTAACGCCGTGCGTTTCGAGGGGAAGCTTGGCTCGGACCATCTGCTTGACCTCGCGGACGAGAACGGGGTCTTCGTCATTCCCGGTTTCTGCTGCTGTGACTATTGGGAGCAGTGGAGCAATTGGGATGGCGCGACAAAAGCCCTCGCCGCGGCGTGCCTTCGTGACCAACTTCTCCTTCTGCGCAACCATCCGAGCAGCCTGACGTTCTGGTATGGCAGCGATAAGTTCGCGACGCCGGAGGTCGAGCGGGAGTATCTGAAGGTCATCGCCCAGACGGAGTGGCCGAACCCGACGGTCGCCTCGGCCGGAGGTTATACCACAACGGTCGGTCCGACCGGAGTCAAGATGCAAGGGCCTTACGATTACGAACCGCCTTCCTACTGGTATAGCGACCACGACGGCGGCGCGTTCGGTTTCGCAACCGAGATAGGGCCCGGCAAGGCCATCCCCAGCGTGGAGGACATGCGCAAGATGCTCGGCGACGACCATCTTTGGCCGCAGGACAGCGTCTGGCTCCAGCACAGCCAGGGGGGCGCTTACACTCCCTTCACGCCGTTTAATGATGGGATGCGCGGGCGCTACGGCGCGGCCACCGATCTCAATGATTATGTGCGCAAGGCCCAGCTTATCGCCTACGACGACGAGCGTGCCATGTACGAGGCTTACGGCCGCAACAAGTACAAGGCGACCGGAGTCATCCAATGGATGCTGAACAACGCCTGGCCATCGCTGGCTTGGCACTTGTACGACTATTACCTTGAGGCGGGGAGCGGCTACTACGGCACCAAGAAATCGCTCGAACCGCTGCACGTCCAGTATTCCTTCGACGACCGCTCGGTCGTCGTGGTCAACAGCACGCTCAACCCGTCTGCCGGCCTTACGGTCTGTGCGGCCGTGGTCGATATCGCTGGCACCCAGCGGTGGACGAATTCGGCGCGTATTGATTTGCCGCCCGACGGCGTCGTGCGCGCCTTCACTATTCCCGGCCTCACCAACCTGTCCAAGACATACTTTCTGTCACTCACGCTCGCGGATAAGGACGGTGCGGTCCTGAGCCGCAACTTCTACTGGCTCTCGACCGTCGATGACGTGCTCAACTGGACCAAGAGACAATGGTATTATACGCCAACGCAGGTCCACGGCGATTTCACCGAACTCACAAACCTGCCGCCGGTGACACTCGACGTGAAGACCGCCTTTGATCATGATGGCGCCGACGACCGCGCCCTGGTAACTCTCACGAACCCCGGAAACTCGCCGGCCTTTTTCGTGCGGCTGCGTGTTCTCAAGAGCCAGGACGGCGGGCAAATCCTGCCCTCGATATGGAGCGACAACTATGTGTCGCTGCTTCCCGGCGACACACGAACACTGACAGCCCGCTGGCGTTCCGAGGACGCTCCCGGCGCCGCACCCACAGTCGCGGTGGACGGGTGGAATGTGGTTCGCAAATAAACCTCGGCGGCGGTATTCTCCTATATGAACCGTATAATACTCCTGGGGTTGACTTTGGCCTGCCTTGCTTTGGCAGCCAGTTCTAGTGGCAGGGTTCGCGTCCAATCCAAGGCACTTGACGAGCGCACGACTGTTACTCTCAAAGACGCGTGGATATATGGCTCGTCCAATCAAATGCTGCGCGCAAAAATCGTCTTCGAAGGCAGCGACCCAAATGTGAAGTATAATTTGAAAGCAGCCCTCCGTGCGGATGAAAATGGTGACGATATCAAAAGCATTTATGTGTGGTATGTGGGCTTGACGCCCCATTCTATTGTGCCGACGAACCGGGTTGAGATGCTGTGGGAGTTCAGAGACTTTCCAACCAACACGCCGAGCATCTATTTGCACGAGGATTTCCTGGATAGGGCTACAGGCCGGGAGGCAAAGTCCCTTAACTTCGTCTTGCCTGGAGCAAAAAGGTTGCGACTGCGGGACACTAGTGTTGATTAACGAATCTATCCTTGCGGTGCCACCCTCACCCCGGCCCTCTCCCGCTGGCGCGGGAGAGGGAGAATCGTCGGCCGCCCATTGGAAAATCGGCAGCGGAATGAGCCGGACGGTCACACAAACCGCCAAAAGCTTTCCGTAGCCGTTCCTTCTCCTGGGGGAGAAGGTTAGGATGAGGGCGAGCCATTCACAAAAACAGATTTGCGCTGAGCCGGATACGCGATTCGAAAAACGACTTGCAAATCTATGGAGGAGGAAGAAAATCACAAAAAAGACCCGCGTCGGTCGCGGGCAAGAAACCCAATGGGAAATCCCAGATGAAGCTCGGCGCCGGACACGGCATCCGCTTGTTGCTTGTGCTGGGCGCCATCGCCCTGACGACCGTTCGACTGCCGGCTCGCTGGGTTGAGCGCTATTACTCCACCGGCGTGTATCCCCAGTTGGCGGCGGCAGTCAAACATTTGACGCGGCGGCTGCCTGTCCCCATGCTTGACGTATTGCTGATTCTCGCGGCGGTTGGCGTGCCGGCTTGGTGGGTTTGGAAAATCCGGAACGCCGCAACGGGGCGAAAATGGTTTGCCGCCGGCAACGCCGCCCTGGACACGCTGGCGCTGGCGGCGGTTTTGGTCTGCGCTTTTGAATTGCTGTGGGGACTGAATTATCAACGGCTGCCATTGACCGCCAAACTGGATTGGGACGCCAAACGCGTGACTCCGCAGGCCGTGCTCGAACTCGCCAAGAGCGACTTGGAAAGCCTCAACGCCGAAGTCACCGCGGCGCGCGGCCAGCCGATGCCGCCAGCCGGGGAATGGCGGGCGGCGCTGGAAGTTTCCTTTCGGCAAGTGGTCCGGGAATTGGGCCATCGCCCTGACTTCACGGGAGTCGTGCCGCGAAGATCGCTGGTCAATCCCTACCTGGATGCCGCCGGCATCGACGGGTTCATCAACCCGTTCGGTTATGAGGTTATACTTGACTCTCATGTCCTGGCCTTCGAGGAGCCCTTCCTGCTCGCGCACGAGTGGTCGCATCTGGCCGGCTTCGCGGACGAATCGGAGGCCAACTTCATCGGGGTCCTGGCCTGTTTGCGCAGCGACATGCCGGCGATCCGATATTCCGGCTGGCTCCACCTGTCTTTCTATTTGCCCAGGCAGTCTGCCAATCCCGCCGTTTCGTTGCCGCGGCTATCGCCTCTCGTCGTCAGTGACATCAACGCCATTCACGCCCGGACGGCGAAACATCGCGCGCCGGCGGTGGCCAGCCTTCAAATGAAATTCTACAACGGCTTTCTCAAGTCCAATCATGTGCAGGCCGGAATGGCCAGCTACGGATTGGTCACGCGTTTGATCGTCGGCACCCGGTTTGAGGAGGGCTGGAAGCCGGGCTTGCGCTAATATGGACGGGCATAAACAAACGGGCAATTCGCAACGGAACTCTTGGGACGGCTCCGCTGGAGCGTCGCCCTACCACAACACGCCGGTAGGGCAACGCTCCAGCGGAGCCATGTCCTTTTATTTATGTCCGCCCGTCTAACGTCACGAACTGTGGAGGATAAAAGTTCCTCAAGGGTTGCCGCGAGCAATTTCATTTTTCCGTCGCAGGATAAACCATGATGCCGACGCGCTGGATGTGTTCGCGCAGCGGACGCAGTTTGATGAGGTCAAAGGGCTGAACATCGTATTTGTAGGGCATCGGCAATTCGTCCAGTTCGGCGGCGATGGCTTCGGCTTGAAGCGCGTCCACGTCGCCTCACAGCGCCAAATCAATATCGGAATTGGCGGCATGGGCGCCCTTGGCGCGCGAGCCAAACAGCCTGACCGTCTTGACTTCGGGATGCCGGGCAAACACCCGCCGCGGTTGAACGAGTTCCTCCGATGTCAGGGCGGGCGTTTTCATTCGACGGTTTTTTCAACGAAGAACTCGTGAAGCCGCGCCATCGCCGGCAGGTAATGTTCGGCTATGGCCTTGACCGCCACTTCAAACACGGAAGAGTCGTAGGTGTGGGAAAGCAGGTTGCGGTGGTCGAGCATGTTGATCCAGACTTTGCCATCGGAAATGATCCTGGCGGCGAAGGCCTCCTTGATGACCTGCCGGGGCGTGAGGGGATTGATGACCACGCCGCCGGTTTCGAGATAATCTTTGAGCGTTTTCCATGCGAGATCGTCGGAGTATTCAAAACGCTGGATGACGCCTTCCTTTTCGAGCATGGAAAGCGGGCGATTGTCCTCCAACGCCTCGCGGAGCAGGACAAAGGAGCGGTCGAAATTCTGGAAGCGTTGTTTCCAGCGGATGTCGTCGCTGATGGCGTGAGGTTTAACATTTTCAGGCTGGCGCGGACAGCTTTTTCCACCTGAAATTTCCCACTCGCGCCGGCGGGGTTCTCGTTTAGAATCCTGGAATGGCGCGCTATTCACGCAATGACCAGGCGGGTGTCGATCTCCCCAAGGCGGAGATGAGCCGGGAGAATCTCAAACAGGCGCTGGATCTGTTCCGGTATCTGCGTCCTTACCGGGGCCGGTTCAGCGCGGCGCTGGCCTCCTTGTTTGTCAACAGCCTTTTAGGCCTGTCGTTCCCGTATCTGGCGGGGAGCATCATCGACGCCGCGCTGCGCGGCCCCAAAGGCGGCGGCATGGCGGGAGCGGATCGAACGGCGCTTCTGCTGATGGGCATCCTGGCGGTGCAGGCGGGCCTCTCCTTTTTCCAGGCCCTTTCTTTTGCCACCGCCGGGCAACGGAGCCTTGTGGATTTGCGCCGCGACACCTACGCGAGCTTGATCTCGCTGCCGATGACGTTTTTCGCCCAGCGCCGCGTGGGCGAACTGGCCAGCCGCCTTTCGAGCGACTTGATTCAAATTGAGGACACCCTCATCACCATCCTGCCGCAGTTCCTTCGCCAATCGACGATTCTGATCGGCGGCATCGCGCTCATTGCCGTCACTTCACTTCAATTGACAGGCATCATGCTGGCCAGCCTTCCGTTTATCATCGTGGCGGCGGTGATCTTCGGCCGGAAGACGCGCAAGATTTCGCGTGAAGCGCAGGATCGGCTGGCCGAAACGGCGACCATCGTCGAGGAAACACTGCAAGGCATTCTGAATGTGAAGGCGTTTTCCAACGAAGGTTATGAACTCAATCGCTACCATGCGGGACTGAATTCATTCCTGGCCACCACATTGCGCGGCGCCAGGCTGCGGGCGGGGTTTATCGCGTTCATCGTGTTTGCATTGTTCGGTTTCATCGTGCTGGTGCTCTGGTCCGGGGCGCGACTTTTGCAGAACGGGGAGATCACCTTCGGGCAACTGACCCGTTTCGGTCTCTATACGACGTTTGTCGCGGGAGCCATGGGGCAATTCGCTGAATTATACAGCCAGCTCCAAAAGGCCATCGGCGCCACGCAGCGCGTTCGGGAACTGCTGCGGGAAAGCGGTGAAGTGGAGGTTCGACTGGGACCCGCGCCGGTTTCCACGCTGCCCCGGCTGCGCGGCGATATCGTGTTTGAGGATGTTCACTTCAGCTACCCTTCCAGACAAGGGGTTGAGGTGCTTCACGCGATCAACCTCGCCGCGAGTTCCGGAGAGAGGATTGCGCTGGTCGGCCCAAGCGGCGCGGGCAAATCCACGCTCATTTCGCTGTTGCTCCGCCTGTATGACCCATCCAGCGGACGGCTTTTGATTGACGGCCGGGACGCGCGCGACTACCGGCTGGCCGAGCTTCGGGGGCAAATGTCCATGGTGCCACAGGAGGTGTTGCTTTTCGGGGGGAGCATCGCGGAAAACATCGCCTACGGAAAACCCGGCGCCGGGCCGGAGGAAATCGAACAAGCGGCACGGCAGGCCAACGCGCACGAGTTTATCCAGGCCTTTCCTGAACGTTACGCCACGCTGGTGGGCGAACGCGGCATCAAACTCTCCGGCGGACAGCGGCAACGCGTGGCCATTGCGCGCGCGATTCTCAAGAATCCAGCCATTCTCATACTGGATGAGGCCACCAGCTCGCTGGATTCGGAGAGCGAACGCCTGATTCAGGAGGCGCTGGAAACCCTGATGGAAGGGCGCACTTCGTTTATCATCGCCCACCGCCTCGCCACGGTGCGGCATGTGGATCGAATCATCGTGATCGCCGGCGGACGCGTGGTGGAATCCGGCACCCACGACGAACTGCAAGCCCTTGAAGAGGGCACTTACCAGCGCCTGGCCGCGCTGCAATTCCGGGAGTGAGAAAAACGCAGCGGACAGGGCGGCGCTTGTCGAAATTCGATTCGTGAGCCATAATGAAATCATGGCGATTTCGCTGGATCAAATTGTCGAAGAAACCCGTGAAATGCCGGGCGAAGTTGTGGCCGAATTGATAGACCGAATCATGGCCGCGCGGCATGGCGGCGATGAACCGTCCGTTGCGGCTGCTTGGAAGGCTGAAATAGACAGGCGCATCGGGGAAATTGGATCAGGAAAAGTCAAAGGTGTTCCGCTCGAAGAGTCGCTGGCGCGCGCGCGCAAAATCGCGGGACTGTGAACTATTAAACCCGGCAAGCCCCCCGGAGAGGGTGATTTTTCGCTGTGCCACTTTCGTCATTGAGTCATTTAGAAATTCTTTTGTCATTGGTGCTTCGACATTCGTCATTTCCCATTGGTTTCGCCTGTTGAATGTCCAAAGGGCCAGATGCGCCCCCTCTCCCGTCCGTGCGCAAGTTGTTCTGGCAAAACGATTCAAGCTTGGGTATGTACGGCGCGTTTATGACGCATCGGATCAAGTTGGGCTGGCGCCCGCCGCGCGAAGGAGAACCCCTTCCGCGAGGCGGATGGCTGCCCCGGTCCGTTAAAGCAAAGGAAGGCCATGTCTGAAGAATCGCCCAAAGTAGCGCGCTCCGAGCCTGTTTCCAGCACCCCATTGCCCGCCGGTTCCGCCCCGGAAAAGCGGAACGGGTGGCTCATTTTTGCAATCCTCGTGATCGTTTTGGTCATCGGCGTGATTTTGTTCCATGTCATTCGCGGCCAGCCCAAGCGGGCGCCGGCGGCGCCGCCCGTTGCGGTTTCAACCGCCACCGCCCGGAAGGGGGACATGGGAATTTATGTGGAGGGACTTCTCGGCGCGGTGACGCCGCTGGCCACTGTTGCCGCGCCAAGCCAGGTGAGCGGACAACTCAAGAGCGTGAATTTTGTCGAAGGGCAGATGGTTCGGGCCGGGGACCTCCTGGCGGAGATCGACCCGAGGCCCTTCCAGGCGCAGTTGGACTCGGCCCAGGGACAGTTGGCGCGCGACAAGGCGTTGCTGGCCGAAGCCCGCATCGATCTTCAGCGGTATCAGGCCGCTTATGAGCAAAAGGCGATCCCCAAGCAACAACTGGACAATCAGGCGGCCTTGGTGGAACAGGATGCCGGCAGCGTCAAATACGATCAGGGACAAGTTGACAGCGCGACGGTGCAACTGGGTTTTTGCCGCATCACCTCGCCCATTTCCGGGCGCGTTGGCCTGCGGTTGGTTGATCCGGGCAACATCGTCCTTTCCTCCTCCACCAACGGCGTCGTTATGATCACCCAAATTCAACCCATCACGATCATTTTCAGCGTGGCGGAGGATTATCTGCCGCAAATCCAGCGCCAGTTGGCGATGGGCAATCACATGACGGTGGAAGCCTTCGACCGCGCCCAACAGACCAATCTGGCCAGCGGTTCCGTCCTGGCCCTGGATAATATAATCGACAGCGGAACCGGCACTGTCAGGCTCAAGGCCCTGTTCACCAACGCGGACAACGCGCTCTTCCCCAGCCAGTTTGTCAATGTGAGATTGCTCATCGACACCCTCCGCGGCCAAACCCTCATTCCCGCTTCCGTCATTCAGCGCAACGGCACGGCGACCTTTGTCTATGTCCTGGATGAGGACGACGTCGTCGAAATGCGGACGGTCAAAGTTGGGATCACCGACGGCGACACCGCCGCGGTGGAAGGGGTCAACCCCGGCGAAGTCCTGGCCGCCGACAACTTCAACCGTCTCCAGGACGGGACCCCGGTGAGGCCGCGCGGGACGAATGACGCTCCGAAGAAAGCCGGCGGATGAGTCCTTCCCGTCCATTTATTCTGCGGCCGGTGGCGACGACGCTGCTGATGGCCGCCATTCTATTGGTGGGGATTGTCGCGTATATTCAACTGCCCGTTTCCGCCCTGCCCGAAGTGGACTATCCGACCATCCAGGTGGTGACATTCTATCCCGGCGCAAGTCCCGATGTCGTGGCATCAGCGGTGACGGCTCCGATGGAGCGGCAATTCGGCCAGGTGCCCGGACTCAATCAGATGACTTCGACCAGTTCGGGGGGCAGCTCGGTCATCACCATGCAGTTTTCACTCCTGCTCAATATCGATGTCGCCGAGCAGGAGGTCCAAGCCGCCATCAACGCGGCTCAAACGTATCTTCCCGCCGACCTGCCGGCCCCTCCCATTTACAGCAAGTCCAACCCCGCTGACGCCCCCATTTTGACGCTGGCCCTGACCTCGAAAACGATCCCGCTCTCGAAGATCGAGGATTTGGCGGACACGCGGCTGGCGCAGAAAATCTCACAATTGCCCGGCATCGGCCTGGTGAGCATCGTCGGAGGCCAGAAGCCGGCCGTTCGAATTCAAGCCAACCCCACTGCGCTGTCGGCCTACGGACTGGATATGGAGAACCTGCGAACGGCCATCCAACAAACCAGCATCAACCAGGCAAAGGGCAATTTTGACGGCCCTAAACAGGGCTACCTCATCGACGCGAACGATCAGTTGATGTCCAGCCAGGATTACAATAACTCCGTTGTGGTGGCTTATCGCAAAGGCGCGCCCGTCATGCTCAAGGACGTGGCGCTGGCGGTTGACGAGGTCGAGAACACCAAACAAGCCGCCTGGTGGAACAAAGTCCCCGCCGTGCTGGTGAACATTCAACGCCAGCCGGGCGCCAACATCATCCAGGTGGTGGACCGGATCAAGAAGCGGCTGCCCCAACTCAGGAGCACGCTGCCTTCCTCGGTTGAAGTCTCCGTCCTGACCGACCGCACCAGCACGATTCGGGCATCGGTGAAGGACATTCAGTTTGAACTCATGTTGACCGTCGCGCTGGTGGTCATGGTCATGTTCGTCTTCCTCCGCAATCTGGCGGCCACGATCATTCCCAGCGTCGCCGTTCCCCTTTCCCTGGTGGGCACATTCGCCGTCATGTACCTGCTGGGATACAGTGTCAACAATCTCACCCTCATGGCGCTGACCATCTCCACCGGCTTCGTGGTGGACGACGCCATCGTGATGATTGAGAACATCCACCGCTACATCGAGCAGGGGGACAAACCCCTCGAGGCCGCCTTGAAGGGCGCGGAGCAAATCGGCTTCACGATCGTCTCCCTGACCATCTCGCTGGTCGCCGTTCTGATTCCCCTTCTGTTCATGGGCGACATCGTTGGACGCCTCTTCAGCGAGTTTGCCGTCACCCTGGCCGTGACCATTCTGGTGTCGGCGGTCGTTTCCCTGACGCTGACGCCGATGATGTGCTCGCGATTTCTACGGGAAAAGTCCGAGCAGCGGCATGGGCGGCTCTACGAGGCGTCGGAGCGGGTTTGGCAGAGCGTGATTGCCTTTTACGCCCGCACTCTGAGGTGGATTCTCGACCATCAGACAATGACCCTTTTGGTCGCCGTCGGCACGCTGGTCCTCACTGTTGCGCTCTATATCATAGTGCCCAAGGGGTTCTTCCCGGTGCAGGACACCGGGGTGATTCAAGGCATATCCCAGGCGCCGGAGGCGACCTCGTTTCCGGCGATGGTGCGCAAGCAGCAGGCGCTGGCCGAGGTCATCCTCAAGGACCCGGCGGTCGATAGCCTTTCCTCCTTCATCGGGGTGGATGGCATCAACACCACCCTCAACAGCGGCCGGATTCTCATCAATCTCAAGCCGCTCGAAGAACGCAAGACGACGGCCCTCGGGGTCATGCATCGGCTCCAGCCCCAACTGGATGACGTCGAAGGCATCGATTTCTACATGCAGCCCGTGCAGGATTTGACCGTCGAAGACCGCGTCAGCCGCACGCAATACCAATACACGCTGGAGAATCCCGACCCGGTGGAATTGCGCGCGATAGCGGCGAATTTCGTCAAGAAAATCAAGGCCCTGCCGCAGCTTCGCGACGTCGCGACCGATGACCAGCCGGGGGGCTTGCAAACCAGGCTGGTCGTTGACCGCCAGACGGCATCGCGGCTGGGCATAACCCCGCAAGTGATTGACAACACGCTCTACGATGCGTTTGGCCAGCGGCAAGTCTCCACGCTCTTCACGCAATTGAACCAATACCACGTCGTCCTGGAAGCCAGGCCGGATTTTCAGACCAACCCGAAGAAACTTGACAACATCTATGTCACCTCCGCCAGCGGCGGCGCGGTGCCGTTGAGCGCGTTCATGCGCGTTGAGCAGGGCACCGCCCCCTTGTCCGTCAATCACCAGGGACAATTTCCGGTGGTGACAATCTCGTTCAACCTGGCCCCGGGGGTGTCCCTTGGGGAAGCCACGGACGCAATCGATAAAATTCAGAAGGAAATGCAAATGCCCCTCTCGATGCTGGCCTCCTTCCAAGGCACGGCCCAGGCTTTCGAGACCTCGTTGACCAACGAGCCGCTTCTGATCCTGGCGGCGCTGGTGACGGTGTATATTGTGCTGGGGGTGCTTTACGAGAGTTTCATCCACCCCATCACCATCCTCTCAACCCTTCCCTCGGCCGGGGTCGGCGCTCTTCTGGCTTTGTTGCTTTGCGGCTCGGAATTGGACGTCGTCGGAATCATCGGCATCATCCTGCTCATCGGGATAGTCAAGAAGAACGGCATCATGATGGTCGATTTCGCCCTCGAAGGCGAACGCCGGCACGGCCGCAAACCGCGGGAGGCCATCTACGAGGCCTGTCTGTTGCGCTTTCGCCCCATCATGATGACCACCATGACCGCGCTGCTGGCCGGTCTGCCGCTGGCCTTGGGGACCGGCACGGGCGCCGAACTGCGCCGTCCGCTGGGCATCACCATCGTCGGCGGCCTGCTCGTAAGCCAGGTGCTCACGTTGTACACGACGCCGGTCATCTACCTATTCATGGACCGGTTCGCCCACAAACCTGAAGAGTCCGCCGCCGCCGCCGGCATCGAGGGCGCCGCTCCCGTGGAAATATGAACCTTTCCGCCCCGTTCATTCACCGGCCCGTGGCCACGACGCTTCTGACGGTGGCGATTGCGCTTGCCGGCGGGGTGGCGTTCGTTCTGCTGCCGGTATCGCCGCTGCCGCAAGTTGATTTTCCAACCATTTCCGTGGGGGCCGCCCTTCCCGGAGCCAGTCCCGAGATCATGGCTTCGTCGGTGGCCACGCCGCTGGAGAGGCAATTCGGGCGGATTTCCAGCGTCACCGAGATGACCTCATCGAGCACCCTGGGATCGACCAGCATCACCATCCAGTTCGACTTAAACCGGAACATTGACGGCGCGGCCCGCGACGTCCAGGCGGCCATCAACGCCGCCCGCGCGTATCTGCCCTCCAACCTGCCCAGCAATCCCACCTGGCGGAAGGTCAATCCGGCCGATTCTCCCATTATGATCCTGGCCCTGACCTCTCCGGTCTATGATCGGGGCGCCATGTATGATGCCGCCTCCACCGTTCTCATGCAGAGGCTTTCGCAGGTTCAAGGAGTCGGCCAGGTCGTCGTGGGCGGCGGCGCGCTGCCGGGCATCCGGGTCGATGTCAATCCCACCCAATTAAACAGCTACGGACTGGGTTTGCAGAACGTGGCCACTTTGTTGGGCAGTCAGAATGCCAATCTGGCCAAAGGCCAATTCTCCGACGGCCAGACCACCGCCGATATTGCCGTCAACGATCAGTTGCTCAAGGCGGTGGATTACAGGCCCTTGATCGTCGGCTATCACAATGGCAACGCTGTCAAACTGGCCGACGTGGCGGACGTGCAGGATTCGACCGAGAACGTGCGGGCCGGCGGATTTGCCAACGGCAAACCCAGCATCCTGGTCATCATGTTCAAGCAGCCCCAAGCCAACATTATTGACACCGTTGACCGCATCCGCCAGACGCTGCCCGCTCTCAAAGCATCCATCCCTTCGGGGATTGATTTCACCGTGATGATGGACCGGACGACGACGATCCGGGCGTCGGTGCGCGACGTGGAACGCTCGCTGCTCATTTCAATCGGATTGGTCATCCTGGTGGTGTTTCTTTTCCTGCGCAACGGGCACGCGACCCTCATCCCCAGCGTGGCGGTGCCCGTCTCCTTGATCGGCACCTTTGGAGTGATGTATCTGTTCCACTACAGCCTGGACAATCTCTCCCTCATGGCGCTGACGATTTCGACGGGATTCGTCGTGGACGACGCGATCGTGGTGGTGGAGAACATCAGCCGCTATCTGGAAAAGGGCATGAGTCCCATGGATGCCGCCATGCGCGGGGCGCGCGAAATCTGTTTTACAGTCCTGGCCATGAGCATATCGCTGGTGGCTGTGTTTACTCCCATCCTCATGATGGGCGGCATCATCGGGCGATTGTTCCGCGAATTCGCCATCACGCTCTCGGTTGCGATTCTCGTGTCCCTCGTCGTTTCCCTGACCACCACTCCGATGATGTGTTCCCGCCTCTTGAAACATCACCGGCCCGAGGACCAGGGCTGGTTCTATCGCGCCAGCGGGAAGGTGTTGGATTGGATGCTCAAAACCTACGAGCGCTGCCTGCGGGTCGTGCTGCGCCATCCCGCCGTGACGCTGACGGTGCTGCTGATGACGGTGGCCGTCAATATTCTGCTGTTTATTGTGGTGCCCAAGGGCTTGTTTCCGCAGCAGGACACCGGGATTGTTCAAGGCTCCGTTCAAGGCGCGCAAGACACCTCTTACCAGTCGATGCTCGGAAAGCTCCTGCAGTATGTCAACATTGTCAAAGCCGACGACGCGGTGGCCGCCGTCACGGCTTTCACGGGCGGCAACACGGCGACCGATACCGGCAACATGTTCATCTCGTTGAAGCCGCGCAGCCAGCGCACCAATACGGTGTACGAGGTCATCAACCGCCTTCGGCCCAAAATGGCCCGCGTTCCCGGCGCCAACGGGTTTCTCCAAGCCGGGCAGGATTTGCGCATCGGCGGCCGGATGGGCAACGCCCAGTTCCAATACACGATCACCAGCGACAACCTCCAGGACCTGGTCACCTGGGCGCCCCGTTTGCTGGAGAAAATGAAGGCCCTTCCCGGCCTGGCCGACGTCAACAACGACCAGCGCAACCACGGCCTGGACGCTTACCTCACTTATGACCGTCTGACCGCCTCCAGGCTGGGCATCAGCCCCACGGCCATCGACTCCACCCTCTACCACGCCTTTGGACAGTCGCAGGTATCGACGATGTACACCCAGCTCAACCAGTATCATGTCGTCATGGAAGTCGCTCCCAAGTACTGGCAAAACCCGGAAAGCTTGAATGATATTTACCTCACCGCGACCAACGGCGGACAGGTCCCCTTGAGCGCCGTGACGCGCCGCCAGACCAGCACCACTCCGATTGCCGTCAATCACCAGGGCCAATTCCCCGCCGTCACGTTCTCCTTCAATCTCCTGCCCGGCGTTGCCCTCAGCGACGCCGTCGAGGCCGTCAACAAAATGGAACAAAGCGCGGGGATGCCCTCGACGATTCGCGGGAATTTCGCGGGAACGGCGGCCGCCTACCAGGCCTCCCTGGCCAGCGAGTGGCTTCTGATTATCACCGCGCTGCTGGCCGTTTATATTGTGCTGGGCATCCTCTATGAAAGCTTTGTCCACCCGCTCACCATCCTGTCCACCCTCCCCTCGGCGGGCGTGGGCGCCGTCCTGGCCCTGATGCTGACGCACACGGACTTGAGCGTCATTGCGGTGATCGGCGTCATCCTGCTCATCGGCTTGGTCAAGAAGAACGGAATCCTGATGATTGACTTTGCGCTCGCCGCCGAGCGCGAGGAAGGCAAAAGCCCGCAAGAGGCCATCTTCCAGGCCTGCCTGCTCCGTTTCCGGCCCATCCTCATGACCACCATGGCCGCCATCCTGGGCGCGATGCCCCTGGTGCTGGGAACGGGAACCGGCTCGGAGTTGCGCCGCCCGCTGGGCATCGCCATCGTCGGCGGCCTGCTCTTGAGCCAGGCGCTGACCCTTTTCACCACGCCCGTGGTATATCTTTACCTCGACCGCTACAGCCATTGGTGGGCGCGCGTCCATCGCCGATCCCCGCGCCGCGCACCCCTGCCGGCCCTGGCATGACAACGAACCGGAGACAAAGCGATGAGTAACATGACACAATGCGAAAGCGGAAGGCAACAGCAACGCCAGAGCGGCAAACTCCGATCATTAGCCCGCATATTTCGTAGCTTGGCAGGGCGAAGCTGCAGACGGAACTGGATAGTCGATGCCCGCTCTGCGGGCTGCTTCGCCCTGATATTTGGGCGGCGCGCCAGCACCGCCCTACCGACAAATTGGAAGCGGCTTTCGCCGCATTATGAAAAATGCGGCAAACTCCCGGCGCTGGCCGCGGCCTGCGCGGCGCTGGCGCTGCTGGCCGGATGCAACATGGCCCCCAAATATACAGTTCCTCCCGTCCAGACACCGCCCGCATTCAAAGAAGCGGCGGGCTGGAAGGTGGCGCAGCCCACCGATGATGTGATTCGCGGCAAATGGTGGGAGATGTTCAATGATCCGCAATTGAGCGCCCTCGAAGATCAGGTCCTGGTCTCAAATCAAACGCTCGTGGCCGCCCTGGCCAATTTCCAGGCCGCGCGGGCCGTGGTCAAGGAAGCCCGGTCGCAGTTCTACCCGGCCGTCTCAGCCGCCCCATCCCTGTCCAAATCTCAGGCCTCCAAGTCAATTTCCCCCGGCGCACGCACTCAAAGCGAAATTTCGCTGCCCTTGGAGGCCTCGTGGGAGCCGGATTTCTGGGGCGCCATCCGCAACACCGCCAGGGCGGACACCTTCACCGCCCAGGCCAGCGCAGCCACTCTGGAAAACCTGCGCTTGACAGCCCAGGCGGACCTCGCCGTCGATTACTATGCGCTTCGCGGCCAGGACGCGCTCAAGGACGTGCTGGACGCCACCGTCGCGGCCGATCAGAAAAATCTCGACTTGACAAAAAGCCTCAATCAGGCGGGCATTGATTCGGATGAGGACGTATCCCAGGCGGAGACCACGCTGGCCGTCGTGACGGCCCAGGACACCAATATCGGCATCCAGCGGGCGCAATATGAACACGCCATCGCCCTCCTGCTGGGCCGGCCGGCCTCAACATTCTCCATTCCCGCGCTGCCCGCGGCGACCAACGCCCCGGTCCGTCCGCCCGAAATTCCCCTGGCGCTGCCCTCGCAGTTGCTGGAGCGGCGGCCGGATGTCGCCGCGGCCGAGCGGAGCGTCGCCGCGGCCAACGCGCAAATTGGCGTGGCCAGGGCGGCTTTCTTTCCCTCCATCACATTGAGCGCCCAGGGCGGATTTCAAAGCACGTCCGTCGGCAATCTGCTCTCAGGCCCCAGCTTCTTCTGGTCCCTTGGGGCCTCCGCGGCCCAAACGGTATTTGACGCCGGGCTGCGCAAGGCGACCGTCGAGCAATACCGCGCCAACTACAACTCCACGGTGGCCAACTACCGGCAGACCGTCTTGACCGCCATCCAGGAGGTGGAAGACAATCTGGCCGCCCTGCGCATCCTCTCCCAGGAATGGGACCAGCAGGACGCCGCGGTGCAATCGGCCCAGAGAACCCTCAACCTGGCCCTGCACCGCTACGATCTGGGGATTGACAGTTACCTCAACGTCATCGTCGCGCAAATGACATTGCTGAGCAGCCAGCAGACGGCGGTGACACTTCACGTCCAGCAAATGACCTCCAGCGTGCAGCTCATCCTGGCGTTGGGCGGAGGTTGGGACACCTCGCAACTGCCCCCGCCGGGCTGGCTGACCCTCAAGAATACGAATGGATCATCGCCGACGTCCCTCGGGCCGTGAATTCCAGACAAAAGTGCAAATATCAAGGACCGCCGCTTGCCCGGCCCGGAACCCGCGTCAGGCGAAATGTTAAATGTAACTGCGTCCCCAATGGCGCTTGCTCATTCCAGGATCCCTTTATGATTCCTTTACGGAAGCCAGCAGGGAGAGAATGACAATGGCGGCACTCGCCAGAGTGCCGCTACATCCGCGTAGCGGCGAACTGGCGTTCGCCGCATTTTTTAGCAGTGACCTGGTTATCGGGAGCCGCTCTCGTTCGCGGTTCACCTGGCTATTGAAGTTCATATTCTCCTCCTTCATGTCGGCGGCGGACGCCAGTCCGCCGCTACGGTTTGGGATCTACACGAGCCAAAGGTCAGTCCTGGAATTGTGACAGTTTTCATGTTTCATTCAATCAAACCGATCCAATTGCATCAGCTTTTCTTTCAGTTTCTCCAGCTTTCGGCCGGGCCTTCGAGCCATCCGGCTGACCGCTTTGCTCACCCGGCTGCAATGCCCCATCTCCCGATTTTGTCTCCCATTCACTCCGCCCGGCCATCATTCCCAACTCCAGAATCCGCATAGACGCCTCATATCCTTTGAGGGCTGCTTTATCCAGTCCGAGTTCTTCCAAAGCGAGCTTGCGGGTGGGCGGGGAAGCCCACGGCTTGGTGTGGGGAGCGCCAGCCCCGCTTCCGGCCCGCCGGGGCGCTGGACAGGAAGTTTTTAACCACGGATGGACCCGGATTAACCCGGATAAAGACTTCTCATCTGTGTCCATCCAAGAAATCCGTGGTTAAATGTCTTCCTCTGCACCCTGCGGCGCGGAGATTTCGGCGGTTTATGCAGGCTTATGCACCCTTGTGCATCATGAGAAAGGCGGGGGCTGGAGTTCTCCCGCAGGCCAGGCGAGCTTGAGATTGTTGACAATCAACGGCCGAGAAGTTGGGCGCTTTCTCCTCCTGTCGCCAAAGGCGACTGGGTTTGCTGAGATGCCGCCAATTGACCAAAGAACTACATTTTGCGGTTGCCATGCGTGAAAATCCTGCAAGAATTTCGCGCATGAAATCGGGAAAGGACCGTGCCAAAGGCGTCTTCTGCTGGCGCCTTGGCTCAACCCGGCTGCGCCGCCGGGGTGGCCGTCGTTTTGTCAACAATTCCCGTTCCCGCAAGGTCGTCAGCGAACGCTCCCCAAACTACTGATATGCAACCCATTCATCTTGCCTGGATCGATTACACCATCCTGATTGCCTACACGGTGTTTGTCATCGGCATCGGCTTCGCGCTCAAGCGGTACATGAAGACCTCCTCGGACTTCCTGACCTCCGGGCGCTCGATCCCGACGTGGGTGACCGGCCTGGCATTCATGGCCGCCAATCTGGGCGCCCTGGAACTGGTCGGCATGGCCGCCAGCGGCGCCAAATACGGCATCGCCACCGCCCACTTTTACTGGGTCGGCGCCATCCCCGCCATGGTGTTCCTGGCCGTGTTCATGATGCCCTTTTATTACGGCTCCAAGGCCCGTTCCGTTCCCGAATACCTCAAGATGCGCTTCGACGAACGCGTCCGCGCGCTCAACTCGATTTCCTTTGCCGTGATGACGGTCTTCGCGTCAGGCATCTCGATGAACGCCCTTGCCAAGTTGCTGCATCAGCTCCTGGGCTGGCCCTACGATGCCAGCCTTTGGATTTGCTCGGCGATCGTCCTGCTCTATGTTCTCAAGGGCGGTCTCACCTCCGCCATTTATACCGAGGTGTTGCAGTTTTTCATGATTGTCCTGGGTTTTGCGCCCCTTGCGTATTTGGAGATGAAGGATATCGGCGGCTGGGACATGCTCAAGAGCAGGCTGGTGGAAGTGGCGGCCCATCCGGCGGCGGCGGGTTTGATTGACAAGGGCGGCAAGACTTACCCGCCTGACGCCTGGACCCATGCCTGGAGCCCTCTGCTGGCCGGGCCAGCCGCCAATCCGATGGGAGTGGGCTGGTTCCCGATGGTCTTCGGCCTGGGATTCGTCCTTTCGTTTGGCTACTGGTGTTGCAACTTCCTGGTCGTCCAGCGCGCCATGGCCGCCAAGAACATGACAGCCGCCCGCCGCACTCCCTTGATCGCCGCCGTTCCCAAGATGCTTTTCCCCGCTCTGGTGATTCTCCCTGGCATGGTCGCCGCTGCCCTCGCCGTCACCCACCAGGACGGTTACCGCCTGCCGCCCAAACCGCTCGACGCGGCGATTTATCAAAAAATGCTTCCCGCCGTTGCCCAAGCCACCGCCGACGGCAAGGAGGGCGATGCCGCCCTCCAGGCGGTGAACACGGCTTTGGGCGAGGATGACGCCAAGACCTACAAGCTCAATGCCGGGAAAATCGCCGCCATCGTCGCGGATAACAAGAAGGCCCCCCTCTCCGAAGATTCACTCAAGAGCCGCCTCCAGGACGCCGTTGGCGAGACCGATTACGACGGCGTGATCCTCTCGCTTGTCAAGAGGTATTGTCCGTCGGGCATTCTTGGCCTTGCGTTGACAGGTCTGCTGGCCTCCTTCATGTCTGGGATGGCGGGCAACGTGACCGCGTTCAATACGATCTGGACCTATGACCTCTACCAAGCCTACATCGCTCCCAACAAGAGCGACGAACATTACGCCTGGATGGGCCGTGCCGTTACGATCGCGGGCATCTTGTTGAGCATCGTTTGCGCCTATCTGGTCAGCCAATGGTCCAACGCGATGGACATCATCCAACTGGTCTTTGGCTTCGTAAACGCCCCGCTCTTCGCGACGTTCCTGCTGGGCATGTTTTGGAAGCGCACCACCAGCACGGGCGCTTTCCTGGGCCTGCTCGGCGGCACCGCAACGTCCGCTCTTTTCCACGCGCTCTCCAATGCCGCCGGCAACAACCTGGGCATCAAGGGCGGCTATCTCTGGACTTTCATGCACAAGGGAATCACCGACCTTCCCCAATGCCTCATTTTCCCCAGCGACATGGCCCAGAACTTCTGGCTGGCCGTTTTCGCTTTCACCGCTTGTCTGGCGCTGACGGCGGTCATCTCGCTGGCGACCCGGCGCACCAAGAGCGACGAAGAGCTGAAGGGGCTGGTCTATTCGCTGACTCCCAAACTCAAGGAGGAAGGCCAATCCTGGATTCTCAAGCCCGCGGTTCTGGGCACCTTGCTGCTGATCTGCTGTGTCATCATGAACATCATCTTCTGGTAAAATAGAAAGGAACAATTACTTATGGGACTCGATATTCGCTGGCCAATTGGCTTCATGTTCTCTCTTGTCGGACTGCTGCTCGTCATCTACGGCGCGGCCACCAATTCCGACGTCGAAATGTACCGCCGTTCCCTCGGCGCCAACATCAACATCATTTGGGGCATTGTCCTGCTCCTGTTTGGCGCCGGCATGTTGCTCGGCGCCGTGCTTGGACGCAAGAATCCGCCCAAGTCCTAATACAGTAGATTGATAGTATCATGAGATTAAATGACCTTTCCGCTCAGGTTGCCGCGGATTTCCTTAAAGCGTTTAACCGGCCCCCGCGCTGGATCGTTGCCGCCCCCGGCCGCGTCAATGTCATCGGCGAACATACCGATTACAACGACGGCTTTGTCCTGCCAATGGCCATCGAGTTCTACGCGGTCATGGCCGCGGACCGTCCGCCCGGCGGCGAAAACAGAGTGCTGATTCATTCCACGGCGGAGTCCGAACCGGCGTCGATTGACCTTTCGGCCCCGCTGCGGCCCTCCCCGCTCAAATGGAGCAATTACCCCCGCGGTGTCATCGCGGGTTTTCTGGAGCGAGGCATCAACCTTGGCGGTCTGGACGTTTTCCTGCGCTCCACCGTGCCGCTGGGCGGGGGATTATCCAGCAGCGCCGCTTTGGAAGTCTCCACCGCCACTTTGATTGAAGCCGTTTCCGGCAAGAAACTGGACCCGGTGGAGAAGGCGTTGCTGTGCCAGAAGGCCGAGCACGAATTTGCCAACGTCCCCTGCGGCATCATGGACCAATTCATCTCCGTCATGGGCCGCGAGAGCCATCTCTTGTTGCTGGACTGCCGCACCCGCAAGACCGAACTCGTCCCCATGCGCGATCCGTCCGTCGAACTGCTCATTTCCAACACCAACGTCAGACACGAGCTTGGCAGCGGCCAGTACGCCAAACGCCGCGCCCAATGCGAAGCCGCCGCCTGCGTCCTTGGAGTCCCCTCCTTGCGCGACGCCCAACCCGCCTCCCTCCAATCCGCCAGGGGGAAAATGGAAGACGTCGTCTTCCGCCGCGCCCGCCACGTCATCGGCGAAAACGAACGCACCGTCCAGGCCGCCGCGGCCGTGCGCGCCTCGCAATGGCAAAAGGTCGGCGATCTGATGTACGCCAGCCACAAATCCCTGCGCGACGATTACGAGGTGAGTTGCGCCGAACTGGACGCCATCGTGGAAATCGCCGAAGGCATCGGGCCTCAAGGCGGCGTCTATGGCTGCCGCATGACAGGCGGCGGCTTTGGCGGTTGCACGGTTGCCCTGGTCAAGACCGATGCCGTGCAGGCCGTCACACAACAGATTGGCGCCGCCTATAAAGAGAAGACCGGCCTGACGGCAACGATTTTTGGCTCCCGCCCGGCCGCCGGCGCGACGGTGATTAAAGGGTAGGGGCGGGGGCCGGACGGCCCTGAAGAACGTCCGCCACGCTGTTGAGCAACACTTCGGCGTTGTACGGTTTGAATAGGAAGCGGTTCGCCCCGGCGCTCATCGCTTTGCTTTGGTTCTCCGGATTGCCCAGTCCACTGGCGGCGATGACGCGCACGTCCGGATTGATCTTCCGGAGCGCCCGCGTCAGCGCGTTCCCATCCATCACCGGCATCATAATATCTGTCAAGACCAAATCGACCCCCTTTTCATCCCGCGAGTAAAGGGCCATCGCATCGCCCCCGTTGGCCGCCGTGAGAACCACGTAACCGTACGCCTCGAGAATGTGTTGGGTCATCGCGCGCAACGACGCCTCATCATCCACCACCAGTATGCGCTCCCCGTTGCCGCGCGGCAGGCGCGCTTCCGCCGCCTCCGGCGCTGATGGTTCCGCCAAAGTCTTGGCCGGCAGCCAGACCTCAAAGACGGACCCCTTCCCCAGTTCGGATGTGACGTCGATGAACCCGCCGTGGTTCTTGACAATCCCCAGCGTGGTGGACAGCCCCAGGCCGGTTCCTTTGCCCACCTCTTTGGTCGTGAAAAACGGAACAAATATCTTCTCCCGTATTTCGGCGGACATCCCCGTTCCCGTATCCGAGACCTTGATGACAATGTGCGGCCCTGGCTTGGCGCCCTGGTCCAGCCCCGGCAGCCGCGGTTCCACCATGACGTTCCCGGCGGAGATCGTCAGGTCCCCGCCCTCGGGCATGGCGTCGCGGGCGTTGACACACAGATTGAGCAAGACTTGGTGAAGCTGCGTCGGATCGCCCAGGAACATCCAAAGTTGCTTGGGCGTCTGGGCCGCGATGCGGATCGACTTAGGGAACGTATTGCGGGCGATGTTGACCACGTCCCGGATCAGTTGCTTGGGATCGACCCACGCGCGCCCGCTTTCGGCCCCGCGCGCGAACGAAAGGACCTGCTTGACCAGCTCCGCCCCGTGCCGCGCGTTGTTCTTGATCATCCCGATCAGGTTGCGGCTTTCCTCATCCCCTTCCTTCATTCGCAGCATTTCGCACGAGATGAAAATGGGCGTCAGCACGTTATTGAGATCGTGCGCGATGCCTCCCGCCAGCGCGCCGACGCTCTCCAGCCGCTGCGCGCGCAGAAACTGCTCTTCCAGCTTCTTTCTTTCCGTCACGTCCTCCACCATGCCGACCGAGTATTGCATCCGGCCATCCGGACCTCGCACCGCCGATACCGTCAGCCGCGCGTGAATGACTTCCCCTCCCTTGCACAAGTAGCGCTTCTCGAGTTGGTAGTTTTCCCGTTTCCCATCAATCATTTCCTGATGCAACGCCAGCGATGACTGGATATCGTCCGGGTGTGTCACGTCGATTACGGCCCTGCCGCGCAGTTCTCCCGGCGCATATCCCAGCATTCGCTTCAGCGCGCGATTGGTTCTCAAGATTTTTCCGTCCGCGCCCACCAGCATCACTCCAATGGCGGCGTTCTCGAAGGTGACCCGCAACTCCACCTCGCTCTTCCGCAATCCTTCCTCCAGCTTCCGGCGCTCCGTGATGTCCCGCGACACTCCGACTACGCTGACTCCCCCGTCCTTGTTCCTCACAAAAGTTGTCATCGTCTCCGTCCGCACCGGCGGCGCCTTCTTGCGCGTCATCTCCAGTTCGTGGACGCGTGTGACGGCGGCCGGGTCCCCCGCCAGAAACGCTTTCACCCGCTCACCCAGTTCAGAGCGCACCGTCTCCAGCGATTGCGGCGTCAGCATGTCCTCCAGGGTTTGCCCCATTGATTCCTCCACCGTGTAACCCCTCAGCCGTTGCGACGATGGGCTGATGTAAGTGCAACGCATCGTCAGCGGATCAAATGTCCACAGCGCATCGGCCATGTTATCGGCCAGCAATCGGTAATGCGCTTCGCTCTCCCGCAACGCTGCCTCCGCCCTCCTCATGCTCTCCAGCGTTGCCGCGGACTGCTTTCGGGCCGCTTCCGCCCGGTGACGCCATTTATGCAGCGTCCCGCACAGCGCGCTTACAAGCACCCCTTCCAAGACTACCGAAACCCAGCACACGCTCTCGATGCCGGCTTTCATGGCAAATGAATGATGCGGCGGCACCAGGAAGTAGTCCATTCCCAGCGCCACGATCGTCGTGGAGAACAACCCGGGGCCCAGCCCGCCCAGAAAGGCGCTAATGATGACCGGAATCAGAAAAAACTCACCCTCGCCGTCCTTCAACCCCGCCCCAACCCGCAACGCCAGCGTGCCTGCCGTCAGAATAAGCGCCAGCAAATACTCCTTCCACCGGCAGCGCAGGTGAAGCGCCACAACTTTCCCCCATGCCGACACCCCTCCCCCTGCAACCCTCGGACGGACTATCGCCACCTCCGGCGCATTGCGACTTGAGCTTATCACGCAGTTATCTTGTGCCTTGTTAGAAAATCGCGGGAGTCAGCGTCAAAACTCCCGCCGGGATGATCAATCGTTACTCAATTATTACATTATCTCCGTTCATTTTAGTCACTTACTCGCATCCCGCTCAACTTTTCTTGGCGGACACTAACCCCTTCTTGCATTTGGTGCAACCCATCAAATTGGCTCTATCGCCTCAGTTTCCCCATGCGCCGGGAGTGGCCCGGGGCCCGATTTGTCACGGAATTGTCACACGAAATTCCTTCCGTTGTCACGGGGAAGGGCTATGAAGTTAAATGTAGATGAATGTTTATTGAAAGCCCTGATTGTGAGAAGCGTGCGGCATTGGACCCAGATTGTGATCCTGGCGGCGATGACGGTGGCGTTCGCGGCGGACGTTTCCGCGCAATTGCTCATCAACGGCGCGGGCGCCACCTTTCCGTATCCCATTTACTCCAAGTGGTTTTACAAATACAGCGAAGTCGATCCAACCGTCCGTTTCAACTATCAATCCATCGGCTCCGGTGGCGGACAGAGGCAAATCCTGGAGGGAACGGTTGATTTCGGCGCGTCTGACAGCCCGATGAGCGACCAGGACCTGGCCCTGGCGCCGTCCAAAATCCTCCATATCCCGACGGTGGCCGGCGCGGATGTTGTCACATACAATTTACCCGGCAACCCCCGCCTCAACCTCGACGGCCCGGTCATCGCCGCCATCTTCATGGGGAAGATCACCAAGTGGAATGATCCGCGCATCGCCTCCCAGAACCCGGGCGCGGCCCTCCCCAATGCCGACATCGGCGTCGTGCATAGGTCCGACGGCAGCGGCACCACTTACATCTTCACCGACTTCCTCAGCAGCGTCAGCCCGGAATGGGAAAAGCAGATCGGGCGCGGCACGGCGGTCAACTGGCCCGTTGGCCTCGGGGCCAAGGGCAACGAAGGAGTCACCGGCATGGTCAAACAGATGGCATCCTCCATCGGCTACGTCGAATTGGTCTATGCCCTGCAAAACAAATTGGCTTTTGCCAGCGTCAAGAATTCGTCCGGCAACTACATTGGACCGGCGATTGAATCGGTCGCCGCCGCGCTGGCCACCGCCACGATTCCCGACGACTTCCGCTTTTCCATGGTTAATGCGCCCGGGGCCGATGCCTATCCCATTGCCGGGGCAACATGGCTCCTGGTCTATCAGCATCAGCGCGACCCGCGAAAGGGCAAAAAAACCGTGGAGTTTCTCAAGTGGGCGATGAAAGATGGAGAGCGGATGGCGCCGCCGCTCGATTACGCCCCGCTGCCCACCAATCTTGTGGAACGGGTTCGGGCGAAGATCGAGGAGATTAAATACTGATTTCAGTGGCGGCGAGCGCCAGCGGCGTCTCTGCCGAACGGCAGGCCGCCAGAGTTTTTTATGCTTTATCTATGAATGCGGCCCTCTCTCGCCAAACCAGTCCCGGACGGAGGATTATTCTCCCTCCTCCAAGCCGGAGGGGGGACAGTGTTTTCAGGCTCCTGACTTGGGCAATGGCGATGATGGTGCTGGCGCTGGTCGTCATCCTCGGGCTGGAATTGTGCCGCGGCGCGGGCTTGTCGCTGCGGGTTTTTGGCTGGCGTTTTTTGGGCCTCTCCCATTGGAACCCGGTGAACAACGATTTCGGCCCCCTGCCTTGCATCGTTGGCACCTTTGTGTCGTCCCTGCTGGGGCTGGCGATCGCGCTGCCCCTGAGCCTGGCCACAGCGGTGTATTTGACAGAACTGGCGCCGGGCTGGGCGCGCCGGCCGGTCATCACTTTGATTGAGATGCTGGCCTCCGTCCCGAGCGTCATCCTGGGCCTGTGGGGGATGTATGTGCTGCTTCCCTGGCTGGCCGCGGGGCCGTATCCCGTTCTGAAAAGGTGTTTGGGATTCCTACCGTTCTTTCAGGGGCCGGTTGGCGGCGGCTACTGCGTGCTCTCCGCCGCCATCATGATTGCCATCATGATCGTGCCCATCATCACCTCCATCTCGCGCGAGGTCTTCCGCTCCATCCCGGACACCCAGCGGGAAGCCGCCTTTGCCCTCGGGGCGACCCGCTGGGAGGCGACCCGCCTGGCCGTGGTGAAAAGTTCCACGCGCGGCATCTTCGGGGCCGCGATGCTGGGGCTGGGGCGGGCGTTGGGAGAAACGATGGCGGTGACCATGGTCATTGGCAACACGCATGGGTTCTCCGCCTCGCTCCTGGCTCCAGGCTCGACGCTGGCCAGCACCATCGCCAGCGAATTTGACGAGGCGGTGGGCAGCCTCTATCCGAGCGTCCTTTATGAAATGGGCCTGGTGCTCCTTCTGGTGACGATTGTCACCAATATTCTTGCCCGGCTCTTGCTGGGCGCCGTCCGAGGCCGCCAACACGCCTGACCCGAAATGAGCCATTTCCATCATCGCTGGAGAAAAGCCAAGAGCGCCATGATCTCGGCGGTTTGTTTTGCCTGCGCGCTCATGGTGATCCTGCCTCTGGCGCTGGTGCTCCTTCGCCTCGTTCGCATGGGGGCCAGTTCCATTGACTGGGCCTTCCTGACGCAACTCCAGAAACCGGAGGGCGAACCAGGCGGGGGCATGGCCAACGCCATCGTCGGCAGCCTGATTCTCATGGGCCTGGCCGCCCTCATCGGCGTGCCCGTCGGCGTCCTGGGCGGCATCTACCTTTCCGAATACGCTTCCAACCGCCTCAAATGGAGCGTCCGATTCGCCGCCGATATTCTCAACGGCACCCCGTCGATTGTCTGGGGCATCGTTGTCTATGCGCTGGTGGTAGTGCCGATGAAAGGCGCCTCCGCTTATGCGGGCGGCCTGGCTCTGGGACTCATCATGATCCCATTGGTCATCCGCACCACTGAGGAAATGCTCGCCCTGGTGCCCAATAGCTACCGCGAAGCCGCCCTGGCCCTGGGCGTCTCCAAGTGGAAGACCATCGTGTTCATTGTCCTCAAAACCGCCGGCAAAGGCATCATCACCGGCGTGTTGCTCGCCTGCTCCCGCGTCGCCGGTGAGACGGCTCCACTGCTATTCACGACCTCGGGCAATCAATTCTGGAGCCGCAGGCTCTCCGACCCCATCGCCTCGCTGCCCCGGCAGATTTACACCTTCGCCATCGGTCCGTACGACGATCAGCACCGCCAGGCCTGGGCGGGCGCTTTGATTTTGATTCTGCTGGTGCTCTCCATTAATATCGGTGTGCGGATCATCACCCGGGAAGGCAGCGCCAAGCCGGTCAAATGAGCCAGACGCCATGACACAACCGAGCCAGCCTTCTGTGACAGCCCAGCCGCCCGCTTCGGCTCCGGCCCCGCATGAGCGGAGCGCCCCGGCCGCTCCCGGCGTCACCTTCGACGTGCAGGGCTTGAATGCCTGGTTCGCCGCCAACCAGGTTCTCTCTGACATCTCCCTCCAAGTTCAGCCCAAGGCGGTCACCGCCATCATCGGCCCCAGCGGCTGCGGCAAATCCACCTTCCTCCGCACCTTGAATCGCATGCACGAACTAGTCCCTGGCGCCCGCGTGGAAGGCCGCATCCTGTTGTTCGGCCAGGACCTTTACGCGTGCGACGTCGATCCCACCCTGGTCCGCCGCCGCGTCGGCATGGTCTTTCAAAAATCCAATCCCTTTCCCGCCATGTCCATCGCCGACAACGTCACCGCGGGCCTCAAGCTCAACGGCGTCCGGCAGAGGACGGTTTTGCGGGAGCGGCTGGAACAGACCTTGCGCATGGCGGCGCTGTGGGATGAAGTCAAAGACCGCCTTTCCGCCAACGCCCTGAGCCTGTCCGGCGGCCAGCAACAGCGCTTGTGCATCGCCCGCGCCCTGGCCATCGAACCGGAGGTGTTGCTCATGGACGAACCCGCCTCCGCCCTGGACCCGCTGGCCACCGCCAAGATCGAGGAGCTGATTCTCGAATTGCGCAGGCAGTTCACCATCGTCATTGTCACCCACAACATGCAACAGGCCTCCCGCGTCTCCGATTTCACCGCCTTTCTTTACCTGGGCAAACTCATCGAGGCCGATCACACCAAGCAGATTTTCACCAATCCCAGAATCAAACAAACGGAGGACTACGTCACTGGCCGGTTTGGCTGATGAAGTGTATTTTATCCCATGCAAAAGTACTTTGACGACGATATGGCCGCGTTCAAGGAGAAGCTCCTCACCATGGGCAGCTACGCCGAGAGCGCCGTCAGCCAGGCCGTCCAGGCGCTCACCGAGCGCGATGACAAACTAGCCCGCCAGGTCCAGGAAAACGACGACATCATGGACCAGTTCGAAATCGAGATCGACGACATGGCCATCGGTCTCCTGTCCAAGGCGCCTCTGGCTTCGGATTTGCGCCTCATCACCGTCGCGATGAAAATTTCACAAAATCTCGAACGGGTGGGCGACGAGGCAACCACCATCGCCCGGCGCGCCATTGAATTGAACCAGGAACCGCAGCTCAAAGCCTACATTGACATCCCTCGCATGGCCACCCTGGCCCTGGAATTGCTCAATGAAGCCCTCAACACTTTTGTCACCAAGCAAGCCGAAGCCGCCCGCGCGGTCATCCCGCGCGACAAAGAGGTCGATGCCATGAACCGCCAATTCCACCGGGAGCTGTCCGGTTACATGGCCGAGAATCCCGCGAACATCGGCCGCTGCATCAATTTGATGACCATCTCCAAGAGTCTCGAACGCGTTGCCGACCACGCCGCCAGCATCGCCGAGGAAGTGGTCTATCTGTGCGAAGCGCGCGACATCCGCCACGAGGCCCGCAAATTATGAACCTGTTCTTCCTGCGCCACGGCAAGGCCTTCCCCCGCGGCCCCAAGTGGCGCCCCGACTCCAAGCGGCCCCTCACCCGCGAAGGCGAGGAAAAAATGATCGAAGCCGTCCGCGGCCTGCGGGCGCTGGAGGTCTCCTTCGACTTGATCCTGGCCAGCCCCTTTGCCCGGGCGTTGCGCACGGCTCAAATCGTGGCCGCCGACGATGGCGCCAGGAAGGTTTTTGAAACCAACCACCTTGTCCCGGACGCCGATCCGCAGGAAATTATTGACGAGATCAACTCCAATTTCGCCGCCTTTCAACAAATCATCCTCGTGGGCCACGAGCCTTTCCTCAGCGGCCTCATCTCCAAGCTCATTTCCGGCGGCGCGGACGTGGCAATTGAGATGAAAAAGGGCGCCCTTTGCAAACTGTCCCTAGAATCCCTGGCATTCGACAAATGCGCCCGCCTGGAATGGCTGCTGACTTCCCGCCAGTTGGCCCGTTGCGGCAGGGGCGACAAGGACTGAATGCCTGCCGGACGCCCATTGTCGCGGTATTTTTTGAAACTTTGCGCCTCTGAGCGTGTCTAATACAGTATGAGAACCGCATGCATCCCTGTCTTGTGTCTTGGCCTCATCACCGTCGGTAATTGCAACCCAAACGCCATTCACGGCTCCGGCAACTCCAAAACCGAGTCCCGCGCCGTCGGCTCCTTCTCCAAAATCGACCTCGCCGGCTCCCCCGATGTCGAAGTTGCCATCGGCCCCGACACCTCGGTTGCCGTCACCACCGATGACAACGTTCTTCCTGTCATCACCACGACAGTTGATGGCGACACCCTCAGAATCGATTCCAAACAGTCCTACAGCACCAGCCTGGGCGTGAAAGTCAAAATCACGGCCCCCGCCATCGACGGTGTGATGGTAACAGGCTCCGGCGACATCCACGTCACCGGACTGAAAGCCGGCAATCTTCACGCCAACGTGACCGGCTCCGGCGATGTCACCCTCACGGGTGCCGCAGATCGGCTCCACGCCGAAATCACCGGCTCCGGTGATTTGCGGGCCGGCGACCTGGCCACCAATGAGGTCCAAGTCACCGTGACCGGTTCCGGCGATGCCACCGTCCGCGCCACCCAACGATTGGACGCCAACGTGACCGGTTCCGGCGACGTGCATTACTATGGCAATCCGCCCCAAGTGCAGAAAAACGTCACCGGCTCCGGGGACATCAGCCCGCGCTGACGGGCGCGGATCACTTATTTGGTTGCCGTTTTCCGTCCCCTAATCTTAAACCTCATCGTAATCTTGATTTTGCGGCAGCAGCGCGCCAGAAATGCCTTGCCGCGAACGTCATCGTATCTATGCTCCTCAGGACTCAGCTTATGCTCATTGTTCACGTTCATGTCCATGTCAAGCTGGAGTGCGTCGAGGCTTTCCAGAAGGCCACTCTGGCCAACGCGCGCGAAAGTCTCAAGGAGCCGGGCATCGCCCGCTTCGATTGCCTCCAGGAAACGGACGACCCAACCCGCTTCGTACTGGTCGAAGCCTATCGCGATGCCGGGGCGCCGGCGCGGCATAAGGAAACCCCTCATTACCAGGTCTGGCGCGACGCCGTTGCGCCCATGATGGCCGAACCGCGCGGCAGCGTGAAGTTCGCCAATCTGTTTCCCGACGACTCCAAGTGGTGAGCCATGCAGTTTGAATTTGCCACCGCCAATCGCGTCATGTTCGGCCCCGGCGCGGCGCGCCAGGCCGGGCGCCTGGCCCGGGACTTTGGCCGGCGCGCGCTGGTGGTCACCGGACGCGACGCCGGCCGCGCGCAGTTTCTGGTTGATTCGCTGCGGCAGAGCGGAGTCGCCGCCGTGCTTTTTTCCGTCGCCGGCGAACCTGACATTGAAACCGTCAAGCACGGCCTCGAACGCGCGACCGGTGAGAATTGCGAACTGGTCGTCGGCTGCGGCGGCGGGAGCGCGTTGGACGCCGGCAAGGCCATCGCCGCGCTGCTCGCCAATCCCGGCGACGTGCTCGATTACCTCGAAATCATCGGCGGCGGCAAACCCTTGCTCGAACCTTCCGTCCCCTTCATCGCCATCCCGACGACGGCTGGCACCGGTTCGGAGGTGACGCGCAACGCGGTGCTCGCCTCGCCCGCGCATCGAGTCAAGGCCAGCCTGCGCGGCGCGTCGATGCTCCCGAAAATCGCGCTGGTCGATCCCGAATTGACCTACGGCCTGCCTCCCGCCATCACCGCCAGCACCGGCTTGGATGCGTTGACCCAATTGATCGAGCCTTACGTCTGTTCCCGCGCCCAGCCGATGACCGATGCGCTGTGCGCTGAAGGTATGCGCCGCGCGGCCCGCTCACTGCTCGCCGCTTTTGAGGAGGGCGGCAATGCCGGGGCGCGCCAAGACATGGCGCTGGCCAGTTTGTTCGGCGGCATGGCGCTGGCCAACGCCGGCCTGGGAGCGGTGCATGGTTTTGCCGGCGCCATCGGCGGTATGTTTGACGCACCGCACGGCGCAATTTGCGCCGCGTTGCTCCCGCACGTCATGGAGGCCAATATCCGCGCCCTCCGCCAGCGGGATTCCGCCGGCGAAGCCCTGCGCCGCTACGATGTCGTGGCCCGCATCGTCACTGGAAAGGACGGCGCGAGAGCCGACGACGGCGTCGATTGGGTGCGCCAATTATCCGGCGCCATGCGCGTTGCGCCGTTGACGGCCTATGGACTGACTGCGGGCGACGCTGCCGAAGTGATCGAGAAAGCCGCCAAAGCCAGCAGCATGAAGGCCAACCCCATTGCACTTGCGCCCGCCGAATTAGCCGGCATTTTGAAATGCGCCGGATGCGGTTGACCCCGGCGCGTCACCACAGCCACCACGTCAGCAGCGGCGCGAAGATCAGGCTCGGGAAGTAGTCGGCGACGGGGATTCTCTTCAACTCCAAAATAAGCATCGCGACACAGACGATCAGCAACCCATCCACCGCGTTGATCGAATCGATCAGCGGCCAGGGCTGCGAGGCCAGCGCCGGCGCCGCTGCGCGCACCGCTCGAATAAGCGTGCCTTCCAGCGCCAGGACCGGCAGGGCCGACGCAGCCGCGCTCCATCCGAAGGTCGCGCAGAAGGCCAGCGTCGCCAGCCCGTCGGTTCCCGCCTTGACGAAAAACAACGGCGAAAAGCCCGTCAGCCCTTCCTGCACCGAGGCCAGCAGCGCCAGCGGCCCCGCGCAAAACAACGCCGTCGCCAGCACGAACCCGTCGCTGAATTGCCTGGGGCCGGCGGGCGCCGCCATCGCGCGCGTGGCGTAATGCCCGACGGAATTGGACATTTTTTGCAGCCGCGCCAGTCTGCCGGCGATTCCTCCAAGAACCAGCGCGAGCAAGACGATGCAAAACTCCTTGAGAATCTGCCGCCAACTGCCGTTGAAGCTCGACCACGTCAGCCGCAACCCGAACCAGCATGTGTAAACCCCCAGCACCACTTTCAGCACAAACTGATAGCGCGCCGGGATGCGATGGCGGCCCGTCAGCGCCCACAGCCCGCCGAGCACGATGCCAGCCGCGTTGAGAATCGCCCCGATCATGCGCGCGGCGGCCCAATCAGCGTTTCCCTTCCCTTCGACCCCCAACCATGCGAAGCGGATTTGTTCAATCCAGGCGATTTAACGCCAAACGCGGCGCGGAGTCAAAACTGAACCAACCGTTGCGCCAGATACTTGATTTGATCTTTTCCCAAGTCCCGGTTACCGTTACCCGCCCCGGTCGTCAGCCGGAACAACTTGCATATTCTCCGATTTTCGCTTTCACCCCCGCTTGGGCGCAAGGCGGCGGTAGAGCGCGAACAGAAGTCCGCCAAGTCCCGTCAAAACGACGGGACATGGCTCAGGAGCCACCGCCGTTGGGGAAAAGGCGAAAGCATCAAAAGAGTCGGAACTATTAGGGCCTGCTAGCGCCGTGATTGTCAATGTCTCGGTCTGTCCAGCGTCTGAAGCGGGTATGTTTGCAGCATAAATAGTATAATTTGGGCCGGTTCCCACCGCACTTAAAGACAAATTCTGCCCTCCCAAACTCACAGTAAAAGGGGTGTCGATGCTGATTTGCGCCTTGAATTCCAAAGATTCTGCGTTGGCTGGAACCAAGGCCGTTTGCGAAATGGAAGCGGAAACATTTTGTCCGCTTCCAAACGGATCGAGACCCGGTTCCAAAACAACGGTGTATTGGCCTTGAATAAGTCCTTGAGAATACCAATTGGGACCAAGTATATCTATACTAGCATCTCCGAGCGTTAGGTCGTTGTGCAAGACTTGCGTGACTTGAGTGTCTCCTAAATAACCAGTCCAATACGGAAGCCCTAGAGAAATTGAAACCTCCCCTCCGCTCTGCCCTTGCGGAATCGGAGTCAAATTGGCAGATTGAAAGTCAAGATTCTGGAATGAACCTTGGCTCTTTGCGGAGGCGCCGACAGCCACTATCATTGCTGCAATTATATGTGAGTATATTGATTTCATAAAGCCTTTATTGTTTAACAAACGGATCGCCGACTACTTGGAGGTAATGCGTGATATTGGGAAAGGACTGCCAAGCACAACACGCAAAACTTCGTCCAGCCGCCCAGTCTCCAAAGTAAGAATATGGATAGTTAAGTCCAAATGTACCAGGTTCTTCCACGTTGGAAACAGCTCCAATCGGCGTGTTTGAATAGTTCGTTCCCCCAAAGGCGTCCGCGGCAAACCATGAAAGAAAGTTGCCTTGACCTGTAACACGCTTTCCATTGAACGATTCGCCAGTTTCTATCAGGTACCAGCCGCTTCGTCCAGTAAACTGGATGGTCCCGTTCGTCGCGTAGCCTGCGTTCGTATCGCCATAGTAGCCATGAACGCCCCAGGACCCAAAACCGGCGATGTTTACCCCGTTCGTGATGTGACCCGCCAGTGTGCCTTCGTTAGAGTTTGTTACATCAACATAGGTGCTCAAAGCAGCAGGATTCGCGTTTGACACTCCCGAGACGCCCTGAAAGCAGAAACCGTATTGGAGTTGTGAATCTGGCGTCGAGTCATCGAAGTACCAATTCGTATTACCATAACTGTTTGTGGTCCCTCCAGCATTGGCACTGATGATGAGTTTACCGGGTGAATAAGCGTTGCCAATGCTGGCCAGTTTGTTAATGTAAGCGATACAATCGTTTGTACCGTCCGAGCTGAACGCATTTGTGTTCTGGGTGCCGTTCATGTTAATTGAGGTCACGAAGGGATACCACACCGGGGCTGTCCATGAGTGTAATTGATATTGAACGCTGGGGTCGCCGTTAGCCGATTCGCTGTTGGTGTAAGGACTAACTTCTTGGGGAAGGTCTTGAAACAACACAACGTAGAGGGGGCGTTTGGTCGGATTGTTGGACAGCCAATTTTGCACCTGGGCCAAAAAAAGGTTTGTAAAGTCAGCGGGCCAGATGACTGAGTTTGTCGTGCAGCCAATTCCGAGGACATTCCTGCAATTGGCAACCATGGGCCGATGAGTCAGATAGTATTGGCAGACGTTGGAACTATCAATGGAATTGCTGTTGTAAATGAGCAGCAAATCCTTGCTGACATTCACCGGATATTGCACGAGGGGCGACCAAATCGCGGCCAGCGTGTGGTTGCCGGCGGCGGCGATGAGTTTGAAATCGACAGCGGGGTCGCCTGGGTAGGGTTGCGGCTCGTTTGTCTGGCCGCTGCTGTTGTTCCCCCACTCCACGATGCTGCCGTCGTTTCTCAGGGCTGCGCTGTGGGACCAACCGGCGGCGATGGCCATGACGTTACTCAATCCGGCCGGCACGTTGCATTGACCGAAAGTATTGCTGCCCCAGGCGAAGACCAAGCCGTTGGATTGCAGGGCCACGCAGTGGTATTCCCCGGCGGCGACGGCCACGACGTTGGTCAAGCCGGAAGGCACGGTTTGCCCGTTTGTGTTTCCCCACGCCTCCACCGTGCCATTGGCCCGCACCGCCACGCTGTGCCAGGCGCGGGCCGCGATCGCGATTGCCGCGTTGGCATTGGTCAAATCAACAGGGACATTCGTCACCCCGTAGGCGTTGGTTCCCCAGGCTGCCACGCCGCCGTTGGTCAATAATGCCACATTGTGATACCAGCCAGAGGCCACGGCTTGGACCGGGGGAAGATTTGCGGGCACCGTGTTGGCGGGGTTGCCGCCGAGGCCCCAATTCGTCAGCGAGCCATCGGCTCTCAAGCCGATGTCATGCTGCCGTCCCGCAGCGACGGAGACGAAATTGCTAACGGCGGGAGGAGAAACCAGGGCATAGAAATTGGAGCCGTTCCAATACTGGCCCCATTGCGTCACAGTGCCGATGTCGGTGACGGCGACCGAATGGTAATCCCCCGCCGCGATGGCTGCCGCATTGGTCAACGTGGAGGGGTGGTTACATTCTTGGTAGGCATTGTCACCCCACGCTTCCACCATCCCGGGGGAGGCAAGGAGGATGTTCCATGTCACGTTGGTGCTTCCCGCCGCGTTGGTGATGACAACGGTGTACGTGCCGTCGTTGGTGGGACCGTAGAGAAGGATCAGCCCCTCCGTGCCAGAGGCGCCGGGGATGTTCGTGCCGTTGAGTTGCCACTGATAGCCATACAAATAATTCCATGGGGAATAATCATTGGCCACTTGGGTTCGCATGCTATAATCATCCGGCTGAAACAAAAACAGGCCCGATGCGTTAGGCCTCGTGTTTTCAAGTTGCGGGGGAAGCACCAGGTTGAAGGTTGCCGCCAAACTGGTGATGCTGCCGCTGGTGGAAACGATGACTTGATAGCTGCCCTCATTGGCAGCCTGAACATCGCTGAGCGTCAGCGTCGCGTTGGTGGCGCCAAGCAAGTCCACGCCGTCAAACTCCCATTGATATTGGACTCCCGCAAGCGCCATTAATTGCGCCGAGAATGTGACGCTTCCACCCACCAGCGCAACTTGGTTGGTCGGTTCTCCCATAATTGCCAGCGACGGCCCTGATTCAATGATGAGGTTGTGATGATAACCGGCTGAAATTGCTTTTACGCCAGTGACTTGCGCGGTATTGTAGGAGCTATTGGTGGAGTAGCCCCAAGCCACCAGCGTTCCGTTGGCTTGGAGAGCCAGACTCTGCCAATACTGCCCGCCCTCGGATATCGCCACGATGTTGGACAGTCCGGCAGGGACATTGGTGAAACCCTCGCTCGGACAACCCCACACTTCCACTGTCCCATTTGGCCGCAAAGCCATGGCATTATAGCCATTGGCAGAAATGGCGACGGCGTTGGTAAGATCGCCGGGGACCGTGGTCAGGTTCCACCCGAAGTTTGAGAAACTGTCGCCCCAATTGGTCACGATGCCTTTGGTTAACAGCGCGGAATTAAAATACCACCCCGCGCCGATGGCCTGGACACCCGTGAGGTTCGCCGGCACCCAATTGGCGTCCGCCCACGGCAGTCCCCAGGAAACAACCGTTCCATTGGACATCAGCGCCAGATCGTGCTCCAGACCCGCTGATACGGCGACGACGTTTGAAGCAGGAGGCCTGGAAGCGATGGAATAGTTGGTGACGGCGTAGTAATTGGTTCCATCATAGTAGGATCCCCAGTTCGTGACCGTGCCATTGGACAACAGCGCAAGTCCGTGATACTGCCCGGCGGCGATGCTGACAACATTGGACAATCCCGATGGAATGTTTGTCTGGTTAGTTGTATCGTCTCCCCATCCGATCACCGTTCCGTCGGCGCGCAAGGCTAGGCTGAAATAGCCCCCCGCGGCAACGGCTACCGCGTTGGTCAGCCCGGCAGGCACGTCGCTCTCGCCGTAGGTATTATCGCCCCACGCCACCGTCAGCGTTTCCGCGGGTTGTTCCAAAACATAATAAGCCTGGCCGGGTGGTTGGTTAGTAAGGAGGACGGAACTGCATGTGAGTCCCTGGCCAGCCCAACTCCACGAATAATCAACTGGGCCGTCTGCAAGATTTGTAGTGCTCATTATATCGTACAATATCCCATTCTCACCTCCGAATATATCGAACTGCATCGAAGTCAGTCCATTGGGTTGCAGTGTGGCTGTCACATTGGTGATATACACGGGGCCTCCCGGAGAACAGGGGGCGGCACTATTCGGGTCATAAACGTTTCCAGGAGTGCGGATGCTTTCCATTTGAGGACTGGCAAGGGGCGATCCCCGGCTGGATAACTCGGAAATCGGCCCCAAAGCCGCCTCGGGGGCGTTCATGCGATAATAGAAGCTGACGTCGCTCTCACTCAGCCAACTGCCGAAGGAGTAAAACTCATCATAATCCGCCCCGGCGGGATTCGTTCCGGCAAGGGTGCTGCCCAAAATCAACTCACCCACCGACGGCGGAACCGATGCCACCCCCGTGCCTTGCGCGACGAGCGCGCCATCGAGGAATAACGCCGTTGATTGCGAGCTGAAGTCCAGAACCAAGCTGTGCGAGGTCCCAGCCAGCCAGGAAATCGGGGTTTGCAGAACCTCTTTAACGCCGGCGCCGGTTTGGGTGAGCAGGCTGATCGTGTTGCCGTCCGCCCCGACTTGAAGCGACCATGCGTACGCCGACTCGCGCCCGCTTACAGCGTCCATTTCCAGCAAGGTCGCGGGAGCAACATAGCCCGCGCCGCTGGTCCAGTACGGCCGCACCCACCAACGCAACGCGCCGCTGGCGTCGGAGGGGATGCTGACGCGTCCATTCTCATCAAGCGCGGGGATGATGAACGGCGTGAGGTACTCCCCGGTTCGCTGCAAAGCGTAACCGGACCAGCTTTCATCCAGAAAGCCCAGGCCGAAAACCGTGAGTTCGGAATTGGTCAGGCCCAGGAAGTAATCCACATCGAAAGTCTGCTTGTAGAGAGGCGGCGATTCCGGGAACGGCGGAAGCGGCCCCCGCGGCGCGGCGCAAACATTTTGCGCGCAAAGGAAAATGGCCGCCAGAATCGTGGCATGGGCGAAGCCGCGAAGAAGGCCGTAATTTTGGTTGCTGCTCGATATGGTTTTCATTGTTTAGGGCGTTCAAATGTTCCAAATCGTCGGCATTATATTTCACGGATATGGGATTGCAAGCGTTAAATACAGTCTATTAGACGGCATATACATTCTATTGAACTGTAGTCGCAAGCCCCATCTTTTTGGCAGGCTTTCCGCGTGGCAATATCCAGAGTTTACCAGATCGTCGGCGAGGCGATTCACATTCGGCGGAGGCGGCTTCGAATGAGTCAGGAAAAGCTGGCGGAAAAGGCCGGTGTGCATCGCAATTACATCGGCGAAATAGAACGGGCGGAGAAGAAGGCCACGTTGGAAACCCTGGCCAAAATTGCCAATGCCTTGGGTGCCCGCCTGCGGGACTTGGTTGATGAGGTTTAGCGGCTCGCCTGCGTTCGCTCGCGCGGCATCCCGGCGGCGATATGCTGACGCCCTGAGTTTCAAGCACGGTAACTTTGACATGCCTTGGCGAGATTTGCATGTCAAATTCGGACATGTCCGTGCGAAAAAGGGCTGCCGGAACTGCATTGTAAGGCATTCAACCGCAATTGCTTGGGCTTACGGAGAGTGAAAGTGTGTGCGCAGTCATCAAATTGTAACAAAAAAAACAGCCTGCCGAGCCGGTCGTCTGCGCCCGGCGAGTCTCGCAAGCCATGACAAGTACAGCTTGACGCAACGCCGCCGTCCAGGCGACATTTCCGCAAGAACCCGAGATGCGGCGGGCGGCGCGCTTCAAACAAGAGGGCGCCGAGTTCGTCACATGAACGTAACATAAAACCTGTTTACGGCTTTGGTTCAAGCCGGTAGAAAGTTAACGCAATGTTTTCTCTTCAAAAGATTCTCGGCAAGGGCGACAAGTTCTTCGACCTTCTGGAGGCCAGCGCGCAGGAGGCGCGGGCCAGCGTGGAGGCGCTTGTCAAACTGGTGTCCGACCCCAAACAAACCACGCTCGCCTACGAGTTCATCCAGTCGCGCCGGCGGGAGAAAGACTTGCGCGCGGAGATCAGCGAGGCGGTCTATACCTCGTTTGTGACGGCCTTGGAGCGCGAAGATATCGAGTGTCTGGCCAACGCCCTTTACCGGATTCCCAAAACGGTGGAAAAGTTCGGCAGCCGCCTGCTCTTGACGCCCCAACACGTCGAGGGCATCACATTCCCCAAGCAAATCCATCTCTTGACAGAGGCGACCGCCACCGTTTTGCAGATGGTCCAGAGCCTGCGCCGCGGGGTGAAGCTGGATGAAATCCGCAGCCTGAACGAAAAGATGCAGTACTACGAAGGCGAAGCCGACAAGGCCATTGAGGAGTCGCTGCGCGAACTGTTCACCAGCAAGTACGATCCCATCACCGTCATTGTGCGCAAGGACCTCTACGAGCTGCTCGAAAAGATCATCGACCGTTGCCGGGACGTGGGCAACGTCATTTCCAACATCGCTCTCAAGAACTCCTGACACGCCATGACGCTCATCGTGACGGTCATCGTGGTCGCGCTCGTTTTTGAGTACATCAACGGCTTTCACGACACGGCCAATTCCATCGCCACCGTCGTCTCCACCAAAGTGTTGACGCCGCGCCAGGCGGTGGCGCTGGCGGCCTGCACCAATCTTTTCGGCGCGCTCCTGGGAACGGCCGTGGCCAAAACGATTACGAGCGGCCTGGTCGATTCGGGCGTTGTTTCCATCACCTCGTCCATCATCGTCTGCGCGCTGATGGGGGCCATTGTTTGGGACCTGATCACTTGGTGGCACGGGTTGCCCTCCAGTTCGAGCCATGCGCTCATTGGCGGCCTGTGCGGCGCGGCCCTGGCGGCGGCCCACAATCGTTGGAGCGTCATTATCTGGGCGCAGCCCAGCGCCGTGCATTGGTATTTGGGGAAGGGATTGTTGTGGAAGGTCATCGTTCCCATGTTCTTTTCGCCCCTCCTTGGATTCGTTTTCGGCTTCGTGTTGATGGCCCTGCTCTACATCACGCTCCGCAACAAGCGCCCCTCGAAGGTCAATGCGTTCTTTGGCGTTGCCCAAATGTTCAGCGCCGCCTCCATGGGCGTGATGCACGGAACCAACGACGCCCAGAAAACCATGGGCATTATCGCCCTGGCTCTCCTTTCCGCCACCAAGAGCGGCACCTTCGATCATTTGCCTGCCTGGCTCGATTTCCTCCGCTCCGCCGTGCCGCCGCCCGGAAAGGACTTGGAAATCGCGGCGTGGATCAAAGTCCTGTGCGCCTTGACCATGGCTTCGGGCACCGCCGTGGGCGGCTGGCGCATCATCAAGACTCTGGGTCACAAAATGGTCAAGCTGCACCCGATCAACGGCTTTGCGGCCGAGACCAGTTCGGCGACCGTCATCGGGCTGGCGTCCCTGCTGGGAATTCCCGTCTCGACCACCCATAACATCTCCGCCGCCATCATGGGCGTCGGTTGTGCCAAGCGCTTCAGCGCCATCAAATGGACGGTGGTGGAGCGGATGGTTTGGGCCTGGGTGTTCACCATCCCCGTCACAGGCGCGATGGGTTACGGCTTCGTGCGCCTGGCCCAGGTCTGCGGCTGGATTTCGTAAGGCCCGGTTTATCATGTTGGCTCTGGCCCCGGCGCGGACGTTGCGCTAACCTTCAAGCCATGAAGCAACGGACGAGTGATTTTCCCGGCGGGGCCAAGGCGTGAGGGGCAGCCATGCCAGCCACGGATCACATTCGCAATAAAGTCGGCCAATTGCCGCACAAACCCGGGGTCTATCTCATGAAGGACCGTTTTGGCACGGTCATTTACGTCGGCAAGGCGCGCGATTTGCGCCAGCGCGTCAGCAGCTATTTCCAGGCATCGCGCCGCCGGGGATGGGACTTGAAATTCAACGCGCTGGTGGACGCCATCCACGATCTGGACACCTACACCGTGCGCAACGAGCCGGAGGCGCTTCTATTGGAAGGCAAGCTCATCAAGGAATACCAGCCCCGCTACAACATCAGTTTTCGCGACGACAAACGGTTCCTCCTCATCAAGGTCAACCTCAACGACCCCATCCCCCGTTTCATGCTCGCGCGCGTGCGCCAGGAAGACGGCGCCCGCTATTTCGGACCGTTCGTCCACTCCGCCTCTGCCCGCCACACGCTCACTCTGGCGCGCCGCAGATTCAACCTGCGCGGCTGCCGCCTCTTCACACCCGGCCCGGAGGATTACAAGCATTGCCTCTACGGCCACCTCAAGTACTGCACCGCCCCCTGCATCGCCAACGTCGCGCTGGAGGATTACAGGCGGCAGGTCGAGGCCGCCTGCGATTTCATGGCCGGCCAGACCGGCGAAATGGAACGCGAGTTGGAGGAGCAGATGAAAAAGGCCGCCGCCGCGGAGGATTTCGAGAAGGCCGCCCAATACCGCGACGCCCTCGACGATCTGCGGCTCACCACTCAGAAGACCCGCCAATTCCCCCGCGTTCCTTACACCCTCCCGGTGGCCCTTGACCCGCGCCGCGACCTTGCTGAACTGGCCCGCGCCCTGAATTTGACCGCCAGCCCCGCCCGCATCGAAGGCTTCGACATTTCCAACATCAGCGGCACCTTCGCCGTCGCCTCAATGATCGCTTTCCGCGACGGCAAGCCCGATCGTTCCAGCTACCGGCGCTTCCGCATCAAAAGCGTGGCGGGCCAGGACGATTTCGCCTCGATCGCCGAAGCGGTCCAGCGCCGCTACTCCCGCGTTTTGCGCGAACAGAAAACCGCCGCCGCCGCCGGCCCGCCGGACTTAATTGTAATTGACGGTGGCAAGGGGCAGCTTAACGCCGCACTGGCCCAACTGGCCAAACTGGGCCTGGGAGCCGTCCCGGTCATCGGCCTGGCCAAGGAATTCGAGGAAATCCACCGCCCGGCCATCGCCGAACCCCTCCGTCTCAGCACGGATTCCGGCGCGCTCAAGCTCCTCCAGCGTGTGCGCGACGAATCCCACCGCTTCGCCAACACCTACAACGCCCAACTTCGACTCAAGAAACTCTCCGAGAGCATCCTGGATGAATTCCCCGGCATCGGCCAGCAGCGCAAGGCGGCGCTCCTGCGCAAATTCGGCTCCGTCCAGCGCCTCCGCCTGGCCACCCTCGAAGCCATTGCCGCCGTGCCGGGATTCGGCGGAAAAGCCGCGCTGGAATTGAAGAAGTTCCTCCAAGCCCGCACCGCTGTGGGAATGGCCTCCTCCGACCTCCGTCCCGCCCCCGCCACAACGGACGCGGTCAAGGCCAAGCCTCAAGCTGAGGAGAAATGACGACTGACGAAGCCCGAATGACGAAAGAACGCTCAAATGACTCAATGACGAAATTGAGCCGCTCGAATCAGGTTTAGTCATTGGGGCGACCAATTTAAGGCGTAAATAGGCGTGATTTACGGCTTGAATTGACGGCGGTGAGGGTTTCCCTAACTCTGTTCATCGTACCCAAACGGCTTTTTAGGTTGCGGCGGGCCGCGCCGGGAAATCCGCTCCCGTTTTGGAGATGATGGCCAGATAATTGGTGAAGATGTTCAGGGCGATGTTGGCGACGATTTCGATGATCTCGGTTTCCGTAAACCCCGCCTGGCGCACCAGGCAGAGTTCGTCGTCCTTGATTTCCCCTCGTTGCAGAACGACAGCCTGGGTGAAGCGCAGCATCGCATCGGCTTTGCCGTCCGCCGCCGAAGCCTGGCGGGCGAGCTGGATGTCGGCGTCGCTCAGGTTGGTATCCCCGGCCGTTTTGGAATGGGTGGCGAGGCAGTAATCGGAGCCATTGATTTCGGCGACGGCCAGGGCGATTTGCTTTCGTTGAGTCGCGGTGAGCTGGCCGCCCGCCAAGGCGTGTTCTGCCTCGGCGTAAGCGCGCATGGCGGCGAGGGACTTGGCGAGCACACGGAGGAAATTAGACGTTTCCACGGGGCCGAGATGGAACTTATCCAGAGTGGCGCGGACTTCCGGGCTGATCTGGCGGGCCTCAATGGGCTTCAAGCGGCAGATGGCGGGTTCAATCGTTTGCATGTATTCTACCTACAGCAACATTTGTTGTGCCAACGATGCGCTCCGGGCAACGGGCCGGGCGACTTGGGACTTTGGCTTCAGGAAAGGCGGGATTTCGCAAATTTATTCGAGTTTCCGCAATTCCTCGTCCCATCCGCGGCATCCCGCCTCCGGACGTGCCTTCCAGTGAAGCGCTTGCGTCGAATCTCTCTCCTGGCACGCCTCATGCGATGACAGAGCCGGAAGAAGTTCTATTTCAGAGGTGTCTCCAGCGTCTGTAGATCATGGCGAGTTTGAGCATCTGGCGCAGATGAATTTCCCGCCGGATGCGGCGCTGTGCCGCCATGCACTTGAAGCGCAGATCGCAGGGGGCCAACCGTCTGGGAGTTCCGCGGTATCTGAAGCGGGAAGTTCGCCGGGTATTCATGGGTCGTGAGGATGTTGGGGGAAATGATCCTGGTGGAGTTGGGGCGCTACACCAGGCTTTCCAAAATGGCCGGGATGCGTTCCAGGCTCCGATTGAGGCTGGCCCGCGACAGGCCGCGCTCCGCGTCGGTTTGGTGGCCGAAGAGCTGCTTCCAGCCCGGAGAAAGAAGCCAACTTTCAAAGGGCACCTCGGCGTGGTTGCCGCTTTCGCCAATCTTGGTGTGGCGGACCAGCAGGTCGGCCACGTGAACGGCCGCGGTGACGTTGGCCTGATAGCGGGCAGCCTGCGGGACATGATGATATTGGACGATTTCAACAAACGCTTCCGGCAGGCGCTGTTTTCTGAGGTACATGGCGCCCAACTCAGCGTGATCCACCCCCAGGACTTCCCGCTCCAGGTGCATGAGGTCTTTGCATTCCTCGGCGCGCTGATGATAAATCTCGTTAAAATGGTCTGGAAAGGCCGAGGCCATGACGATCTTGCCCACATCGTGAATGAGGCCGGCGACGTAATCGATTTCGGCATCATTGCTTTGGAGCAAATCGGTGATCTCGCGGGTCATCAACGCGGTGGCGATGCAGTGCCGCCAGAATTGGCGCCAAGGGAATCGGTGACCCTCGGCCAGTTTCTGAAAATCTTCGATGATGGGTGTCACCATGGCCAGTTGCCGGATTTGGCGGACGCCCAGGTAGAAGACCGCCTCCTCAATGTTTCTGACCGGTTTGGACATGCCGTAATAGACGGAGTTGACCAGGCGCAGCAGGCGGGCGGTCAAGCTGGGATCGCGCCGGATGATTTCGGCGATCTGGGACGTGTAGCGCTGGTCGGCGCTCAACAATTCCCGCAACGCCGAATCAATCGTGCTTAATGACGGCAGGCAGGCGCAGCCGCTCAATCTTGCATCCACCTGCGTACGGTCCAACTTTTCGCAAGTGGCGCTTGGAGCCAAAATTCCTGAACTCATTCAGCATATTTATCGGTTTTCCCCGCAGAAACTTAAACGCTTGCAGCCGGAAAGCCCCGGCACGCCGTCCCGCTCTGTTCCCGCCTAAAGTTCCCGCGCAGTCTGACGATAATCGTAGGAGAGAAGAAGATTCATGTTCCGACGATATTGCCATGCGGGAATTGCGATGGCCGGCTTCCTGAGTGTCGCCGCGGTCGTATGGGCTGGTTCGGGCTATTTGCCCAACGCCGGGCCAGTTCCATTGCGGTTTCGCGCGCTGCCCTTGCTGTCCACCAATTGGGTCAGCGCCCCGGCCACTGTTCCGTCGAACATCGTCAACATGGAGTTTGATGAGGACGCTGACGCCGCAAGCCCGGATGCTGTGATCCCCCCATTGGCCGGCACGAACACCAGCGGCTCCAACGCGGTGATCATGGAGGCTTCTTCCGCGCCTTCGCTCCCGGTCAATGTGGAGCCGATCATTTCCCCGCAAGTGCTGATGCAGTTCTTTCGCCCCGCGACCAATGGGGCCAGCGGCGCCGCACCCGCCCCGGTTGGCTTCCAGCAACCGGCCCCGTCCGCAGCATCCGTGACGCCGCCCGCCAAGTCTTCTCCATGACCAATCCATGAAACGCATCTGCCAATGCCTGGCCGCGATGGTCTTGACGGCGTCCGTCGCGCAGGCCGAAACGAATCTGTTGCTCGCGCCGGAACCTGGGACGCTGACAAATTCCTATATGGTTGAGCATGTGGCAGTGGCAACCAACCAGCCCACCCCGCGGAAGTCTTTCGAGGAGCAATTCGAATTGGCCACCCGCCAGCGCCGTGACAAGAACCCGGCTGTGGCGGCCAAGATTCTAATCAGTATCCTGGAAACCAACGCGCCTCCGGAATTCAAACGCAAGGCCCTCTTCGACCTGGCTTTGACGATGCAGGACAGTAACGATTACGTCAAAGCCCAGCAGATTTTCGCCCAATACCGCCACCTTTACCCCGAAGACCCCAGCGTTCCCGAAATCATGCTCCGCGAGGGCTTGCTCTACCGCCAGATGGGCGTCAACAACCTTGCCATCTCCAAGTTCTACGCCGTCATGTCCACCGCCCTCAAACTGAAGCTCGACAACATTGATTACTATAAGACCCTGGTGCTCCAGGCCCAGACCGAGATCGCCGACACCTACTACCTCCAGGGACAATTCGAGGAGGCGTCCGATTTCTTCAGCCGCATCCTCAAGTCCGACAGCCCGAACCTCAACCGCGAAGCCCTCGAATTCAAGCTCATCCGCTCCCTGGCTTACCTTACCAACCACGTCGAAACCATCACCCGCGCCCAACACTTTCTGGAGTCCTATCCTGTCAACGCGGACGTTCCCGAAGTCCGCTTCGTCCTCGCCTCCGCCTTCAAAGGCGTCGGCCGCAATCAGGACGCGATGAAACAGGTGCTCTTATTGTTGCAATCGCAGGAGGAGAACGTCAGCAAGAACCCGGACATTTGGGTTTATTGGCAGCGCCGGGCCGGCAACGAAATCGCCAATCAACTCTACAAGGAAGGCGATTACCTCGATGCGTTGCAAATCTATCAAAATCTGGCCGCGCTGGACCCCACCATTGCCTGGCAAGGCCCGGTCTGGTACCAGACCGGTCTGGTTTACGAGCAGTTGCAACAGTGGCAGAAGGCCACAGCCATTTACGGTCAAATCACCGCCCGCCAGGCCGAACTGACCGCCACCAACAGCCCGCCCAGCCTGGCCTCTCTGTACGAAATGGCCCAATGGCGCATCGAAAACATCGGCTGGATGGAAAAAGCCCGCGCCGCCAACCACGATTTTCAACACACCCCGCTCCGCAAACCCGATTCCCCCGCTGTCCAATGAATACACCCCCGGACCTCATCGAGACCCTGCAACAACATCTGGCCGTCTGCCAGGAACTGCTCCTGGTGGCCGAACGGGAAGGCCAGACCCTGCGCCGCCCCGATCAACCCTCCCTTTTCGATCTCTACCAGCAAAAAAAGAGCTTGCTTCCACGCCTCAATCAGTCGCTAGATGGACTGCGGAAGCATCGTGTGAACTGGCAAAGACTCAGCTTGGATGAACGCTCGCGCCAACCCGGCGTCGGCTCGCTGCTGCGCAAAACTCAGGACCTGATCATGAAAATCATTGTTCTGGACCGCGAGAACGAGCAGGCTCTCCTGCGCCGCGGCCTGGTGCCGCCTCGCGAACTGCCTTCGGTCAACCGCCAGCGCCCTCATTTCGTGGCTGACCTTTACCGGCGCCAGGGGGCCGCATGATGCCGCCGCATCCATGCCCATTGAAAAAATCCTCGTTCTCGAAGACGACCTGATCGTCAGGCGAAATCTTGAACAGCTCTTGCGCCAGCAACGTTACGACGTTGCCACCGCCGACACGCTCGCCGCCGCCCGCGAAGCGCTCGCCAGGGACACCTTCGATCTGATCTTCCTGGACCTCCGCCTTCCCGACGGCGAAGGCACCGAGCTTCTGCGCGAACTCCAAAGCCAGCCCGAAAAACCCCTCGTCGTCATGGTCACCGGCTTCGGCTCCGTCGAATCCGCAGTCGAATGCATGCGCAATGGCGCCTTTGACTACATGCTCAAGCCCTTCTCGGCCGACCAATTGCAGGTCACTCTCAAGAAGGCCGAGAATTACAACCAACTCCTCAAGGTCAACGCCTACTTCAGCAACGCCGAAGAGGACGACACCGGTTACGAACTCCAGGGCATCAGCCCGGCGATGGAAAATCTCCGCCAGTTGATCCGCAAGGTCGCCCGCACACAGGCCACCGTCCTCATCGCCGGCGAGAGCGGCACCGGCAAGGAACTCGTCGCCCGCGCCCTCTACCGCCAAAGCCCGCGCCACAATTCCCCTTTCATCAAAGTCAATTGCGCCGCCATCCCCGAAAACCTCATCGAAAGCGAATTCTTCGGCCACGAAAAGGGCGCTTTCACCGGCGCCGTCAGCAAGCGCGAGGGCCGCTTTGAACTGGCCCACAGCGGCACCATCCTGCTGGATGAAATCAGCGAAATCTCGCCCCAAGTCCAGGTCAAGCTCCTGCGCGTCTTGCAGGAACGGGAACTCGAACGCGTCGGCGGCAACCGCACCATCAAGGTCGATGTCCGCGTCCTGGCCACCACCAACCGCCGCCTCGAGGACAGCGTCGAGCGCCGGGAATTCCGCCAGGACCTCTTCTTCCGCCTCAACGTCGTTCCCATTCACGTCGCCCCCCTCCGCGAGCACAAGGAGGACGTCCCCTTTCTGGCCCGCCAATTCATGCCCCGCTTTGCCCGCAAGCACGGCGTCCGCGTCCGCGGCATCTCCGACGAGTGCATGGCCGTCTTGGAACTCCACCGCTGGCCCGGCAACGTCCGCGAACTCCAGAACGTCATCGAGCGCGGCGTCATCCTCTGCGGCGACGGCGGCATGCTCGAACCCGAACACCTGGGTTTCTCCCCTCAGCCAGCCGCCTCACCCGCTCCGCCCGCCGCCGCCCCGGCGTCCTACGCCACACCGGCCCTGGCCCCGTCCGAAATCCTCTCCCTCGCCGAGTCCGAGAAACGGCACATCCTGGCCGTCATGGAACGCAGCGCCAGCCGCACGCAGGCGGCAAAATCCCTGGGCATCAGCATCCGCACCCTGCGCAACAAACTCAACGAATACGGCGTCCACTCCAAAGACGACGAGACCAGCGCCGATGCCGAAGTCGAAGCCCAGGCGCCCCTGTAGCCTGATCTTCTCGCGGCCTTGAATTAGAGCACGTCATGCGGCTGGCAAAAGCACGGGCCCGCCAGCGCTCGCCCCATGAGCAATCTCATTAGCGAGGAATTGCGAATCCTCGTCAGATCGCGGGCGGATCATCTCTGAGTGAAGATTTGTCACCGGTCCCTTCAAAATATTGATATTGATGGTTGACGGACTGCGGCTGAAATGATGGCGAGGCAGCCAAATGAAGTCCGAAGTCCAGTATCTTAAATTTGTCCGCTGGAGTGACGAGGATGGCTTTCATGTGGGCTATTGTCCGGATTTGTTTCCGTGGGGCGGCGTCTGTCACGGCGATACCGAGGAAACAACCTATCACCAGTTGTGCGCGCTGGTTCGAGAAGAGGTCGAACAATTGCGCAAGGACGGAAGAGAACTGCCCGCTCCCGGCACCCGGCCCATGCGCGAGGCCGTGCCGGCATGGATCGGTTACCTGACAGGATTCGTGAAATTGATTGCGCTGGCGGGCCGATGTGGTAAGAATTCGTCAAAATCACCATGGATACAGAGCCTATTCCTTCGCCGCCGTCCGAGGGTGCTTCGCCCGAACCCTCGTCGCTCACCGACCGCCTCACCAACGTCATCGCCGCGCCCGGCGAAGTCTTTGAGGAGATCAAGAGCGCGCCCGTGCGCGCCTCCAATTGGCTCGTGCCGTTGATCCTCTCGGCCATCGCCACCGCTGTTTACATCTGCGTCGCGTTCTCCCAGCCGGCCGTTTTGCGCGCCATGCAAGACCAGCGGGAAAAGGCGGTGCAGAAACAAGTTGCGTCCGGCAAACTCACTCAGGCGCAAGCAGACCAGGCCAGCGCCGCGGCTGAGCGATTCATGACACCGGCAATCTTGAAAATCTTCGGGGCTGGCGGGGCCATCCTGGCATCGGCGGCCGGACTTTTTCTGATGAGCGTGGGGATTTGGCTCGGGCTGAAATGGTGCGCGGGGACCACGCTCGATTACATGAAAGTGGTCGAAGTCTGCGGACTGGCGCTGGTGATTGACGTCGCGCAAAAATTCCTCCGCGTCTGGCTCGTCGTCTGGAAAGGGAACCTGCTCGCCACCGCCAGCCCGACTCTCTTCATGGCCAATCCCAGCGCGACGAACCGGACGGCTGTCATTTTGTCCATGTTTGACGTGGTCGATTTTTGGTGGCTGGCTGTGTTGAGCCTCGGCGTCAGCAAGATCGCCTCCATTCGCTATCGAACCGCCGCATGGGTCACTTTTGGGGTCTGGTTCGGCTTCCGCATTATCGCCGTGCTATTGACACCATCCCAATCGTAGCGGGACTCTCACAACTCAAAGACGGTTATTTCCGGGCGGCAATTGAATCGCACCGGCGTGCCCAGCCAGCCCAGGCCGGGATTGACATAGAGCGGCCCCGCCGCCAGGCGAAACAACCCCATCTCGTACCGCCCCACCCAATAGGGCACGACCAACGCGCCGTAAAATGGAATCCGCACCTGGCCCCCGTGCGAATGCCCCGCCAGCATGAGATCGAACTTCTGCGTGACGTGTTCCGCAAACAGCGGATAGTGCAGCAGCAAAATATTCTTCACGCCCGCCCGCGGCGGCAGATCGGCCGGCTTGATGTGCCGGCAGGCCGCCCCGGCGATCTGGATTTTCCCATTCGCGGCCGGCGCGGTCGCGTCCGTCAGCCATGCCCCGCCCGTGCGCGCGAACGATTTTCTGAAGCTGTCAAAATCCGCGCGGCACCAGTAATCGTGATTGCCCGGCACGCCGTAGAGCGGCGCCTTGATCCCCTCCAGGATTTCCAGCGCCTCCGGCGCGAACTCCTTCTTCTCGATCAGGTCCCCGGTGAAGCAAACCGCGTCCGGGGAGAGGCCGTTGATCCGGCGCGCGATCCGTTCCAGGTAAGGCCGGTCTCCCTTATGATGAATGTCCGTAATATGGACGATCCGATGGCGCGGCTTCTGTTTGCTCAACTGGATGGTCCGCACCTTGACCCACTCCGGTTCGATCCATTTTGCGTCGGCGCAAATCAGCCCCGGGGCGGCCAGGGCGGCGAGCGCCAAAAACCGCCGCCGGCTGAATTGGCGGAGACGAACCTTCACAAACATTGGACAATCTTCCGAGGAAAACGTTGAAAATCAACCCGCGAGGGCGCAAATCTGATTTTACGACATAAATAAAGGGACACTGCACACGGATTTCCAGGGACGGCTCCGCAGGAGCGTCGCCCTGCTGGCATGCCGTGGTAGGGCGACACTCCAGCGCCGCTATCCCCTGCGCGCCCAGCTTTTATATATGAATGTAGATACGATTCTCATGGTGTTCCATGCGGAGACTTACCGCTTGAAGATTTTTGTCCCTCACCCTGCCGCGATCCGCCCAAATGCCCAAGGTTGACAGGCACGGGTGGGGCGGGGCATTGTTGTCGCATCAGGTGACGTATGAGCACTACACATCCATTGACAACCACGACATTCGATCTGCCGGGCTACCGCGTGACGAAGAATTTCGGGGTGGTGCGGGGAATCATCGTGCGGTCGCGCTCGGTGGTGGGCAATTTGGGGGCGGGCATTCAGAGCCTGTTCGGGGGCAATATCACGATCTATACCGACCTGTGCGAGCAGGCGCGGGATGAGGCATTTCGCGAAATGATCACCCACGCCAATCAACTCGGCGCCAACGCCGTCATCGGAGTGCGTTATGACGCCACGGAAATCGCCGCCGGCATTACGGAGGTGCTCTGTTACGGCACCGCGGTGCAGGTCGAGGCGCACGCCTAAACCGGGATTTTATGTCTGGACACAGTAAATGGGCCAAGGTGAAGCATTTCAAGGGGGCGATCGACGCCAAACGGGCCAAAATCTTCGCCAAGTTAAGCAAGGAGATTTCCATCGCCGCCAAGCTGGCCGGGGGCGACCCGTCCATGAACCCGCGCCTGCGCATGGCTCTGTTCAAGTGCCGCGGCGCCAACATGCCCAACGACAATATCGACCGCGCCATCAAACGCGGCACCGGCGGCGGGGAAACCATCACTTACGAGGACTTGACCTACGAGGCCTTTGGACCGCACGGCGTCGCGTTGCTCATCGAATTGAGCACGGACAACCGCAACCGGACGGCGTCGGAGATCCGCAGTTTACTCACCAAGAACGGCGGCGCCATCGCCACGGCCGGATCGGTGTCGCGTTTGTTTCAGCGGAAGGGCCAGATCATCATCGCGCGCGAGACGGCGGCGGAGGACGCGGTGATGGAAGCGGCCCTGGAGGCCGGGGCGGAGGATTTCAAGAGCGACCCCGACGGTTACGAAATTCTCACCGACGCGGCGCGGTTCGAGGCGGTCCATAAGGAAATCGAGACGAAAGGATTCAAGGCCGCGGCGGCGGAAGTGACCTGGCTGCCAGTGCTCCCGGCGCCCATGCCCAGCGCCAGGGCGATGGAGGATGTGACGCGGCTGATTGATTTGTTGGAAGAGAGCGATGACGTCAAAGAGGTCCATTCCAACGCGGAGTTCACTGAATAGCCACGGCTTGCCGAGACCCGATGAGAAAACGGCCCCCATGCCAGCCCCGGCGCGTTCCAAGTTTTGAGGCCGTCATTCCCAGCCGCCAACCCGCATGGCCTGCGCAAGGTTTCACTTGCCGCCCCGTAGTGGAGTTGGGATTGAACAAACACGTGAACCCAATTCATTTGCCCCAAGCGTCGGTCCGCGCGGCCTTGTCCGCGGGCGGCGGAAGGGGGGCGCAATGACATCAATGGGCGATACTGTTTTTGCGCGGGTGCTTCGGGCGCTGGCGCGGGCCGTGATCGGGCATCCGCGGTGGTTTATCTGGCCCCAGTTGGGAGTGTTGGCGGTATGCGTTGTTTACACGTGCTTTTTCCTCCAGTTTGACATGAGCCGCGACAACCTTGTGGGGGCGGACAAGAAGTACCACCAGGTGTTCATGCGGTTCCAAGAGGAGTTTCCCTCGCAGGACGAGCTGGCGATGGTCGTCGAAAGCGAGGACACTGAACGGAACCGGCAGTTCGTGGAACGGCTGGCGGCGCGATTGGCGCCGGAAACCAATCTTTTCACCAACGTTTTCTATAAGGGCGACCTGGTTTCACTTGGGTCGAAGGCTTTATTGTTCGTGCCGGAGGACGACCTCAAGGGACTGCGGGAGCAGTTGGTTGCCTACCGTCCTTTTATTGACCAATTCACCTCCGCCACCAATCTGGATTCGCTTTTCAGGCTCATTAACAAGCAGTTTCGCACCGCCAAGCGCGAGACCAACGCGGAGAACAACGCGCTGGTCGGGGCCATCCCCGCCCTGCAACGCATCATCGGCCAGGCGACCGAAACCCTGTCGCGCCCAGGGCGGCCGGTTTCGCCGGGTGTCGATGCGCTTTTCGGCGGCGATGAGCAAGCCCGCCAGCGGATGTACATCACCTTCGCCACCAACCGCATCTACCTTGTGACGGCGCGCGCCCGCAGCGGAGAAAAGGTCCCGGATGCTGTCAATCGCATGCGCGAACTGCTGGCCCAAACCGAAGTGGAAGTCCCCGGCGTCAACGCCGGCCTGACGGGGGAACCGGTGCTGGATTATGACGAAATGCTCCAGTCCCAGCGCGACTCGGCGCGCGCGAGCATTGTCTCACTGCTGCTTTGCTCGCTCATCTTCATTTACGCCTACCAGGGAACGGGGCGGCCGCTCAAAGCCGTGGCCTGCCTCATGGTGGGCCTGGGTTACACGATGGGGTTCACGACGCTGGTGATCGGGCATTTGAACATCCTGACGATCACCTTCGCCCCGATCCTCATCGGCCTTGCGATTGACTTCGGCGTGCATTTCATCACGCGTTACGAGGAGGAAATCCGCCGCCGCCGCACCCCGGAGCAAGCGGTGGAGACCGCGATGGTGTTCACGGGGCAAGGGATAGTGACGGGGGCGCTGACGACCGCGACGGCGTTCCTGGCGATGGGGTTCACCGATTTCAAAGGCATCCAGGAGATGGGCATCATCTCCGGCGGCGGCCTGGCTCTGTGCCTGATCCCGATGCTGACGATGCTGCCGGCGCTGCTCCTGGCCGGCCGTCAGAATATACTGGACCGTGAGGGAGGCGTGCCGGCCGCGCAACGGGCGCGAATCGAAAGGCTCTGGATGGACCGTCCGGGCCTGCTCGTCGGTTTCGCGCTGGCGCTCTGCGTGGCGGCGGGCGCGCAATTTCACAAGGTGCGCTTCGATTACAACCTGCTGAACATGCAAAGCAAGGGATTGCCGGCAGTTGTCTATGAGAAGAAACTTCTCTTTTCGGGCACTTCGGTGCTTTTTGCCGCCATCGTGGCCGATTCCCTCGATCAGGCCCGCCAATTCGAGGAGTCCGTCAAAAACCTCCCCTCGGTCGCCAGCGTCGATGGCAGCGACCGCGGCGTCGCGATCTTCGATCTGCTGACCCGGAACCAGACTGCGGAGCTTGCCTTGGTGCGGTCTGTCAAGGAACAACTGGGCGACTTGCGCTTCGCCGCCAACGACCCCAGGCCTGTCAATCTCCATCGCCTCAGCAGGACACTCTACAGCACGATGGCTTACCTCGGTCTGGCGGCGGACGCCGCCCAAAAAGAGGACCCGAACCTGGCGGCGCAACTCCGATCCTTGCGCGGGGCGATCAGCGATTTCCGCGTGAAGATGCTCTCGGACGACCCCGCCATCCCCCTGCGCCTCCAGCAGTATCAGGCGGCCCTCTTTGCTGACATCCGCCAGACATTTGAGTCGTTCATGACCCAGGCCACCAGCGGCCCGTTGCGGCCCGAGGACTTGCCGCCCGCGTTGCGGACCCAGTTCGTCGGACGCACGGGCAAGTACATGGTGCAGGTCTATCCCAGCGGCGACATATGGCGGCACGATGTGCAGGGGCGGTTCCTCTCCGAAATAAGAAAGGCCTTGGGCCCGAAGTTCGCCGACCGCGTCACGGGCACGCCCGTTCAACTCTACGAGTACACAACATTACTCAAGGAGAGTTACCAGCAGGCCGCTCTTTATTCGCTGGCCGTCATTGCCTTCATGGTGTTTGTCCATTTTCGCTCCGTGCTCTGCGTCGTGCTCGCCCTCCTGCCCGTCGCCATCGGGTCGGCGTGGACCCTGGGGCTGATGGGACTGGCGGGCATTCCATTCAACCCGGCTAATATCATGACGCTGCCGCTGGTCATCGGCATCGGCGTCACCAATGGAATTCAGATTCTCAACCGCGTGGCCGAGGAGGAAAAGTCGAGCATCCTGGCCAAGAGCACGGGCAAGGCGGTGCTCGTTTCCGGACTCACGGCGATAGTGGGATTTGGCAGCTTGATTTTGGGCAGACATCAAGGTATTCAGAGCTTGGGCCTCGTCATGGCCGTTGGAATCGCCGCTTGTTTGATTGCGGCTCTGGTGTTTTTGCCTGCGCTGCTGCATCTTCTTGAGACGGTTGGCTGGAGCGTGACAAAAAAAAGACCCAGTAGCAGTAATGCAGAGCCGCCACTGGGTCTGGAGGAACCGAGGTTAAAACCTCAATCTGGGAGCAAACTTTAGTGAACAAAATTGAAAAGTCAACGAAATTCGTGCTAACGCGCTACAGTTATCTGGGTGCTTTTGGGCTATTTCGATACAGTTATCGTTAACGCGCACTTTAAGGTCGTCTATCCGGTATTCCACTACATATTTCGACGGCTTCTTGGCCACATTCCGCAAGCATCTTCTAAGCTGGCGGAGGATGACAGGCTTTGTCCAAATCTTACGATGTTTCTGTTGCCTCGCTGTCCCTTTCACTGCCCTTGGCGCCTTGGCTGCGGACCCGGGCGGCTTCGACGCGGGACCGGCCTATGCAAAGTTCGCCTTGACTCTCAGTTCGGGCTGGCGGGAGGAGGCGGCCGGCCCGTTTTATTATTGGCAGGACGCCGGGGGCCAGGAGCAGTGGGCGCTGCCGCCTTTTTTTTGCCAGACCCGGACGCCTGCGGTCGATTGGAGCGAGTGGGACCTGTTCTATCCGGTGCTTAGTTACCGGCGATTCGGACCGGAGTATCGCTTCCAGGCGGCGCAGTTACTATCCCTTTCAGGAGGACAGCAGGTGGAGGGGGCGGCGGAGCGGCGGGTGACGCTTTTTCCGGTTTTTTTCTCACAGCGTTCGCCGGACACTAATTTGAACTACACCGCCCTTGTGCCCTTCTACGGCCATCTCCAAAACCGGCTCCTCCGGGACCGGATCGACTTCGTCCTCTTTCCGCTTTACTCGGAAACGCGCAAGAACGACGTGGTGACGGACAACTATCTGTATCCGATCTTCGACCTGCGGCACGGGGATGGGATGACCGGATGGCAGGTCTGGCCGCTGGCAGGAGCCGAGCACAAGGCGCCGACCCTGCGGACCAATTTGCTCGACGAGGTGACAACCAACGGCGGGTATGAGAAATCCTTCGCGCTCTGGCCGTTTTATTTCGACAGCCGGCTCGGCTTGGGAACCACCAATCCGGCCAGCAGCATCACCGTCGTGCCATTTTTCAGCCAAACCCTCTCGCCGTCGCGCGACCAAACCTCCTACGGCTGGCCGTTCGGATATAATGTCATTGACGATCGGGAGCAGAATTACTCCGAGCGCGACTTGCTCTGGCCGCTGTTCGTGCGGGCGCGCGGCTCGAAAACGGTGGACCGGTGCTTTCCCTTTTACAGCCGCGCACTGAACAAGGACCTGGAAAGCGATTTTTACGCCTGGCCATTCTACAAGTTCAACCGCCTTCAAGCCCCGCCGCTGGATCGCCGCCGGACGCGCCTGCTCGGGTTCCTCTACTCGTACACGGTGGAACTCAACACGCAGAACGGCCAGGAGGCCCGGCGGGTGGATTTCTGGCCCTTCTACAGCTTCCATCGGGATAAGGACGGCAGCCGGCGCTTGCAGGCCCTGGCGTTGCTGGAGCCGTTTTTCCCCAACAACCGCGCCATCCGCCGGGAGTATTCGCAGTTGTGGTCGGTCTGGCGCTCGGAAGAAAACGCCCTCACCGGAGCGACCTCCCAATCGCTCCTCTGGAATCTTTACCGCCGGGAACAAAGCGCGGAATCAAAAAAAACCTCGCTCTTGTTCGGTCTTTTTCAGTATCAATCCACGCTGGAAGGCGGATGCTGCCGCGTTTGCGGGGTGGCCTTCGGCAAAAAAACGGCCGCTACGCCCAAATCCTGATGTATAAAAATATCGGCGAAATCTTGATTCTGTTCTGGCAGACGCTGCGCTCGCTGCACCTGCTTTGGCGGCAGCGGCAAAAGGTCTTTGACCAGTTGTTCGAGATAGGCAACGCCAGCCTGTTCATGGTTTGCATCTTGTCCCTCTTCATTGGCGGCGTCATCGCTCTCCAAACCGGCCCCATTCTCGTCGAACGGGGGATCAGTTCCGTCCTGGGCGGCATGATCGGCTTGTCGATGTGCAAGGAATTTGCCCCGGTCATGATGGCCATCCTTGTCGCCGGACGCATTGGTTCGGCGATGTCGGCGGAAATTGGCTCCATGCGCGTTTATCAGGAGATCGACGCGCTGCAAACCATGAACATCGACCCCGTGCGCTATCTGGTGCTGCCCCGCATGGTGGCCATCGCTTTGGCCTTGCCCGCCCTGGTCATCTTCTCCATTCCGGTGGGCTGGCTGGGCGGCGCGCTGGTCTGCGATTTCAACCGCAAGATCGCTGTCAACTTCGACCTCTATTTTCAAAACCTGCGCGACGTCGTCGAGGTCGGGGACGTGTGCAACGGCCTTTTCAAGTCGTTCGTCTTCGCGCTGGCCGTCGGCATCATCTCCTGCCACCAAGGCTTGATCACCCGGGGCGGCCCCCGCGGCATCGGGCGCAGCGTCACCAAGGCCGTCGTCAACTCCATCGTCGTCATCCTCATCCTGGATTACTTTTTGACGCGGTTTTTGCTTTACATCCACAGATGACCGACGCCCAAATCCATCCCGAAAACGCCGGGGTCGAAGTGCTCGACCTCCACAAGTCCTTTGGCCCCAATGAGGTCCTCAAAGGCGTCTCCTTCCAGGTCAAGCCGGGCGAACTCTTCGTTATCATGGGGCCTAGCGGCAGCGGCAAGAGCGTCCTTCTAAAGCACGTCATCGGCCTCCTGAAACCTGACTCCGGGCAAATCCTTATTGACGGCAAGTCGATCCAGGACCCCGCCGTGCGCGGCCAATACCGCATGGCGATGGTCTTCCAATCGTCCGCTTTGCTCACGTCCCTGACGGTGGGCGAAAACGTGGGCCTTTATCTGACAGAGCACCAACTCAAGCCGCCGGCGGAAATCGCCGCCATCGTGTCGGCCAATCTCCAGGCCGTCGGCTTGCAGGGTCTTGAAGACCGCATGCCCAACGAATTGTCCGGGGGCATGCAGAAGCGGGTCGCCATCGCCCGGGCCCTGGTCGTGGAACCCCAACTCATCCTCTTTGACGAGCCAACCTCGGAATTGGACCCGATCATGGCCGTGACCATCGGCCAGGAAATCTTTCAATTGAACAAACGCACTCACGCCACCGTCCTGGTCGTCTCCCACGATCGCGACCTGGCGTTTTCCATCGCCGACCGCATCGCGATCCTGAGCGAGGGCCGGATCATCTTCATCGGCTCGCCGGCCGAAGTCCGGCGCAATCACGACCCGCGCATCCAGGAATTCGTCCACGCGGAAATCTCACCCCTTAAATCCAATTGACACCATGAAAGAATCCGTTGAAAGCAAATTGGGCCTCTTTTTCGCCCTGGCCGTCATCCTCGCCCTCATCATTTTGGAATTCCTCGGCGGCTTTTCCTTCCTCCACCGCGGCATCCGCGTCAACGCCCTTTTCAAAAATGTCCAGGAACTCAAGGTCGGCGACTTCGTCAAAATGGCCGGCGTCCAGATCGGCCGCGTCGATGACATCTCCCTGAGCAACTCCGTTGCCAAAGTCACCATGACCCTCAACGAGGGCGCCAGCGTCAGGACCGACAGCAAAGCCAGCATCGGCTTCACCGGTCTCATGGCCCAGAGTTTCGTGTCGGTCGATTTCGGCTCCCCCACCGCGCCGCTTGCCGCCGACGGCGCCACGCTGGAATCCTTCGAGCAGCCCGACCTGGGCATGTTAATGGCCAAGCTGGACAGCGTCGCCACCGGCGTGGAAAACCTCACGCGCAGTTTCAGCGGGGAAAAGATTGACAATCTCCTGGGGCCTTTCACAGATTTTCTCGAGAACAACCAGGAGAATCTCACCGCGACCATCTCCAACATCAAATTAACTTCCGACCGGATTGCCCAGGGGCAGGGAACCGTCGGCAAGCTCATCAATTCCGATGCGCTCTATGAGACCGCCCTGGCCTCGATCAGCAACTTCCAGGGAACGGCGGCCGACATCGACAGCGCCGCCGCCAAAGCCCGCGAGCTGTTGACCAACGCCAACGACGTGGTCCTGGACGTCAAGGCGGGCAAGGGAACCGTGGGCAGATTGATGACCGACGACACCTTATATCGCGAAACCACCGGCACCATGACCAACGCCCACCAAATCCTGCTCAAGGTCAACCACGGCGACGGCACGCTCGGCCAGATCATCAACGACGACAAGCTCCTCAAAGACGCCAAACTCATGATGGAGAAGCTGGACAAAGCCACCGAGAGCCTGGAAGACACCGGCCCCCTCAGCGTACTGGGGACAATGGCCAGCAGCTTGTTTTAAAGGTTTCCTAAATTTGATAATCCGCTTTGAACCTGTCCTGTTTGCTGGTCACCCGGATTTTATTCTCCTCAGGTGTCACCAGCGAATAGGGGGAAACGCTCTGGTTGAGAAATACGCTTGCCCCGATCGTGCTGCCCGTCCCGACGATCGTTTCGCCGCCGACAATGGTGGCGTTGGCGTAAATGGTGACGTGATCTTCGATGGTGGGATGCCGCTTTTGCCCTCTTAGCGCCTGGCCGCCCGCCAGCGAGCGGGCCACAAGGCCCACGCCCTGATAGAGCTTGACGTGCCGGCCGATCACCGCCGTTTCCCCCACCACCGTGCCCGTGCCGTGGTCAATAAAAAAATGCGAGCCGATGCGCGCGCCGGGATGCAGGTCGATCCCGGTTCGCCCGTGGGCCCACTCCGTCATGATGCGCGGTATCAGCGGTATCTTTTGCAAATACAACTCGTGCGCCAGCCGTTGCACCGCGATGGCCTCGATGAACGGATACGCCACGATCACCTCCTCCTTGCTCAACGCCGCGGGGTCCCCCTCGTAGGCCGCCTCGGTGTCGGTTTGCAGCAGGTCGCGCAAGCGGGGCAGGCTGGCCAGAAAGTCCAGCGTCAGTGCCTGAGCCTGCCGGCCGGTCTCGGATTTGTTCCCGTTTCCCAACCCGCCGTATTCCAGGCTCTTGTAAATCTCGTCCGCCAGCCGGCTCAGGATCGAGTCCATCAAAGTCGCGATTTCCACCTTCAACTGGGACGAATGGATGGATTTCTCATCGAAAAAGCCCGGGAACAGCACCCTCAGCAAATCGACCGTGATCGACGCCATGGCGGTTTTGGAGGGCAGATTCTTCCCATCCAGATGATTGATCCCCCCGACGCGCGCGTAAGAGGCGATCAGTTGCCCGGTTAACTCAGTTACCGTGAGGTTCACCCCCAAATTATCCCGCACCGCCGCCCGAAACGCAAGCAACGCCAAAGTCAACCGCCTCCGGCGCGCGGCTGGAACGCATCACGAGCCGGCCGCCTTTCCGGCGGCTGCCAGGCAGCGAAGGGCGGCCGCGACGACCGCTTCGGGCTGGATGCCGCGCAGGCAACGCAGGTCAATCGGACACTGGCGCAGAAAACACGGGGCGCAAGGCACGGCCTGGCGCACAATTTGAGTCAACGGAGATAAAAGCGGCGCGGTCAGCTCCGGCGCGGTGCTCCCAAATATCGCCACCACGGGCGCGCCCACCGCCGCCGCCAGATGCATCGGACCGGTATCGTTTGTCAATACTACGTCGCAGACCTTCAGCGCCGCCGCCAGCTCCATCAGGCTGGTCTGGCCGGCCAGATTGACGACCGCCTCCGCCCTCCCGGCTGAGAGACCAAGTGCTATCTCCTCCGCCAATTCACGGTCCCCACGGCCTCCAAAGAGGACCCAGCGGCAACCTGTCTTCTGGCGCAAGGCCGCCGCCGTCGCCACAAATCGCTCCGCGGGCCATCGCTTGGCTGAACCGTACTCGGCCCCGGCGTTCAAACCGAACCACGGTCCGCCCCCCTCCCGCCCCAGGCCGAACTTCCGGCGGACTTCCGCGACGCGCTCCGTGGCGACCTCCAGACGCGGCGCCAGCGGCTCGGTCGAGGCCCCCATCGCTCCCGCCAGCCGCAGATAATGATGGACCTGGTGCGCCTCCGCCGGATAGGCCGCGGGCGGCCCCGCGGCGGAAATGAGCCGACGAATCTCGCCCGGCGACCGCTTGCGCATGGCGGCGGCGCCCGAAGGAGGCGCGACCGATTTGGTCAAGAAGAATCCGCGCCACGGTCCCGCCACGCCAATCCGCTCCGGTATCCCCGCCAGCCACAGTTCCAGCGCCGCGCGCGGGGAATTGGGAAGGGCCAGGGCGGCGGTGAACCGCTTTTTCCGCAGGCGGCGGCTGACTTGCCAGAGGGTTTCGGATGGCGCGAAAGAAAGAACTTCGTCCAGGAACGGCTGGCCTTCCCACACGCCGGCGAGTTTTTCGGGTGTGAGCAGGGCCATGCGCGCGCCGGGCCGGGCCTGGCGCAGGCGGACCAGGGCGGGAGTGGTCATGACGGCGTCTCCCAGCCAGTTGACGCCGCGCACAAGGATGCTTTCTGGAGCGGGCATGTTCAGCGCAGGCAGATTTTGCGCACGCAATCGTCGAAATCCTGGGCGCCGCTGAGGATTTTTATTTCGACGCGCATGAAATAAATGGGCAGATCGCGGCGGTCCAATTTGGGAAAACGGACCGCGTCCTTCTGCGTGGTGACGATGATCTCGGCCTGGCGCTTCTTGCTGCGATTGATGGCGTTGAGAATCTCCTGTTGCGTGAAGCGGTGGTGGTCGGCGAAGCTCTTGGAATAAACCAGCTCGCGGCACAACTTGACCAGGCTTTGCTCGAAACTTTGCGGCTGCGCTATCCCGCTCAGGGAAGCGGCCCGTTTGTCCCGCAAAAAATTCAGGTCCCGGCGTTCCCCGGTAAAGACGTCCTCAAAATAGAGCGGCGCGTGAATGCACTCGATAATGCCGGCCGTTTTATTGTAGCGCGCGATGCGTTCGCGCAACTGCTCCGTGTTCCCGTCGCTCTTGGTGATGAACACGACATCCGCCCGGGCCAGGTGCGAGGGCGGCTCGCGCAACGTGCCGCGCGGGGCCAGATGCTCGTTGCCAAAGGGCTGCTGGCAATCGATCAACACCACGTCCTGCCGCCGCCCCGCCAGCCGCCAGTATTGAAACCCGTCGTCCAGCAGCAGCGTGTCGCACCCAAACCGCTCAATGGCATAACGTCCGCTCTTGACCCGGTCTTTGTCCACCAGCACAACGACATCCTTGAGGTTGGAGGCCAGCATGTAAGGCTCGTCCCCCGCCGTGTCCGAATCCAGCAGCAGCGACTTGCCGTCCGACACCACGCGCGGCGGCGTCGTGTCCTCGCGCAGGAGCAATTTGTTGAGGAGGACTTCGCTCAAGGGCTGCGGCTTGGAACGGTAACCGCGCGAGAGAATCGCCACGGTGCGGCCCTGCTTCTGCAATTCGCGGGCGAATTTTTCCACCACCGGCGTCTTGCCCGTTCCGCCAAAGGTGAGGTTGCCAATGGCGATGACCTGGATGCCCAGGGTCGAATCGCGCAACAACCGCGCCTGAATGCAAAACCGGTGAATGGCCAGGACCAATTGATAGACTTTGGACAATCCGAACAAAAGGGACCGCGCCAGCGCCGCGCGCTTGCCGCGCCGCTGCTCGAAGATAATCTCCAGAAACGGCGTCTCGATCGCCTCAAACCACGCTCGAATTGTTTGGCGCATGTAGAATGTCCAGTCTGCCTAGTTGCCGCCCGCGCCGCAAGCGCGCGGATGGCGGAACTGCCGGCATGGGCGCAACCAGGTTTCGGACACCCCCGGGCCAGGCAAAAGCCTTGCCCCGCCATAAACGCCCCGGTAGGGCAACGCTCGTGCGGAGCCGCTCCCTTTTCCCCAAAAACCGCTTCCGCCGAGCCGTATGCCTGGCATCGCTCAAAAACTACCAAGCGCCGCGCTGCATCTCCTTGATTCCCAATAACTTCAGGCTCGCCTGGCCTGCGGGAGAACTCAAGTCCCCGCCTTTTTTAAGGTGCACAAGGGTGCACAAGCCTGCATAAACCGCCCAAATCTCCGCGCCGCGGGCCGGAAAAGCACGCGACTGGATTTGCCGGACGCTCCCTCGCAACACCAGAACCGTC